>Ga0307474_10000528_pt1 | contig 27410 bp, 24 predicted proteins | sample atmos_gasesECM1C_2_FD_203312 | JGI IMG/M metagenome (GOLD analysis project Ga0307474, IMG submission 203312) | Hardwood forest soil microbial communities from Morgan-Monroe State Forest, Indiana, United States - atmos_gasesECM1C_05 | ecosystem: Environmental > Terrestrial > Soil > Temperate... | reverse complement strand
CTCAGTGCGACGATCTTGCCGGTCTAGCGGCAATTCCCAGAAACTCTGGCTTAGTCGGCTTGCCGAAATTCGGCCGGTTTAGTTGAGCGGAGCCGCCGCAAGCAGTACCTCACCACGAAGCTCCAGGCCAGCAACGCTCAAGCTAGCCTTTTCCGAACTAGCAAAATGTGCAGCTGACCGTCGAAGGTCCACGCGATTAAGACCGGCTGCCCGTACCACGACGCCGAGGTCTGTGGATCTCGCCGCGGGCTCGGAGACGTCGGCCAAGCGCAATGGCCGATCCGGCAATATTTCATCAATGACAACTGCTTTCACGTGTCCTATCGGGGCGGTTCTTGCGCGGCGCGCGTGGTGATAACGCATTTGCCGATGATCTGGCGCGCCGCCAACGCCTCCAGCGCGGCGACGCACTGAGCGAAGGCAAAGCGCCGGTGGATGTGCGGGCTGAAGCGGCCTGCCGCGATCCAGCCGAGCATCCGCTCCACCTGCACGCGTGCCTCGACGGTCTGTGTCGAGAGGAATTGGCCGTAATTGGCGCCGATCACCGAGGCCGCCTTGATCAGCACGATATTGGCCCGGGCCACCGGAAAGACCCCGCTCGTGAAGCCGATCACCAGTATCCGGCCGAGCGGCGCGATCGCCCGCAGCGAGATGTCGAACAACTCCCCGCCGACTGGGTCGCAGAAAACATCGGCCCCGCGCCTACCGGTAAGGTCGAGGATCCGTTCGCGCACCGGCTCGGTCCGCACGTTCACGACCGCATCGGCGCCGAGCTGCCCGACGATCGCAAGCTTGGTATCGTCCGAGCCGGTCGCAATCACCCGTGCGCCGAGCAGCTTGCCAAGCTGCACGCAGGCAAGGCCGACGCCGCCCGTGGCGCCGTGCACCACAAGCGTCTCCCCCGCCGCGAGGCGGGCCCGGTCGGTGAGCGCGAAACAGGCCGTGCCGTATGCGGTGGGCACGGCGGCGGCGATCTCGGTCGCCACCCCGTCCGGGATATGCGCCAGGCCGATCTCAGGCAACGTGATGTCCTCGGCAAAGCTACCCTTCACGGCGTTGTCCTGCCAGCACACCCGGTCGCCGGCGCGCAGGCGCGTCACTCCCGTGCCGCAGGCGAGTATTTCGCCCGCACCTTCCACACCCGGGATGAAGGGCGGCGTGGACTTGATCGGATAGGTGCCGGCAATCGACAGCAGATCGGGAAAATTCACGGCGGCGCAATCGATCCGCACGCGCACCTCGCCCGGCCCGGGCGCACGCGACGGCCGATCCGTCAGCCGCAGGCCGGCGGGTGGGCCAAAACGCTCGCAGAGCCAGGCTTTCATGATGGCGACACCTTGGTGAGTGATGACTTGAGGATGCTGCGGTCCAGCGCGCAGGCGAAGCCGAACAGAGCGCCCATGTAGCCGTAATGGCGAAAGCCCATGGTCACACCCGTCGCCACCGGCGTGGTGACGCCGCCTTCCCAGCCGAGCGCCGCGACATTGGCAAAATGCAGCTCGATGAACGGGCGGCGGACATCCGCGAAGGCGATCTTCGTGGGAATGCCGAACCGAGTGAGCGCGGCCGGGTTGATCAGGAACCCGTCCACCCCGTCCGCCGTCTCGTAGATGTGGGAGATGACGGCGCCTTCATGGTTGGCGCTGAAGGCTCGAATGTCGAGCCCCAGCCCCTGCCCCATGGCAATGATGCTCTCCTGCAGCGCCGCCAGCGAGGTGACCAACCCATAGGTCCGCGGATCGCGGCCGCCGACGCCGAGATTGGACATGTTCGGCCCGTCGATCAGACCGACGCGCCACGGTTGCGTGCCCGGCCGCTGCGGTCGCAGCGCTGCGCCGATGGCGCAGGCCCAGGCGGGGTCGGGGTTGTCATGCATCTGCTGGGACATCGCTCTCACCCCAACCTGAACGAATAGGGCGTGCCGTCCTTGCGCTTGGTCTCCGACTCCGGTCCGTCGGGATGCAGGAAGGTGCGGTCGTCCAGCGACAAGACCAGGGCGAGCAGCGCGGCTGTGTAGGAATGCTCGTGCAGCCCCATGACCCGGCCGATCGCTGTCCTTGTGAACACTGAGATCTCGCCGTTGGCCACGGGGTTGTAGAATGTCACCTCCACGACCGGCTTGTGCGTCTCCATCAGCGCGTGCGGCCAACCCTGGCTCACGGTCGCGAGTCCACCGGGATCGACGATGTAGGCATCTGCAGTCGCCGCACTCCGATGGACCCGCTCCAGGATCTCGCCCTCGTAGTCCGAGACGAAGACCCGCGCCTCGACGCCCAGCGCCGTGGCGAAGGATTCGATTTTTTCCTGTAGCGCGGCGAAGGAGGTGATGTCGCCGAACAACCGGCGGTCCCGTCGGCCGAGATGTTTCATGTTCGGCCCGGCGATGACCTCGATGATCCATCGGCGGTCCGACTGGCGCAGCCTGGAAAATTCTGATCCGCTCATGATAGCCTCCCTTAGGCCGCGAAGCGGCGTCGGGGCATACCAGCCGCAGGCGCTTCGCATGCGAACACAGCGCCATCGGCTTCGCCGGGCGGAGCTTCATGCGATCGCATCGATGTGATGAACAGCGTACGCAAGTCGGCGCCTCCGAATGTCACGCTCGTGGGCATGGCAGCGGTGGTTCGAACGCTGCGTTCGAGCTTGCCTTCCGGATCGAAACGCATCACTTGGCTCGCGCTGGGTGCAGCAACCCAGATGAACCCTTCGACGTCCGTTGTGCAGCCGTCCGGCATACCCATTGCGCAGGTAAAGTCGACCAGAGTACGGCGGTTCTGGGCCACGCCCGCGTCGAGGTCGAACTCGTAAGCGTAAATGATGGGCGGTCGCGAGTCGCATTGGTACATTGTCCTGTTGTCGGGGCTCCAGGCGATTCCGTTCGAGAGTCCGAAACCAGACGCCATCCGGTGGATCGTCAGGTCGGAGTCGACCCGATAGAGAGCTCCCACCGCATCCTGCAGGCGCCTGTCCATTGTGCCGACCCAAAATCGTCCGCGCGCATCGCACGAACCGTCGTTGAAGCGCTCGCGGTTGCCGTCCCATTCCGCAGGCATCTCGATTCTCGTCTCGTTTCCAGCAAGGTCCCATAGCGCGAGCCGGCGCCGATAGGCCATCAGCAGCCCGCCATTGCGCCGCAGTGCGAAGCTGCCCGGGAATTCAACCAGGCTGACCGCCTCGGGTCGCTCGCCATCGAATCCGCAGGACAGGAGCCGGCGGCCGATTATGTCGATGCGCAGAAGGCGTCCGGAACGCTCATCCCAGGTCGGGCACTCTCCCAGTTCGTCCACTCGTGCTTCGATGCGGCGCATAGTGCGGACTCCTCCACGATGGCGGTCGCTGCACCGCCTGTGCCTTCTGGGAGGAAGACTTAGTGACACGACCGGGCTCCAGCACCGTTTGAAGTTGTATGGGACTTAGGCCTGAAAGGTATTGGTCGAGTGAGGTGTCGCTCCCTAAGTGCGAAGCAAGCACGATCAACGTAGGGAAGAACGACAGTGTCACGAGAGACGTTGCGTAGTCGTATCGCAGTCATCGGTGTCGGCACCACGGCGTTTGGTGCCCTGCCGGGTTACACGCCGGCAGATCTCGGCCTCTGGGCTCTGCGCGAGGCCCTGGCCGACTGCAAACTTCCGGCAACAGCCGTCGACGGTCTAATCGTCACGCGCATTGCCGACAATGCCGCCTTTGCGGAAGCAGCCGGCATGTCGCCGGACTTCTCGCTCGTCATGCCGCCGTTTGGTCGCATGGCGGGGATCGCAATTGAAACCGCATGCCTGGCTGTCGCGTCAGGCCGGGCACGCCGGATTGCACTTGTTTACGGCAATGACGGGCGCTCGGCCGGCATGGTCTATGGTGGAAAGGGAACGTTGCCTGGTGCCTATGGCCACGACCCGTTTTGGGCACCATCCGGGATGACGTCCCCAGGCGCGCTGCATGCGCTGATGTTCAGCCGCTACATGGCGGAGCACGGCGCAACCCGTGCACATCTGGCGGAAATCTCAGTCGCTTTCCGTAGTCATGCGGCTCAGAATCCGGGAGCGGTTATGCGCAAACCGATTACCGCCGAGGATCACGCGGCGGCCCGGCCGATCGTCACCCCTCTTCATCTTCTGGATTACTGTCTGGTCAACGACGGAGGCGTCGCGATCATCGTGAGCGACGCGAATCTCTTAGAACAGACGAACCCTATCCCAGTGTTTGTGCGAGGGTGCGCACACGCTTCGGATTTCCGACACGCGAGCTATCCTCCGGACGACTGCTGGCGCGGTGCCATGGGCCGGGCTGGCGAGGCGTGTTTCCGGGAAGCGGGCGCCGGACCAGCGGACATGTCGGGGCTCGCAATCTACGACAATTTCACACCTTCGGTTTTGTTCGCGCTGGAGGGATTTGGATACTGTCCGCCGGGCACGGCGTGGACACGCATCCAAGATGGGCGGCTTCGTCTCGGCGGTCGCTGGCCGACCAACACGTCCGGCGGCCAGTTGTCCGAGAGCTACATGCAGGGCTGGGCTTTGCATGTTGAGGCCATCCGCCAGTTACGCGGACAGGCGGCTGGTCGGCAGATCACGGGTGCGGAGCTCATCCATGTCATGACGGCGGCACCGCAGTGTTCGAGCGTCGTCTATGGAGGCGAGCCATGACAGCAGCCTTTAGCGATGCGTTCTGGGAGGGGACCGCTCTCGGCGAGCTACGTCTCCCGTTTTGCCGGGACTGCGGCAATCGGTGGCTTCCCCCCATTGCCATTTGTCCGCGCTGCCTTTCGACGCAGATTGAATGGCGCGTTTCGAGCGGGCGCGGCGTCGTGACAGCGGCTTGTCAGTTTCACCGCAGTTATTTTCCTGACCTCGACCTGCCGCTGCCCTACACGGTTCTCCTTGTGCGCCTTGCGGAAGGACCATTGTTTTACTCCAACCCCGCCGACCTTGCCTCGGTTCCGGCAATCGGGGCGGCGGTCCACGCAACCTTCGCCAGAACGAGCTCCGGCCGGGTCGTTGCTCGATTCGTAGCAGACGGAGAACGGAAATGACCCTCACATCAGCGACCCTTGTTGCGGGACGGCGTGTCGGCGACATTGTCTGGAGCAACGCGACGTTGGCCGACCTGATCGACGCGTTGGCCACAACCCGGTCTGATCGCGCTGCCGTAACTGATGCTAATGGTACGCTCACATTCCGGGAGCTCCGCGCAGGTGCTTTGCGTGTAGCAAAGGCGCTACGCTCGGCCGGCGTACGGCGCGGCGACTCGGTCGGCATCCTGATGGGCAACCGGGCCGAATGGATCGTAAGCTGTTTCGCAGCTCAATACCTTGGCGCAACCGTCGTGGCCATCAACACTTGGTACACGTCTCGCGAGCTTGGTTACGTCCTGGCTCACGCGGATGTGCGCGTGCTGATCATGACGCGCTCGTTCTTGCGTAGTGACTATGCTGCGATGCTCGATTCGTTGCGGCCCTGGCATGAGTCGATTCCGTCCTTGCAGCGCGTGGTGGTGCTCGGGGAACCTACCGACGATGCCATGATCGGCTGGCACGACTTCTTGGCGAGTGGCGACAAAGTCCCTGATGGAGAGATCGCTACGATGCAGGCTGCGGTGCGGCCCGACGATATCGCCTTTCTTCTCTACACATCAGGCTCGACCGCGCTGCCAAAGGGCGTGCGTCTCGCGCACTGGGGATTGTTAAAAAATTGCCACGATATCGGCGAGCGCCAACATCTAACTGAAGATGACGTACTCCTGCTTCCGATTTCATTGTTTTGGAGCTTCGGCTGCTCCAACGCGATGATGGCCGCGCTGACACACGCGACCCATATCGTGCTGCAGGAGCATTTCGACGCCGAGAAGGCGGTGGCGTTGATAGAGCAGTTTCGCTGCACGGCGCTGTATGGCACGGCGAATATCATGCGAGCGCTCCTTGACCTGCCGGGACTGGGAGACCGCGGCATCCTGACGCTCAGGACGGGCCTGACCTTTGGTTCCGCAAAGTTCATGCACGAAGTGATCGATAGGCTAGCGCCCGAGATGTGCCACGTCTTCGGTCTGACCGAGGGTTACGGCAACTCGACCGTTACCGATGTGGACGATCCGATCGACAAGCGCCTGAATAGCACGGGCCGCGTCTTGCCTGGCAGCGAGCTTCGCATCGTTGACCCTGCGACCGAGGAGATACTTCCGAGCGGTCGAGAGGGGGAAATCCGTGTCCGTGGCTGCATCATGGCCGGTTACCACAAAGACCCGACTACGACGTCGAAGGTGTTCGACAACGATGGATTTTTCCGGACCGGCGATCTGGGCGTGCTGGACGAGGATGGATATCTCCATTTTCGCAGTCGCCTGAAGGAAATGATCAAGACCGGCGGCATTAATGTGTCGCCGGCAGAGGTGGAGGAGGTTCTTCGAGCTCACCCGTGCGTCAGCGAAGCCTTCGTAACAGGTCTTCCAGACGCTATCCGTGATGAGGCCGTAGGCGCCGTCGTCGTGCTCGTCGACGGCGCGTCATTATCCGCGGAGGCGTTGACCGCGCATTGCCGCGCATCATTATCCGCATTCAAGGTTCCCAGGCGTTTTCAGGTCGTGCCCAAGGACGCGCTACCGCTCACGACGACACGTAAGATTCACCGGGCACGCCTTGCCGAGTTGTTCGAATGACGCCGATGAGTGCTAACGCTTCACTTGAGCGGTCGGGTAAATCGCCACCGGTCCGAAGCGCGTTGTCTTGGTCAGTTCAGGAAGCAACTCGAGCGCCATCTCCCGAAACGACGAGACCGCCCGGTCCTCGGCGACCGAGGCCCGGACAGTGATACTGATCGTGCGTCGGATCACAGGCTCAATTTCAGCGGAGCGCAGTTCGGAGTGCGCGTTATAAGGGCGGAAGGCGCTGGCTGGCATCACTGTGTAACCCAAGCCAGCCCGGACCAACTCGAAGATCATCAGCACACCATTGGCCTCAAGCACGGGCCGGAACTTCAGGGACCGACGCTCGAAAGCCTCCTCCAGCAGATGACGTGCGGCATGGCGCGAACTCGGGGCTATCAGCGGCAACTTGGCAACATCTGCCAACGTCACCGGCATGGTCCTGTCTGGCTGCACGGCCGGCGCATCGATCCAGCCGAACAAGCTGAATGTTTCGACCCAAATTGGAGTTACGTTAAGCTCGGCGAATGGCGTACCGGGGATGTCGACGATCGCGACGTCAATCAATCCGGCGAGCAGCTTCTCGATGACGTCACCACTGAAGCCTTCGACGAGTTCAAGACGTACGTCTGGGTAGCGCGCTCTGTAGCTTCTCACCAGTTCGGGCAGGAGGACGGACGAGACAGGCGCCTGCACCGCCACACGCAGTATTCCCGTGACGCGCTTCGCCATCGTCGCGAACGTCCGTTGGATGCCGTCGATATCCTCCTCAAGCCGCAGCGTGCGCTCCAACAATACCTTTCCGGCTTCGGTGGGCGATACCCCGCGAGCATTACGGCGAAGCAGCGGCATTCCGAGTTTCTCTTCGAGCGCCCGGATCTGCCGGCTCAGCGAGGGCTGGGCAACCATCAACTTGACGGCTGCCTTGGAGAAGCTGCCGCTCTCCACCACGGTTCGGAAATACCGCAATTCCCGCAGCTCCATCCTCTTCCTCCGAAACTCCCGCGCGTTCGGTAACCGGCATGATGATCAACCGGAACGCTGTACTACGCTTGCCGCCGCCACCGAAGCCAATCGTAATATTCCGACGGCCCATTCTCACCTCTCCGCGGCTCTCGCACAACTCGGCCGAGTGCAAGAAGCCCCAATGGCGGCTCAAGCCGCCTATAAGGCCTCGGCATCTTCAACGCGCGGTGCACAAGACCTAGACGTGCAAGCTTCATTGGTAGAATATATGCTTTGGGCATATTTGATCTGTTGTGGAGATGCACTATGGAGCTGCGCCACATCCGATATTTTCTCGCTGTTGCCGAGGAGCGGCATTTCACGCGGGCCGCGGCCAAAGTCGGCATCGGCCAGCCGCCGCTCAGTCAGCAGATCAAGGATCTAGAAGGAGAGGTCGGCGCGGCGCTGTTCCATCGCGTGGCTCACGGCGCGGAGCTTACCGAGGCCGGCAAGTCGTTCTTGGCCGGTGTGAAAGAAATCCCGTTGACCGCAGAGAGGGCGACGATGGCGGCGCGGCGCGCGGCGCGCGGCGAGACGGGTTCGCTTCGTATCGGCTTCACGGGATCGGCGACATTCAACGTCGTTGTACTGTCGGCAATCCGCACCTTTCGCCGCGCCTATCCCGACGTCTATCTCACGCTCGAAGAGGCCAATGTAGCGCGACTCACTGCCGGCTTGCACGAGGGAACGCTTGACGCCACGTTCCTTTTTCACTCCGGCAAGCCCGATAGTGGGGAGTTGCAGCTGCGCCGGCTCTCGGAAGAGCCGATGGTAGTCGCCCTTCCCAGCCGTCATCCTGCCGCCGCTCAAAAGGAGATCGATCTCGCAATATTGAAAGAGGAGCCGTTTGTGCTGTTCCCGCGGGAGGCCGGTCCGACTATCTACGACGTGGTTATCGACGCTTGTCGAAAGGCCGGCTTCGAGCCTGTGATCGGGCAGTTCGCGCCGCAAGTTCCGTTAGTCGTGAACCTCGTGGCCGCAGAGCTCGGCGTGTCGATCGTGCCGAAGTCGATGATGCAAATGCGCGTCGCGGGCGTAACTTATCGGGAGGTTGCTGGCCGCTTGCCGACGATCTGGCTTGCTCTCGCCCATCGGCGAGGAGAGACATCGCCCGTGGTGCGCAACTTCATTGCCAGCGCAATTTCGTGATGCACTCAGGACTATGTCGGAACGGGTCACGAACGACGGTCAAGCAGCCACGGACCAGCGTCTCGTGGCGCTTCGTAATCGATTCACTGAGCTGGAGTGAGCGGGAGGGTCGACGAAGCGCGGATCGCCAGTGGATGAGCCGGATCGCCGACGCGCACCGTCGCGGTCAACCCGACGACCAGTGTGACGGAGCGCGGGACCTCGTCGATCGCGATCCGAACCGGCACGCGCTGGGCGAGGCGGATCCACGTGTAGACGGGATTGACCGAGGCGAGGCCGGCTGAGCCGGATTGACCGTTGGCGACTTCGATTCCGCGCGAAATGCTCTCGACGTGACCTTTCAGCAAGCCGCTATGTCCCATCAGCGACATCTCGACGTGATCCCCGAGGTGAATGCCCTCGAGCTGGGTTTCCTCGAAATATCCCTCGACCCAGAAGCTGTCGGTGTTCACGACCGTGAGAACGCGTTGGCCGGCAGTGGCGTAGTCTCCGACCTGCGCGGTCAGATTGGTGACATAGCCGTTCACCGGCGAGACAATCCGCGTCCGCTTCAGGTTCACTTGAGCCTGTTTGAGACTTGCCAGATCTTGCTGGTGCTCCGCGTCGGCCACGTGCGCTTGAGCGACGAAGCTCTGCTGCTCCTCGATGGACGTCGAGAGCGTCGACAACTTCAGTCGACGCGCGGCCTGTGCTTGCCGGTTATCGGCGTTCGCTTTGGCTTGAGCGACCACTGCCTCCGCGTTGCTGACCGCAATCTCGTAGTTGGTAGGATCGATCTCCAGCAGAAGATCCCCCTTGTGAACGTATTGGTCGGCATGCACGGGCAAACACGTTATCTGGCCGGAGACCTCGGGAACCTCCGCGATGACGTAGGCGCGGACCGTCGCGTCGCGCGTCCACGGCCCGAGCATGTACGCGTCCCACATCTTCCAGGCCAATAATCCGGCCAGCAGCAGCGCGAACCCGGTTGCGATCACGGAGACGCGATTTGGACGCCCCGCTGTTACTCTTGCGGTCGATGGGTCTGCCAGGGTCATGGCCGCCTCGCGCGCGCGGAGTTCCAACTCGGCGCCGAAGGATTCTTCCGACTGGGTCATTGTCATCCTCCTACGGAGCCTATCACCACGAGCGACAGCACGATGATGTAGACCGCGCTATTGAAAAGCGAGGGATGCCAGACATGGCGGGTGATGCCGAAACGGTCGGCTGCGCGCAAAAGCACGAGCGTGATCAACGCCGAGGCGATCGCCATGGGCACGAACGGAGCGACGTAGACGCCGACCAGATTGAGATCCGTGATCATAGGTTTACCCAACGTCTCCAGCGCCACCGCAATTCCTTCGCCGCACCGAGAAATCCGACACGACGCGTGAGTGCGTCGACGATCAACGCGGCCGCCGCGCGGCTGCGCATCGCGACCAAGATCGCGCCCCGGTCTTGCCGCGCAATGAAGTCGGACAGCCACGCGCTGGCTGAAGCCTGGTCGGCCGCAGCCAAGCTCGCGAAGATTGCGGAGATAGATCAACGCTTCTCCCACGGAGAGTGCCGATTCGAGCTGCGAAAGCTGCTCGGGCGTGGCTTGTGCGGGCATCGCTTGAAGTCGCCAGCACACGCGGCTGATCCATTCCGTTCTGCTCGGCCAACGGGCCGCTACCGCCATCGCGCACAGGTCCCTTGCGGTGAGCGCTACCAGGCGGCGAGCACGCCATGCTGGCGATAGCGGCGGAAGCAACCGCATGGCAGCGGCGGTCGCTATGGTGCCGACGACAACCGCGAACGCGGAATTCAGAAATTGGCCCAAATCGCTGTAGACCGGCGGATTCGTCGGCAACAAGATCGCGAGAAAGTTGATGACCAAGCCAGCCGTCACGACCTTTTGCCACGGTCCGGCGGCAAGCGCGCCCAAGGGCAAGAGAATGCAGGTCAGCGTCAGCGAAAGTCCCGCGAAGCTCTCCTGCGCTGGCAGGATGGCGAAGTTCACGAAGACGGCGAGCACGGCGGCAAGGATCGTTCCGGTCGAGTAACCGACAGCGCTGCGATAAGCCAGATCCGCATTCGGAGAGAACACGGTCACCGACACGGCCGCGAAAGTCACCACCGACTGACCGCCGGCCCACCCGGTTTGCACCCAAAACAGCTCGGTCGCGAGAACGATCGCCATGGCCCGTAATCCGTTGACTGCGGCGGGGAGAAGGTCCGGCGTGAAGAGCCAATCGCGGCTAGCGCTGATGTCGGGCGTTTCCTTGCTCGGGGCGACGACGAGCACGAGGGCGTTTGCCGCCCGCTGCAGGTCAAGCAACGCCTCTGCGACCCGATCCACGAGCAGTCGGGTCGCCACCTCGTCTACCGGAATCGCCAGAACCTGTCTGGCCGTCGCATTGCAGGCTTCCCGCACACATTCCGCGCGATCGATCCAATCGCCGCCGGTGGCCTCCATGACCATGGGACGCAAGCCTGCCGCGTCGCGTCGGCCCACATCGTCCCACACCGCGTTGAAATGATTTGCAATCCCCTGCGACGCGGATATCGCGGAGAAAAGACCTTCCAAACCAGCGTGGAGGATTTGCGAGCGACGACGAAGATCGTGCGATTCGGCCTTTGCCTCTTCGATCAGCCCTTCCAGTTCGATGACATTGCGTATCAAGCCCCGGCGCCGGGAGCGCGAGGCGGCTGTGTCCGGGCCGATAGCGAGCGTGTCGGCCAGTCCGGCCGCCGTCTGTTGCGCTACCCGAGACAAATTCTCGGCCAGCCGTCTTCTACCCTCGCCAACGCTGGTCAGCAGGACGACGACAGCGACGCTGACTATGCCGACGCAGATCTCGGAGGTGCGGGTGGCCGCCATGATGAACGTATTGCCAGGCGCGTTGATGACGTCGGCGAAGATGGCCGCAGTGGTGAATCCGGCCAGAGCTGCTCCGTAGCTCGCGAAGTGGCGCAGGATCGTCGCGAAGAATCCGCAAACGCCGATCCATAAGGCCAGACCGAGGAGCATACCCAACCGGTTCTGCGGAAAGGCCGAGGTCAACAGCAAGATCACGGCGGCCCCGACGAACGTTCCCACTGCGCGGACGCGAGCCTTGCGGAGTGAAGAACCCAGGCTTGGCTGGCAGACGACGGCAGCGGTGATACCGGCCCAGAAAGCGTTGTCGAGCTCGAGGCGGTAGGCCACGAAGAGCGCCAGAATCACGGAGGCTGACAAACGCAGGCCGTAGAGGACCAAGGGAGACACCGTCGTCAATCTAACGACGACCTTCCTCGCGAAAGCTTCGACCTTCGAAGCTGTCAGTGAGAAAATCGCTTTGAGCGCCATTTCTCTTTCCTCCGAAGCGTGCGAGGCTTCCGGTGGCGTCGTCGGGGAAAACAGCCAGCTTCGGCCGGTGACGACGGCATTGGAAATTTTCCTTTCTGCTTCAGAGGTCGATGTGCATAAACCGTTTTTCCAATACCTGACTGCGGGGATCTTGATACGTTTTGGATATATACAGATGGAACTCCGGCACATCCGCCGTTAGCCGACCGTCTCAGAGAAGCGTCGCTTCACCCACGCGGCGGCAAAAGCGGCGCGTGCGGGATCGCCGCCCCGCTAACCTTCGGTCCCATGCATTTGGCGCCCGTGCTTGCGCATCTGGCGCGGCGACATCAACGCCTTCATGTGCAATAGTCGGCCGGATCGTTTTCGAACGCGCGGGAATCTCATTGCGTTACGATGATGAAGTTAAGTGTACTCTCACCGTAATACGACAAGTAGACCCGTCCCGATTAGATGTGGGAATGTCTGTTATCATGGATAGCGGTCGGTGAAGCACACATCGCGAAATCGATGAGATTGACCCGTAGCCGACAAGCGGGGCTCACTCGGAGCTTTCGTCGAGGTCGCGAAGGTCTGCTTTGTACACGACGAGATCAGGCTGCGCGCTCTCGGCCGTCTCTCGATACTGAAACAACACTTCGGCTGCAAAGCCCGTGGTGCGGTCTCTGCGGACGCCTCGGACAATGTGGCGGCTTGCGAAGCTTGCGGCAAATATCTCAGCCTCTGTCATTCCGAGATCAGCCATCAGACGTGTAACGGAAAAAGCCTCAGTGGGAGATTTCTCTTTTTTGGCCTTGAGATAGCTTTCGAGCCGGACGCGCCTAGATCGCTTATTCATCCAGTAGACAACCGAGGCGGCTACCGCGACTATCGAAGTTAGAATTGATGCGAAGTTTGCCGCTATCCGAAGCCACTCGGCCACTTTCGACCTCCCACTGCGTCCTTAGCACAGTGGTCATGGTGGCCGTCCTTGTCGAGGACTTTGCAAACTATGTGTAGTCCTACCGATACCCGGTTTGCCGAGACTCGGATGTTCGAGCATCCTGGAAGGTCGCCTTTGTGCCCATACCGACGAAATCCAGTATCCGTCCCCATGTCGGTTGTCAGCAGGTGGAGCGGAAAATGGTGGACAGGCGCCCAAAGGCGCGCGTTTGACCCGCTCCGGACGTCAACACCTATCGCTGATCAAATTGGATCAGCCTTGCTGACCATACCGGATGCTCGCGGAATATCGTTCGGTGGCGACGCGAAGCGGCCTCGATGTACATTTTGACCGTGTGATGCGGCGTATGAAGGCGGAGAATTCGCCAACATGGCGCACCTCTAAGGCTCGCACCCAGACCATTCCCGCGCATTCTAGCGCTGCGTCTTACTGTCACTGGGCGCACAACCCCGCAAGCGTGGGTGTTTTTCCGAAGTGTTTCTGGGCAGCATGCCGCACCTTCTCAAACGCGCGCGTCTCGATTTGTCGGACGCGCTCCGGTGACACGTTGAACTCTACCGCCAGGTCATCCAATGTTATGGGATCGTCGGCCAGAAACCGCGCCTCGAAGATACGGCGTTCGCGCGGGTTGAGTACGCCGATCGCGTGGATTAGCGCTTTATGCTGGTGATCCGTCTCATCACGCATGGCAAGCAGCACTTCCGGCGAGGGCGACTGATCAACCAAGTAGTCCTGCCACTCACCGGCCTCGCCCCCCTCACGACGTACGGGTGCATTAAGCGATGTGTCGCCACCAAGGCGCCGGTTCATGTCAACGACCTCCTGATCCGTAACGCCGAAGTCTTTGGCAATCAGCGTCACCTGATTGGGGTGCATATCGCCGCCTTGCATTGCCGCGATCTTGTTTTTTGCCGATCGCAACTTGAAGAAGAGCTTTTTTTGGCTTGCGGTGGTGCCTATCTTCACAAGTGACCAGGATCGCAGGATGTAGTCCTGTATCGCGGCCCTGATCCACCACACCGCGTAAGTCGAGAAGCGAAAACCTCGGTCGGGTTCAAAGCGGTCGAGTGCCTGCAACAGGCCGACGTTGCCTTCGGAGATGATTTCGGAGACAGGTAAGCCATAGCCGCGATAGTTCATGGCGACTTTGACGGCGAGACGCATATGGCTTGTGACGAGCTGATTCGCTGCATTGCGATCACCCTGCTCGCACCAGCGTTTCGCGAGCATGTATTCCTGGTCTTTTTCGAGCATCGCGAACCGCCGGATACTTTCCAGATAGCTCGCACCGGGTTTCCTTCTTGCCGACGCCAATTGTCGCCGGTCTGGGAAGGTCGGGAGGTTGGCTTGAACAGCGTATTCTGTCGGGGTGCCATCAATGCTCATATTGCTTTCTCCTCCACCGAAGCTCGCATCAATGAAACGACGGACGGCTCCAGCTCTTCCTCATGAGCCTGCAACGCTTGGTCAGGCCGCCTGAGATCGGCGTAACCATCTGCGGTCGCCCTCCTGGCGGACCTTGAAGCGGGCAACGCACTTCTTTGAACAGAGGCCGGTTCGGCAGGAGTAGTACCGGACGAGACCAAACTTTCCGTCACAGATGGCGCACCGCGTCGCTGTGCCATGCTGAGGATATTGGGAGCTGTTGAACATCTTCGCCTCCTCTGGGCCTTGCGTGGGTAGTGCATAGTGAGCAATCAGTAACAACTCGGCTCCGATGCCTTCTCAAAGTGTGGCACTACGATCTCACGGGCATTCGAACCCCTCTTGAACCGATTTGATATGTCGCGGAGGACTTTGCTTTTTTGTCGGGGCGCGATAGCCGCTTGCCGCGAAATAGCTTGGTTTCGCGGTTCCGGATCTTCCGACAGATCCCATCCGGATCGGCGATCGGCAGCACCGCCGCGCCCATTTCTCCTCTTGAGGGAAGGGTTTGAGGGGAATATCCTCGATCAAATTCGACAACCCATGGGGCAAGCCGGCTGCGGCGCCTCCAGGAATAGTACCACCGCCCAGCGGGCTGGATGTTTATACCGCTGTCGGACGCGAGAGGCCCGATAGCTCCCAGCTACTATTCCATCTTAGAGTAGGTGGTGTGATGGGAAGGTCGGAGCGCCCAGCAGACTTGATCCGCACTTTCGCGCAGCACGCAGAGCTCGCCTATTCGGTTGCAGGGGGAGCTCCGCCTACGCCAGACGTCGAGCCGCTTTCAACCTCGTGGCGGCGTTCCGCGAACAGATACGGCGTTGATCCCGCGGACAGCAACGCCCCGCGCATCCTTACGTGTGGTGAGCTGAAAGAGCTTCGCGAACCGCTTGGCAAGCTTATCTTCAGCGCGCAAGAGGAGATTGACCGACTATACAAAGTGGTCCGCGAGGCCGGATATACCATTCTATTCTGTGACACGGCGGGTGTTGCAATCGAGCATCGCGGCGAAGATGTGGAGGCGAGCGGGTTTGAATACTGGGGAACCTGGCTCGGCGGCGTCTGGTCCGAGGAGATCGAGGGTACCAACGGTATCGGCACGTGCATCGCCGAAGAGCGGCCTGTCACCGTTCACAGAAGCCAGCACTTCAGATCGCGACATATGAACTTGAGCTGCTCCGGCGCGCCCATATTCGGCGTCGACGGAAGGCTGATGGCGGTCTTGGACGTGTCGGCCATCGATCCCCACCGTTCCGAACGAGCGCACGCTCTGACGGGCGCACTCACGGTAAATTCGGCGCGCGCCATCGAGGAGCGGTTTTTCCGCGAGCATTTCCATCACGAGTGGATCGTGGCGATAGCACCGCGAGAGGATGGCGCACCTGGCATGTTGCTGGCCGTGGACGGTAATCAGCGCATTGTCGGCGCAAACCGTTTCGCACGCCTGTTCCTCTTGCTCGATGATCGTGGGCTGCAGGCCGGTGTCAGTCTCTGGACGATATTCGAACCAGACCTAGACCTCTTTCGACGCAGGGACAGGGCCGACATTAGCACGCGATTGGTGATCGCTGGCAGTAATGACAGTCGGTCTGCGCTCGTAACGCCGCCGGTGCAGACCGCTTGGCGCGACGCAACGAATGTCGCACTGCACATGCGTCCCCGCCTCGACGTGATCGGCTCTCTTGCTAAGATGGCGTCAGCGCCGCAAGCACATGGCGGACTCTCGCCCAGCGCCATGCGTCGGGTCCGAGAATATGTCGAGGCGCACTTGGGCGACAGTATGGATCTGGCAACGCTGGCCGCCGTCGCGGGGCTGTCAATCCATCATTTCGCAAGAGAATTTAAGCAATCCACCGGCTTTACCCCGCACCACTATCTCACCCAGAAGCGGGTTCAACGAGCGCAGGAGATGCTGGCTCACACAGCTCTTTCACTGTCGGAGATTGCATACGCCGTAGGCTTTTCCGACCAAAGCCACCTCGCGCGTCATTTCCGTCAGATTCTCGGCGTCACACCGGGACAGTTTCGATGGTCGCAGCCGTAGCAGGGTGTAAACAGGCGTCCAAAACTGGGGCTGACGCATATTTGACGACAGCGTCGCGGATCACGCAGTCCCGAGCAACCGTGCTTCGAGAAGGTCGATTTTCGCTCGGCCGTACATTTGTCGTTTGACGAGTTTGAGTTTCGTTTATCTGCGTGTCATTCGGGGAAGATCAGCCGCGCCTCGAAGCCGCTGCCACGGCCCATAACCGGAGAAATGAGGGTGAGGCTGCCGCCAATCTGCTTCATGACACTGTCAACGATGGCGAGCCCGAGACCACCGCCTGCGCCGACCGATGATCCTCGAACGAACGGCTTCTTCAGAGTTTCGAGAGTCTCAGATGGAATCACGGCGCCACCGTTCAGTAGCCGAATCTGTCGGTCGTGCTCGATAACGATTTCGATCGGCTCATCAGGATCACCATAGCGGACGGCGTTCTCGATCAGATTGCGGAGCGTGATGCCGACAACATCCAATTCCCCCCGCACGATGAGCTCGTCTGAACACGTCGTGGTAACAAGCAGCCTGTTTCCCACATCCTCGCGACGGCGAAACTCGTCGACCAGCACTTGCAGGACAGTCAGGATGTCAACTCGTTCCTTTTGCATCCCGACCCCGGCGCCGGCGCGCGAAAGTTGCAATAGCTTCTCGGCAAGGCTGCTGAGCCCCTTTATCTGGTTGACGATGCGCGTTGCGCGCTCTGTGTGCTGGGTGCCTGCGAGCTGCGCCGACAACAATTGCATCTGCGCCAAAACCGCTGCGATGGGGGTGCGCAACTCATGCGCGCTGTTCGCTGCGAACTGGCGCTCCGTAGCCAGGGCCCGTTCCAGTCGTTCGAGCAGCCGGTTCACTGCTATCTGGATTGGAGCAAGTTCAGTTGGCAGGCCCATGTCGGAAATTTGCGCCAGATTGGAGCCATCACGACGACCGATCTCCCCTCGCAAATGGTCCAAGGAGCGCATGCCTCGAAACACTGCCCAGCGGATCAGAAACCAGGACAGTGGCAAGAACAGCAATAGCGGTCCGACCGTCAGCACAATCGCCCTCCCAAGAGCCTCAGAGCGGTGCATGGCGGGTTCGGCAACTTCGACGAAATAGCCGTCGGCGGCCGCGGGCTGAGCATAGACCCGATACTGCGGGGTATCGTGAAATCCTGCCTGACGAGGGACCGGAAACGGCTTCTCAGGCGCATTCTCGGAGCGCATGGCGACTTCGCCAGAGGGACCGATGATCTGATAGGCCAGAGCCTTGGGATCCAACGTCGCGACGAGTTGCCGGGCCATCTGCTGCATCGCCTGCGGCTGTTGGACGGCATCATAGGTGGCGGGCAGCAGCCGCTGCGCCACCTCCTCGATTGCGTTGTCGAGCCGCTCATTGATCTCGAATACCGTTAGCAGGCCGGCGGCGACGCTGCCCAATAACCACAGCCCCGCCATCGACGAGGTCAACAGCCAGATCAGCCGCGATACAAGACTCCTGCTTGCCACTCCTAATCTCCCAAGCGGTAACCGAGACCGCGTATCGTGCGGATGAAGTCCCGCCCGAGCTTGCGGCGAATGCGGCTGACATAGACCTCGATGGTGTTGCTCTCGATTTCCTCGCCGAAAGCGTACAGCGCATCCTCGATCTGTTCCTTCGATACGGTCGATTGCCGCCGTCGCCCCAGAACTTCAATCACAGCCCACTCCCGCGCGCTCAGTTCAACCGGCCGCCCCTCCAATCGTGCGACTTTCGCTTCCCACTCCAGTTCCACCGGGCCAACCTGAAGCACAGGCACTGATTTACCAAAATACCGACGGCTGACCGCCTCCAGACGTGCATTCACTTCGTCGAGATCGAACGGCTTGACGATGTAGTCGTCAGCTCCCGCCTTCAAGCCCTCGATCCGGTCGCTGACGAGGTCGCGCGCGGTGAGGATGACGACTGGCAGCGCATCACCACGGCGGCGAAGTTTGCGCAGGAAATCCAGGCCGCGCCCGTCGGGCAGGTGCAGATCGAGCAGTAGCGCATCATACGATACTGTGAGCACCGCGTGCTCAGCCGGCTCCAGCCGCTCGAACCAGTCGACGGCGTGTCCCGCCGCTCGAACGTGCTCCTGCACCGCCGAACCAAGGTGCGGTTCGTCTTCCACCAACAAGACTCGCATGGGTCCACCCGTCGTCGTCAAGTGTAGGTGCAGGAAGAAGCTGAAGCCAACCTGAACGCCTCCGAGAGTATGCTTCAGGCCGGTGTCAGAAAAGCCAGTTAACGATCCCTTCCGGGAAACATTCTCGGCAAGAAAGGAGCATCTGCCATGAGGAGCACTGTTTTGACCTGGTTCGGAATGTTGGCCGTAGTTGTCACCGTCTTCGCGACCATGGCGCACGCTGCCAAGACCGATCCGACAAACGTGAGAGCCTACGGCGCCGTTCACGGGATCGTTATTCCACCATTCAACGGCTAGTTGGAAACCCGCTCCGCAACTGTCGCGGAGCAAGAAGATGTCTGCGTCCTAGATGCATGAAGCGCCTCAGCGCGCGGAGCCGCGCTGAGGTCAATGCTCGTGGATGTTCGATGTATCAGCGCACCCGGAAATTGTCCGCGAATGATCAGCCGCACACCTGGACCGGGCGCGTGCGCCAGCCGTGCGTGGTGTGCACGCGCCGGTTTACGACGTAGCAGCTGCCGTTGCCATAATACGAATCGTCGTAACTGTAGGGATAGTCGTAGTAGGCATAGTCATCATAGTAGCCGTAGGGATAGAACCCATAGCCCAATCCATAGCGGTGGTGACCGAAGTCGTGATCATGACCTCCCCGAACGACGGGGCCGGGGCCAAAACCGCGGAAGCCGCCATCATTGTGGACAACGGCAGGGCCAGGGCCAAAGCCATGGAAGCCGCCGCCGTTAAATCCGTCGCCGCGGAAACCTCCACCAGCAAAGCCACCGCCGTGGAAGCCACCACCGCCAAAGCCGCCACCGCCGCCATGGCCGCCGCCACCACCGCCTCCGCCACCACCACGTGCCAGCGCCATGGTCGGCGCGGCCAGGCCAACAGCTGCAACAGCCAACGCGATCATTGCCTTTCGCAACATCTCATTCTCCATTCAAGATTTAGCGCCCAGCACAAACCCGCAGATGGCGATTGTTCTGGAGCATTGCGATGAGGATCGGCATAACGGCGTCTCAACTCGACGCGAGTCTGTCGTGAATTGCTGTGGCCGACTTGGTTCGATCCCACCGGTTGCTGGCAGCGCAGTTCGGGCTGCACGCCGTCTCCGCAAAGTCACGTTTGGAGAAAGCTGAAGTCAGCCTGAACGTCATTGCAAATAGGCTTCAGGCCCGCGTCAGAAAAGCCCGCTAGCGATGCGACCAAGGGTTTTCATCGGAGCGGGAAAATGATGCATACGCGCTTGTTACAAACAGCTCACGTTTTCGCATTTGATGGCGCGGAGTACGGTCACGGCCCGTCGCTTCTTCGCGGGGCATTGCCGCTTGCGAGGCGCCGATTGCTTCTCGGCGTTGCGACCGTCGCTATCGCCTTGGCCGTAGCCGCGGGATTTGCGGCGGGCCGCTCGTTGCCGTCCGCCTCGATCGCGTCGCCCGCAAGCGCCCCGTCGGCAGCTGCCGCCGATCCGGAGCTGCCAACCACAATTACTCTCTCCAAGCCGAAGCTGTCGAACCTGCAGTTACAGATCGAGGAGGCGAAGTCGGGGCCGCTGGTTCGTGCCGTGTCGGCGACGGGTAGCGTCGGCTACGATCAGCTCCATCTTGCGCGCATCAGGCCGGTGGCGCGCGGCAGGATCGAAGCGCTCGATGTAAACGCCGGCGATCGGGTCGTTGCAGGCCAGCGGCTGGCGGTTCTCGACAATTTCGACCTCATTGCCGCCCATAGCAGGGTTCTGAGCGCCGAGGCTGCGCTCGATCAGGTAAAAGCGCAACTCAGAGCAGCCAATGCTGCTTATGACCGCGCGACAAACCTTATTCGCAACGAACTCGTGACGCAGGCCGAGGTCGAGGCTCGGCGCGCCACCGTCGCTACCATGGAAGCCGATCTCCGCACCAAGCAAGTCGAGTTGCAGCAGTACCAGGCAGAAGAGGCGCGGCTCTTACCGATGCGGGCCGCCACCGCGGGCGCAAGCCCCACCAGTGATCAGCCAACGCTCGACTCGCGGGGCGCCATCGTCGCGCCATTCGACGGGGTGGTCGATTCGGTCTCCGTCGCACAAGGGGAGATCGTCGATCCGGCGACGCCGATGTTAAACGTGTCGGACCTCTCGACCGTTTGGGTCCAAGCCGACGTAGCGGAGAGGGACCTCGGCGCGGTCAAGGTAGGCGATGCAGTCGAGGTGAGAGTGAGCGCCTTTCTGGGCCGCGTTTTTACCGGTCGTGTCACCTACATCCCCGGCCAGATCGAGACGACAACGGGCATGGCCAAGGTGCGCTGCGAGGTCCCTAACCCGGACGAGGCGCTTCGCGTCAATATGTTCGCTACCGTCACCATCCTCTCACCGAAGGGAGGTGACGCCGTGATGGTGCCGAACGAGAGCCTGCAGGAGGTCAATGGGCAGAACGTCGTGTTCATTCCAACAGGAGATCGCCAGTTCGCGTGGCGCGCGGTTCAAACCGGCCTGGTCGCAAATGGAAAGACCCAGATCACGAGCGGGCTTGAAGCCGGGACACCGGTCGTCGGCGAGGGCAGCTATTGGCTGAAGACGGCTCTGATGCAGTCCACCATTCCGGACCAAGGCTAAGGGGGAGATCGCCGTGATCAACAGGATTGTCGATGCCGCCCTTGGCAACCGCATGCTAGTGCTCATGCTCATCGCTGCGCTCGTCGCGGCGGGTCTCATGAGCATGCAACGCCTGCCGTTTGACGCCGACCCGGACATCTCGCCGCTGCAGGTGCTGGTCACCACCCCCGCACCGGGGCTCGCGCCCATGGACGTGGAGCGTTCGATCACCACGCCGATCGAGCTTGCCCTGCAGGGCTTGCCGGGCATGACGAGCTACCGTTCGATCTCGCGCTACGGGCTCTCCGTGATCTATGTGAAATTCGCCGATGGCGGCGACATCCTGACTGACCGCACACTTGTTGCGCAGCGGCTGAACCAGACCGCGCTGCCCGCAGAGGCAGGAACGCCCAGACTCGGGCCGCTCTCCGACGGCCTCTCCGAGATCTACCAGTTCAGGGTCGAGGGCAAGAACTACTCGCTCATGCAGTTGCGTTCGATCCTGGATTGGCAGGTCGCGCCGCAGCTCAAGCAGGTCACTGGCATCACCGAGGTCAACGTCAACGGCGGCGAACTCAAGACCTACGAGGTTCGAGTTTCCGAGAACGCGTTGACGCATTTTGGCCTGTCGATCGAGGACATCTGCAACGCGGTGACGCAGAACAACCGCGCCGTCGGCGGCGCGACGATCGCCCGCAACGGTGAGCAAGCCGTCGTCCGGGGCGAAGGGCTGCTGCAATCGATCGGCGACATCGGCAACACCGTGCTGCGCACGGCAGCCGGCGGGGCCCCGCTCTATGTCAAGGACGTCGCCGAGGTGGTCGAGGCGCCGATGCCGCGGCTCGGTGCGGTGACGAGCCAAGGCAATGGCGAGGCCGTGGTGGGCGTCGCACTGATGACGCTGGGCGAGAACACGCGTGTGGTTGCCCAGCGGCTGACCACCGCCGTACAGCAGATCAACAAAACGCTGCCGCCTGGTGTCAGCATCGTTCCCTACTACAATCGCGCCGACCTGATCGCCCGCGTTTTGCAGACGGTGGCCCACAACCTCGCCGAAGGCGCCTTCCTGGTCGTTATTGTTCTGTTGTTGTTGCTGGGCAATTTCCGCGCCGCCGTCATCGTGGCGCTGGCCATTCCGCTCTCGATGCTGGCCGCCGTCACGGCTATGTATTTCACCGGCCTCTCCGGCAACCTGATGAGCCTCGGTGCCATCGATTTCGGCCTCCTGGTCGACGGCGCGGTGGTGATGATCGAGAACATCGTGCGCCGTCGCGCCGAGGCGCCATCTCTCCCGGCCGAGCAGGTGGTGCGCGAGGCCGCCCACGACGTGGCGCGCCCGGTCGCCTTTGCGGTCGCGATCATCACCTTGATCTATCTACCGATCCTCAGCCTGCACGGCGTCGAGGGCAAGATGTTCCGCCCGATGGCGCTGACCGTGATGTTCGCGCTGGTCGCTTCGCTGGCGCTGACGCTCACGCTGATGCCGGTGCTCGCTTCGTTCTTCCTGCGTAAGCCGGTCGCCGAGCGGGACAGCCGCATCATCGGCGTGGCCCGGAGCGGCTACGCGCCAGTGCTCGCGAGTACGATGCGCCATCCCGGAATCACCATTCTCGTGGCGACCGTGATGCTGGGCGGCGCGCTCTTGATCGGCTCCCGTCTCGGCGCAGAGTTCCTGCCGCGATTAGAGGAAGGCGCTCTCACCGTAACGACCACCAAGCTGCCCGGCATCTCGCTCGAAGCGGCCATCGCCACCCAGACCATGGTGGAGAAGACGCTGAAGAAATTTCCCGAGGTCCAGACCGTGACCACGCTCGGTGGCAGTTCGGAGATCCCGACCGATCCGATGGGGGTCGAGCAAAGCGACACCTTCATCATTCTCAAGCGAAAATCGGAATGGCGCACCGCGCAGACCGAGGCCGGGCTGATCGAAGCGTACAAGCAGGCACTGGATCAGAGCGTGCCCGGCATTACGCAAAGCTGGGCGCAACCGATCGAGATGCGCATGGATGACCTCTTGCAGGGGGTGATGGCCGACCTTGCCATCGTCATCCACGGGACCGACCCGACAACCCTCCGCGACCTCGCAGAGCAAGTGGCGCATGTGGTCTCGACCATCCCCGGGGCCGCCGACGTGCAGGCAAAACAAACGGTTGGTCAGCCTTATCTGCGTGTCATCGTCAATCGCGGCGAGATCGCGCGACGCGGGTTCAATGCGACCCAGGTGCTGGATCTCGTCGAAGCGCTGGGCGGACGCACCGTCGGCACCATGAAGGACGGCGACGAGCGGTACAATATCCGCGTCCGGCTCGCCCCGCAGGACCGTGACAGCATCGACCACATCCGGGCGCTGCGCGTGAGCAATGGTGCCGGCGTTTCGGTTGCCCTCGGCGATCTAGCCGACGTCCGCTGGGAGCCCGGCCCAGCCCAGATCGAGCGCGAGGAAGGCAGGCGGATCATCAAGGTGCAGGCGAATGTGCGCGCGAGGCCGCTCGCCAACTTCGTAGCCGACGCGCAGCGGGCGGTCGCGGCCCGAGTCCGCTTGCCGCCGGGCTACATGATCTCCTGGGGTGGGAGCTTCCAGGACCTCCAGGAAGGCATGGCTCGGCTATCGAGTGTCGTGCCGGTGGCGTTCGCCGTCATCTTCCTCATGCTGTATCTGATGTTCGGGAACGCGCGGCTCGCCACACTGATTTTCTTCAACGTGCCGTTTGCGGCCGTTGGCGGAATAATCGCTCTCGCGCTACGCGGCATGCCGTTCAGCATTTCGGCCGCGGTCGGCTTCATCGCCTTGTTCGGTATCGCCATTCTGAACGGCGTCGTGATGGTGAGTTACATGGAAGAGCGACGCAAGGAGGGACTCGCCGCCGCTGCAGCGGCCTGGCAGGCGGCCATGACACGGCTGCGCCCGGTGCTGATGACGGCAACCGTGGCCAGCCTCGGCTTTCTGCCCATGGCGGTTTCGACCAACTCAGGCGCCGAGGTGCAGCGCCCGCTCGCGACCGTCGTCATCGGCGGCCTGATCAGCGCGACGTTGCTCACCTTGCTGGTGCTCCCTGCCCTCTATCCCTGGTTCTGCCATGAGCGCAGCCTCGTTCGCGCGGCACCACACAACGCCCCTTATGCACCGCAACCGGCAGAGTGATGACATCGAAGCACGCGCCCGCAAAACGCAGAAATGCCACCAGCCTGCGTCCGCTTTTCACCAAGAGCTGCCCTCCCCGCCACGTCGCTGCCGCAGCCGACTTTTCCGGTGCCTATCCTACGAACGCTCAGGCGGAGGGGGCGGTGAGAGCTAGAAGCGGTTCACTCGCCTCGACCCGGCGCGCTGCGTAGTGCCGCGCCAGCGACGCGCAGACCATGAGTTGGATCTGGTGGAACAGCATCAACGGGATGACGACGGGCCCGACGTGCCCGGCGAATAGCAAGGTAGCGATCGGAATGCCGTTGACGAGGCTTTTCTTTGATCCGCAAAAAACGATGGTGATTTCGTCGGCGCGCGAAAAACCAAGTTGCCTGCTCCCAAAGGTCAGGATGGTCATCACGGAAGCGAGCAGCGCGACATCGACGAGCGCGATCTTGATCAGATCTCCCGCATCGATCTGATGCCAGATACCGGCCACAACGCCGTGGCTGAAGGCTGAGTAGACGAGAATCAGGATCGAGCCGTAATCCACGCTCTTGAGCGCGAACGGATGACGCGTGAGATAGGCTCCGATCCACGGCCGCAAAATCTGACCGGCGACGAAGGGCAGCAGAAGTTGCACCACGATGCCAACAATCGCGTGCGCGGAGATGTCGAGACCGTGGCGTGTGAGCAGGAAACCGGCGATCAGGGGTGTCAGGAAAACGCCGAGCAGGCTCGAGGCGGTCGCGCTGCACACCGCCGCCGGGACGTTGCCGCCTGCCACCGACGTGAAGACGATCGAGGCCTGCACGGTCGAGGGCAGCGCGGTGAGCAAGATCACCCCGGCCCATAGCGGCCCGGGGAGGAAAGTCGGGGCGAGGAAGCGCGCGGACATTCCGAGCAACGGAAACAGCGCGAATGTGCCCAGGAACACCATCACGTGCAGCCGCCAGTGCCGCGCTCCGACGAGCGCCTCTTCGGGCGAAAGCTTCGCCCCGTGCATAAAAAACAACAGCACAATGGCGGTATCCGCCAGCCAGCTAACGGCAGCTGCCGCATCGCCGCGAGCCGGCATCACTGCGGCAAAAGCAACCGTCAGCAAGATGGCCGCGAGGAACTTGTCGATGCGTGACCAGAAGGAGCGGAGCGAAATCATCTCAAGCCTCGTTTGTAGCCGATAGCCTTTCCCATATCGGACTTGGCCGGTCATTGTGAATGCCGCATATAGCTATTATTGTAATCGTATATCGTGATAATGGCTCCATGCTAGATCCAGTCCTGCTTCAGACTTTCCTGGCAATTGCCCAGACCAGGAGTTTCACAAGGGCCGCTGAGCGACTCGGCTTGCGCCAGTCGACCGTCAGCCAGCACATCCGAAAACTTGAGGACCAGGCCGGACGCCGGCTGTTCGTCCGCGATACCCATTCGGTAGCCATGACGGCTGATGGCGAAGCCATGATCGAGTTCGCACGGAGCATCGTGGCGGCGAACGAACGGGCGGAGCGATATTTCGCGGGCTCCGAGCTCCGCGGCCGGCTGCGGTTCGGCGCGTCGGAGGATTTTGTGACGTCGCATTTGCCGGAAGTGCTGCGGGAGTTTGTTCACACACATCCACTTGTCGAATTCGAACTCACGGTGGGCCTGAGTGCTGAGCTCAACGAGAAACTCGCGCGCGGCGAACTTGACCTCGTCTGCGGCAAACGTCGTCCAGGAGAGGATCGCGGCCGCGTCGTCTGGCGCGATCGGTTAGCTTGGGTATCCGGCGATCAGCCACGCCTCGATCCATCAACGCCGGTACCGCTGATTCTCTATTCACAGCCCAGCATCACCCACGACATCGTTCTTGCCGCACTCGAGCGGTGCGGTCGTCCCTGGCGCATCGTCTGCAAAAGCGGCAGCTTGAGCGGGTTGCGGGCCGCAGCGCTCGCCGGACTCGGCATCACGGTTTTCCCCGGAGATATGATCCCGGCGGGCCTTGTCGAACTGCCAAGTGGTCACGGTCTGCCGGATCTCGGCACCATCGAAATCGTTCTGCTCGGCCCGGGCAGAACCTTGAGCGGAGCTGCCGCCGAACTAGCGGACGCAATTTTGGAAAGCGGCATACGGTCATAGCTGACCTGAGGCTACTTGGCTCCGCAGCCGATGTTCTCTAGTTCCGATCTCGCGCCGAGCTCGCGTGTGACAAGATCGCCGGCGCGAGCGCGCAAACCGGTCGCAATATAGTCCCGACTGATAACAAGGTCCGAACCATCATCTGCCCGGACGCGCAGCTGGCGGGTCCAGTTCGGTCTGACCGTTCGTAAAACGCCGCAACTCGCGACGGTGATGCTCGCCGACGGCGCCGCGAACCAGGTGCCCGCCCTTGGCAAGTTGCGGGATCTGGCGCGGCCGCCGACGGGATGACTGGCGGAGACTAGAAATTCTCGCAGTATCTGGTGACACTTTCGCGGTTATTGTTGGACTGTCCACTTCAACTTTTGTCTTGACAGTGCAAGGTTATACGAATGTAATATGATATAACTTTGGCGCATGGCCAAGCGGAACTTGACGTGGGCCCGCGCCGCCAAAACAAAACGCATGCAGCGCGACGTGCGTTGCTGCCCTAAGGAAACGCCACCATGTCTGGAAAGCTGAGAGTCCACGTCGACCAGGACAAATGCCAGGGTCACGCCCGCTGCAAACAGCTGGCGCCAGAGCTGTTCGACCTCGACGAATACGGCAACGCCCATGAGCGCGGCGACGGTACCGTCCCCGCCGGCCTCGAAGACAAGGCCTGGCTTGCCAAATCCAACTGCCCGGAAATTGCGATCGAAGTCATCGAGGAGTGAGTCTTAATCCCTCGACATTTGTCCATTTGGCCTGAGCAAACTTAGCAAGGGGAATTGCTACAATGTCCGACACCGCCCACGCGACCCAAGACGAGCGCATCCCGCCCGCGCACCCGCCGGTCACAGACTGGTTGCATGATTTCGATCATACCGACCCGCGCTGGACCGAAAATCCGTTTCCGATTTGGGACGAAATTCGCAGCGCGAGCCCGGTCGTGCACACCGGTCGCTTCCTCGGCTGTT
>Ga0307474_10000527_pt1 | contig 27419 bp, 22 predicted proteins | sample atmos_gasesECM1C_2_FD_203312 | JGI IMG/M metagenome (GOLD analysis project Ga0307474, IMG submission 203312) | Hardwood forest soil microbial communities from Morgan-Monroe State Forest, Indiana, United States - atmos_gasesECM1C_05 | ecosystem: Environmental > Terrestrial > Soil > Temperate... | reverse complement strand
TGGCTGTCCGGCCCCGGGCTGTAGTTCATGCCAAAGCCGGCGGAGAGAAATTCCCAATCGCGGTAGTCCGCAGGCCGCAGCAACTGGCCTTTCGCGTCATATCGCGGCGTGGGCGTTTTTTCTTCGGCCGGCGCCGCGCGAGAGATCAGACCGAAAACGCAAACCACGACGCAAGTCATCGCGAACGCGAATGCGACTCTCATCACACCGTCGGTGCGTTTCGGTTCCATGCGCCCTCACCTGCTCCCGAGTCTAACAGACCAGCGTTCGCTGTACCGGCGGACCTGCTATGCGTAGCCTTCAGGGACATCACCGCCGGCAGAATGGCGAGGTTGGCGGCACCGAACATCACCATGGTCCGTATTTGAAAAAAAACACGGTGGCGCGCTATTCGTGGTGCAGTGCGGTCATGGGGTCGACGCGCATGGCACGGCGGGCCGGTAGATAGCAGGCGAGCATGGCCACGGCGGCCAGGACGGTCGGCACCGTAACGAACGTGAGCGGGTCGGTGGCGCTGACACCGTAAAGCACGCTGGCCAGGACGCGCGTGACCAGCAGCGATACCACCAGGCCCAGCCCCGCCCCGACCAGAATCAACTGGATTCCCTGCCCCAGCACCAACGCCAGTATGTCGCGCGGCGCAGCGCCCACCGCCATCCGTATTCCCAGTTCGTGCGCACGCTGGTTCACCGAGTACGCCATCACGCCATACAGCCCCACCGACGCGAGCGCCAGCGCGATCACGCCAAAGATCGCGATGAGGATCAAGTTAAAGCGCATCGGAGCCCGCGCGTCATCCACATAGTCCTGCAGTGGTTTCAGATCCTGCACCGCAATCGCCGGGTCGATGGCCCGCACCTGCTGTTCCACTTGCTTCATCACTCCGTGCGGGTCGCCGGACGCTTTGATCACCAGGCCCACGCGTCCGAAAGTTTCCTGCGCGTACGGCACGTAAATCTGCTCGCGCACGTTGCGGGTCAAATCGTGATTGCGCAAATGCGCCACCACGCCCACCACTATGGCAAAACTCCGCGGCGTGTCTTTCTTGCTGAGCATCTCCACTTCGAGTTTTTTCCCCAGAGCGCTTTCGCCGGGCCAGGCGCGACGCGCCAGCATTTCATCAACGATCACGACGACGGGATGATTGGCGTCGTCGGCGTCGGTAAAATTCCGGCCTTCGAGCAGTCGGGCGTTCACCGTCGGCAGAAAACCGGGTGTGATCGGGCGCCAGTCCGCCGAGAGGCTCTCCCACTTCTGCGAAGTTTCCGCATTGTAAGCGTACGGCATCATCGCGCCGCTGCCGGTCAGTGGCAGCTGGAAAATCGAGCCCACCGACTGCACCCCGGGCAGCGCGGCCATTTTCAATTCCAGTTCGTGATCGAAACGGTTGAGGTCTTCGTTCTTTGGATAACGGCTGCCGGGAATGGTGACGCTGAAGGAGACCACATTTTGTGCCTGAAATCCGGGCTGCACAGATTGCAGCGCGATGAAACTGCGAATCAGCAGGCCAGTCCCAATGAGCAGCACCAGCGACAAGGCAAATTCGCTGACCACCAGCACGTGGCGCGCGGCCAAGCCGCGACCTTCGCTCGAACCGCGCGCCGCATCCTTCAACGTTTCGCTCAAATTGAGCCGCGCGGCACGAATCGCCGGAAGCAATCCAAAAAGCAGCGCGGTGAACACCGACGCTCCGAGAGTGAACGCCAGCACATGGCCGTCGACGCGAATGCCGTCCAGCCGCGGCAGCCCAGCGGGGTGCAGCGCGATTAACGCGGTCAGTCCCCAATTGGCAACCAGCAAGCCCGCGAGTCCGCCGACGATGGAGAGCAGCACGCTCTCCACCATAATTTGTCGAACCAAGCGTGAACGCGATGCCCCGAGCGCGGAGCGCACCGCCATTTCGCGTTCGCGGCGCGAAGCGCGCGCCAGCAGCAGATTCGCCACATTGCCGCAGGCAATCAGCAGCACGAAGCCGACCGCCGCAAGTAGCGTGAGCAACATGGGCCGCACATTTTTTACTACGTCAAATTCCAGCGGCACCACGCGAATGCGCATGCCCGACTCTTTGTGTATTTCGTTCTCGTTGCGCAATTGCTCGGCGATGCGGTCCATCTCGGCCTGCGCCTGGGGCCAGGTGACGCCCGGCTTCAGCCGACCCAACACGCTGAGGAAAGTCAAATTGCGCGGGAATGCCGAGTAGTTAAGTTGTTGCGGAACCCACAGGTCGGCATCCTTTAATAGGAACGCTTCCGCCGGCAGCAGCATGTGAAATTGCGCCGGAAGGACGCCGATTACGGTGAACGGTTTGCCATTCAGCTGGATCGAATTGCCGACCAACTTCGGGTCCGCATGAAACACAGTGCGCCATAGCCGGTCGCTCAAGATGACAACCGTCGGGCCATTCAAGGCCGCCTCGTCTTCCGTGAAATTGCGTCCGAGCGCGGGCGCGACGCCCAGCACCGGGAAAAAATTTGGCGTCACCGTGGCCAGATCGAATTGCCGTGGCCGGTTGCCGCCGCCGCTGGGATCGTCCAGCACCAGCGTCCCGCCGGGAGTTCCGCTGGCCGACGCGAAATCGATCAGCGTGGCACGCTGCCGGTAATCTTGATAATCCGGCGGCGAGACCGCGGGCAGGGACTGGCCTTGATTGCCGTAATCATTCCAGATGATCGCCAGACGCGCGGGATCGGCGTAAGGCATTTTGTGCAGCAACACTCCGTTCACGACGCTGAATATCGCCGTGTTCGCGCCGATGCCGAGTGCGAGGGTAACCACGGCGACTAGCGCGAACCCGGGCGATTTTCCCAGCATGCGAGCTGCGAATTTGATTTCCTGAAACAGAGTGCCCATGGCTGAACATTCCTCGGTTCGAAACCGCAGCAACTAGCCGGAAAACAGACTGAGTGTTGCAGACCGCGTGCCAACCTGAGCGGATTGGAAATGATAGATGAACGGAGGCTTAACGCCAGAGCGGTGCGAGCCCTACCTGGTTCGCGCACGGAAGCGGGAAACGAGGTGACGAAAGCGGACAGTGGGCTTCGTACTCAACATCGCCAGCTGCATCCGAGTTTTCGGATGAGCACGAGAAAAAATCGCCATGCAGCTTAAGCTCGGCAAAGGAGAACCGGGCGAGTGTGCTCAGGCCTGAGCCACGGGCGACGACCGGCGGGGCCTTTTCCCGTTTGAAGGCCGCAACACCGGGCGGAGTTCCTCCGGGTGTTGCTGCAGATAGGCCAGTAGCCGGCGTCTTTTTTCCTTCCCGCGTTTGCTCTCGGCGCCGGATGGCACATCGGCGGCCGTCAATTCCGGGGCGTGTTCGGCGACGCGATCGTAAATCGATAGCCACATTTTTTTTATGCTGTTCAGCGAGACGCCCAATTGCCTGGCCAGGACCGCGTTGGTTTCGGTGCGCTCGGCGATGGAGCGGATCAGCAAACGCTGCTCGCCGCTGCTGAAGTAAAAGCGCGGCGGACGGTAATCGAACAAGGAGCCGACCCACGAACCCGGGCGGCCATATTCCAGCTCGCGGGTGATGCCGACGATGTGGGGCTTGTCGGCGAATTCCTCCGTTCCCTTCTTCAGGGATTTCACGTAGCGCCCGGCCGCCGCGTCCCAATAAAGTCCGCCGGCATCGATGGCCCACTGCAGCCGCTGCGCGCTCTCCGCTTGCGACGTGATCATTTCCTTTAGACGAAAGCCGCGGTGGATCTCGATATAGGTTCCGCCCATCAGATGATACAGCTCGGTCCTTCCCGCGAAATTCGGTCCCAGCAACGTTTCCCAGACCAGCTCGTTGAGGCCTTTGGCGGAATTGGCTTGGCGAACCTCGTGGTCCGAAAGCACCGGCGAATTTCCCTGCAAAATGCGTTTAACCAACTCCGGACCAATCCAGAATTGCGGCCGAGCTTTCACTTCCCGCACGAATTCGTCGTGCACAAATACGCCCACACCAACCCCAGCCAGATTCACACGTCCATTTTCAACTTCTTCGAAAACGGCAGTGGTCATGGCCTCCGACCCCAGCAGGCGCAACCAGGCCCGGCTCAGGTCTTTGAGGGCCGGCCCGTAGCGCGGGCCAATTACCGGATGCGACGCGATGAGCGCGGCGCAGCCCGCCACATCTTTCGGTTTCATGGGACGCCAACGCAGAGTCATTCACTTGCCTCAGGCAGACCGTACACCGCAGGTTATGGTCCTTTTAGGTTACTTGTACTTAGCACAGCCGCTGTTAGGATTCCAGCCCTTGCCGTGGACCCCAAGCGCTAACGCGGCGGGAACCGGGGATCAATCCATGAGCCAATTCAAATGGGCGTCGCTGTCAGCCGTGCTATTCGCCGTGATCCTCGTCAGCGCTTCCGCGACATTCGCGCAGACCGATACGTGGAACAACCCGCCACCCGCCGGATTTTGGAGCAATGGAGCCAACTGGTCCGGCGGGGTTCCGACGTCGACGAGTAATGTGCAGATTGGCGCGGGGGCACAGACCATAGCTCCGACGGTCACGCTCGATATCAATTCCACCGTGGCTTCGCTGAATCTCGACGGTGCCGGCACAACCTTGGTCCTCACCGGTGACTCGGTGATCCATCCGGCTGCCGCGGTGAATCTGACGGTGACCGGCGCCACCAATGTTGGAATCGGTAGCGCGATCGACATCGGCGGCGGAGCTTCGCTGACCCTGAACGGCAACAGCAGCAATCAAGGCACGATCAATCTGTCCACCACCACGATCGTGGTGGGCGAGGCGCCGGACATCGGTCAGCTCAACGGCTCCGGAACGCTGGCGAATAGCGGAACGATCTCCGGCACCGGAACAGTGTCGATCAATGTGACCAACACGCCGGCGGGCATCCTCAACGGGAATCTGGCCCTCAACGGAATCACGGTCACCGGCGGTGGCTACGTTCAGGGTCAGCTGCTATCGATCAACTCCACTTTTAACGGCGTCACCCTCGGCGGCACTTCTTCGTCTTTTCCGCCAACCCCGAATCAGGTAACGCTCGTCGGCGGCTCGGTAATCACTGTACAAAACGAAATAATTAACGTCGGCAACTTGGACCTGGCCAATACCGGCGGCGGAGTAACGATCAAGGGAACCGGCCTCATTAATAATCAGGGATTTATTTTTGGCAGTGGAACGATCTCCACAGACATTGATAATGCCCGCGGCTTCATCCAGACCGCCAGTTCCACTGCGCCACTCGTTTTGCAGGGCAATGTTTCGGGTGACGGAACACATTCGTTCATCACCGTCGCGCCCAATTCGACGCTGGTGCTCGACGGCGCGCAGGTGACCGAGAATACTTTGCAGGGAAACGGCGGGACGTTGACCGCGCAGAATGGCGCGTCGTTCAAAGACGGCACGATTGGCGGGGCCACCAGCACGCTGAACCTGTCGGCCGGCTCGATCTTGGACGTCTCGAGCTCCAAGTTGAACGGCTCACTGATCTTGAACAACGCGACGATCAACGGCAAGGGTCAGCTGGACAACAATGGCGCGATTCAAGGCAACGGAACTGTCGCGTTGAATGTGCAAAATACTTCCACCGGCACGCTCAGCGGAAATCTTACGGTCAGCGGCGTGACCGTCACCGGCGGCAGCTATACCCAAGGCAATCTGACCGCCACGAACGCGACGTTTCAAAGTGTCGAGTACGGCGGAACCTCCGGCACCGTGACGCTCACCGGCGGCTCGATCCTCGCAAACGGCGCCGGCTCCGTGGGCGGAACTCTGGTGCTGGGCAGCGGCGGCGTGGGCGCCACGATCACCCAGGTGCCGAGCGGCGGTTTCCTGGTCAACAACGGTGTTATTGAGGGCGGCGGGACCATCAGCGCCGACATCGACAATGGCGGGATTCATTCCGCGGGGATGATCGTGGCGAATAACACCACCGTTCCGCTCGTGCTGCAAGGCTTCATCGACACCGAAGCCGAAAGCGCGAACGCGGCGATTATTTCCATTGGCGCGCACTCGTCCCTTGTTCTGGATGGCGCAACCATTTTTGGTAACACGCTTCAAGGCAACGGCGGAAATGTCAGCGCGACCAACGGCGCATCATTCATCGGTAACGGGGTCATCGACGGCACCAATGATCGCGTCCTGCTGACTGGCGGGTCGGTGCTGCGCGTCTCCGGCGCGACGGTGAAAGGAACATTTCAGCTGGGCGACGGCTCGGGCGGCGCAACGCTGAACGGTGCGGGCGTGGGACTTGAATTGGCAGATGGTTCGATTCTGCACGGCGGCGGGACCATCAACACGCAGATCCAGGGAACCGGGGACCTCGGGGCCGGCTCAATCATTGCCGACAGCACTGCTGCGCCACTCGTCCTCGCCGGAAATGTGTCCGGCGTCAAGTCGGTGTCCGCCGCTTCTGGCGGCGCCTTGACGCTGGCCGGTTCCACGGTGACTACGGCGGCTGCATCGGTGGGCGCGGGCAGCACACTCAATGGTAGCGGCACCATTCGCTTGGCGAACCCGGCCAACACCTTTACGAATTCCGGGACGATTGCTCCGGGCGGCGCGGGCGGCCCTGCCCTGCTGATCATTAATGGCTTCTACACCCAGGCCAGCGGGGCAGCGATGGATTTCACGCTGGGCGGCGGGCAAAACGCGGTGGAGATCGAAAACACATTCGCGGAATCGATTGCGAATTTTCAAGCAGGCAGCGTGATTGACGCCTCATTCCTCTCCGGTTTCGATCCGTCGTCGGGATGCGCGACGACGTTTGGAGTTTGCGAAACTTTCGATGTCTTCGACACCGAAGATATTCTGGGCGCCACGGCCACTTTCAGTGGCTTCGGCAATCTCACCTTCAATCTGCCCACGCTTCCGGCTGGTTTTCAGTGGCTCACCATCGACAACAACAACGACCAGATCGAACTTGAAATCGAAGGCATGAAATCGTCCAGCGGTGGCGGGGGCGGCAACGGAACCACCATGCCCGAACCTTCCGAATGGATGATGATCGCTGCCGGGCTACTCGCTCTGCTCGGGTCAAAGAGTTTCGCGCGACGGCGGCCGCGGCACAGCGCACGTGCGTAGCCTGAAATTCGAATCCGGAGGAAGACGATGAGGACGCTGAAGAATAAAGCGCAGCGCGGATTCGCCATTTTGCAGATCGTGTGGCTGCTGGCCGGGGTTCTGGTTTTTGCCGCCGCGGCCTGGCACGTGGTGCGCGACGCGCGCACCGCCCACGACGAGCAAGTCGCTTTCGCCACTCCCTATCAGGCCGTACTGCTGGCGAATGGCTCCGTCTATTTCGGGAAACTCGAAGGCTACGGCACACCGCGGCCGGTCCTCACCCAGGTTTTCTACATCGTCAGCCAAACGAATCCCGAAACCAAGCAGACCGCGAACGTCCTGGTCAAACGCGGCAAGGAAATGCATGAGCCCGACCGCATGTACCTGAACCCGCAGCAGATCATGTTCGTCGAGCCGGTAAGCCCCGGTTCGAAAGTCGCGCAGCTCATCGCCGAAGCGCCGCAGAAATAGCCCAACTCTTCAGCAGCCCTCAACGCCGGCCATACCGCGAAGCGTTTGGCGCTTGTGTTACTCTCTCGTGCGCGCCATCACAATCCAGAAAGCGAGACGGTTCCTAACATGCGCCAGACCCTTCTCCCCATCCAGGATGTAGCCCGCAAACTTGAAATTCCCGCTCAATATTTCGAACAGGTGGGGCCTTTCACGGCCAAGCTAAGGCTGGAACTTCTAGCCGATCCCAATTTTCAGCGCCGCGGAAAACTGATTCTAGTCACCGCCACCACCCCAACCGCTTCTGGCGAAGGCAAGACGGTCACCGCCATCGGCCTGACCCAGGGTCTGGCGCTGATCGGCAAAAAAGTGGTCATCACTTCGCGCGAGCCTTCGCTCGGTCCGGTGTTCGGCATGAAAGGCGGCGCGGCTGGTGGGGGCCTCTCGCGAATCGAGCCCAGCGAAAAAATTAATCTCCATTTCAATGGGGATTTTCACGCCATCTCGTCCGCGCACAATCTGCTGGCGGCGCTAATCGACGCGCACCTGTTCCATGGCAATGATTTGGATCTCGATCCCGAGCGGATTGCCTGGCCGCGCGCCATAGATATGAATGACCGGGCGCTGCGGCGGATTGCTGTTTCGCTGGACAGCAAGAAGGATGGCGGCGGGCGCCGGACCGGCTTCGTGATCACCGCCGCTTCGGAAATTATGGCGATTGTGGCTCTGGCCCACGACCGCAAAGACCTGCGGCGGCGGTTGGAAGCGATTGTGATTGGCGTCACCCGCGCCGGAAAACCGGTGACGGCCCGGGATTTGGGCGCGACCGGAGGAATGATGGCGCTGTTGACCGACGCCATCCTGCCGAATCTGGCGCAGACCACCGATGGCACTCCCGCGTTGGTGCATGCCGGACCCTTCGGCAACATCGCGCACGGAACCAGCAGCGTGATTTCGCAGCTGATGGGTCTGCGTCTGGCCGATTACGTGGTGAATGAAGCCGGTTTCGCCGCCGACCTGGGAGCAGAAAAATATTTCGATATCGTCATGCAGCAATCGGGGATCACACCCTCAGCCGCGGTGCTGGTCACTACGGTGCAAAGTATGCGCAACCAGGGCGAGGGCGATTTCGAACGCGGGCTGCCCAACCTCGGCAGGCATATTGAAATTCTCCAGGGATTCGGCGTGCCAGTAATTGCGGCGATCAATCGATTCCCCGGCGACGCCGAGCTGGACCTGAAACGCCTCGCTTCGTATTGCGCTGAGCGCGGCGTGCGCAGCGCGTTGTCCGAAGGATTCACCAAAGGCGGCGCAGGGGCCAAAGAATTGGCCGAAGCGGTGGCGAGCGCAATCGCCGCAAGTCCCACGCCCGCCGTCCGTCCAGTCTATGTTTTCGATGAATCCCTGCCGGAAAAAATTAACAAAGTTGCCAAGCAAATTTACGGCGCCAGCGGCGTCAGCTTCAGCGCCGCGGCCCAGGCGAAACTCGAAGAATTTGCGGCGTGGGGCTATGAAAAATTGCCGGTGTGCATCGCCAAAACGCAATATTCGCTGACCGACGATCCGAAGCGCCTCGGCGCGCCGATGGGTTGGACGTTGAACATCACCGACGCCTGGCTATCCGCGGGCGCGGGTTTCGTGGTGGCCATCGCCGGCAACATGATGCTGATGCCCGGCCTGCCCAAAATATCGCGCGCCGCAACCATCGACGTCGATGATTCCGGCCAGATCATCGGAGTCTGAAGCCGTCCCCACTCTTCCCTCCAAAGCATTCATCATCGAGTCACCGCCGGTCGAGGATCATGCCCTCGTCCCGGCCTACCCTATTTTTGTCTAATTTTTTCGTTGACAACTCATAACCGTATGGTTATGGTTTGGCCGTGCCCAACCCCGCGACCGATACCGTCTTCAAGGCCCTCGCTGACCCCACCCGCCGGGCGATTTTCGAGCGCCTCACCCGCGATGGGCGCCAGACCGTGCATGCCTTGACCGCGCGCTCCGGCGTGTCGCAACCCATGGTTTCGAAACATTTATCCGCGCTCAAGCGCGCGCGCCTGGTGCGCCATCGCCGTGAAGGGCGCGAGGCGCATTACAGCGTCCGGCCCGAAGCGCTGGCACCGCTGATGGATTGGATGACGCAATACGGCGCTTTCTGGCGCGACCGGCTAGCCCGCCTCGAAAACTTGCTCGACAGGATGGATTAACCATGACTACGCCCGAGCTGCGCACGCTGGTAATCGAAAAGGAATTCTCGCATCCGCCGGAAAAAGTCTGGCGCGCGCTGACTCAGGGCGCGCTGATCAAAGAGTGGCTCATGGACAACGACTTCCAGCCGGTGGTCGGCCACAAGTTCAGTTTCCGCGCTACACCGGTGGCCAATTGGAGCGGCGTTATCGATTCGCAAGTGTTGGTGGTCGAGCCGAATCGCAAGCTTTCGTACAGCTGGGGCACGCTGGGCGTCGACACCGCCGTCACCTGGACTTTGGCCGCTACCGCAACCGGAACGCTGCTGCGGATGGAGCAGTCCGGCTTCGGTCCGGATCAGGACGCCAATTACAAAGGTGCGAAATATGGCTGGACGAAATTCATTGGCAACATGGAACGAGTGGTAAGCGAACTGCGCTAACCGCGCCCGCACAAACTATGATGGCAATTTTAGTAAAGGAGGAGAGAACGCCATGAAAATCAAATGGACTACCGTATATGTAAATGACCAGGAGAAAGCGCTGAATTTCTATACGAGTGTACTGGGCTTTCAGAAGAAGTCCGATTTCTCGCAGGGCCCGTATCGTTGGCTAACCGTCGTTTCACCCGAGGATCCGGATGGAGTCGAATTGATCCTGGAGTCGAGCAGCAATCCGGCGACGAAAACCTACCAGGAGGCGATGTATGGTGCGCAGATGCGCGCCGCGCAATTCCTGGTCAACGATGTGCACGCCGAACACGACCGGCTGGCCGCGCAGGGCGTGAAGTTCACCACGCCCGTGACTAAAGTCACCGGATCGATCATTGCGGTGCTGGATGACACTTGCGGAAATTTGATTCAGCTTTTTCAGCCGGCGTGGTGACCAAGGGACCAAGCGTCGAAACCGGAAAGGAGAAAGGTAGCACCGCCGGCTGGAATGTCAAGAACTTCTGCAACGAGTCCCAGTCCCGCCCGCTGGTTCCCAATTTCAATTTTTCCATTTTCCCGCTTCGCCGCTAGGGCGGCGGCTCGGCTTTGGGATCCTGACAGGCTGGGCAAGTTCCCGGGACCGGGACCACGCTGGCATCCGGAAACCGGGCGCGGGCCGGTGCCGCACCGGCTCCAGAATCTGAACTGGGGTGGTTATCGGCGCGGTCGCCTTGCGCCGGGATAGTCGACCTGATGCGGTGGCCACATTCGATAAATCTTAGTTCGAAGGACTCCTCCACAACTTTCTCGGGCGCGAACACGGGTTCCCTCCTGCCGCCCCCTAGCGCGGGGCGACGATCCTTAGGGTGGGCTCGTTTTTGGTTTCGGTTTTCGGCCCATTCTTCACTCCCGGCGGTGGGCCTGCATGCAATTCGCGTTTTAGATCGAAGTGCGGGTCGACTTGAAGATCGAAGTTCGTATCGGTTTTGGGCTCGGAACGAGTGGCGTGGCGTTGAGGTCCGCGCCCGTCAATGTGCTCGAGCAGCAGTTCGGCCTTCCACACCGAATCGGACAAAACGGCGCGAAGAGCTGGGGTCGAATCCTGATCGAGAAACATCAGACGCGGAGCGGCAATGAAAGCAGCGCAAAGGGCGATGGTCTGTTTTTTGGAGTCGTCCATGGCGGGGAGTCTACCATCTTCGCTTTTTCTTCGCCACACAAACTTTCGCGGCGAAAACCGCGCCGCGAAAACCAAAGCGATGAGGGACGGCACCCTCGTGAACTATTTCAGCGATAGTATTTGCGTCTGTAGCGGCCAGCTTCAGCTGGGCCATTTGCCTTTGCTCTTTTTAAATCTGACTTTGAATCAGCTTTTGCGGGTGGCCCATCCTTTCGGTTTGTGAAAGGGCGGGGATTTTCTGTAATGCAGCGCGCCAGCGGCGGAAACGGAAACACGCCCGGACGCATTCTTGTTCATGTCCCGGCTGAAGTCTCGACTCGCAGCCCTTATAATACAATTCGCTTTCCCGGGGGAGATCCGTGCTCAGTCGAAAAGTGCAGGATGGAGTGATTTTCGTATCCGAGTGCGTGAACCATTTTTTCACACCGAAAGACATACGTTGCCCGCACTGCGATGGCATCCTGCAGGAGAAAATCGCGGCGGAGGGAGAGGCGTCGTTATTTTGCAGCACGACGGGTAAACGCTGCGGTCCAGTGAAAAGCTTCGAGAGCGCGCAGGAGATGTACCGTTGGCGCGACAGCATTTGGGAAGTACTCGCGCGGACGTGCAAGCAGCACCAGTGAGCGACAATCGCCGCTGAAGGTTATCCGGCCGACTTTCCGGTCGCTTGCGCCGTGGCCCCATTGAACTGGCGCAGGCGCGATAGCGCCACCTGCTTGATGGATTCCACCACCGCCGGAAGAATTTTGTAGGGTACAACTTCGTCCGGATGCTGGGCCAGGCTGGCGTCCAGGCTGCTGCGCCAGGCCAGACGCAGTTCAGTATTAATGTGCACCACGTTGATGCCAGCCTGGATCGCGCGGAGAAAATCACCGTCGTCAGTGCCGGAACCGCCGTGCAGCGTCAGCAACGAGCCCGTTTCGCTTTTGATGGCTGCGATGCGTTCGATATCCAGATGTTTTTTTGTTTTTCCTTCAACCATGCTGGGCACCAGGCCATGCATGTTGCCGACCGCGGGCGCCAGAATGTCGATGCCGGTGGCAGCGATGAATTTTTTCGCTTCATCGGGAGTCGTGCGGAACTTGGTCAGGTCCGGCGCAGTTTCGTGAATCTCGGAGCCGCTGCCGATATCGCCGATTTCGCCTTCGACCAGAATGTCGGGATTGATCGCTTTCAATTTCTGCACCGCCTCGCGGGTCTGGCGCACGTTTTCGTCGAAGGGCAGCGCCGAAAGATCGAAAACGATGGAATCGAACCCGGCGCCCGCGGCTTCAATGGCCTTGGTCAGGGAGTGGGTGTGATCGGCGTTCAGGAAAATCGGGAAATCGAATTCGTCGCGCAGGCTTTTCACCAGCGCCGCCACTTGGCGAACGCCCAGGAAGGCGCGTTCGCCTTCGGATACGCCCACCATCACCGGGACGCGGAGCTCGCGCGCGGCCGCGAAAACGCCCATGAGAATATTCTGATCCCCAATGTTAAAGTGCCCCACCGCCACTCTGTTTTTCTGCGCCTGCTCCAAAACCTCGCGTAGCTTTTGCATGCCGTTTCTCCTCAGTAGGAGATAAATTTACTCAAATGGCCAGGGGGCGGAAATCGATTCACATCTCCACAAATTTCAGATGCCCGACAGCGGCGAGAGGGTTTACGGCTTGGAAAGCGTGCCCGTTTGCAGAGGCAGGTTCGCCGCTTCCCAAGCGGTGATGCCGCCAGCGATTTCGCTGACGTTGGCGTGGCCGGCGTGTTGCAGCAGGCTGGCGGCAATGCTCGAACGGTAGCCGCCGGCGCAGTAGACCAGGAGCATGCGGCCGGCCGGAATTGTTTTTAGGCTTTCTGCGGCTAACTTTTCACTCGCCAGGTTTTCCGGCAAGTGATTCAGCGGAAAGCTCAGGCTTCCCGTGATGTGTTTTTGCTCGCGTTCGCGCGGCGCGCGCACGTCAATGGCGACCGGTGGCTCCAGCGACGCCAGAAGTTCAGCCGCCAGTTGCGCGCTGACGCGCACGGTCGAGACGGTCAGATCCGGGCGCGATTTCAAACTGTGCAATCCACCCTGCAGGTAGCCGACGATATGATCGAAACCAATACGGCCCAGGCGCGTGATCGATTCCGATTCCCTGCCCGGATCGGCGATGATCACGATGGGATGTTCGCGATCGAGAATTGTGCCGGCCCAGGTGGCGTATTGGCCGCTGAGGCCCACGTTGATGCTACCCGCAAGATGCGCCGAAGCAAATTCCGCCGGATCGCGGGTGTCGAGAATTTGGGCGCCGGCCGTCTGCAGCGCCAGCAGATCCTCGAGCGTCATCGCCGTGCAGCGCGCCAAAGTTTCATCCAGCGTGGGATGTTCCTGGCTGTTCAGCACCGCGTCGTAATTGAAATACGCGGGCGCTTCGGGCTGGTCGGCGGTCACCACGTCGATGAAGGCTTGCTTGCTCATGGGCTGCAGCGCGTAGTTGGAGCGCCGCTGTTCGCCGAGCGTTGAGAAAGTTTCCTTACTCAGCGCTTTGCCGCAGAGCGAACCGGCGCCATGCGCGGGATACACCAGGCTTTCATCGGGCAGCGCGAGCAATTTGGTGTGCAGCGAATCGAATAGCATGCCGCCCAGTTCGGTGGCCGACCAACCCAGCGCGGCGCGCAGATCGGGGCGCCCTACGTCGCCGATGAAAAGCGTGTCGCCGGTGAGAATCGCCTGGGGCTCGGCCGAACTTTTCTCGAGGTCGTAAACTAGGATGGAAATGGATTCGGGCGTGTGGCCCGGCGTTTCCAAAATCTTCAGGCGGACTTTGCCGAATTCCAGAATGTCGCCGTCATGAGCCGGCGTGAAGGAGTAACCCGCCTTCGCCGCGGCGCCGAGATGAATCGCGGCTCCGGCGCGGTCGCGGAGCTCGAGATGCCCGGCCACAAAATCGGCATGAAGGTGAGTGAGGAAGACGTCTTTAATTTTCAGGCCGTGCTCGGCGGCGAAGGCGATGTATTGATCGGTATCGCGCTGCGGATCGACCACGATGGCCGTGCCAGTCATTTCGTCACCGATCACGTACGAGGCGTGCGCCAGACACGGCAAGTAGAATTGTTTGAAGATCATTTGCGTCGACTCGCCACCACTGGCCGGTCACACACTCTTTGCGGCACTCATTCTATTGGCGGTTTCGCATTGACGATGCGCCGTAGCGGATGATACCACTGCGCTGTCGACGCCAGACGTCGTTCGTGGAGGCAAGTACAATTTGAATTCTTCGATGATCAGCTATCGTCAGGGGCCGGAACTGCCGCTGCGTCACGAGTCGATTTTCGAGGCGTTTGCTGCAGTAGCGCGGACGTTTCCCGACCGCCTCGCGCTGGTCGCGCGGCCGGACGACGTGCGCTGGACTTACCGCGAACTCCTTCCAGAAGTGGAAAAGACGGCGCGTGGCCTAGCGGCGCTAGGGTTGCGTCCCGGCGACCGGGTGGGCGTCTGGGCGGCGAGTTGCCCTGAATGGATTTTATTGCAACTGGCTTGCCCGCGCCTCGGCGTGGTATTGGTCAGTGTAAATCCCGCGTATCGCGCGGCCGATCTCGGCTACATCATTCGCAAATCGAAAATGACGGCGATTTTTCATTTCGCCTGCGACGCGCGCGCCGACTACGACTCCATATTGAAGGAGTCGTGCGAGGGCCAGCCCTCGCAGTTGCGGCACCACGTTTGTATCGGGACCGAATCATGGCAGGCCATGATCGAAGCCGGTGCCGAGGCCGGTGTCGGGGCCGGCCTCACAACCACGCCGATCGACCCGCACGCCGTCGCCAATCTGCAATACACCTCGGGCACCACCGGCAATCCGAAGGGAGTGCAGCTGACGCATCACAATCTGGTGAACAACGCGCGGCTCACGGCGCGCGGCCTGGGATTAACCGAGCACGATCGCCTCTGCCAGACTTTCCCGTTGTATCACTGTGCCGGCTACACGGTCAGTTCCCTCGCCGCATTTCTTACCGGCGCGACGTTCGTGCTGCCGTCGCGGATGTTCGATCCGCGGGCGATGCTGGAAACGATCGAGCGGGAGAAAATCACGGTGCTGCTCGCCGTCCCGTCCATGTATCTGGCGGCACTGGAGCAACCTGACTTCGAGCGCTTCGATATCGCCTCGGTTCGTGTGCTGTTGACCGGCGGCGCGGCGTGTTCGTGCGAGTTGATCCAGCGCCTGGAGCAGAAATTCGGGACGCCGGAAATTTACAACGCGTATGGCCAGACCGAATCGTCGCCCACGGTAACCATGTGCGATAAAGAATCCAGCGCCGAACAGCGCGCCATCACGATTGGCCGGGCGATGCCGAACACTGAAATAAAAATCGCTGACGCGGCCACCGGCGAACCGGTGCCGCTGGGCCAGCAAGGCGAAATCTGCACGCGCGGCTATTTCACGATGAAAGGTTACGACGACGAACCCGAGGCGACGCGCCAGACCGTCGACGCCACCGGCTGGCTGCATACCGGCGATTTAGGAGTGATGCGCGAGGACGGATACCTGGTCCTCACCGGCCGCGCCAAGGACATGATCAATCGCGGCGGCGAAAACATCTACCCCAAGGAAATTGAAAATTTGCTGCAAACCCACCCGAAAATCGCCGAAGCCTGCGTGCTGGGGCTGCCGGATGAGAGGCTCGGAGAAATCGTAATCGCCTGGGTGCGGCTAAAGGCCGGCGAAACCTGCGGGGAGCACGAAATTCGTGAATTCTGCTGCGGGAAAGCGGCACATTTCAAAATTCCCCAGCATATTCGCGTCGTGGAAAACTTCCCGATGACCGCCAGCGGCAAAATCCAAAAATTCCGCATCCGCGAAATGGAAAAAGAAATGGCGATGCCGAATAGACCCGCGAAAACGTAAACCAACCGCCTGCAGGCGTCCTCGCTCTCGCGGAGTGGGAAACGATTCGCTGGACCTCTTATATGTATCTGAAGCTCGGTCTAGGCCAAGCTACCGATCATGTCCGTGGGCCGCGGGGCCAACTCCAGGCGCGCGGGCGGGCTGTAGACGTGCCAGAAATCGCCAGTCGCGGTGGTGAATTCCACGGCGACTCTGCGGCGGCCACGCGATTTGGAATCCACGTAGACCACGCGGCACTCGCGTTCTTCCTCCGTAAAACTGTTCACGATCAGCATTTTTTGGCCCAGCTTGACCCGGGGCTTCATATCGAGCAACCCGCCGAATTTGCTGATGGTCATCGTGGCAGTAACGGCGCGAAACGGAATGTTGCGCGGGCTGCGTCCGTACACTTTTACCGGGACATTCAAATCGAAACGCTGACAGCGGCGGCGTTCATGCATGGGGCCTCCTGCGAGATGTCAGGGATGGGGTAGACGTTTGCGGGTCCAGAGTAGGCGCAGGCCGCGAAGAGGACAATAGTACTCAGTTTATTAACTGCGCAACACGGCCGCCCGAGTACTACAGGAAACACTGTATGGCTAAATCTCGGGCCGGACTGTAATTCTTCGTCCGGCTTTCTCGAACTCCGATTCTACGAACGTTTTGCGCGCGTTGCACCTAGGCTTCGCAGCGGTGCCAATTTCTAACCTGTTGCGGCCCCTCTCGCCGAACAGCCAACGGGATTTTTGCATCGACAGGCACTCTTGATTTCACGGCTCCGTAGCATTGACCCGTATTTTCGACCCGTATCAACGACCCGGACACTGCGCGCCATTCCGAATAAAGATGGGGAGGAGAAAATGACTCTATACACGGGACAAATTTTCAGCCGCGTTTTGATCATTGCAGCTTTGATCGGCGGCATGTTTGCTCTGCGCGGGCCGGCACAGGTCCACGCAAGTTCTCCGGGATGGTCGACCAGCGCGCCAAATTTCGGGACCAGCGTTTTCGTTTTCACGCCGGACATGCCGCTCACCCAGATTCAGGCCACGGTGGATGAAGTGTCCAGCATGCAGGTCAGCAATCAGTTCGGGACCCAGCGCTACGCCCTTCTGTTTGAACCGGGCACCTATGGCTCGGCAGCGGCCCCGCTGAATTTTCAGTTGGGCTATTACACCACGGTGGCGGGCCTGGGCCAGAATCCGGGCGACGTGATAATCAACGGCTCGATCGATTCGTATAACCAGTGCATCGACGGCAGCTGCACCGCGCTGGTGAATTTCTGGCGCTCGGTCTCGAATTTGACGATCAACGTAACCAATCCGAATGCGGGTTGCTACTTCGGCGAATTTTGGGCGGTCTCGCAGGCCGCGCCGATGCGGCGCGTGCAGGTCAACGGCCAGGTAACCCTGGAAGATTATTGCACCGGGCCGTCGTTCGCCAGTGGCGGCTTCATCGCCGATTCGCAATTCGCCGGCAGCCAGATCATCAGCGGCTCGCAACAGCAGTGGATCACGCGAAATAGCAGCGTCGATTCCTGGACCAACGGCGTGTGGAACCAGGTTTTCTCCGGCGTGGTGGGTGCGCCGGCGCAATGCTTTCCGGGCGGAGCCTGCGGCGGGCCCTACACCACGCTGGCCACTAGCCCGGTGACGCGTGAAGAGCCCTACCTTTATATGGATGGGAATGGGAAGTACCGCGTGTTCGTGCCGGCGGTCCAGCGCGATTCCTCTGGTGCCTCGTGGGCTGGCGGCAGCACACCTGGAACTTCGGTAAGCATCGACAATTTTTTTGTGGCGCAGCCCACGGATAGCGTGGCGCGGATTAATTTGGCGCTGCTGTTGGGCAAGAATCTGATTCTGACGCCGGGAATTTACAACCTGGACTCCGCGATCATCGTGCCCTACCCCGACACGGTGGTGCTGGGTCTGGGATTCCCGACGCTGATTCCGCAGGATGGGAACGCGGCCATGCGGGTGCTGAGTTCGCGCGGCGTCGAAGTTTCGGGAATCCTATTCGACGCGGGACCGAAGAACTCCGATGTGCTGCTGCAAGCTGGCACAATCCTGTCGCTGCTGGGTGATCCCGGCGCGGCCGCCGATCCTTCGGCGTATCAGGATGTATTTTTCCGGATTGGCGGGGCCGCAGCGGGTAAGGCGACGGTCAGCATGATCGTCAACGTCAACAGCGCCATTCTGGATGACGTCTGGGCCTGGCGCGCCGATCACGGAACCGGCGTAGGCTGGACCGTGAACACCGCGGACACCGGGCTGGTCGTAAACGGCTCGGACGTGACCGCCTATGGATTATTTGTCGAGCACTACCAAAAATATGAAGTGATCTGGAACGGAAATAACGGCACGGATATTTTCCTGCAAAACGAAATGCCCTACGACCCGCCGAGCCAGGCGGCCTGGATGGAATCTCCGGGCGTAAATGGCTGGGCCGCGTTCAAAGTGGCGAATACCGTGAAGAATTTCAAGGGCTACGGGATGGGCAGCTACAGCTTCTTCAACCAGGGAATCAACATTTTCGCGGCGAACGCGTTCGAAGTGCCGAAGACTTTGCCGGCTGGAAGCATGAACGATTTGCTGACGATTTTCCTGTCGACGGCGGGATCGGGCGGGATCCAGAACGTGATCAATGGCACCGGAGGATCGTCGACCATCGCAAATCCAGACACGCCGGTGACGGTCGTCAGCTATCCCTGAGTTTTGGGCTCGCCACATCGAATCGCCATAAAAACTCGTGATATCGTCGGTTTGCTATGAAAACCGTCCTGCTGCTGATTTGTTCCAACGTGTTCATGACCTTCGCCTGGTACGGGCACCTGAAATACCGCAAGGCTCCGCTTTTCGCGGCCATCGTCGCCAGTTGGCTGATCGCGTTTTTTGAATATTGCTTTCAGGTGCCCGCGAACCGCATCGGCTACGGCGAGTTCACTGCGTTCCAATTGAAAATCATCCAGGAGGCAATCACGCTTTGCGTCTTCGTGGTCTTCGCCTGGGTCTACCTCGGCGAAGAGATTCGCTGGAATTACGCCGTCTCTTTTTTATTTCTGGTGGGCGCGGTGACCTTCGCGTTTTGGGATAAGTCGTGAGGTTTTCCGGCGTGAATTAAAAAACGCTCTGGGCCGGTCGGTGATCGCGCGCCAAGCACCGGCTTCGGCGCGTCGACGGCAGCTGCCGGGACGCGCTAGGCTTTGAGCGTCTCGGTAAGTGAGTCGAAGCAGCCGATCCAGCCGCGTTCGTGTCGCGCGCGTTGTTCCGCGGTACGCAAACCTTCGTGGGTCAAAATCACTTCGGTAAAAGTTCCCCGCGCCTGGAATTCCACGGTAACCAGCGTGTCGCGGGCCTCGTCGATTTTCTCTCCCGCGGCGGAGAACTCCTGCCAGTCCCAGCTAAAAACCAACCTGCTCGGCGGCTCAATGTCGCGGTAAGTGATGGTCTGCTTGAACGTTTCTCCCGACGCAGCTTTGACTTCCATCACTCTGACTCCGCCCGGCCGCGCGTCGGAACCCTGATAACGCGACTCACTGCGCGGGAAGCGGCACATCCATTTTTCCAGCTTCTCGCGTTGGGTCCAGGCCTCGAACACCTTCTCGCGCGGCGCGACGAACATCCGCCGGACTTCCACTTTGGTTGCGGGTGCTTCGGCAGGGCTGGCCATTTCGTATCTCCTCTGCAGATTATCCTCGATAAGTCCGCCAGGTGCCCACTATTTCCGTGCCCCGTAGAGGCGTTGCGATGCGAGCGAGAGTCAGGTCGAGCGCTTTGCTGTAAATTCGCGCGAGAACTGGCCGCCGCCGAAAGTTCCCTTCAGCGCGTCGCCATCGATAGTGGCCTTGAATTGGATTTTCATCGTGCCGCCATCGCGGTTCGGGCGCTCTTCGGTCCAGGAAATGGTGTTGCCGGAAACAGTCGCGTCGGAGGTTTTATCGCCGCGTGGAGTTTTGTGCATCACTTTGTAATGGTCGCCGTCCTTGGCGATGACCAACGTTTGCGGGCCGCGTGTAGCGCCACCGCGGTGTCCGCCCTCACCCTGGTCGCCGGGTTGCGCGTCGCCTTGGCCGCCTCCTTGTCCGCCTTGTCCGCCGGACAGCATGGTCATTTGCCATGAGCCCACAAAATTAGTTGCATCTTGCGAGGCGACCTGCAGCGCCAGCACCGAAAGCAGCACAAACGTGGCGCAAACGCTTCCCAGTCCAAATCGAATTTTTCTTTTTTCGTACATCACGCAACCTCCTGGCGATCCCGGTGTTCCCTACTCTGTAGGACGCACCAATACTCAAAATGTATTCAATGGAGGACCGCGCCGCGTTCCACATTTTTTTTTGGCGCGCGAGGCTCGGGCGGCGTGATATCGATTGCGCGGCGAGATATCGATTACGCCTCCGTCAATTTAAATCTAGGCAACCACCGCCCCGGCGGAGCCATCCACCCTAACGAATGAAAAAGACTCACTTTCACCGCCTCTGGCCGTCGTACCGGCTTCCAATCCATCCGCAGCTATCGACAATCGTGGCCGCCACTCTCATTTCCCTGCTCGCGCTAACCGCGTCTGCGCTCCGCGCTAACGATCCCAAACTTTCCTTCAAGATTCCTCCGGTCAATATTCCGCTGCACATCAAGGGGCAGGATATGAACATCGTGGCCTCCGGCGCGATCAGTATGGCGCGCAAAGACCACGACCTGAACGAAATGGAGCTGAGCCTCACCGCCGACCTCGCCGACCTGCAGAAGAATATCGGCCCGGTGCTGGGCGCGGTACTCGACAAGAATTCGCGCTGCGCCGACCGCATCCAGATTCAGGATGCGACGCTGCTGCCCGCGCCACCCAACGCCACGCTCGCCGTGGTGCATCTGCACTATGAACGCTGGGCCTGCGTGAAACTTTTCGGCAATGACGAAGTGAAGCGCCTGGTCGGCGGCAACGCCACGCTGCAACTGAAACTCACGCCGTCGGTGGGGCCGAATCACACCGAGTTGCAGCTGAAGTCGGAGCTGGGTCCGATCGAAGCGGACGGATCGCTGGGCGAGGTGTTGCGTTTTGGAAACGTCGGCGACATGGTGCGCGATAAAATTCAGGAAACGATTTTGGCTGCGGTGCAGAAAGGCACGGACCTGGGTGCGACGCTGCCCGTCGAAGTGCAGCAGCACGTCACCATCCAGGACGTCGCCTTCCACGATGGCGGCGACGGCCATTTGTTGCTAACCATTGATGGCGACGCACAGCTCACCAATGAAGAACTGCAAGCCTTGGAAAATAAATTCAAGAAAAAGCTACCGATACACTAGCACGCGCCGACGTACGCAAGTTTTTCCGCCGCATCAACGTGCGACGGCCCTCCCGTATTTAAGGCTTCAGCACCGGCGGTGGGCCACTGATCCGCTTGTAACGCAGATCCACATTCACCTCCACGCGATCCGCTACTTTGATGAACGGAATCCCGCTGTTCATCCCGAACTCTTTGCGATCGAACGCCATGACGCCGGTGATCACGCCAACTCCCGGCCCGGAGCGTTCCAGATCCAGCGCCAGCTTTTCGGGCTTAGTCACTCCGCGTATGGTGAATTCCCCGTCCACTTCAAACGTATTCGAGCCTGTCTGTATAATCTTGGTCGACCGGAAGGTGATCAGCGGGTTTTGCTTCACATCGAAGAAATCCTTGCCCTTGAGTTTTCCGTCCTTCAATCCGCTACCGGTATTGACGCTGTCCGCTTGAATTTTGATTTCCAGCACGCCCGTGGACAAATCGGTGGAACCAAAAGTCAGCGTCGCGTCCCACTTGTCGAACACGCCTTCGATCGGCACCGAGGCCTTAACTCCGAACTTGATTTTGCTTTCGACCGGCGTGATCGCGTACACCGGAACCTGCGCGCGCGTCACCGCGGTCGTCGCAAAAAACGCGGCCAGCAAAGCCACCACGAATAATCCGGTTCGATGATCCAGCCCTCGCAAAAGCGAGCCTACAATCCCACTGCGAACCACACCCGCACCCGTCCCCTGTGCTTTCATCGGTCCCCTTTTTAAGTTGCCGTAGCTCACGCTTTGGATACGCAAAACGGCCGTCGAGGTGCATAAATCCTTGCGAAATGATGTAACGGGGGGTGGCGGACCAAGTGAAGTGGCGGACTACTGATTGAGGTCGTTCGTGTGCGTCAGCGCCCGGTAGATCGCCTGCATAATTTCATGCAAACTCGCACGGTTGCTGTTGAATCCATCGTCCGTCCCCACCCAGCTAGTTCTGATCGCGATGGACATCGACCACCAGAAATTCTTCCCAGGCCTTCCCGTCGTTTGACCGCTCGCCCCGCCAGGTGAAATGGTCGGGCGAAATATTGGTGTAGGTCGCGCGGGTCAGACCGTGGTTCGCCAGAGTCTCGTCCAGAATGTACCAGATGGATGTTTCGTCGACGTGAACGCCGCCGCGCTTGGGGTCACCCAGATCGGTCCAGGTTCCGGTCAGCGCATTCACCCATTTCATGTTCCACGCGCGTTTCTTGGCGTCGTAAGCGCGCAAATTCCGGCCCAGCACCACCAGTTCGCCGGTTGAGGTCCACATACGGTAATCGTCCTCGATCGCGTAGCCGTCGAGGATGTAGCGCCCCTCCCAGCTAACCTTCAGCGTCTGCCAAGTCCCATCGTCCAGCTTCAGCTTCGCTCCGCCGGTCCGCTTGCCGATCAGAAACTCCCACCGCCCCAGCTCCGCCGGCGCGTTCGGGTGCAGCTTGCCGTAATTTTTCTCATCCCGCTGCATGGTCTGAACGCTATCCTTGACCACTTCCGCGCCCGATAACAACCGCTTTTCACGCGTGGTAAACTGGCCCCGGCTTGCGCAAAGCGGTCATGACGCTGATCGATTCGCCGCCGCAAAATAATATGAAGGCCTCCGCATTCATCGTCGCAAGTGCCGCGATCGTCCTGCTGCTCGGGCTGGCGCACTTGCTGTATACGTTCCGCGGGCCGAACTTGCATCCACGCGATCCAGAGCTTACCGCCGAAATGATGAAGATTTCCCCGGTGATCACCAGCGAAACCACGATGTGGCGGGTGTGGATCGGCCTCAACGCGACCTTGGGTCTCGGCCTGATTCTGTTCGCGGGGGTGTTCGGCTACCTCGCGATTGTTCACCGCGGATTTCTCTTTGGTTCCTGGTTCTTGCTGGCGTTCGGCTTCGCGCTATTGCTGGCCTATGGCGCAGTGGCCAAGCTATACTTTTTTTCTTCGCCTTTTCGCGGAATCGTTTTGGCGGCGGTTCTCTACCTGGTGGGAATCGTGGCCAACTTTGCCTAGCCCCAGCAGCCGCCTATTCAGGGGCAGCTGACGTGTCGGACCATTGGCCGACCACCACCATCATAATCGTGGCGCGTTCTTCTGGGTCGTTGGACGCGATGATGGGCGAGCCGTCGAGATTCGCGCCCCAGGTTTTCTCGGCGCTGCCCGGAACAAAAAACATCAGGTGCGGGTGCCAGTTCTTGGCCTGATCGTTCAGGTACTGCTGCTTGGACATCATGTAGCACATCGCGCCGGGCTCCAGCGTGGGTAGCTCTTTGTTGGCAAACGCCACATCCGTTGCCGCCAGAACTTCGGCCTTCGATTTTCCGGCCAGCACAAGTTTGGTCTTCATCAGGAAAATGGGGACAAACGTCCTGGTCGCCGCGGCATTGAAGCAATGCGGCGCCCGCAACTTGGGACTCCAGAAATTCGGGTTGTCGGTGGGAGCGCCCCAGCCTCGTTCCACCAGGCACATGAAGCCATTCTTGCCCGCCACCACCGTCTTGTATCCGTCCCTTCCCAACACCATGATTTCTGCGTCGTCCGAAATCGAGGGCGGCGCCGCCGTGCGCGCCAGCGCGATCTCTGCCTTCTGGTCCGCGATTAAATACTGATCCAGCGGAGCCATCGTCGGATACGGATCCTTCGCCGGCGTCGACTGCGCCGCGGCCGGCCGCGCGCCGAACCAGAAAACCTGGGCGAGCAACGTTACTCCAAGCAAACCGATCGTTTTCGTTCGCATTGAATTCTCCATTTGCGCAATTTTCAAGGCAGGCCCGGAACCACCCAGTCTCGTTAAGACGGTTAACTTTCTTGATGCCGGTACCAACTCTTAGGATGGCTGCGTCAATGATGGCTGCGTGGAAGGCTAAGAGCTGCCATTAGCGCGCACCCAAAACGCGCGGCACTTGGGGCCTGCCCGGCGCGATTTGTGTTGAACCGAAAATCGAGTCAGAAAGAAAAAAGCGGGATGCAAAATCGCATCCCGCCTTTTTAACTCTTGTAGCCGTTTCGGTTAGAAGCTGATCTTTCCACCGAATTCGATAACACGTGGTGCACCCTGAGCGAACGTTCCGGAACCAAGGCCAGTGAGGCCGACACTGTCCAAGGACCGTTGCGCCTTGGACGTGCCATTTACAGAACCTTCACTTCCGTCAAGTACGCCAGAGAGTAGGTTATCGGCACCGTTGTAAGTCGGGTGATTGAATATGTTAAAGAACCGCACCTGAGGAGTAATGCTAAAGCTCTCCCAACGCCGCACCGGCTTGAACGTATAGCCGAGCGAGAAGTCAAAGGTAAACAGCGCACCATTGCCAACTTGCCCTTGCGGCGCATGCTGAATTTGCAGGTTCGGATAGACCGTAGCGCAGTTTCCGGTCGGTGTGACCGACGGAGTGACGGCGCACAGCGTTTGCAATTGATCCGCCGTGAACAACCCCGCAGCAACCAGGGCGTCACCGGCAGGCGTCAATTGATTACCAAACTTCGTGCTGTACTTGTCGAGAGCGTTGTTGAGATCGCTGGCCTTAATGTTCCGACCGAATGCACCGATCCTGGTTCCCTGGAGGGGAGCCACGCCTGACTGACCGTCACCGAGGTAGTCGAACTGGAAGATGTCTTCACCAACGCCGCCCGCGCTTGGAATCAAGGTCTGCGGTAGCGCGGTGTACCAGTGGGTGATGAAGTCCATCTGGAAACCCTTAGGAAGTTGCATCACGACGCCCGCGGACAATTGCGAGGTGCGATCCAATCCATTGGGGCCGATAAACTTGCCCGGGTCTCGGAAGTCCGTCGACCCGTTAACGAAGTCACCGTCCGCGAACGGAGCATTGTACCGGGAGTAGGAATACGATATCTGCGTGTTCAATCGTTGGATGAACCGAACGGGACTCTTAAGGTCTGACCGCAGAACAACCTGTAGGGCGTTGTAGACTGAACGCCCTCCCGGTTCCAGAAGCAAAATCTGGCCGAAGTTAGGATTGATGCCCGGAAACGCGAGTACACCGGGGCCAACCGGGCTGCCGCCGGTGGCATTGATGCCGCCCGCGAGGCCATTCGCGGAGTAGTCACAAAGGTGAGCTCCGGGCAGCGCATTGCCATGAGCGTCCACCGCACAACCGCTCGGCAGATTCGACCCAATAGCGCAATTGATGCCTGCCGGGCCCGCCGGGCAATTGAAGGACGTGTTGGTCGCGCCTATGGCATTGGTTGCACCGTCCATGTCGAGAAATCTGGCGTCCCCGACATGGTTTTGGTCAACTCCCACGAGCGAGTGCAGACCTACGTTGCGTAGGTAATCTACGCTAAGCACAGTTCCCGGTCGGAGTTCCCGCTGAATACCCACATTCATCTGCACCGAGTAAGGCGTTCTGAAGTTCGGAGCAAACATGGAGCCGGTAAGTACAGTCGAGTTACCAGCTCCGAAAAATGCCCCGTTGGCCTGGGGACCCGCTGCTGCCGTCGCCTCTTGGTACATGGTCTGGATGTCGGCGATGGGCTGAAGCACGTTGCCAATCGCAGCTCCGCAAATCTGATCGGCAATATTCAAACCGTCGATCGTGAACACCTTGGTCGGTGCGCCACCGGCGGTAGGTAGCGCGAGGAAGCCCTGATTGCAGATCGGCTGGGACTGATTGAACAAGCCTGTCTCAAGCCGGCCCGGCCGGTCAAACAAGACGTTGTTAAACACACCGTTCTCGTAATAAATGCCGGCACCGGCGCGAATTACAGTTTTACCGCTCTGTCCCGGGGACCAAGCCAGACCGATGTTTCCACCGATGTTGTGATTCGGCTGATTCACGGGACGACCGAGACCGGGCTCGAAGTCGTTAAGTGCCTCAATCGCGGGCAAATCGGAATCGGTGCGGCCCGTGTCCCGGTTGTAGCGCAGCCCATAAATAAAGGTGACATTGCGCTTGACCTTCCACGAGTCACCAATATAAGCCTGAAACCGCGAGTCAAACTGCCCGCCGCAATCCTGGCCGAACTGCGGAATTTCCGTAAAACAGCCCTGCCCGTTTCCGGTGCTGATGCGAAAGACCGGCCAGTTCAAAGGATTCGAGTCACCATTCTCAGAGGGAGTGCCGGGGACAGCCAATTCCATGTTTGAAAAGCCGATCGTGCCGGTGCCGAACTGGGTCCCGCTCGCCATCGGGCCTTGACCGGTAACGTTCCCTCGCACCGCTGCGCCCAGCCCGAAGAAGCTAGCAAAACCGCCCCCGAGAATCCGGTTGAATCCTACCCCGTAGTTCAAGGTATGGGTTCCGAGAACCTTGCTCCCATTATATTTAATCTGCTTGTCGCTCTGAAAGGTTGCTTGCGGTGCGAGAATGTTCAGACCGGAGCAGAAGAGATCCCCGGACGCGGTGCAGGAGGTTGAGACGTTCCCAATTGCCAGGGAAATGTTCGGGGCCGGATTCAGAAACGGATCTGAAACTGGCGCAGCAGCAATTCCGTTGCGGAACTTCAGGTAACCCACTCGGATGCTGTGGGTAAAGGAACCAGTCGTGAAATCGATGCCACCACCGTAGCTCGGAGTGTTATCGATGTTCGCGAACGGTTCGTAAGTGCCGGGCACGAACGACGCGACGTCTTTGTTTTGTTCGTATCCGAACTTGAAAAATACACGCGCGCTCTTGGTGAGGTTGTAGTCGACGCGACCCACGAATTCAAGGTCATTAAATGGGCTGCCGACAGCGCCGGTAATCTGGTCGAACGGCGCGACGGGTCTGACGGTGGCTTCTTCGGTTTGAGTGGTACGCTCCCAGGCGCCGAACACGAACAACTTGTCCTTGATGACGGGAGCGCCAACGTCCAGACCATATTGTTTGCGGGTGAAAACCGAGGGTACGGCGGATGTGCCGTTGTCGCGATATCCGTAGAATCCTTCGCCGTGAACAGCATTGGTCCCCGATTTGGTGGTCACGTTAATCGTGCCCGACGACGTCAGCTCCGTGCCGAGATCCAAGCTCGATTGCGACACTTGGAATTCCTGAATCGAGTTCGCCGGAATGTTCTGGGTGGTGGTGCCGACGG
>Ga0307474_10000525_pt1 | contig 27429 bp, 24 predicted proteins | sample atmos_gasesECM1C_2_FD_203312 | JGI IMG/M metagenome (GOLD analysis project Ga0307474, IMG submission 203312) | Hardwood forest soil microbial communities from Morgan-Monroe State Forest, Indiana, United States - atmos_gasesECM1C_05 | ecosystem: Environmental > Terrestrial > Soil > Temperate... | reverse complement strand
TCTAGACCAGGAGACAGGCGATGCAAAAAGGCACCGTCAAGTGGTTCAACCCGACAAAGGGTTATGGGTTCATCAAGCCGATGGTCGGCGATAAGGACGTTTTCGTCCATATCTCGGCTGTCGAGCGCGCTGGGCTCACAACTCTCAATGAGAATCAGGTGATCGAATACGACCTTGTGGAAAATCGCGGCAAGACTTCCGCTGAAAATCTGAAGGTCTCCTAAGCTTCGTCACGATCCGCGCAAGCAATCTTGATGCCCCCGGCCGGTGCCGGGGGATTTTGTTATTCACTAGCGCCGCATGAGCCTAGCGCAGCTCGATCGCTGCAGGCGAAATCAATGTTTCGCCCAAGACGTCGCCGACTTCTTCGAGGCGGCAGATATCGCCATCGAGGCGAACCTTGCCCCCGGCAAGAAGACGCAATGCCTCCGGATAGATGCGGTGTTCGACGGCCAGGATGCGCTCCGCGAGCGTATCGGTCGTATCGTCGTCGCGAACCGCTACCGCTCCCTGCATAAGGATGGGACCCGCATCGGTTTCCGGAATGACGAAATGCACGGTCGCTCCCGAGATCTTTACGCCCGCACTCAGCGCTTGACCGTGAGGATCCAGCCCCGGAAATGATGGCAACAGCGAAGGATGAATGTTGAGCATCCTTCCATACCAGCGCTGTACGAATTCGGTGGTCAAAAGCCGCATGAAACCCCCAAGGCAGATGAGTTCGATGCGGTGTTCGTCGAGCCTCGCCTGCAGCACCGCTTCAAACGCCGCACGGTCCTTGCCGAACGGTTTGCTCTCGATCGTCACCGCAGGGATTCCGCTTGCTCTTGCCTTTTCAAGACCGCCTGCATCCGCCCGGTTCGAAATCACGACCGAAATCTCGGCCGGAAAATCCTCACCACTGGCGGCCTTGATCAGCGCGGCCATGTTCGAACCGCGGCCTGAAATCAGGATGGCGACGCGGCGTTTCGGGGGGGCACGATGCACGTCCGGTCTCACCATGAGAGATCGAGGTGGCCGCTATAGACCACGCGCCGCTCGCCCTTTGCCGGGATCACCTCACCGAGCGGCGCGACGCTCTCACCCGCGTCGGTAAAAACTTCCGTCACCGCCTCGACCGCATCCGCCTTTACGATGGCGATCATGCCGATCCCGCAATTGAAGGTGCGGAGCAATTCAGGTTCGGCGATGCCTCCCTGCTGCGCTAGCCATCGGAACACCGGCAACACTGGCAGGCGCGCAAGATCGATGTCGACCCCGAGATGTTTCGGCAACACGCGCGGTATGTTATCGGTGAACCCGCCGCCGGTGATGTGTGCAAGCCCTTTGATTGCGCCCGTTTCCCGGATCGCCCGCAGGCATGACCTTACGTAGAGCCGCGTCGGCGTCAGCAAGGCGCCGCCCAGCGTCATGACTGGCGAGAACGGGGCTTGGGCCTCGAACGAGAGGAGCGAAGTCTCGACGATTCTGCGCACCAGCGAAAAGCCGTTGGAATGAACGCCGGAAGAGGCAAGTCCGAGCACAACATCGCCGGCGGCGATATCGGGTCGCGGCAGCAGCGCGCCCCGTTCGGCAGCACCAACCGCAAAGCCCGCCAGATCGTAATCGCCCTCCTTGTAGAGGCCGGGCATCTCGGCGGTCTCGCCCCCGATCAGCGCGCAGCCGGATTCCCGGCAGCCCTCGGCGATCCCGGCGACGATCGCGGCAGCGGCTTCCGGATCGAGCTTGCCGCAGGCAAAGTAATCCAGGAAGAACAGCGGTTCTGCGCCCTGCACCACGAGGTCGTTCACGGACATCGCCACGAGGTCAATCCCGATACCGCCATGCAGGCCGGTCTCGATCGCAATCTTGACCTTGGTGCCAACGCCATCGGTAGCGGCGACCAGAACCGGATCCTTGAAGCCGGCGGCCTTCAGGTCGAACAATCCGCCGAAACCACCGATTTCGGCGTTCCCGCCCGGACGTGCCGTGGCGCGCACCATCGGTTTGATGAGATCGACCAGGCGATTGCCGGCGTCGATATCGACGCCCGAATCGGCGTAAGTCAGCCCGTTCCTGCGCTCGGCCATGGCCTGTTCCAGATGCTAGTGCGGTGGGGTTACGTCGGATTGCGCCTGTGTGCAATGGCTCGCAACGAATAGCGGCGTATACTATGTAGACAAGAACCGGTTCACCCCCGCAACAGGCGGGATCTTTCGTCACATCAGGCCGGTAACCGGAAGCGACCGAGTTGAGTATTCCGAATATCATCACGCTGGGCCGCATCATACTGGTGCCCATCATCGTTTGGGCCATTGCCTCCAGCCAGATGGAAATCGCCTTTGCGATCTTCCTGATTGCGGGCGTCAGTGACGCCGTCGACGGTTTTCTCGCCAAGCGATTCAACATGGCCAGCGAACTGGGAGCACTGCTCGATCCCCTGGCTGACAAGGCGCTTCTGGTTTCGATCTATGTGGCGCTCGGAATCTGGGGCGCGGTGCCGCGCTGGATCGTCATTCTCGTGGTCTCGCGCGACATCATGATCGTGTCCGCCGTGATTGTGTCATGGTTGTTCGGCAAACCAATCCCTATGAAACCGTTAATGGTCTCCAAGCTCAATACGGCGGCGCAGGTCGCGTTTGCGGCACTCGTCCTTGCCTCGCTCAGCTTCGGTTTCACGCCAGCGCCGTATGATCTGATCCTGATGTTTCTAGTAACGGTCTTTACTTTGGTTTCCGTATCCCTCTATCTCGTGGAGTGGGTAAGGCATATGAGCACCATCGAGGCGCGCTAGTGTGGCGGTTCAGAAGTCCGCATCACTGCGGCCTGCGAGTTCGTCGTGCGGAGTTCTGAACCAAAGCCACACTAGAAACAATAACTTGCTAGTGTCCTTTCGATTCCGAAGTTCGCAAACGTGGTCGCTGCAAAATGATGCGAACTTCGGAATCAGGACACTAGTGGGGGTGGATTTCCTGATTGCTGGCGGACCCTTGATTCAAAGAGTGTTCGCAACAGCAACAGGCGAATGTTAGGATCGGACCACCCGTTTCGAACACCTGCGTCTCGACCCGGCATGGAGACTAGTGCGGCGAATTTGAAGTTCCTATCGGTATCGCGGCAAGTTCGTGATAGGAAACTTCGGAATCGGAGCTCTTGCGTGGCAGGCCGCGTTCAACCCCGTCAGCTGGCTTTCGCTCTGCCGCATGCAGAGAGCTTTACGCGTGACGATTTCCTTGAAGGACCGGCAAACGCTGCCGGCGTCGCCCTGATCGATAGCTGGCCGGACTGGCCGAACCGCATCATGCTGTTGGTCGGACCGGAAGGTTCCGGCAAGAGCCATCTCGCCGCCATTTGGGCGGAACAGGCGGGCGGGCGCGCGATATCGGCGCACGCGTTGACGGCGACCGCGGTGCCGGGTGCGCTGGCGACAGGAGCGCTCGTCGTAGAAGATCTGAAATCCTCCGATGTCGACGAACGCGCGCTGTTCCATCTCCTGAATTTGGCGCGCGAAGATGGAGCGTTCGTGCTCCTTACCGCTCGCACCGCACCAGCTACGTTTCAAATCGAGCTGCGAGATCTTCGTTCAAGGTTGCGCGCCTTGCCGACCGTTTCACTGCTTCCGCCGGACGATCACCTGTTTCGCGCCCTGATCGTCAAATTCTGCGCGGACCGCCAACTCGCCATTGACGAGACCGTGGTAGGTTATTTGAGCAACCGAATTGAGCGCTCTTACGCGGCGGTGCGGCAGGCCGTGGAACTTCTGGACGCTGAGGCCTTAAGGCTGGGCCGGCCGGTCACCCGCGCGTTGGTGGCCGAGGTTCTGCGCACCGGTGGCTGACAGCTGACAGACCCTTCCCTGCACCTTGACGGCACCGACGGGGCGAACATCATGTCATTGAAGCGTCACCGCGATCCCACATGGTTTGTGTCGTCCGTGCAGGGATCGCCAAAGGGTAAGACTTGAATTGGACCAGAGCGTGATGGATTCCGTACAAACCATTGCAACTAAAGAGAAAGATAGCGACCCGGGCGCCGCTCCTTCGACTGCCAGCAGCCCAGAACGCTTCATTAACCGGGAGCTGTCCTGGTTGCATTTCAATCGCCGGGTGTTGGAAGAGTCGGTCAATCTGCGCCATCCCGCACTCGAGCGCGTGCGGTTCCTCTCGATTTCCGCCAATAACCTTGACGAATTCTTCATGGTCCGCGTCGCCGGCATCAAGGCTCAGGTACGCGAAGGTATCACCGAGCGCAGTCCCGACGGACGGACGCCGTCCGAGCAGCTCGCGCTGATCAACGAGACGGTGTCCCAGCTTGCGATCGACCAGCAGGCGATCTGGCGTGAGCTTCGCTCGATCCTCGCCGACTTTGGCATCATTCTCGTTGACGGGCGCGACGTCACCAAGTCTGAGCGGGTCTGGATCGAAGACCATTTCCTCCACAACATCTTCCCGTTGCTCACCCCGCTTGCGATCGATCCCGCGCACCCCTTCCCTTTCATTCCGAGCCTCGGATTCACGGTCGCACTACAGCTTGCGCGCCTCTCCGACGGCAAGCCGATGAATGCGCTCATTCGCATGCCCGGCAAGATCGATCGCTTCATTCGCCTGCCCGCCGGCAAGGATGGCGCGGTGCGATTGATCACGCTTGAGCAGGCCACCGGCCTCTTCATCGGCCGGCTGTTTCCGGGCTACACGGTCAAGGGTCAGGGCGCGTTCCGCATCATCAGGGATAGCGAACTCGAAATCGAGGAAGAGGCCGAAGACCTGGTCCGCCTGTTCGAAACCGCGCTGAAACGGCGGCGGCGGGGGTCGGTGATCCGACTCGAAATGGAAGCGAAAATGCCCGAGGAACTCCGCGCCTTCGTGCAGCGCGCGCTCTCCGCTGCTGATGATGAGGTCTTTCTGGTCGACGGCGTACTGGCCATGAACGAGTTGTCGCAACTCACCCGGCTCGACCGGCCCGATCTCGAATTCGCGCCCTATGTCCCTCGCCATCCCGAGCGCGTGCGCGATCACGGCGGGGACATCTTCGCCGCCATCCGGCAGAAAGACCTGATCGTTCACCATCCCTATGAATCGTTCGACGTCGTCGTGCAGTTCCTGCAACAGGCCGCGCGCGACCCCGACGTCGTCGCCATCAAGCAGACGCTCTATCGCACTTCTATCAATTCGCCGATCGTACGCGCGCTTGCCGAGGCAGCCGAAGCCGGAAAATCGGTCACGGCGCTGATCGAGCTCAAGGCGCGATTCGACGAGGAAGCCAACATCCGCTGGGCTCGCGACCTCGAACGCGCCGGCGTTCAGGTGGTCTATGGATTTCTCGAGCTCAAGACCCATGCCAAGCTGTCGATGGTGGTTCGGCGCGAAGGCGGAAGCCTGACGACCTATGTCCACACCGGGACGGGAAACTACCACCCGGTGACCGCGCGAATTTATACTGATCTGTCCTATTTCACCTCCGATCCGATCATCGGACGAGATGCTGCGCGTGTGTTCAACTACATCACCGGCTACGCCGAGCCGAGCGACATCGAGAAGATGGCGGTATCGCCGCTCACCCTGCGCAAGCGAATGCTCGAGCATATTCACGCCGAGACCGCCTTTGCCCGTCACGGCAAGCCAGCCGCGATCTGGCTAAAGATGAACGCGCTGGTCGATCCGGAAATCATCGATTCCCTCTATGAGGCCTCACAGGCCGGCGTTTCGATCGAACTTGTGGTGCGCGGAATATGCTGCCTGAGGCCAGGCATAGCAGGGCTTTCGGAGAACATCCGCGTCAAATCGGTCATCGGCCGATTCCTCGAGCACGGCCGCATCTACTGCTTCGGCATGGGCCAGGGCCTGCCGAGCGCGAAAGCGGCTGTGTATATCTCCTCGGCCGACATGATGCCGCGCAACCTCGATCGCCGGGTCGAGATCCTCTGTCCGTTGCAAAATCCCACGGTGCATCAGCAGGTTCTCGAGCAGATCATGGTCGCCAACCTCAAGGATACCGAGCAAAGCTGGCAATTGTTGCCGGACGGGTCGTCAACGCGTATGAAGGCCGCGAAGGGCGAGGAGCCCTTCAACCTGCATAATTATTTCATGACGAATCCGAGTCTTTCGGGCCGTGGAAAGTCGCTTAAGGAATCATCGCCGCGCCGCCTCACCCGCCGTACCGAGCGCCAGCAATCATCATAAGGGGAACTGCCAGTGAAGCGGCCGCGCAAGCGCGCACCCAGCGTCGCGGTCATTGATATCGGCTCGAACTCGGTGCGCCTCGTCGTTTACGAAGCGATGGCGCGCAGCCTGATCACGATCTTCAACGAAAAGGCGCTTTGCGGGCTTGGCCGGGAAGTCCAGACGACCGGGCTGCTCGCCCCGGATGCCGTCGCCAAGGCCTTGACCTCGTTGCGGCGATTTCGCGCAGTCTGCAGGGTGATGAAGGTCGGCCGCGTACATGCGATTGCCACCGCCGCCTGCCGCGACGCCAGCAACGGGGCGGATTTCATCACGAAGGCCGAACGCATCTGCGGCGTGCCCATTGAAATCCTGTCGGGATCGCGCGAGGCAAAACTATCTGCGCTCGGCGTAATCTCAGGCATCCACAAGCCGGATGGCATCGTCGGCGACCTCGGCGGCGGCTCTCTCGAACTCGTCAACGTGCGCGGCAACAGGGTTCGCCGCGGCATCACGCTGCCGCTTGGGAGCCTCGCGCTGCAGGATCTGTCGCACAAGTCGTTAAAGCGCGCCGAGCGCATCGTCGAGTCCGAGCTTGCCGAAATCGCGCATCTCAGGGCCGGTCGTGGCCGCACCTTCTACGCCGTCGGCGGGACCTGGCGCGCGCTGGCGCGCATCCATATCATCCAGAGCGAGTATCAGCTCGGAGTAATGCACGGCTATTCGGTGCCGGCGCACGACGCGCTTGATTTCGTGCGTCGCCTGCGCCGTCTTGCAGCGGCCGACATGCTGGCCAATATCGAGGTCATTGCTGACGCGCGGCGACCGTTGCTGGCTTATGCGGCGCTTGTTCTCGAATACGTCATTCTGGTCGCTCAACCGAAGACCATCGTGTTTTCCACCTTCGGTGTGCGCGAAGGCCTGCTCTACGAAATGTTGCCGGAGAGCGAACGCGCCAGGGACGGGTTTATCTGCGCCGCCCAGGAGCTGAACAAGCTTTTGTCGCGGTCGGCTCGTCACGCCGAAGAATTGACCGAATGGACCGACCGTCTGGTGCGTGTCGTGAGATTGCGCGAAACGGAAGAAGAGCGCCGCCTGCGCCATGCCGTTTGTTTGTTGTCCGACATCGGATGGCGGGTGCACCCTGATCATCGCGGCGAGGAGACGCTCAACCTTATCCTGAACGGGAATTTCGGCTCGATCAGCCATCAGGGCCGCGCCTTTGTGGCACTATCGGTTTTTTTCCGCTACGCCGGCCTGAGCGAGCGAAACGAGCCTCCGGTCAAAATTCAGCAGCTGATATCGCCGTCGATGCTGGAGCGTGCGCGATTGCTCGGAGCTGCATTGCGGGTGGCCCACTTGATCTCGGCGGCGCAGACCGACGTGTTGCCAGCGACCCATTTTCGCAGCCAGGGTCGCAAGCTCATGCTGGTGTTCGAGCACAAGCTGGTCGACCTGGTTGCCGATCGCGTCGGTGGCCGCTTCAACCAGCTCGCCCGGCTGGTCGGTCGCTCAGGATCGATCGTCCGGCGCTAGTGTCCCGATTCCGAAGTTCAAATCATTTTGGGCGAGCTCGTTTGCGAACTTGGGAATCGAAAGGACACTAGAGCTCCGATTCCGAAGTTCGCAAGCTATTGTGGCGACCTCTGATGCGAACTTCGGAATTAAAGGAGCTCTAGCAACTTGTTGATTCTAGTGCGGCTTTGAATTTGAAGTTCCTATCACCAACTTGCCGCGATACCGATAGGAACTTCAAATTCGCCGCACTAGCAAGCCATTGTTTCTAGTGGTCCGATTCCAACATTCGCATCCTATCTTGGCAGGCAGTCTTGCGAATGTTGGAATCCAAGGACCACTAGCAAATATCGGTTTCTAGTGGAGTTTTGGATTTGATATTCGCTCTTCCAATTCGCGGCTGGTACCGTTGCGAATGTCAAATCCACTCCACTAGTGTGGCTTTGGTTCAGAAGTCCGCATGACGTATTCGCAGCAGAAATGATGCGGACTTCTGAACCGCCACACTAGGATCGGGCCATCATTGCGCTGATGGTAACCGCAAGATCACGTCTGCGACCCTTCAACGGTTTGAATCACCTCGCTTGCATCGGGCAGTGCAAGATGTTCGAGCTGCCGCATCCGTCGCCTTCGCCAGACCGAGCCCGCCACCAGCACGATGACGGCACCGAGAATCGAGGCGACCCATCCGTCAAGCTCTCCCTCCAGATCAAGATACGGCGAGATGCCAAAGATGACGGATTGTGCGTCGATGCGCAGGGCGATGGTTCCGTCGAGCAGCCGGTGCAGGACGGGCTGCACGGCCGGATCGCTCTCGATCACGTCTCCGGCGATCCAGCCGAGCAAGATGGCTCCGAGCCAAACCAGAATCGGAAACCGGTCAAGCACCAGCATGATCAGCGCGGCACCAGCGACGATCATCGGAATGCTGATGGCAAGGCCCAGGATCAGGAGCGGGAGCTGACCGTTGGCGGCAGCCGCAACGGCAATCACATTGTCCAGGCTCATGATGACATCGGCAATGACCACGATGCGGATCGCTTGCCAGAGCGAAGCACCCGCGGCGATTTCGTCGTTCTCGTCTTCGGGCACCAGAAGCTTGGCTGCGATGACGATCAGCGCGATGCCGCCGACGAGCTTCAGATAGGGCAGCACCATCAAGGTGGCCACGAGGCCGGTGAAGGCGATCAGAAGGACCACGGCGATGCCGGCACCAATGATCATGCCCCAGAGGCGGTGGCGGCCGTGCAGGCCGCGGCAGGCCATCGCGATCACCAGCGCATTGTCGCCGGACAACAATACGTTGATCCAGATGATCTTGCCGACCGCCAGCCAAAACGCCGGCGTCTGCATGTCGATCCGGATCTGCGCGAAAAAGGCGCCTATGTTTACGGGATCAACGACCTGCAAAAGCCAGTTCACAGCCTAACCCCCTTGGGCCGCAAGCCGCTTCGGCCCAGACCTCACGCCGGCCAGCGGAGCGAATTTGGATGGCGCGCCCGTGCCGCTGTCAATTAGCCGACGATTTCGTTGCCCGCGAAGAATTGAGCGATCTCGATTACTGCCGTCTCGGGCGCATCCGAACCATGCACCGAGTTTTCACCTATCGATTTTGCATGCAGCTTGCGGATAGTGCTCTCCGCGGCCTTGGACGGATCGGTCGCCCCCATGACGTCACGGTATTTCAAAATGGCGTTTTCGCCTTCGAGGACCTGAACGACCACCGGACCGGAAGTCATGAAATCCACCAGTTCGCCGAAGAATGGACGCGCCTTATGCACGGCGTAAAAGGTTTCCGCCTGTTGGCGGGTCATGCGGATGCGTTTCTGGGCAACGATGCGAAGCCCGGCCTTCTCAATCAGCGCATTGATGGCGCCGGTCAGATTGCGTGCAGTGGCGTCCGGCTTGATGATGGAAAAAGTGCGTTCGATCGCCATGTGGTCGTCCTTGAAAGCGCTGATGGAAGTTGCGGGCTTATATCGGCGTCATCGGTGCGCGGCAAGCGACGGGTGACCCGCGAGAACCCTGCCCGGCAGGTATTTGCAGCGAGGGTTACGACAATTTCACCAAGGTGAACCCTCTCTGAAACGGTCATCCCGGTCTCGTTCAGCCGCCATGGCGTAGCCTTCTATCAACCGAACGCCTCCCCGTTTCGAATAGGCGTCAGGGGCAGTGCTTTTTCACCGATGGCGCACAGAGCGCCGAACCTGAGGAGACGACCATGTTACGCAAACTCTCGCTTGTCGCCATCGCCGCGGCTTCGCTGGGTGCGGCCGCGCTGGCACCGACCTCCGCCTCCGCCTGGGGCGGCTGGCATGGCGGTTGGCATCGCGGCTGGGTGGGCCCGCGCTTTTTTGTCGGTGGTCCCGCTTACTATGGCTATGGCTCCTACGATGGTTACGGCGGCTGCTATGTGCGGCGGCTGGTTCCGACCCCCTGGGGCCCCCGTTGGCGGCTGATCAATCGCTGCTATTGATCCACAGCGCCGATTTTCGAATCTCGATAGCCCCGGTCCTGGCCGGGGCTATTGTTTTGTTCAACCGTCGGGGAACTTTCGTCGGCTTCATTAAAACTTAACTAAAGCCGAAGCTAACCGGCCCCGTTCCGGAAACATTTTTCGTCTCGATGACTTGGTTCGACATTACTTTGAGATCGCCGGGAGGCAGTGCGTCATGGACAATCGAATGAATGACGATAGCGAACCGATTGACCACAAGACGAGCCGCTCGATTTGTGAGGCCGTTGGTCAACGTTTGAAGGAGAAGCTTCTGCTGGAGCCCTCGCGCCCGTCCTCGCATCTTTCTTACCTGGTCGAAGAATTGCGCCGGCGCGAAAATGGCGGAACGAGGTCGAACCGGCGGTAAAGGGCCCGTTCCGGAGAATTGTTTTCACGGCCGCTCAACATACGGGTTGCGTTTTCCGAGCGTCGCGGTGAAAAGCCCGTATGCTCCTCATCACGGACATTTCGGTTCGCCTTGCCGGGCGGCTTCTGATTGATCACAGCTCCGCGCAAATCGCGCCAGGCGCACGCGTGGGCTTCGTCGGACGCAACGGGGTCGGGAAGTCGACCCTGTTTCGCGCAATCCGCGGCGATTTGCCGACCGAGAGTGGGACCATCGTGTTTCCACCCCGCTGGCGCATCGGCAGCCTCGCGCAGGAAGCGCCCGATGGTCCGGAGAGCCTGCTTGAGGTTGTATTGAAAGCTGACCTCGAGCGCGACGCCCTGATGCGTGAGGCGGAAACCGCCCGCGATCCCATTCGCATCGCCGAGGTTCACACCCGGCTGGCTGATATTGACGCCCATTCCGCCCCGGCCCGCGCCGCCGCGATCCTCAGCGGTCTCGGATTTTCGGCATCCGAGCAGAACAGATCCTGCTCGGAATTTTCCGGTGGCTGGCGCATGCGCGTCGCGCTCGCCGCGACGTTGTTTTCGGCGCCCGATCTGCTGCTCCTCGACGAACCTACCAACTACCTCGACCTCGAAGGCACGCTTTGGCTCGAAGATCACCTGGCCAATTATCCGCGTACTGTCATCGTGATCAGCCACGATCGCGACCTGCTCGAGACGTCGGTCGATCAAATCCTCCATCTCGATCGCGGCAAGTTGACGCTCTACAAGGGAAGCTACTCGTCGTTTGAGGAGCAGCGCGCAACGCGCGAAATGCTGGAGGCCAAGCACGCCAGACGGCAGGCCGAGGAGCGCAAGCGGTTGCAGGCCTTCGTTGACCGCTTCAAGGCCAAGGCCTCCAAAGCCCGCCAGGCCCAATCCCGTGTCAAAATGCTGGAACGAATGAAGCCGGTAACCGCACTGGTGACGCAGGAGGTGCGCGAGATTTCCTTCCCGCCGCCCGAGAAAATGCTTTCGCCGCCGATCATCGCGCTCGACGATGTTTCGGTGGGCTACGAGCCGAAGCGGCTCGTCCTCGATCGCATTACATTGCGGATCGATACCGACGACCGCATCGCCCTCCTCGGTGCCAACGGCAACGGCAAATCGACCCTGGTCAAGCTGCTGGCCAACAAACTGGCGCCGTTCTCGGGCAAGATCACCCGTGCGGAGAAACTTTCGGTCGGATATTTCGCACAGCACCAGCTTGACGAACTCAACGTCGACGCCTCCGCTTACGATCACGTTCGCCGGATGATGCCTGACGAGCCCGTATCCAAAGTGCGCGGCCGGGCTGGCGCCATCGGCTTCTCGGGCAAGGCGGCAGACACGCTCGTCGAGAATTTATCGGGCGGCGAAAAGGCCCGTCTGTTGTTGGGCCTTGCGACCTTCTTTGGCCCTAACCTGATTATCCTGGACGAACCCACCAACCACCTCGATATCGACAGCCGGGCTGCGCTGGCGGAAGCAATCAACGAATTTCCTGGCGCGGTCATCATGGTTTCCCACGATCGATACCTGATCGAGACTTGTGCCGATCAACTATGGGTCGTGGCCGACCATGGCGTGACGACATACGAGGGCGACCTCGACGACTATCGCCGCACGGTTTTGTCCATGCGCGGCGAGCGATCCAATTCCCGCGACCGCGGGAACGACCAACGCAGCGATGACCGCGACAAGGCTGCGGGCAACGGCAGAGAAAAGCGCCAACCCCTGAAGCAAAGAATCTCGGACGCGGAAGCCGAGATTGCGCGCATCGGTGACATCATTGCCAAGATCGACGCCGCATTGGCGCTGCCGGACTTGTTCAAGCGCGATCCAAAGCAGGCTGCGCAACTCGGCAAGGCCCGCGCGAGCGCGGCAGAGGCGCTGCATCGGGCCGAGGAAGAATGGCTGGCGGCAAGCTCGCAATACGACGAAGCAGCCGGCTGAACGGGCAGGCGCGCTGAGCCAATCGCGATCAGGTCGCGGCGGGCTTTTTCTTCTTCGGCTTGGCGGCCTTCGGCTCTGCAGCGGGCTCTGCGCCGCGCTCAATCGATGTCAGCCGTCCGGCCGTGAAAGTATAGATTCCGGCACGTTGTCCACGCGACCAGTTGATCACCGCGACGCGCTCACCGCGCGCATTGTTGGAAATGCTGACGTTGTCGGGCGCGCCGATTCCACGAACGACATCGCACTCGGTGTGGCCGAGCGCAACTGCTCCTGTGGCGGCGGGCGCGGCGGCCGCGCCGTCGGAGGCATTGGCGTTTGACACAACGCCCGCGGAAGTCATTCCCGGGCATGCGCCCTCGGCGCTGACGAGATCTTCGGCAGTGACGGGCTTGTCGGGGGTCAGCGGCGGCGTCTCGATCGAAACGTTCTTTATGAAAAGCTTGCCGCTACGCGAAAACCACTCCGCATCTTTCGACAACAGATCGGATGAAAAGATATCGGAGGTCGTGGCTCCGCAGCCCACGATCAGAGGAGCAAACAGCAACAACGCCAGCACTGATTTCCCGCGATGAAATTCGGCTTTCACGATGAAGCGGTCCCAGCAACGCCTTAAGCGATTGTCCCAGCATCACTTTGCGGCACGACAGTGGCTTTATACAAGGTCACGGATGGAAACTACAGATTATCATTGATCGAAGGAACGTCCTAATCGCGCCGCTGCCATCGACCTCTTTCGTCGGCCTGCCAGTAAGTCACCTCGAATCCCCTCGCCTTGCAATCAGTCCAGGCGATGCGCGCGGCCGCCAGTGCCTCGCTGTCGTCGCCGTTGAAAACCAACACGATTCGCTCATAGGCCCCGGAGTCCTCCGGCAATGGAGCGCTGTCGACCAAAAATCTCACATTGGCTCGATTCGGATTGCCAGCCTCCACCGCCAGCACGATCGGCTGATCCTCGGCGTCGCCAGCACGCCAGGTGGTGTGCGGAAGAAAGGAATCATCGCGGTAGGTCCACAAGTGAGCATCCAACGCGTCGGCGCGCTCGTCCGAGGTCGACTGCACGACGACACGCCAGCCGCGCTCCAGAGATTTCTCGAGCAGTGGCGGCAGGACGTTTTCCAGCGTCATGTCCTGCAAATGGTAGAATAGAACTTCCGTCATCGGTTCAGCCACCCGGTTCTGAAATCCGTAATGTTGTTGCCGCTTCTTGCCAAGGGTCAGAACAGAGGAAGGAGCCAAATCGAGGGCGGCCCGCTTCGATTCGATATTGCCGCCGAACTAGCCTTGCCCCGTACAAACGGCGAATCGTGTGCCTAGGGTTCGTAATAGTCCGCCACCAAGCGATCGAGCAGCCGAACGCCGAATCCTGAACCCCAACTTTGATTTATTTCGGTTTTCGGCGCGCCCATCGCAGTTCCCGCGATGTCCAGGTGGGCCCATGCGGTGCCGTCCACGAAGCGTTGCAGGAACTGCGCTGCGGTGATCGAGCCGCCATGGCGATTGCCGGTGTTTTTCATATCGGCGAATTGCGAATCGATTTGCTTGTCATACTCCGGACCCAGCGGCATGCGCCAGACGCGTTCTCCCGTCGCAAGTCCCGCTTTAGTCAGCCGCTCGGCCAGTTCGTCATTGTTCGAGAACAAGCCGGCATATTCGGTGCCGAGCGCCACCATGATGGCGCCAGTCAAAGTCGCAAGATCGACCATGAATTTCGGCTTGAATTTCTTCGCCACATACCAGAGCACGTCCGCCAGAACCAGCCGGCCCTCGGCGTCGGTGTTGATGATTTCGATGGTCTGTCCCGACATCGAGGTGACGATATCGCCGGGACGCTGCGCGTTGCCGTCGGGCATGTTCTCGACAAGGCCGATGGCGCCCACCGCATTGACCTTCGCTTTCCGCGCGGCCAGCGCATGCATTAATCCAACGACACAGGCCGCTCCCCCCATATCGCCCTTCATGTCTTCCATGCTTCCCGATGGTTTGATCGAAATGCCGCCGGTGTCGAAACAGACGCCCTTTCCAACGAAGGCAAGCGGTTGATCACCACGCTTGCCGCCGTTCCAACGCATGATGACGGTTCGGCCCGGCCGCGCCGAACCCTGGGCGACACCGAGCAGCGCGCCCATCCCGAGCTTCTTCATCGCGTTGACATCGAGCACATCTACTCCCACACCGAGCTTGCGTAGCTGGCTGGTGCGGCGGGCGAATTCGACCGGAAACAAGACGTTCGGCGGTTCGTTGACGAGGTCGCGCGCGACAATAACGCCGTCGACGACTTGGGCGTTTGGCGCGAAAGCTTTTCGCGCTGCGGATGTGTCGTCCACCGCGAGCGAGACGTCAGCGCGCAGAGCGCCCTCCTCGCCCTCCTTCTTCTTGGTCTTGTAGCGATCGAATTTATAGGCTCGCAGGCGGATGCCGGAGGCCATGGCGGCGGCCTGACCGGGGTTGATGGCGCCGCTGGGCAGTTCGGCAACAACGGTCACCAGTCCGTTGCTGGCCCCCAGTTTGCCGGCTACCGCACCGCCCAGCTTGAGAAAGTCGTTGTCCTTGACGTCGGCGAGCTTGCCCACACCTATCACGATCAGGCGTTTGGCCTTAAGGCCCTCGGGGGCCAGGATGTCGAGCGTGGTGGCACTTTTCCCCTTGAATTGATTGGTTTCGGCGGCCCGTTTGACCAAGCCGGTCGCATCCCCCAGCAGTTTTACGGTCGCCGGGCCGAATTCGAGCCGATCATCGCAAAAGACCACCAAAATCCCGCGAACGGGGGCTGAAAATGGGACGAAGCCGACCTTTACGGCGCCGGTCATAGGAAAATCCTCCAGAATCAGGGCTGTCGCCGGCCGGGAGGCCGATTGAAGCATTCGAGAGCACGCTTCCCGGGGCGCGATAGACGTCCGTCAGGGCTCCGGTCAACTATGGCCCGCCCCCCGCCGCGCTGCCAAGTGCCCCGTGGCTGGGGGGCCACATAAGCCGAAATGTTAACCATTTCGCAAGGGCGCCTTGGCGCAGCCATTTTGTTGACGGATCAAAGGGATGGTAGTGAGAGAATAAGCCGGCAGGGGAGCGCGGTGGCCGCGATCGAAGGGATCTCAATTTCGGGACTGGTCGAGTCTACGCATTCCGGCGCGTATGGCGGGGTCGTGCGGTAACGATGGGGTCGATTGACAGGTATATCTTTCGCACGACGCTTGCGTCGTTTGCGGTGGTCTTGGTCAGCCTCACTGGCGTGATCTGGATTACCCAGGCGCTGCGCGGCATCGATCTCATGACCAGCCAGGGACAAACCATCCTGACCTTCCTTGGCGTCACCAGCCTTGTCATTCCTGCACTGGTCCTGATCATCTCGCCGATCGCCTTGATGATCGCGATCTCGCATACGCTGAACAAGCTCGCGACCGATTCGGAAATCATCGTGATGAATGCAGCCGGCCTTTCGCCACTGCGGCTGTTCCATCCGTTTCTGCTCGCCACCCTGGTGGTGGCGCTTCTGGTTGCCTTCATTGCATCCTATCTCGCTCCCGACGGCATGCGCAGGCTCAAGCAATGGGATGCCGAAATCACCGCGGATGTGCTCGCCAATATTCTGCAACCGGGCCGCTTTGCCCAACTCGATCAAAACCTCACAATTCGCATACGCGAGCGCCAACCGGGCGGCCTGCTCGTTGGAATCTTCATCGATGACCGCCGCGATCCCAAGGAGCGGATCAGTATTGTCGCCGACCATGGCACGATCGTTAAGAACGAAGGCGGCTCGATCCTGATTCTGGAAGATGGAAATCTCGAGCGCTTCGAGGCCGGCAAGCGCGACCCGGCACTGGTGGCGTTCGGTCGCTACGGATTCGACATGTCGAAGTTCTCTAACCAGGGCCACGACGTCGCGCTCGGCATTCGCGAACGTTATCTTTGGGAACTGCTGTCGCCTTCGGCCAGCGATCCGGTTTACCAGCAGTTGCTCGGCCAATTCCGTGCCGAGTTGCATGACCGCTTCATGGCACCAATTTATCCCTTCGCCTTTGCGGCTCTCACCTTTGCCTTTCTCGGTGCTCCGCGCACGACGCGGCAGAGCCGAAATTTTTCGATCGGCGGCGCCATCCTCGCCGTTTTCGGGCTGCGGATGGCGGGATTTGCCTGCTCCGTCATGGCGGTCAAATCGCCGCTTGCAGCACTTGCCCAATATCTGATGCTGGCCACAGCGATCGGCGCAAGCTTTTGGATCATCGTTGGCGGGATCGTCATAGAACCGCCGGCGGCGCTCATGGAAGCCATCAACAAATCGAACGCACGCTTGCTGCGGCTGTTCGGACGGCCCGCCACAGCATGAGCATGATCGCAAACACGTTGGGGCGTTATTTCGCAGGCCGTTTCGTGGTCTCGGCGCTCGGCGTGTTTGCCAGCATTTTCATGCTTCTCGTGCTGGTCGATTACATCGAAATGGTCCGGAAGACGTCGGGACTGGTCGAGGTTTCCGCCGTCACGGTGGCGGAGACCTCGCTATACCGCGTTCCGCAATTGCTCGAAAAGATGATGCCGTTTTGTATCCTGATCGGGGCGATGACCTGCTATCTCGCCCTTTCGCGGCGACTGGAACTGGTGGTTGCGCGGGCTGCCGGCGTTTCGGCCTGGCAATTCATTGCGCCCGCGCTGGCGAGCGCGATCGTGCTCGGTATCCTGGCTACGGCGATTTACAATCCGATGTCTGCAAATCTACGCGAACTCTCCAAGCGGATGGAAGCCGAGCTATTCGGTTCCGCGCCCGGTGGCGGGGTGCAGGATGCGTCCGGTTTCTGGATCAACCAGGTCAACAGCGACGGCCAGGCCATCATCAACGCGGCCCGTAGCGAGCAGCAGGGCGTGCGCCTGACCGGTCTGACTGTATTCCGCTTCGACAATGACTACCGGTTCAGGGAACGAATCGAGGCGCAGCAGGCCACGCTCGAGGAAGGGCGCTGGCTGTTCAAATCTGTGCGGCGCTATACCCTTGATGCCCCTCCGGTCGAGCAGGAAAGCCTTTCGCTCAGCACCAGCCTGACCCCGGCCCAGGTTCGCAACAGCTTCTCCACTCCCGAAACTGTGTCTTTTTGGCAACTGCCCGGCTACATCCGGTCTTCGGAAAGTTCCGGATTCGCGACTGCTGGCTACCGGTTGCAATACCATAAGCTTCTCGCCCAGCCATTTTTGCTTGCTGCAATGGTTATGCTGGCCGCTGCCGTCAGTCTTCGATTCTTCCGATTCGGGGGCGTGCAAAAGATGGTTTTGAGTGGCGTAGGAGCGGGCTTTCTGCTCTATGTTCTATCCAAAGTTACTGAGGATTTGAGCAAGGCTGAACTGATGCATCCGATCGCATCGGCGTGGCTGCCTGTGTGCGTGGGCGGCCTCACCGGCTTTTTGGCCTTGTTGTACCAGGAGGACGGGTAGTGGCCGTCGTCGCCGCCCTCCAAGAAACGTGGTCGTCTGCCTTCGGGCGGCGTGCACTCGCGCGCCGCGATCGCGTTCGTTTATCTGCTACGTCCGGACCTGTTGTCGGCATTCTCCTTGGCCTTCTGCTGGCCGGGCCCTTTGAGCTGGCAACGGCACCCACGGCCTCCGCGCAAACCTTCGCCTATAATCCGAGGCCTCCCAAGCCAGTGACGGTCCGGCCGGCCAACGACGGGCAGATGCTCGTTCAGGCAAATGAGGTCGATTACGACTACAACAACTCCCGGGTGTCGGCGGTCGGCAACGTCCAGTTGTTTTACAACGGGACCAGCGTCGAGGCCGACAAGGTCATCTATGACCAGAAGACCAAGCGGCTGCATGCCGAAGGCAACATCCGCATGACCGATGCGGACGGCAAGATCACTTACGCCGATATCCTGGATTTGAGCGACGATTATCGCGACGGCTTCGTCGATTCGCTGCGCGTCGACACCGCCGATTCGACCCGCATGGCGGCAAGCCGTGCCGACCGCTCCGGCGGCAACTACACCGTCTTCGAAAACGGCGTCTACACGGCTTGCGCGCCCTGCAAGGATGATCCGCGGAAACCGCCGCTATGGCAGGTCAAGGGAATGCGCATCATCCACGACCAGATCAACAAGATGCTCTACTTCGAGAATGCGCAGCTCGAATTTTTCGGCGTTCCGCTGGCCTATATCCCGTATTTTTCAGCGCCCGATCCGACCGTGAAGCGCAAGACGGGCTTCTTGATGCCGTCCTACTCGACGACCAACACGTACGGATTCGGCGTCGAGACGCCGTTCTACTGGGCGATCGCGCCTGACTATGACCTGACCGTCAATCCACGCTTCATGACCCAGCAGGGCGTGCTGTTCCAGGGTGAATTCCGTCAGCGCCTGCTGGACGGCGCCTACCAGATCCGCGCTTACGGCATCGATCAGCTCGATCCCGGCGCCTTTGCCGGTCAGACGGGAGACCGCCAATTCCGCGGCGGAATAGAGACCAAAGGCGAGTTCGCGCTGAACGACAAATGGGTTTGGGGCTGGGAAGGGATCGCGTTATCCGACTTCATGTTCCTGTCGGACTACAGGCTGTCCGCCTACAAGGATTCGTACGGTTCGTTCCTGACCCTGCCGACGGAAGCCCCCTCGCAGCTTTACCTGACGGGCGTCGGCAACCGCAGCTATTTCGACGCACGCACGATCTATTATCTCAGCCTTTCGGGTAACCAGACTCAGGTGCCGATCATCTGGCCGGTGATCGACTATTCCAACGTGATCAACCACTCGGTGCTCGGCGGCGAGGTCAGCTACAAGACGAACTTCACGAATCTGACGCGTGACGAGGCGGTGTTTGATCCGATCAATGCGGTGGCCGCCGCGACCGGCGCCTGTTCGGTATTAACTTCAGCCGATCCCGCTAGGAGCATTGTGCCCGCCAACTGTCTGATGCGGGGCATGCCCGGAACCTACACGCGTGCGACGGGTGAGGCGACTTGGCGGCGGTCCTTCACCGATTCGGCGGGTGAAATCTGGACGCCGTTTGCCAGTGTTCGCGCCGATGCCATCAATGCCTCGATTTCGAACCAGCCGGGCGTTTCGAACTTCCTGCCCGTCGGCGACACCGAGGCGCTGCGGGTGATGCCGACCGTCGGCCTCGAATATCGCTATCCCTTCATCAACGTTCAGCCGTGGGGCACCACGACCGTGGAGCCCATCGCCCAGGTCATCATCCGTCCCAACGAACCCTATGCGGGCAAGCTGCCGAACGAAGACGCACAGAGCATGACGTTCGACACCAGCAACCTGTTCAGCGTCGACAAATTCTCCGGCTATGACCGCGTCGAGGGTGGTGGCCGCGCCAATGCCGGCGTACAGGCGACCACCCAGTTCGACCGCGGCGGCGCGATCACCGCCGTGTTCGGGCAATCCTACCAGCTGTTCGGCCTGAACTCCTTCGCAGTGCACGACGTGACCAATACCGCGGTCGATTCGGGTCTGCAGACCCCGCTATCGGATTACGTCGCCAGCCTCAGCTATTCACCGAACAAGGTCTTTACCTTCAGCACGCGCGCGCGATTCGATCAGGCGACCTGGAACGTCCAGCGCTTCGAGGCTGAAGGCCGCGCCAACTTCGACCGCTGGTCGGTCAGCGTGTTGTACGGCGATTACGCGGCTCAACCCGATATCGGCTTCCTGACACGCCGCGAAGGCATTCTTGTCAGCGGATCGGTCAAGGTTGCCTCGAACTGGGTAGCCTCGGGAGCTGCGCGATGGGATCTTGTTGCGAACCAGATCAATCAATACGTGGTCGGCGCCGGCTACGTGGATGACTGCTTCGTGCTGGCGGCGAATTACGTGACGTCGTTCTCCTACGCCACGTCAACTTCGCCGCCAATACTTGGACATGCTTTCATGTTGCAGCTCGGCTTGCGGACCCTCGCCGGTACCAATACGTCGGCGCAATAGTCCGGACCAGCCAATCGGGCGAATTACCGGACGAAGCGTTGCCAAAATCGGGTGGTCTGGTTTCAACATTTTCTCCCCTTCGAATGTTGGAATCCAGACCAGCGGCAAATTTGAGATTTGGTGGGGTTGGATTTGACACGAGTTTGCGGGCCGACCGGGTAGCGAATGTCAATTGCTCCTCGCCAGGGACAGACCAACGTAGCGAATATGACCATGCTCACTAAGGTTCTAAATCGTCTTTCGGCTCTCCTCCTGGGCTGCGGAGTGGCCGTGGTCTTGACGGCATCGTGGACGCCGGCGCATGCGCAGGTCGTCGTGATGGTCAATGGCGAGCCCATCACCAATTACGACATTGAGCAGCGCAGCAAGTTGCATGCGATCAGCACCCACAAAACGCCCGATCGAAAGCAGGTGATCGACGAACTGATCGACGAGAAGGTAAAGATCAAAGAAGGCAAGAAATTCGGCATCGATCCCTCTGCGAGTGACGTTGATCAATCTTACTCCGCGATGAGCTCACGAATGCACATCACGCCGGACCAGCTGACGAAATCCCTGGAAACCCAGGGCATTCGTGCGGACACGCTGAAGTCACGCGTGAGGGCCGACATGGTCTGGAGCAATTTGGTCCGCGGCCGCTACAAGGAAAGCCTCCAGGTCGGCGAAAAGGACGTCGCCACGGCCCTTCAGGAACAAGGCATCGAGGAGAAGACAGACGCACAGGCGTTCGAATACAAGATGCAGCCGGTGGTGCTGATCGTCCCGCGGGGATCCGCCGCCGACGCTATCGAAACGCGAAAAAAGGAGGCCGAGGCCCTGCGCGCGCGAATTCAGACATGCGCTGAAGTGAACTCATTCTTCAAATCGATGCAGAACGCGGCACTTCCGGCCGCCGTGACCAAGACCTCGGCCGACATACCGCCCTCCCTTCGTGAACTGCTCGACAACACACCGATCGGCCACTTGACCGCACCCGAATTGACCAAGCAGGGTGTGGAGATGGTGGCCTTGTGCGCAAGGGAACCGACCAAGATCGACACGCCCAAAAAGAAGGAAATTCGGGAAAAGATGTATTCCGAAAAGTACGAGGCAAAATCGAAATGGTATTTGCGGGAAGTTCGCAAAGCCGCGATGATCGAATATCGTTGCACCGATGTTCGCGAAACCGCCAACGCGCAACACGCGCCGAATGACGAATGTCAAAGCCGCTCGCACTGACATCAGGCGAACCCGCAGGAATCGGACCCGACATCACTATCAAGGCCTGGCTGCGTCGCGATGAGTTGAAGCTCCCGCCGTTTTACTGGCTCGGCGATCCCGACCTGCTCGCCCGGCGAGCCAAGAGCCTTGGGGTTCGGCTCAAGCTGGCCGAGATTGGTGCCGACCGGGCAGGCGCCGTGTTCGCGGACGCTCTCCCCGTGGTCGCCACCGGCCACTTGGCGACTGCACAACCTGGCAAACCCGACGACACCAGCGCCGAGGCCGCCATGTCGTCGATACGAAAGGCGGTCGAGGACGCAACGACCGGGCGGGCCAGCGCGGTAGTGACCAACCCGATCGCCAAGAGCGTACTTTACCGTGCCGGCTTTCGCCATCCCGGCCACACCGAGTATCTCGCCGAACTCGCAGCGACCGCAGAGCGGACACCGCAGCCTGTCATGTTGCTGTGGTCCGCCACGCTGGCCGTGGTGCCCGTGACCATCCACATGTCGTTGCGCGAAGCGCTCGCGCAGCTTTCAACCAACCTTATCGTGACGACGGTCCGCATTGTGGCAGCTGACCTGAAAAGGCGCTTCCTCATCGCCAATCCGCGCCTGGCCGTCTCCGGCCTCAACCCGCACGCGGGCGAAGAAGGATCGCTCGGCACCGACGAGGAAACCATCGTGGCTCCGGCCATCGAAATTCTCCGCGGCGAAGGCATGAACATCAGAGGGCCGCTGCCCGCGGACACGATGTTCCACGAGGCCGCGCGCCGTACTTACGATTGCGCCATCTGCATGTACCACGACCAGGCGCTGATCCCGATCAAGGCACTGGCGTTCGAGGATGCGGTCAACGTGACGCTGGGACTACCCTTCATCCGCACTTCCCCCGATCACGGTACGGCATTCGACATCGCGGGAAGCGGAAAGGCCAATCCGTCGAGTCTGATCGCGGCACTGCGGCTTGCCGCCCGCATGGCAACGACGCAGCCGGCATGAGCGCGATCGATGATCTCCCGCCGCTTCGCGATGTCATCCGCCAGCATGCCTTGTCGGCGCGCAAATCGCTCGGCCAGAACTTTCTGCTGGACCTCAATCTGACCGCGCGGATCGCCCGCGCCGCCGGTCCCCTCGAAGACGCAACGGTGGTAGAGATCGGTCCTGGTCCGGGCGGGCTGACGCGTGCCTTGCTGGCGCTCGGTGCGCGCTACGTGATTGCGGTGGAGCGCGACCAGCGCGCCCTCCCCGCTCTCGAAGAGATTGCCCGGCGCTATCCTGGGCGGCTTGAGGTCGTCTGCACCGACGCCCAGAGCTTCGACCCGCGCCCGTTTCTCGGGTCTACCCGCGCTAAAATCGTCGCCAACTTGCCTTACAACATCGCAACCCAGCTGTTGATCGGCTGGCTGTCGCTCGAACCCTGGCCGCCCTGGTACGACATGATGGTGCTGATGTTTCAGCGCGAGGTCGCTGAACGTATTGTCGCGCGCGAAGATGATGAGGCTTATGGGCGGCTGGGCGTGCTCGCGAACTGGCGGGCTGAAACCCGGATCCTGTTCGATATTTCGCCCGCCGCCTTCGTGCCACAGCCCCAGGTGACTTCGTCGGTCGTGCGACTGATACCCCGCTCCTGCCCGGAGGCTTGCGACCGCCGCGCGCTGGAGCAGGTGACTGCGGCGGCATTCGGTCAGCGGCGGAAAATGTTGCGTCAAAGCCTCAAATCATTGTCGGTCGATCCCACAAGGCTCGCGGCTGCGGCCGACGTTGACCCGACCCGCCGTGCCGAAACCATTCCGGTCAGCGGCTTTGTTGCCATGGCCCGGGAATTGACCAATATTCGCCGCAGCAACTGAAAATCCCCCAAGGAGAACCGCCATGCCGCTCATGCGACGCCAATCGCTGGTCCAATTCGATGCGCCGCTCTGCGAAACAATCGTCGATACGCCCAAGCCAACGGGGCGGGAGGCCCTGGTCCGGATCGAACGTTGCGGACTGTGCCATTCCGACCTTCACATTCAGGATGGCTATGCCGATCTCGGCGGCGGCAAGCGGCTCGACACCACGCGTGGCATGACGCTGCCGTTCACGCTGGGACATGAGATCGCCGGCGTCGTCGAGGAGGTTGGTCCTGAAATATCGAACGAGCTGATCGGTGCGAGGAAAGCGGTTTTTCCCTGGATCGGCTGCGGCCAATGTCGCGAGTGTCTGCGAGGCGACGAAAACCTTTGCGCCAAGCAGCGGTTTCTGGGCGTCACCATCGATGGCGGGTTTGCCAGCCACATATTGGTGCCCGACGCAAAATACCTTCTGGATTACGATCCGCTGCCGGTCAATCAGGCGGCGACCTTGATGTGCTCGGGCGTGACTGCCTATGGCGCGCTCAAGCGCCTCGTTGATCGACCACGGCAGCGCAATCTCTTGCTGATCGGCCTCGGCGGCGTCGGCATGATGGGGTTGGCCTTTGCTCAGGCGATGTTCAGGCAGAACATCTCGGTTGCGGACCTGAACCCCGCCGCGCGGGAAACGGCGCTAAAGAACGGCGCTGCCGTCGCCTATGATCCTTCCGAAGCCGAAGTAGCCAGGCGCATCATCAAGGAAACCGAGGGCGGATTCGACGAAATCGTCGATTTCGCGGGCAACGAGAAATCGATGGCCTTTGCGGTTTCGGTTCTGGCGCGTGGCGGCAAGATCGTGGTTTCCGGTCTGATGGGCGGCAATTTCAGCCTGCCGATGGTGCAATGGGTCTACAAGCGCATGACCATCGAAGGCTTCATGGTTGGAACGTTGGCCGAAGGGCACGAACTGATGGCTCTTGCCCGCGCAGGCAAGATCAAACCGACGCCGATGCGGGAAGAACCTATGGCAGACGTTCAGAAATGGATCGACGCTTTGCGCGCCGGCAAAGTCGTCGGACGTATCGTGCTGAAAAACTGAGGTGGCGGTTCAGTCGCCCTGCCGGCGAACAGGAGAGTCTCATGGGCTCCCGATTCATCTCGACCCTGGCTGCCGGTTTGGCTGCACTTGCCGTTGCCGCAACGCCGGTTCAGGCGCAGAAGCAATACGGTCCCGGCGCCACCGACCATGAGATCAAGGTCGGGACCACCACGCCCTATAGCGGCCCTGCTTCGGCCTATTCGGCCGGTGCGGTTTCGATTGCCGCCTTTTTCGCGATGGTGAACGAACAGGGTGGCGTAAACGGGCGCAAGCTCAATTTCATCAGCCTCGATGATGCCTATAGTCCACCCAAGACGGTCGAGCAGATCAGGCGTTTGATCGAAAGCGAGGAGGTGCTGTTTCTGGTCAACCCGGTCGGCACCGCGCCCAACATGGCCGTTCTCAAATACATCAATCAGAAGAAAGTGCCTCACCTCTTCGTCGGCTCGGGTGCAACGATCTTCAACGACCCTGCGCATTTTCCGTGGACGATGAGCTGGACACCGCACTACGCGTCCGAAGGCGAAATCTACGCCAGACATGTGCTCTCCGCTAAACCCGACGCCAAGATCGGCGTCATCGCGCAGAACGACGATCTTGGCCGCGATTACCTTATCGGATTCAAGCGGGGTCTGGGTGAGCGGGCCTCGTCGATGATCGTCTCCACGCAGACCTACAACACCAGCGATCCGACAATCGATTCCCAGATCGTTTCACTGAAGGCCTCGGGCGCCGACGTTTTGCTGATTGCCGCGGTGCCCAGGTTCGCGGCGCAGGCCATCCGCAAGGCCTACGACATCGACTGGCATCCGCTAAAATTTGTGGTCAGCGTGGGATCTTCGATATCCGGTGCGATCCGTCCGGCAGGCTTTGAAGCTTCAAAGGGCGTGATCTCGGCGGCCTATCAGAAAGACCCGGCCGACCCCCAGTGGAAGGACGACCCCGCCATGCAGGCGTGGAATGTGTGGATGGACAGGTACAATCCGCGGATCGACAAAAGCGACTATTACGCACCCTACGGCTACAATGTCGGGTTTGCGGTGGTAGCGATTCTCAAGCAGTGCGGCGATGATCTGACGCGTGAAAACATCATGAAGCTGGCTTCTCATCTCGATATGGAATTGCCTATGCTCCTGCCCGGAATCCGGCTGAAGACCACCCCGACCGATCTGCGTCCGATCAAGCAGATGCGTCTGGTGCGTTTTGACGGCGAACGTTACGTGCTGTTCAGCGACGTGCTGGCGAGCGAGTGACAGCATTTAATCGGCGGTACAAAGCAACCTTTTCGGGGCACCGCGCGCTTCCCCGGCAGCAATCAGCGAGCCCGAATTAAGCCCCATGCCGTCCGGATTTGCGGCGTATTGCGACCCAAGTTCTTTGGGAGAATTCGACCGTGAAAGTATCGCGTATCGTCACCGGAGCCGGTCTATGCCAACCCAAACCGCGAAATTCGCGTCAGCCGTTTTCGCCGGCATTCTCGCAACCATCCCGCTGACGATCGCCTCGCACGGCGAAACGCCCGCGCCCGACAATTGTCTTTCCGCGCCGAAGGGCGATGCGCCCGCGGGCAACCATTGGTTTTATCGCATCGATCAAAGCACCAAACGCCATTGTTGGTACCTCCGTGCGCAAGGCGACAGGGTTTCGCAAGGAGCCCCACAGAATATCCTGCCCTCGCCAAAGCCGCCGCCGCAAACGGACACGGTCGTGCAGCGTTCTCTTGCAGACGCACATGCCGAACTGCCGGCGCAAACGAACCGCACCGACGTGCCAAATACCGATTTGCCGCCGGCTACCGCGGATTGGAACGCTGCGCCGCGAGCAAATGCGACCAATGCAAACGCGGGATCAGCCGCTACGCCCTCAGGCTGGCCGCAACCATCCGTCGCTACCCAAACCGCCGGCCCTCAGGAGCCCGCAACAGCGAGTTCGGCATCCAGTGTTCCGCCGAGCCCGGTCGCCTCGCTTGCGCCGGCCGATACGACGATCATTCCCGCTGCCGCAGCAGCCGCCTCGCCGGACGGAGATCGGGGCCTCATGCCATTGCTGGTCGCCCTCATGGGCGCGTTCACGCTGGCCTGTGGGCTCGTCGCCAAATTCGCCCGGCCGCGACAGTCTCGGCCGCGCATATTCCGCGCGCGTCGCGGCCCGATCTGGGAGTTGACCGACGACGACCGCATCGTGCTGTCGGATGATCCGGGCGTGCAGGATTTGCCGCGCCGGCGCGCTTTGTCTCAAACCGTGGGCAATGCCGGCCGTCAAACTGTCGGTAATGCCGGCCGACGGAACAGCAGCCGCGCGCGCGAAGCTTTCCCGCACCTGTCCGGTCACGCGCGAACGTAACGGCTGCCTATTTTTCCAGTTGCCGTTGCAACCCGCGAACGAATTGCGACAGCCACATCTGTCGTTCGCGCCGCAGCCGCTCGACCTGCAGGATCGATTCAATCTTGCTGTAAGCGACGTCGAGGTCGCTATTGACCACCACGTAGTCGTACTCGGCCCAGTGACTCATTTCATGGCTGGCGCGGCTCATGCGGCCGCGGATGACATCATCCGGGTCCTGCGCGCGGCTATGAAGACGCTTCTCCAAGGCCTCCGCCGAGGGCGGCAAAAGGAAAACGCTGACCACATCGCTCCTCGCACGCTGCCGAAGCTGCTGGGTGCCCTGCCAATCGATATCGAAGAGAACGTCATGCCCCATGGCCAGCGCCTCCTCGACCGGCTTGCGCGGGGTACCGTAGAGATTGTCGAATACGGTGGCCCATTCGAGCAATTCGCCATTTTTTTCCATGGCGACGAAACGGGCCTTGTCGAGGAAATGATAGTCGCGGCCTTCGACTTCTCCCGGCCGCTTCTGTCGGGTCGTGACCGAAACCGACATTCGCATGTCGGGCATTCGTTCCATCAACAGGCGCGAC
>Ga0307474_10000524_pt1 | contig 27484 bp, 25 predicted proteins | sample atmos_gasesECM1C_2_FD_203312 | JGI IMG/M metagenome (GOLD analysis project Ga0307474, IMG submission 203312) | Hardwood forest soil microbial communities from Morgan-Monroe State Forest, Indiana, United States - atmos_gasesECM1C_05 | ecosystem: Environmental > Terrestrial > Soil > Temperate... | reverse complement strand
GCGCCGAGCGCCAGGAGCCAGGGCGCACGGAGGCGCAAAGCGCGCCCCGCGGCGCCGAGATAGTCGGCAGAGAGCGTGCCAAAGAGGATCGTCGCCGCGACGACGAAAGCGCCGATGCCGAGCGAATGGGTGCGCGCCCAGTCGCCGACGTCCTCCCACATCAGGCACGACAGGCCGAAGGCGACCCAGGCAAGGCTTGCGACAACGCCTGTGCCCGAGGCCCGCAGGAAATCGCGAAAGGCCCGGATTTGCGAATTTGACGCCGCTGCGGCGACGCCGGGGTCAGACAGCGAATACGTCGACATAGATCCGCTCCGCGAATTTCGCCGTATCGGTGGATTGCTTGAACACCGAGATCACCTTGAGTTCGTCGGCATAGGTCTTCAGCTCGCGCTTCAAGACCTCGCCTACGGGATGGTGATGATGGGTGTGGTAGCGCACCATGCCCTCGATATCGGCTGGTGTCGCCGCTTTCGGCGCATAGGGCTGGAACGATTTTGCGGCGGCTTCCGGATTCTGCGAGGTGAACATCGCGGCATCGAGCAGCGCCTGTGTCACCGCGCGCGCCACCTGCGGCTCCTCCCGCACCAGGCTGCCGCGCAAGCCTACGATGCAGCAGCTCTTGTCGCGGTATTCGCCGTCGAGATTCGAGGCGACTTCCTTGTACGCTGAATCCTTCAGCCAGAGATAAGCGAGCGGATCAGACGACAGGAACGCCTGCACCTCGCCCTTTTCGACCGCGATATTGAGCAAGTTGCCCGGATAGGCGCGCCAATCGACGTCCTTGTTGGGATCGATGCCGAGCTTCGCAAGCTGGATGGAGAAGAAGTTCTTGTCGGGGCCGGCGAGGTCGCCGACGGCGACCACCTTGCCCTTCAGATCCGCCAAGCCGTTCACGCCGGAATCGGCCCGCGTCAGCACCCGCATGCAGCCGCCGTGCGTGCCGGCGGCGATCTTGACATCAAAACCTTGCTCAAGCGGCTTGAGCCAGCGCAACGCCATTCCGAGCCCCGCATCGGTCTTGCCGGTCGCGATCGCTTCAAGGAGCTGATCGGTCGAGCCGGAATAATTCACGAGTTCGACATCCAGATTCTGCTTCTGAAAGAAGCCGTAGTCGATCGCAACGGGAAGCGGCGCGAGGCACACCGCGCCCGCATTCCACGACAGCTTCAGCTTGCGCGGCGCGCCGGCCAGAACAGGCGCATCGGAAGCCGTTCTGCAGATCGGGAATTGGGAGAAGTCAATGCCGGGCGCGATGGCGCGTGGTGCAAAGGCCTGCGCACCAATCGCGCCTGCCGGCAGCGCGAAGGCCGATGCAAGCCCCGCACGCAGCAGGGTCCGGCGATCGAGGGATCTTTTGCGATGTTCTTGATTTGACATGTCAGAACCTCGTGTTCGGCAAAGCTCCGCCCTTCGCCCGAAATGCCATTGCATCGCGTGCGCCAGCCAGGAAGCTTCGTTCAGAGAGAGTGGTCCGCCCCGACGACCTCGTCGTTGAAGTTGGCCGCAAAATCATGTGGCGCGACTGCGGCAACGTCAATGAAATGGAATTTCGAATGTTGCAGGCGCGCAAGCGAATGTCTCCATGATTACCCGTCGCGACGACGAAAGGATTCTTGTCCCTGTCGTAACGTCCAAGCGATAGCGAAGCGGATGTTCGATGTCCCGCCACCGACGAGTTGGCTTAAGCTTTGCTAGCAAAGCGAACCGCGCCGGTCTTCCAATTAGATTCGAAAAGCTTTTCAGGTCTGAGCGGGATGTGTTCATTGAGGGCGCGGACGTGTTTTCCGACGCGTGCAGTGACGAAGACGCGGCTGCGCACATCGTCTTCTAATCTGCGCGACATCGACAACACATTCCTTGCTCACGCCGCCAGCAAAACGGTGAGCGATTTCATTGACTGCAAGCCGCGCGCTCTTAGTCTTTTGTGATGCAGCCCTCATCGCGGCTTGCGAACAGGAAGACAATAGAAAACAATATGAGCATCAACGTGAACTCTACCCGTCGTTTTCGCTCCGCCGCGCGCAGCGCCGCTGCTGCGCTTCTCGCTACAGTGATCTCCCTCTGCGCCGCGGCCGGCGCCTTTGCAGCCGAGACAATCGTGCTGCGCGTCGGCGATCAGAAGGGCGGCAATCGCTCACTGCTGGAGATTTCCGACCTTGCGCGCGACCTGCCGTACAAAATCGAATGGTCCGAGTTTCCTGCTGCGGCGCCGCTTCTCGAAGCGCTCAATGCCGGCGCGCTCGATGTGGGTTATACTGGCGACCTCGCTTTCCTCTCGGTCTATGCTGCCGGCGCGCCGATCAAGGCGATCGGCGGCACGCGCTCCGATGCAAGGACACAGGCGATCCTGGTACGCCAGGATTCGCCGATCAGAACGGCCGCGGACCTCAAGGGCAAACGCCTTGCAGGCACGCGCGGCGGCTGGGGCCAGTTCCTGATCGATGCGACGCTGGAGAAGTCCGGTAACAAAATCGAGGATGCGACCTTCGCCCCGCTCGGCCCGGTCGACGCCAAGGTCGCGCTGCTGGCCGGCTCGATCGACGGCTGGGCCGTCTGGGAGCCGTATGTCTCCTATGCAAAGCTGAAGGACGGCGCGCGCGTGATTGCCGACGGCGAGGGCCTGACACCGACTATCACCTTCATCGTGGCGTCGGACAACGCGATCGATACCAAGCGCGCGGCGATCGCCGATCTCGTGCAGCGGCTCGACAAAGCACGTCTGTGGTCGCTCGATCATCTCGGCGACTATGCAAAGAGCACCGCCGAGCTCACCAAGCTGCCCGAGGACGTACTGCTCGCCGCCTACACCGCGCAGCGCACCAGCCCGATCGCGATCGATGAGGCCATCGTGAAGGAAGTGCAGGCAGCTGCCGACCGCGCCACGCGGTACGGCATTCTGGGCAAGACGCTGGATGTGAGCAAGGCGGTGGATCGCAGCTTTACGGCAGCGGCGAGCTCGAACTAGCGCGCGGCGCGATAGCGCCGGCGCGCAGCTCGCTACTCCCCCTCCCCTTGTACGCCCGCCTACGGCAACCCCGGGGCCCAGCACAAAGCGAGATACTGGCCCTCGGAAATCTGCGCCGGCGACATTTTCGAGGCCACCGCGTTGCGCAGGCGTAGGAAATAGTCGCGGTCGTGCCGCGCCGCGCGGGCCGCCGCGAGATTGAGCCATTTATAGGCCAGCACAAAGTCCTGCGGCACTCCGTGGCCTTTGTCGTACATCAGGCCGAGCATGGCCTGGCCGAACGGATTGCCGCTGACCGCGGCCTGGACGTAGAGGTCGGCGGCCGCCGTGTAAGCCTGCGGGGCGCCATAGCCGTTCTCATACATGAAGCCGAGCAAGGCCTGCGCACGGGCGTTACCACGCAGCGCCAGCGGCGTCAGGAATTTGACCGCGTCGATATAGTCGCCCCGCGCATAGGCCGCGTTGGCACTCGCCAGCGCATCGGCGCGCGCTGCTGGCAGCGACAGGGTAAGGCAGGCCATCAGCAAAAGCGCAGCGACGGCGGCACCGTGGCCTGCGCTGCGCTCAATGCACGGTGTGGATGGTGAGATCATCGGTGCTCGCTCCGACGCTGCCGCGCAGTTTCGACCGCAGTTCTTCGGCGACGTGATGCGCATCGGTGCCGTCGCGGATGATCTGGGGCCTGATGAAAATGATCAGTTCGGTGCGGTTACCCGTCTTGTCCTGGTGCGAGAAAGCATCGCCCAACCCCTTGATTTCATCCAACAAGGGAATGCCGTTTCGGCTGCCGTCCTGTTCTTCGCTGATGAGGCCTGCGAGCAGCACCGTCTGTCCATTCGCGACAGAGATCGAGCTCTTTACCCGCCGCTCCGACACCGTCGGCGTGAGGCTTGTGGAGGTCGTCGGCGTGACGTTGCTGATCTCCTGCTCAATGTCGAGCCTGACCGTGCCGTTGACGCTGATGCGCGGTGACACGCGCAGGATGATGCCGGTGTTGCGGTAGTCGATGGTGTTGACGACGGTGTTGCTGGTGGTCAGCACCGTGGCGCTGCCGGTCGACACCGGCACGACATCGCCGACTTGCAGCGTCGCCACCTGGTTGTTGATGACGACCAGCGACGGGTTCGACAGCACCTTCACCGAGGTCACCGTGTGCAGGGCATCGAGGATGACGTGCGGGTTGTCCTCCGATCCCAGCAGGAAGTTGAAGCCGGGGAAGGCGCGGTTGATCAAGGCGCTGGTCACGGTGCTCGCGACCGAGGCGCCGGTGCTATCCGTCGTCGTCGTGGTGGTCGAGGTAGGGGGTGACGTCGATTGCGTATTCAGAAGCGAGCCGACACCTTTCTTGGCCAGATAGAACTGGACGCCATAGGTCAGCTCGTTGGTCAGCGTGACTTCGGCGATGGTCGCGTCGATGGCCACCTGCGCCGACGGGCGGTCCATCTGCTCCAACGTCGCCTCGATGATCTTATAGTTGGCCTGGTCGGCATAGATCAGGAGCTCGTTGTTGACGATATCGGGCGTGATGCGGACGTTCTGCAGCAGGGGCTGCCCGTTGCCGCCCGGGCTGCGGCTGTCCAACGCGCCGGAATTGCTGCCGTTTGCGCCATTCCCGTTGTTGCCGTTGCCGTTCCCCGAGTTTTGCTGCAACGCGCCGAAAGGTGACGTGCCGCCGGTTGAAGATTGTCCGCGCGAAGTAAAGCCGTTGGTCGATGCCGACGAGGAGGCGTTGTTCGAGTTCAGCGACAAGCGGTCGGCGGCGCTCGAGCTCGAGCTCAGCCCGGAGCCCGGTGCCAGCTGATTGTCGGCGCTGTCGAGCGACGAGGACGAGCCGCCGATGAACATGTCGGTGAGGACCTTCGCGATCTGGCGCGCCTCGCCATATTTCACGCGATAGACATGGACGCTGGTGCGGGAGGTGTCGGCCTGATCCAGCCGCCTGATCCAGCTGGCGGCGGTCTGCAACAGCGCGGGCTTGCGGCTGACCACCAGAATGGCATTGAGACGGCTCATCGGCTGGAATTTGACAAGGCTCGCGCTCAGGCCGGAGTCGCCGGAATCCATGATCTTCTCCAGCTCCGAGATGATCGGCTCGGGCGGGCTATTGGAGACCGGATAAATGCCGACCGACTGGCCGCGCATCCAGTCGACGTCGAAGGAGAGCGCGGTGTCGACCGCGGTGCGACGCTCGGCACCGGTGCCTTGAACCAGAAGAATGTTGCGCGTCGGATCGGCGCGGACACTGCCCGGCTTGGTGGCGAAGGAATCCATCAGTTTCAGGATGGTTTGCGCCGATACATATTGTAACGGCACCACCGAGACGCCGTAGCCGGGCTCCGGGCTTGCGGCAGCGATGTCGACCCGGCCGGCGCCCACCGCATCGCCAAGCGGGGTCAGCTTGTAGCCGGCACTGTCCTTGACCAGCACGACCCCGGAGAGCCGCAGCGCGCTTTCGAGCACGAACACGATGTCGGATTTCGGCACAGGCCGCACCGAAACCAGGCTCACCGTGCCCTGGACGCGCGGATCGATCGTGTAGCCGGTGTTGAGGATATCGCCGAGCACCACCTTGGCAACCGTCGCCATCGGCGTGTTTTCGAAATTGAGGTCATAGCCGGAGGCGCCTGAGGCCGGTTGTGTCACCAGCCGCGAATCACCAACATCCGTGACCTCGGTCCCCTCGAAAACCGCAGCCTTGGCACGCTGGCCGACATTGGTCTGCCCACCACCGACATTCTCGGGCTGGCGCGGCATAATGTCGATCGAGCGCACCTTGTCGAGCACATCGATATCGGCGGGTGCCGTCGTCGACCCATTCATCGTCGCCAGGTTGCAGGAGGTCAGGAGACTGACGAGGAAGAGCGCGACCGCGAGCGCGCCAACGCCGCGTGCGGCTGCCCAGGATCGGCCCTGATTGCCGACGCGCACCATGTTATTGCCGATCCAACTTCTAGTACTCAACGAGCATGGCCGATCGCGCGAGCGAGGGCCCGGGCATGCCCACCGCTCGCTTTGACGTCCGCAACGCTCAGCTTAGCGGCGCTCTTTGAACATTTGATAACAACTTTGTCCACGGGTTTCTTCAGCTCGTCATGAGCTTTCTTGGCGATGCGCACTGCTGGGTGAGTGAAGTCCTTCAGCCGTGCAATAGCTAGAGCTGTGCAATATTTAGCGGATTCGCGATCGCGTTCTTGCCCTGCGCGACGACGCTTCACGTCGTCGTGCAGGGGCAGTTCATCGATCAGGCGTCATTGGCCCGAGCCCCAGTAGCCACCCTCTCCAGGAGTTCCAAGAGAGATCACCGTTTCCGCGGGATTATTTCGGCTGAGGCGATTGATCGAGCCTGTTGAAAAGCCATCCTTGATTCGCCCCGCCAGTTGGTGCCCACACGTCCACAGGGGCAGCATTGGTACTCCAGAATCCCCACACCTCAAGGTTGTTGCCGCTCTGCTGTCCAGTGAGCGTATAGCTTCCCGAGTTCGAACCGGCGACGATCCATCGCTGGTTGGGGTTGTAAGTGTTGTCCCAGATATCGACCGACGCTCCGTTGTTCGTCGCTTGGCCATAGACCTCCAAGAGCCTTCCGCTCGCGTGATTGATCACCAAATATATATTTGGACTCATGCCAGCGCTGATGACGTCCCACTGCTGGGTTGCGGAGTTGGAATTGGGGGTGGCCTGATCAACCAATGTACCATTGGAAGTGCTTTGGTTGACGGTATCCAAGTTGATTCCGCTATTCAGGTTGACGATGTTGTAGGAGCCGTCCACGGGAAGGCCAGTAATCGCCGCGTAGCAATTGGACGCGGTAATGAAGTGCATCCAAGTTGTCGGGTGCCCGCCATCCCACGAGGAGAACAAATCAGCATTCGGATTAGCCGACGCGAGCGAACCACGCACGCTGGCGTCGGCCTGGGTAAAGCCTACCGATGTATTGATGTCAAACGCACCAGCATTGGCACCCAGAAGCTGATCCTGCCTGTACTCATCGATCGCGTATATGGTCACGCCGGGATAAGAGGACCGCAAGTTGGCCACATCAGTAGCCCACTGGTCGAGGAAGTACCCGACATTGTTGCGGAAATTAACATAACCGCTGCCCTGCAGACCCGGGGACGTGTCGGCTGATATCATGTTCACCCACACGATATATTTGGCGCCCGCATTAATGAGCGAGACAATCGCATTGTTAAGATTGTTCGCCGAAGCCCGCGCAGAGGGTTCGTCGCCCCACCAATCGTTGATGCCGCCGAGCATGAGATACAGGGTCGTCGGCGAAGCATGTCCCCCGAGCCCACTCAGGTAGGAATTGACTTGGTCCACAATCTGGGCCGAGTTCTGGCCGCCTACCGCAAAGTCGGTGCCTCCAGAATTGGAAGCGGTGAGGTTGTATCCCAGCTGCGCTGCCAACTGCACCGCCCAAGTGCCGCCATAACCTCTGCCGGATTGATTCTGGCTATTGGTGCTCATGCCATTGTTGGGGCCAACGTTGCCGGCATCGGTAAGGCTGTCGCCAAAAGCGACAACCCCGGAGAAGTTCGGTTGGGCAAAACCGGGCGCGACTGTCAACGGAAAGCCCAGGACGAGCAGGAAGGCCGCTAAGAGTTTACTAGATCGAGACGTCATTAACTACCCCGTATGGGTTTGGGTGGATTTGGCCCGCATGTGAGGCCCTCGAAGCTGGGAGCCGGCAGGCTCCCACTAGAGCTATTCGCCGAAAGTTGGTGACGGCGGGAATCGGGAAGGCGGCATATCGTGGGGGTGCTTCACGCCTCCACCAAAGCAGCGACATGCCTCTGCTTCTCTGTTTCGATGTATCGACCCAACCTGCTGGGAACGGGCACGATGACGTTTCCTCACGTAAGCTATTACTTGTCGAACGCTCGTTAGAGTTGAGGCGTGTGATCGGTAGAAAATCAAGTCCTCGAAACGAACACCAGGTCCTCGAAACGAAAATCAAGTCCTCGAAACGGGGGGTATCGCCAGAACTTTGTTGGCATATCGAAACTAAAGTATGTTGGGTTCATCCAAGAGGATGATGGGTTCAACCAAATCTCATCGCGCTTCAGACAGCGCTGGCGATGGTCTTCAAACTGGTCGAGGGAGCGCAGAAAAGCTGGCGCCGTCTCGATGGTCACAACCAGTTGCCAAAACTCATTCTCAGTGTGACATTCAAATGAAGGGATCGAGGTCATCGCTAAGCCGACCACCGACCGTCAGCCCAAGATCGCCGCCGCCGGCCCGGCCGTCACCAAAATTTGGCGATAGCTCCTTCGCCAGCGTTCGTCGTCATTAGGCAAATGTCTATGGTTCTTGTGCTCAGTCAGCCAATTCATCTTAAACGCCGCCCGGAGCGAGGCTCCTTCGTACGGGTGTCATATTCCGGATCGATAACCCGTCTCCGGCGAGAGAGGGCTTGGACGCCCCCTCGCAGCGCCCGCCCATTCAACCAAGAAGCAGCGAAGAACGCATGACCGGTCCACAGTCATCGCAGTTCGCGGAGCACCTTCGCCGCGCAGGGCACTTGAAGCGGGCGGATGAGACACGCGACGCGCCTGACCAATCGCAAGGCAACAGCCAGCGTAATGGGCAGTCTACCACCAACGGCAAGTTGTGGGAGCTGACCGAACTTTCGCCAAATGACTTTGCGGATGAGGCTGCCCGTTTCTACAGGCTCGCGCGCGTCACGCTGCAGGACATGCTGCAAGGGGGCTCGCTTGCCGCATCCTTCTCGCCACGCTTCCTGCGTGAGACGCTCGTGTTCCCCTTTCGTGTCTCAGATGATGGCGTGGCGCTGGCAATGGCGGACCCGGCTGATCTCGCGGCCCGGCGTGCCGCCGAGATCGTGCTTGGGCCGGATATAAAGGTCCGGATCGCGGCCATTGACGATCTCGGCACGGTGCTCGACCAGCGCCTGGCCGAGGATGGCGCTGAAGCAACGGCCGACGCTGACGGCTTCAGCCAGCTCCGCGAAGACGACATCGAGAGCCTGCGCGACCTTGCGAGCGGCGCGCCGGTGGTCCGCGCAGTCAATGATCTCCTGGAAAAGGCCGTCGAGCTGCGCGCCAGCGACATTCATATCGAGCCGTTCACGACCGGCCTGGTGGTACGCATGCGCATCGACGGGCTGCTGCGGCCGGTCACGGCTCCCGCGGGCGTGCTGCCGCAGGCGGTGATCTCCCGCATCAAAATCATCGCGAGCCTCAACATCGCCGAGCGGCGACTGCCGCAGGACGGTGCGGCGCGCATAAGGGCCGGACGCACCGACATCGACATTCGCGTCGCCATCATGCCGACACAGAACGGCGAATCCGCCGTCATCCGTATCCTGCCCAAGGATCGCGGGCTTTTGATTATGGACAAGCTCGGCTTTTCCGCCGCCGACGAAACCAAGCTCAGGCGGCTTATTAAGTTGCCGCATGGCATGATCGTCATCACCGGGCCGACTGGCAGCGGCAAGACGACCACGCTTGCAACGATCCTGTCGATTCTCAACGAGCCGACGCGCAAGGTCCTCACCATCGAGGATCCGGTCGAATACGAGATCCCCGGCATCAACCAGTCCCAGGTCAAGCCCGCGATCGGGCTGACCTTTGCGGCCGCCTTGCGCTCCTTCGTCCGCCAGGACCCTGACGTGATCATGGTCGGCGAGGTGCGCGACTCCGAGACTGCCCACGTCGCGGTCCACGCGGCGCTGACGGGGCATTTGGTGTTGACCACGCTGCACACGGAAACCGCGGCGGCAGCCGTACCGCGCCTGCTCGATCTCGGCCTCGAGGGCTATCTGTTGCGTTCTACCCTGCGCGCGGTGCTCGCCCAGCGTCTGGTGCGCCAGCTCTGCGAGCGCTGCAAGACGCCGAAGCAATTGACCGCGGCCGACATGGCCGAAGATCCGCGGCTGGCGACGCTCGGATTCAAGGCCGGCGAGACTTTGCACGCACCTTGCGGCTGCGAGCGCTGCGGCGGCACCGGCTATCGCGGCCGGCTTGGCGTCTTCGAGCTGCTCGAGTTCGACAACAGCTTGCGCGAATTGATCGGCGAGCGGACCGATGGCCTGAAGATCGACCAGACCGCAATCAAGAACGGCATGACCACCATGCTCGACGACGGCATTGCCAAATGCCGCGCCGGACTGACCTCGCCCGCGGAAATCCTCCGCGTCACCACCACCCGCTAGCAGGTGAGCCGTGCCCAATTTCCGCTACCGCGCACTCACCCAGAACGGCGATATCGTTAACGGCACGATAACTGCGCCGACCTTGGCCGAGGTCGCTGCCCGTATCGAATATCTGCGCCTCTTGCCGATCGAGACCGTCGAGGAGAAGCGCAAAGTTGCAAGTGCCGGCGGTTTTGGCCTCTTCAACCAGCCGGGACCTGCGGAAGTCACCGTCTTCACCCGCGACCTCGCGCTTCTGCTGAAGGCCGGTGCGCGGCTCGACGATGCCCTTGAGCTTCTGGCTTCCGATGCCGATGTCGGGCGCCTGCGTCCCGTGGTCGGCAAGCTGCGCGGCTCGCTGCTATCAGGCGAGAGCCTTGCCGAGGCGCTCGCAAGCCATCCCGACCTGTTTCCGCCGATGTATATCGCGCTGGTCAAGGTCGGTGAAATCTCAGGCACCCTGGACCAGGTGCTGGAAATGCTGGGCGCCGAGCGGGCGCGCTCCGAGCAGATGCGCCGCAAGCTCACAGACGCGATGCAATATCCCGCGTTCGTGCTGATGGCCGCGATCTGTGTGATGCTGTTCTTTATCCTGTTCGTGCTGCCGCAATTCTCCTCGGTGCTGCAGGATTTCGGCGCCAAGTCGGATACGGCGCTCAGCTATTTCCTGAGCCTGTCCGACTTCATGCGGGCCAACGGCACCGTGCTGTCGCTTGGCGCCATCGCGGGGATCATCTCCGCGTGGATGGTGCTGCGCCGGCGCGAGGCGCGTGTGGCCCTGGTCGGCGCCGCGGCGCGGCTGCCGGGTCTATCGAGCGTATTTCAGTTCTATCGGACCAGCCTGTTCTGCCGCAATCTCGGCGTACTGCTCGGCAGCGGCGTCAGCCTCACTGCGACGTTGCGGATTCTCGTCGACATCATGGCGGTGACAGGCCGCTTAGATGCCTGGACGCTGGCCGCCGACCGCGTCCGGCATGGCGGTAAATTGTCGGAGGCGCTTTCGGCCTCCTCCAGCCTGCCGCCGATGGCGCTGCGGATGCTCAGATTGGGCGAGGAGACCGGGCAGCTGCCGGTGCTCGCCGGTCGCGTCGCCGAATTCTACGAAGCCAAGCTGCAGCGTAGCCTCGACCGCATCGTCGGCATCATCGGGCCGCTCGCCATCATCACCATCTCTACCGTCGTGGGCGGCCTGATCGTCTCGGTCATGACCGCGCTTCTGTCGGTCACGCAACTCGTCGGGTAAGTCGAAGGGCAAGAACAATGTCGAACAGGAACAAGGCCGGATTTTTCAACCTGCGCAGCCGCGAAGACGAAGCGCGCAGTGGCGAGCAGGGTTTTACGCTGGTCGAAATGCTGGTCGTGATCGCCATCATCGGCCTGATCATGGGGCTGATCGGACCGCGCGTGTTGAACTATCTCAGCGAGTCCAAGGTCAAGGCTGCAAAGATCCAGATGCAGAGCTTTGCCAGCGCGCTCGACCTGTTCAATCTCGACGCCGGCCGCTACCCGTCGAGCTCGGAAGGCCTCGATGCGCTGGTGCATCGCTCGCCCGGCGTCGCCGCCTGGAACGGACCTTACTTGAAGGGCGGCAATGTTCCGATGGATCCCTGGGGCCACCCTTATATCTACCGTGCGCCTGGCGAGCATGGCGCCTTTGACATCGTTTCGCTCGGCGCCGACGGCGCGGAGGGCGGCAGCGGAGTCGCCGCCGATATCTCGCTCGACACCATTACCAACGCGAACGCCAACTAGAGCTTGAGCGCGATGAACGAGGCGCAGCGCGGCTTCACATTGCTGGAAATGGTGTGCGTCATCGCATTGATCGCGATGATCGCCTCCGTGCTGCTGCCTTTCGTCCCGCGCCGGACCTCGCGCGCAAGGCTGCAGGCGTATGCGCTCGAGGCGGCGACGCTTCTGAAGGACGACCGCAACGCCGCGATCGCGCGCCGCACCGACGTCGCCACGCTCGTGGACGCCTCCTCGCGCGCGATCCGGTCCGGCACATCGGGGATGATCATCCGCATTCCGGCCGATGTCCGATTCGATGCGCTGTTGCCGCAGAGCTGCCGGCGAAGGCCTGCGCTGTCGAGCATCAACTTCTTTGCCGACGGCATGTCCTGCGGCGGCGCCATTACGCTGGCACGGCTCGATACGGCCTACGAAATTCGAGTCAACTGGCTGACCGGGAGGGTCGAGGTTGTCTCCCGCTGACAGCGCGCCACGTGATCGGCCGGATGCCGGCTTCACCATCCTTGAGGTGCTGATTGCGCTCGCGATCGTCGCCGTGTCGATCGTTGCCATCGGATCGGTGATGTCGACCAATTCGCGCGGCGTGACCGCGCTGGAGAATCATGTCGCGCTGGTCGAAACGGCGCAAACGGTACTGGCAACCGAAATTCCGCCGCGCAAGGAGCTTGCGCCGGGAACAAAAGCCGGCCAGCTTCGCAACTATCGCTGGCAGGTCGATGTCTCACCGATCGGCGGTGACTGGGAGCCGCCCGGCGATTCCAAGGTCGGCTGGACGCCTGAACTTGTGAAAATCCATGTGCGTTCGCCGACCGGCGCGCAGCTCGATCTTTCAACCGTCCGCCTGATGCCGAGGCCGCAGCAATGACGGCACGGGATCGCCAGGATACCGAAGCGGGTTTCACCTTGATCGAGGCGCTGGTCGCGCTTGCGCTGACCGGCCTCGTGCTATCGGCGCTGGCAACGCTGACAGCGCAGTTCCTGCCGAACTGGAATCGCGGCATCGACCGCATCCAGCACAGCGAGTTGGTCGCCATTTCCATGCAGCGGATCGCCGCCGACCTTGCCGCCGCCGAATTCATCCCCGCGGGAAGCGACGAGAAAAGCGAGAAAAAGCCCGCGGGAAGCGGCGAGAAAAACGAGAAAAAGAACAAGCCGCTGTTCGAGGGCACACCGCTCTCGGTCACCTTCGTGCGCACCGCCATCGGCCCCAATGCCGGCATCGGGCTCGACGTGGTCAGGATCGGCGAGACCACCGACCGCGGCGGCCTTGTGACAGTGCGCACGCGCACCGGCTTCACGCCGCTGCCGCAAGGCGCCTCGCCGTCCGCCCAGCTTCACTTTGTCGATCCCGTGGTGCTTCTGCGCGCGCCGCTGCGGCTTTCCTTTGCTTACGCCGGTCCCGATAAAATATTTCACGACGACTGGCACGATGCGGACAAGCTGCCGGTCGCGATCCGGCTCACCGTGCGCGACACGACAAGCGAGCGTGTGCTTGCAGTGTCCACCGTCACGCCGGTGCATGTCGATGCACCCGCGGGAAAATCCGACGACGAGGACGCGGAGAACAACAACAAGAATGATGCCCAGAACAACGACAATAACGCCGTGAACGGCAGCGGCAAGCGAGGTGGGTCGTGATGGCGATGCCGATCCGCACCCGATCTGCTGATAACTCCGAGCAGGGCTTTGTGCTCGTCGCCGTGCTGTGGCTGCTGGCGGCGTTGGCGCTGCTGGTGACGATCTTCACCGTGCATTTATCGGCATCGGTGCGCGCGGTGTCCCTTAATGACAGCGCGCTCAAGACGGAGGCGCTGGTCTCGGCCGGCGTCGAGCTTGCGGCTTATCGGCTGCAGTTGGCCGACGAAGAGAAGCGCGCGCGGCAGCAACTCGCCGACAAAGACAAAGGCACGCCGGAAGGCGCCTTTCACGTGCGGCTGAGCGGCACAGACATATCGGTGTCCTTCATCACGGAAGCGGCGCGGATCGATCTCAACGCCGCACCGAAGGAGCTGTTGAGCGGCCTCCTCACCGTGCTCGGCGCCAGCGACGACGACGCCAAGGAAGGCGCCGACCGCATCGTCGGCTGGCGGACCAAGGCATCGCCCGACAACACCACCAAGGAGGACGCGCTTTATCAGGCGGCGGGTCGCGCCTATTCGCCGCGCCAGGCGCCGTTTGCCCATGTCAACGAGCTCGCGCTGGTGCTTGGGCTCACACCGGCTTTGGTCGAGCGCATGATGCCCTATGTCACCGTGTTCTCAGGCGCTGCCGGCGTCGATGTGATGGTCGCCCCGCCCGAAGTGATCGCAGCGCTGCCCGGCATGACGCCGCTGAAGCTGAAGCAGTTTCTGAGCGATCGCGGCTCGCTGGTCGACGACACCGCGGCCATATCTGCGGCGCTCGGAGACCAGAATGGCGGCGCCAATGGAGGCGCTGCGGCAGGAAAGAGCCAAGCCTACCGGATCAGGGTCACCTTGCGCTTTCCTGACGGACGTGAGACCGCATCCGAAGTCGTGATCGGCCTGCAAGCCAAGGACGATCCTTACCGCGTGCTGTCCTGGCAGAACGACGTGCCGAGAATTGCGCGCGCGCGAGCGGAGTTTTGACGCCTCATGTTGACAGAACTGAAAGAGCTGTTCGGAGTGTGGATCGCGGCCGTGACCGCGGCGATCCATGTCATCGCGGCCCGCATCATGCCGCAGCGGCGCATCGCGCTCGTGGAAACCGAGGCCGGGCGTTTCACGGTTCACATGGTCTCGGCACGCAAGGGACCTGCATTAAGACCATTCACGTTCGAGCTGGTGCAGGACAGGCCGCACCCCGCGCTGACCGCGGACTGGCAGGCGGCGCTTCGCGGCAGCTGCATCGACATCATCATCCGCCCGGACCACGTGCTGTTCCGCGCGATCGATTTTCCCAAGCAGGCTGCCGATTTTCTCGAGGGCATGGTGCGCGCACAGATCGATCGGCTGACGCCGTGGGTCGCCGGCGACGCGCTGTTCGGCACCACGCCGCCGGTCCCGCTTTCCAATGAGCGGATCGCGGTCACGCTGGCGGCGACCTCGAAGCAGATAGTCCAGCCGCTGCTTGCGCTCGCCGCCGATTGGCGCGCCGCTTCGGTCGCAGGCTTGGTGGAGATGCCTGAAGCGGAGACGGCAGCCGCACCGATAAAGCTGTTCGAACGGATGCTGAGCGGTGCTGCGGGCGGTGCGCTCGATGTTGCGCGGCTGTTGCGCATGTCGCTGCTCTGCACGGGCCTTGCCGCGGCGGCATCGCTCCTGATCTCGGTCTATCTCGACAGCGAGTACGCGGCCCAGCAGCAGGAGCTGCAGCAGCAGATCTCGCAGCGCCGGGCGGCGTTGCGCATCAACCGTTCCGACGGCACGGCCGAAACTCTCCTTGCCAAGCGCAAGCAGTCGTCGCCGTCCAGCGTCATGGTGCTGGAGGCGATCTCCCGCGTGCTGCCCGACACCACCTATGTCACCGAGCTGCATGTCGAGGGTGACAAGATGCAGGTAGCGGGGCTTACCCAGGACGCGCCGTCCCTGATCAAGCTGATCGAGCAATCGCCGCAGTTCGCCCGTGCGACCTTCTTTGCGCCGACCACGCGCAGCCAGAACGATCCCGGCGAACGGTTTCATATCGAGGCGCATATCACGCCCTATTTCGGATCCGGCTCATGAACCAGGTTGCGACCTTGCGCAATTTCCTGAACCAGCCGCTGGCGGCCGCCGCCTGCTTCGCTGCGATCATGGCGCTCTTGATGTTCACGATCATCTCCTCGCTGTCGGACGTGCTTTCCCGGCGCGCCGAGGTCACGGCCTCTGCGGCGATGCTCGAGCAGTTCGAGGGACGCCGCGCGACGACCACGCGTAGCGAAACGGGCGGCGTGGCGGCGCCGAGCGGCTCGCCGTTTCTCGAAGGTGCCACCGTTACGGTCGCGGGCGCCGCGCTGCTGCAGCGCGTGACCGCAGCGGTGACAAAGCTTGACGGCAGCGTGCTGTCCTCGCAGGTCGACCTGCAGGGAACCGAGGCCAAGGCCGGGTTTTTGAGCGTGATCGCAAGCTGCGAGATCGACCAACCGGGGCTGCAACAGTTATTGTACGATGTCGAGGCCGGCATGCCGTTCCTGTTCATCGACCAACTCGTGGTGCAGGCTCCGTCGAGCTTCGGCACCTCGACGGAGGGCAAGCTGCGCGTGCTCCTGACCGTGTCCGGGCAGTGGAAGGGGGGCAAATGAAATTGCGCTACACCATGCCCTGGCGGGCGATCACCGCGGCATCGCTGCTCACTTGCGCGCTCGCCATTCCCGGCTCGACCGCGGCCGTGCCGACCGACACAGGCGATCTCGACGCGCAACAGCCGCGCCGCGTCGACACCCCGACGACAACCTCGCTGTGGGATCAGCCGGCTTCGCCTGCGCCCGCCTTAGTCAGCGCAGCGGCGCCGGCAAGGCCGGCAGAGCCCGAACGTGCCAAGAGCGCCAACCCCTTGTGGGCGATCCCGCTTGCGACGCTGACGACGACGCGCGACCGGCCGATCTTCTCACCCTCCCGCCGCCCGCCGCCGCCCGCGGTGGCACCGACGCCGGTGGTTGCCGCGCCGCCGCCGCGGCCGAAGCCGATCAAGGTCGAGCGACCGCAGCTCGCGCTGGTCGGCACTATCGCGGGCTCCGAGCAGAGTTTTGGCATCTTTGTCGATCAAACCACCAAGGCGGCGCTGCGGTTGAGGATCGGCGAGGAATACCAGGGCTGGCGCCTGCGTGAGGTCGCCCCGCGCGAGGTGACGCTGGAGCACGATGAGCAAACCACGGTCCTGAGCCTGCCGCAGCCCGACGCAAACGCAGCTCAGCCGCTGACCGTGCAGGCGGAGAACACCGGTGGAATAACGGAGCCGCGGCGGCAGCGCGGCGCAAGGCGTTAGACTTTATCCTCTCCTCTCCCCGCTCTTCTTTGCGGGGAGATCGGCGTCGGAGCCGACGGCCACTGCATCCTTGCGCGGGAAGATGAGTGAAGTGGCTACGGCTCGGCCGTCGCTAAATCACCCAGCCCTGCTGCTGCAGCACGAGCGTCACCAAAAGCCCCACCGCAAGAAACGGGCCGAACGGCAGCGCAGTTTGCCTGGTCATGGTGCGGCCCGCGGCATGCAGCGCGACGGCAGCGATCAGCGCCGTGATCGATCCCACCAGCAGCTGCATGGGAATGCCGGCCACACCGACCCAGGCGGCGGACGCCCCAAGCAGCTTGACGTCGCCGAGCCCGAGCCCGTGATGCCCGCGGAGGCGAAAATAGAGCCAGCGCAGCCCCAACACGATGGCGCCGACGATCAACCCTTCGAGGAGGGCGTCGAGTGCTGCGGCCCACCCATCGAACAGCCAGGCTCGCGCCAGCCCTGCGAGCGCGATCAAGAGATTGAGCCAATCCGGGATGATGCCGCGGCGGAAGTCAATCCATGCCAGCACGAGGCTGGCGAGTGCAAGCAGGGCAAGGAGCGTTGCAGCGATCATGGGAGATGAGGCGAGGCGGCGGCATCCAATTTGCCTTGAATAGAAAAGCCCCCGGGGCCGAACCCCGGGGGCAATCGGACGCACTCTTTCTTGTTAGCAATGATCTTTCCGAAAGTGCAATGGACTGACGCAAAAAAAAATGCGGAGCGAAGCTTGCGCAAGGCGCAGATTTGCAGGGCCGCGTCACAAGGCAATGAACGATGGGTGAATATATCTTGAAGCCTGCATGATGGCCCCGGAGTCGAGTCCCCCTGGCAGAGCCAGTCGCCATTCCAGGGCATAGTGCAAAGCTAGTGTGATCCATTCCACGGACAAGAACTTTTTTATTCGCGGCGGAATCATCTCGCGCAATCATCTCGTCACAAAACCGTTGACGAAGCCGACAATATTGCGTCCCGCTGCAGTCCGCCCTCTCTCGGCCCCTCGGCTTCGGGATAGACGATTATGATCAATGCGAGAGCAGCGGCGTGTATTGCCCTGCTGACGGTTATTGTCGGCGTGCGCCCATCCGGCGCCGGCGCGCTCGACGAAGCGGTTGAGCGCTACCGGCCTTTTCTCACCGAGGGAATCGGCGACGCTCTCGCCGGCGCGAGGCTGCTGCGCGACCGCGCTGGAGCAAGCGATCTCGCCGGCGCCAAGGCGGCCTGGATATCGGCACGTGCCGGATGGGAGCGCTCGGAAGTCTTCACCGCCGGCTTCGTCCCCGAGCTCGATGCGCTGATCGACGCCTGGCCCAACGCTGACAGCGGATTCCACGCGATCGAAGCGAAGCTGTTCGGCGTAGGGCAAACCGATGTCGGCAACGATGCCGAGGCGCTGATCAAGAATCTTGACGATCTTCACGACAAGCTTCGCAACATGCCGCTCACCGCACAGGGCTTGTTGGACGGCACGGTGCGGCTTGCCTATGAGGTGGGCGAGAGCAAGGCCGATGGCGGGGAGTCACGCATCAGCGGCACATCGCTCGATGACATGCGTAACAATGTTGCCGGCATCGATTTTGCCTACCGCACGCTTTTTGCCGATGCGCTCAAGGCGGTCGACGCCAAGCTCGACGAGCAGACCGAAAGCCGCATTGCCCAGCTCAAATCGGTTGTCGCCGCACCCGACCTGACTCATGTCGACACGTTCCAGCTGCGACGCGCCAGCGAAGAGCTGGCGGTCGCGCTGCAGATGGCGTCGGCCAGCCTCGGTCTGCAGCGGCCGACGCTGGAGGCGCAGACCCGATGACAAGCATTCGCCACCGCTGCATCACCGCGCTCGCGCCGGCGCTGTTGAGCCTTGTGCCGTTGAGCCTTGCGCTGCTTGGATCGGCGGACGCCTTTCCGGTCGACGGCGACCAGACCGTGCTGCCCGCGAAGACGGAATTGAACGAGGACGTGCTCGACAAGCCGCGCGAGGTCTTCCGGTCCCAAATTACCGGCGACAAATCCTATCTGATCAGCCTTGGCGATCTTGCCTTCAACTCGCCGAGCATACTCGGCGGCCCGGCGCGCCAGGCAAACATCAGCTGCGGCACCTGCCACGTCAACGGTGCCGGCAATGCCAAATTCTTCATGCCCAAGATGTCAACACGGCCGGGCAATTTCGACACCACAGGGCCATTGTTCAATCCCAAGGCCAATAATTTCGTGCTCGATCCGGTGCGGATCCCGAGCCTGCGCGGCGCGCGCTATCTTTTCCCCTATGGCCAGGACGGACGCATGGCCTCACTTCGCGATTTCGTCCGCAACGTGGTCGTCAACGAGTTCGCGGGGCTCGAGCCATTGCCTGAAATCCTCGACGCGCTCGTCGCCTACATCCAGGATATCGATTTCCTGCCCAATCAAAGTCTCGGTCCCACCGGGCACCTGATCGGCAAGGTCAGCGAGTCCGAGCGGCGCGGCGAAGCGCTGTTCTCGAGGCCGTTTCCGCACGATCCGGATCTGAGCTGCGCCGGCTGCCATATTCCCTCTGCCGCCTTTGTCGATCACCAGCAGCACGACGTCGGCTCGGGCGGATTGTTCAAGACGCCGACACTGCGCAACGCCGATTTCAACGCGCCGTATTTCCACGACGGCCGCTTTGACGGTTTCGACCAGGTGGTCGCCCATTTCGACCGCGTCTTCGATCTCGGCCTGTCTGCGCAGGACCAGAAGGATCTCGTCGCCTATCTCACTGTGGTGGGCGACGGCGCGCAGCCTTACGAGCGCGAGGGGGCCTCCGCGAGGCTGAAGGAGATCACCGATTTCAACAACGTGCTGGTGACGGCGATACCCGCACAGGACAAGCAAACGGTGTCGCTCGCCATCGACACCATCGGCTATGAGCTGCGCGAACTGACCGAGCAATATCCAGACCGCAAAGACACCAGCGTCTCGGGCGGCGAGCGTCAGCGCATGGCTGCCCGCAACGCCTTGAAGGAGCTCGTGCTGACGCTGCGGCGCGTCGACATGGCGGTCGCCGAGGGGCGCAACAACGACGCCGCCGTGGACTTCAAGAACTATCGCTACCTGATGGCCGCTGCCGTTCCGGCCGTGCTCGCCGGCGCGGAGCCATGGTCGCTATTCAATCCGTCCGTGCACGATTCGCACTACGCTGCGCTCCGCCAGGTGCTGCAGTCGAAGCACGTCACGCATTAGGAAGCGAGCGACCGTCAGTATTGTATCTTCATTGTATCTTCCGCAAAAAATTTCGAATCGTTTCTAATTTTCTCCCGCGGTTTCACAACACCGATATGTCTGCGTCATGTTGGCACATTAGACAGCGCGGCGCTGATGCAAACTCTTTGGGGTCTAAAAATGACTTTCAATTTGAAGAAAACCTGGCGAGCAACAACAGCACTCTGTGTTGCTTCGACCATGGTTATCACGAACATGGCCTATGCTGCTGGACCTGGCGCTGGCCCGGCCAACGGCAACGATTCCGCAGCCAAGCTCGCGACCGCTTCGCCCGTCAAGCATGTCATCGTGCTGATCGGCGAGAACCGCGGCCTCGACCATACGTTCGGCATCTACAAGCCGAAGGGCAAGGGCGAGACCATCTCCAACCTGCTCTCCAAGGGCATCGTAAACGAAGACGGCAAACCCGGCCCGCACTTCGCCGAGGCTCAGCAATATTCGGTTCCGGCGCAATCGTCGTACTATGTCGGAGCGACGGTGATCCAGAAGCAGCCCTACACGCCGACCAACGTGATGCCGCAGCCGAACACCAACGGCGCACCCAGCGCGCAGAGCGACACCGGCGCTCCTTTCAAGACCATCGCAGAAGCGAGCGTCGAGGCGGACATCGAGCGGGCCGATCTCGATATCCTGACCACCGGCGCCACCAACCTTTCGCAGGGCGTCCTCGACACGCGCGTTCCCGGCGCGGGCTCCCTCACCGGCCCCTTCCCGCTGCAGGGCGCGCAGATCAGCGATGACGACTACACCGGCGATACCACCCACCGCTTCTACCAGGACTATCAGCAGGAAGATTGCCGCGCCAACCGCTCGACCGCGACCAATAACTCCGGCTGTCTAAACGACCTGTTCCCCTTCGTGATGTCGACCTATTCGTCGTCCAACAAGAGCGAAGGCAACTCGTTGGGCTTCTATAACGCCGAGCAGGGCGAGGCTCCGCTCCTGAAGCAGCTGGCGGACCGCTTCACCCTGAGCGACAACTTCCATCAGTCGTTCCATGGTGGCACCGGCGCCAACCACTTCATGCTCGGCACCGGCGATGCGGCCTACTGGAACGACGGCCAGGGCAACCCCACCGTTCCGCCCTCCAACCAGATCGCCAACCCGAATCCGGTTGCGGGCACCGTCAACCAGTACACGGTCGACGGCAATTTCAGCGAGTGCGCCAACGCCTCCCAACCCGGTGTCGGGCCGATCGTGTCGTATCTCGACAACCTGCCCTATGCGGCGGAGCCGAACTGCAAGCCGCAGCACTACTACATGCTCAACAACGTCAACCCGGGCTACCTGCCAAACGGCGCGCTCTCGGGTGGCAGCAACCTGCCGCCGCAGACGGTGAAGACCATTGGCGACGCGTTGCTGGCCAAGAACATCTCCTGGGCTTATTACGGCGGCTCGTATAACGACGCCGTGATCTTGTCCAACGAGGCGGTCGCCGCCAACCCGAGCAACCCGAACCTGGGGAGCGCGGCGCTCGCCGATCCGGCCCACGCGCTCGGCACGGCCTACTGCCAGATCTGCAATCCGTTCGCGTATGCGACCTCGATCATGGCCAATCCGACCGTGCGCACGGCTCACATCAAGGACACTGCCGATCTGATCTCCGCGATCAAGAACGGCAACCTGCCCGCGGTGTCGTTCGGCAAGCCGGACGGCCTGCTTGACGGCCACCCGTCGAGCTCCAAGGTCGACCTGTTCGAGGCCTATGTGCAGAACGTTCTCGATGCGCTGGAAGCCAATCCCACGCTGAAGGCTGAGACCGCTGTCATCGTCACCTGGGACGAGGCCGGCGGCTACTGGGACTCGGGCTACATCCAGTCGATCGACTTCTTCGGCGACGGCCCGCGTATCCCGCTCCTGATCCTCTCGCCCTGGTCGACGGGCGGCAAGATCTACCACAATTACGGAGATCACGTTTCGATCCTGAAGTTCATCGAGCGCAACTGGAAACTGCAGCCGCTCTCGGACCGCAGCCGCGACAACCTGCCGAACCCGACCTATGCGCACGGCAACAAGTATGTGCCGACCAACAGCCCGGCGCTTGCCGACCTGTTCGACGCATTCGACTTCTCCAAGGCGGTCGACGTTCCCTACACCGAGTAATCGGTAGGAGTGAGATCGTAACGTGAGTTGAGTTGGCGCCGGCTGAGCCTTCGGTGGTTCGGCCGGCGCTGATTTTTTGTGTCGTTACCGGCGCCGAGAGCGACCAGATAGCGAAGGGCAGGATGATCGGGCTCGGAATGAAGTCGACAGCGACCGGATTGCAATTTGGCTTGCTTGCGCTGGTGGTTGCGCTTCCTTCAAGCGTAGCGAGCCGGGCGCAGCAATTCTCCGCAGAGTTGGTGCGCAGCCGGGACGCAGTCACGACATCGGCGGGACATCTGCGCGTATCGGGCGACAAGGTCCGGATCGAGAGTCCGGACTTGCCTGATGGTTTCTTCCTGATCGATGGCGAGAAGCCTGCGGCCTATTTCGTTCGGCCAGGAGCCGGCGTTTTCATGGACGCCAAACAATCAAGTCCGCTGGTGCGGTTGTTCGTTCCTGTCGATCCCGACAATCCATGCCGGCAATGGCAGGTGATGGCCGAAATCGCGGGACTTGCGGATCAAGGCGATTGGCGCTGCGAACCCACGGCCGCGAATACGATCGGCGGACGCGAGACGATCGCCTATCGCGCCATTCCCGGCACTGGCCGCCGCTCCTTCGTCGGCTGGATCGACCGCGCCCGGAGATTCCCCGTGCGCATCAAGACCGACGACGGCGTAATTGTCACCGCCGACGGCATCAGCGATGAACCGCAAGCGGCGACCTTGTTCGAGATACCGAACGGCGCGCGCAAATTCGATCCGCGGGCACTGATTGAGCGGATCAAGCAGAGCGATGTCTGGCTGGACACGCCGAAACCTGCACCATAAGGTATCCGCGACAGGCGCGCGCCATCGCTTTTGCTGCACGGAAATAGCTTTTTCATATGCTGTCACGTTCGACCGACTTTGTTCCCCCAATCGACTGCCCGAGCGGAAAAAAATATTTTGATCGCTCGCTTGATGGGGACCTTTGTACAAATGTCACAATTCCGATAAGAATTGCCTCGCATCGATCTCCAGTTCTCGTGCAGGCCCCATGAAAATATCCGACGTGACGTGTGCTCAGTGTGGCGCGCTGTATCTGCTGGCCGAATCCGTTTCGGTCGACAGCTCGCGTGTTGACGGTTCTGCCGGCGACGAGGCCTGCAAGGTCTGCGGAAAGCCCTTGGCAGGCTGCAGCAACGGCAAGCTCCGCGCCTTCCGCTTACTCATGCCACCCATTTCGCGCCCCCAACGCACACCACTGTCGCCGACGATTTCGCCGTGAGTTACACGGCGGGCTGATGCCTGCAATTGCGTTTGCAAATCAGCAGTCCGCCGTCACCGCTTGGCGGCCAAGGCTTGAAGACAGCTTCTCACTCCCCTTCAGCTATTTGCCCTGAAAGTTCGGCTTGCGGCGCTCATTGAACGCGCGCACGCCTTCGCTGCGGTCCGCGGTCGGAATCAAGCGATTGTACGCCTCGATCTCGAAGGCGAGGCCATCGGCGAGTGACATCTGCAGACCGCTATGGATGGCCTGTTTGGCCTGACGTACCGAGACCGGACCGTTGCCGGCAATGCGGTCGGCGATGACAAGCGTTGCCGGAAGCAACTCTTCCGGCGGCAGCACCCGGTTGACCAGCCCCCAGCGCTCGGCTTCCTCGGCTGAGAAGGGCAAACCAGAAAGGATAAGCTCCTTCGCACGACGCTCGCCGACGGCGCGAGGCAGATTCTGCGTCCCGCCGGCGCCCGGCATGATACCGAGCGTCACCTCAGTCAGCGCGAAACGCGCATTGGTCGAGGCGTATATGAAGTCGGCCGCAGCAGCAATCTCGCAGCCGCCGCCATAGGCTGCACCATTCACGGCAGCGATCACGGGAATGGGACACGCCAGGATTGCGCGCAACATGCGCTCGAATACGAGATGCTGCGCCTGCCACGCCTCGTCTGTCATCCCGTTGCGCTGCTTCAGGTCGCCGCCCGCGCAAAACGCCTTGGCTCCCTGTCCGGTCAGGACGACCGCTCTCAAACCTTCGATATCGAGCGTCAACCCTTCGAACAACCCCATCAGGTCAAGACCCATCTGCGTGTTCAGAGCATTCGCCGCCTCCGGCCGGTTCAAGGTGACGATGAGAACGTGGTTATCGTGCCGCTCGACGGCGATCGTCTCGAATTCACTGCGCATCGTTTAATCTCCGTATACCGCGTGCGGCAGCCACAGTGTCAGGGCCGGCACGTAAGTGATGATCATCAGGACGATCAGCAGCAAAATGAGGAATGGCAGAACGCCGCGAACGACTTCGCCGATGGGCGCACGCGAGATCGTGGATAGCACGAACAGGTTCAATCCGACCGGAGGATGAACCAGCGCGATCTCCATATTGTGCGTGAAGATGATCGAGAAGTGCACTGGATCCACACCAAGCGCCGGCAGGACCGGCGCCAAGAGCGGCAGCACCAGCAATAACGTCGCGATAACCTCGAGAAAGCAGCCCAATACGAGCAGCAGCACATTGATGGCCAGCAGGAACTGCCAGGGGGCCAGATTGCGCGCAAGAACCCATTTGACGATCTCCGCCGGGACACCCGAGGCCGTCATCCAGTGGCCGAATGCCAGCGCCGCCGCGACAATCAACATGATCGCGCCGGCGCTTTTCAGCGCATCCGCAACCACCCACAATGTTTCCGACCAATGAAAGCCTCGGTAATAAGCCAGACTGACGACCAGCGATACCACCGCGGCGATGGCCGCCGCCTCCGTCACGGTCACGATGCCACCATAGATGCCGATGAGCACGATGACTGGCACGATGAGGGCGGGTATCGCCCTCACCATCACGCGAAGGCGCTCGACCAGCGGAAGCTTCGGCTCTATCGGAAATTTCCGCCGTCGCGCGTCATACCAGACCCAGCAGAAGAAGACTGCGGCCTGCAACAGTCCGGGTAGCAAACCGGCCAGGAACAGACGCGGCACCGACTGTTCGGCAACGATGCCGTAGAGGATCAGCGCCAACGAAGGTGGGATCACGATGCCGATGGTGCCGGAAGCGCCGACCACGCCCAGCGCAAAGCTGCGCGGATAGCCCTTTTCGATCATCGCCGGCAGCAAAATGGTCCCCATCGCGAGGGCGGTCGCGACCGACGAGCCGGATATCGCCGCAAACAGCGTGCAGGCCACCACCGTCACGAGCCCGAGCGAGCCCCTGATACCGCCGAGCCAGGCGGCGGAGACGTCAACCAGCGCCTTGGCAACGCCGCCGTGGCGCATGAAGGTGGCCGCCATAACGAACAGCGGCAGCGACATCAATGTCGGCGAATTCAGATGATCGACGACGATCTGCGCGACACCGACCAGCGGTTCGCCTGATACAATGTAGAGAACGGCCGAGCACAGTCCCAGCACCAGGAAGATCGGCATTCCGACGGCCAGAAGGCCGAAGAACAGCAGCAGCAACAGGATGACCGACATAATTGCTGCGTCCCGCCCGCCTCAACGGCCCTCAGTCCGTCGCTTCCGGCAAAGGGCCTGATCCGCCGGTTCGTTCGTGCTCGGGAATGTGGCCAACGGTCATCGTCTCAGAATCGAATGCGAAGAGATAACGGTAGAGCCTCGCCAGATAACGCCCGCTCATTAGCAACGCTCCAGTCGGGATCGCCGCGGAATAAAGCCACATCGGAAACTGCAGATCTGACGAACTCCGCTCGTCCAATTGCCAGGAGGTCGCAACGATACTCCAGCCGTACCAGACAAGCCCGACACAGAACACCAGCGCGGCGATGCAATTGAGTACCTCCATCCACCGCTGCACGCGAGGTGGAACGGCTCTGAGAACGAGATCGGGGCGCACGTGGCCATCGGTGCGCACCAGTTGCGACGCCGCAAGCATGATGCCCCAGACGATCAGGTAAACGATCACCTCCTCGGCCCAGGAAATGGCATAGCGCGGAGCGATATAGCGGCCGGCAACCTGCACCAGGCCGACAAGCATCGCCAGGAGGCCGAGCACGCCGATAAGGGACCGCTCGACCTTGTCCCACCACGCCTCACGCAAGAACCGATCGCTTTCGGAGGAAGTCATCTCAGCTGTGACTGCCGACTGCATCACTCACGAGCTTGACGATCTCGGCCGAAAGCTTGGCGTCGCGGATCAGATCGGCTTGCGCGTCAATCATCCGCTTGCGGTCGGCCGCGAACCGCTCCGGCGAGGGGTCGAAGAACGTGACGCCGTGCGATTTCATCGTCTCACGCGCGTCGGCCTGTGATTTTGCCGACATCGCCCGGTAACGATCGATGTTATCAGACCAGACATCGCGCATGAGCTTTCGCTCGCCCTCACCGAGCTTCGACCAGAAAACGTCGCCGACCATTGGTATGTAATTGGCGAAGAACTGATGATCCGCGTAGGAGTACTTGACTCCGGCTTCCCATAGTTTGGCCGAGTTGCAACTCTCATCGGAGCTTACAAATCCATCGAACGTCCCTTGCGACAATGCGAGCGGGACGTTGGGCCAGGGCGTGACGTTGGGGATGGCGTGGACGAACGCGATGCGCCAGGAAATGCCCGCGCCACCGGGGCTGCGGATCTTCAGCCCGCTGAAATCATCGAGCGCTTGAATCTCCTTTTTCGTCGTGTACCAATTCTCGTTGCCCAGATCGAGCCAGTGACCGAGAATGTGCGAGCGTACCTTGGCCTCGATCTGCTTTTCGATGAGTTCTCCGGGAGGGCCGTCCGTACAACGGTGAACGACATCAATCGGCTGGCCGTAGAGGGCAGGCAGCTGCGCGTAATCCGCATCCGGGACCAGTCCGGTGATGGTCCAGGTGCCGGGAGCTGCCATGTCGACCTGCCCCTGGATCAAGGCCTTGGTCACGTTGAGATCGGCGAACAGCTGGCCGGAATGAAACACTTCCGATTTGATCTTGCCCTTGCTCGCCTCGTCGAGCTTGGCCAGGTAGTCGACAATCGCCTGATTGCGCGGGTGGGAGGGAGCCGTGTCGAGTGAGCAGCGCAATTTGATCGTATCGTCTGCCCAGGCCTTGCGGAGCAGGTAGGGCATCGCCAGCGCGCCCGCTGCGCTTCCCATGAAGGCACGCCGATTCCATCTGGAAACCATTGCTCTCCTCCCGACGTTATTATTTTGCAGTGTTTTCCCGACGATTGCGCCTGCAGCGCTCATTTGCAACGAAATTCGGGTACCCCAACCGTCGTCCATTAGGCCAAAGGGCTTTTTGCCGCATCGTGGCATGATGCTGCGGCACGGCCAGCCGCGCGGGCAGCTCCACAACAATAACGGGATGTATGACGGTCCTTGCGCCCCGCGGCAGTGGTCGCGGCTGGCGGAGAGAGTGTCCGCCTCCGCCTAACTCAGTAAGCGCCA
>Ga0307474_10000523_pt1 | contig 27486 bp, 26 predicted proteins | sample atmos_gasesECM1C_2_FD_203312 | JGI IMG/M metagenome (GOLD analysis project Ga0307474, IMG submission 203312) | Hardwood forest soil microbial communities from Morgan-Monroe State Forest, Indiana, United States - atmos_gasesECM1C_05 | ecosystem: Environmental > Terrestrial > Soil > Temperate... | reverse complement strand
CATGCTGACAGCACGAAAGGCTATTGCGGGCTTTTGTTGCGGATCAGAACTGAGAGTTAGTGGCGACATGGCATAAGCGTTCAAAGAATCCCCGCGGGATGCAACACGAGAAACACACAGCGAGAGGCCGGATGGCGGATCCGCGCGCGAAGCCGAAGCTATCCCGGTATCTCCACTCAAGCGTTCTCGAACCGCCGCTTCCGCTCGGCCGGGCCCCGGTCCGGACGTCCGCACCCCAATATGGGTCAGTCGCCGGCTCGCCGCAAGCGCGAGGCGCGAAACCACGCACATGCCGCTGGGCCGATTCCGGACCCGGCGATCAACATCGAAGGTTAATCAATCCCGCGTCGTTTGACAAAAGCAAATCGCATGATCCGATAGGTTACCCGGTGACCGAAGGGAACACCGCCGACTCGCTTCAACCGTAAAATCACGGTGCCGCCGGCACGAGCAAATTGACGAGCGAATGCAGTGCCAAAATAAAAGCCCGGCGAACCGCCGGGCTTATATCACAAACACGCGTTACGGCAGTTATTACTGCGCTGCTTGCGGCGCGAACTTCGTGACCAGCGATTCGAGCGGCTTGAACACCTGCTTGGCGAGATCGCCATAAAGGCCCGCGATCTTCTGCGAGTCCGCAACGAAGGTCTCGTAAGCCGTCTTGGCGTATTCGCTCTGCGCCTCGAAGGCCTTGTCCAGCGATTTCACGCCGGAGAGCTTCTCGACTAAGGACTTCGTGTCCTCATACGACTTCTTGGTGTAGTCGCCATAGGCGCTCGCAATCGCGCTCAGTCCGCTCTGAACGGTCGTGGCCGAGGCCACCGCGTTCTCGTACTGCTCTTTGCCGTAGTTCTGAAAGTCTTCAACCTTGAACATCATAGAATCCCTTTTCCCAGACTGCTTGAAGTGCCGGGAGAGTCCCGGCTCCCTGACGCAAAAATGAATTTAGTGCAGCGCACAAAAAAGTCAACGAGTTTTGTGCAACGCACAAAAAGGAGTTTTCGATCGAATTACCGGTGTTTCCCGCAAGGGTTCCTTAATGTTTTGGCAACTCTCGCCACCTAACCTGATTCCTGGGCCTGTTCACCCTTCCGCAGGCAGTAAAAAAACTGTTTGCGAACAGAGCCTTAGCTAGAAAAGCGGCCTGAATCTGCTTAACCACGAAAAGGCCAAGGAGGTGGTTTTGCAGGTTCGCGCACAGAATGATCGGCGGGGATTGAGCACAATTTCGCCTCACGAACCGGTGATCAAGTCAGAAACTGGGACGGGGATTTCATGCTTCGCAAAAACTTGGCTTCCTCGCGCTTGGTGCGAGTTGGCGTCTTCGGGCTGGTGACACTCACTTCCGCGGCGATTTCCACGACCGATGCGCAGGCGCGTCGGCACTATCGCCATCACCAAGTCTCCCATCACGACGACTCGGACGACGACTACAGCCCGAAATTCTCATCCATCATTGTCGACGGCAATTCCGGTGCCGTGCTGACCGCAAACAGCCCCGACGGCATCCGCCACCCGGCCTCGCTGACCAAGATGATGACCCTTTATCTCCTGTTCGAGCGTCTCGACGCCGGCAAGATGAAGCTCGACACCGAGATGCCTGTTTCCGAACACGCCTCCGAGCAGGATCCGACCAAGCTGGACTTGCGCCCCGGCCAGACCATCCGCGTCGAGGACGCGATCAAGGGCCTGATCACGCGCTCCGCCAACGACGCCGCCGTTGTGATCGCAGAGGCGATCGGGGGCAGCGAAGACAATTTCGCAAAGATGATGACACACAAGGCGCATGCGCTCGGCATGAGCCGTACCATCTATCGCAACGCCTCTGGCCTGCCGAATGACGAGCAGGTCACCACCGCGCGCGATCAATCGATCCTGGGCCGGGCGCTGCAGGACCGCTTTCCCCGCTACTATCGTTACTTCTCGACAACGGCCTTCAATTTCCGCGGCCACACCATCACCGGCCACAATCACCTCCTCGGCAGCGTCGAGGGCGTCGACGGCATCAAGACAGGCTACACCCGCGCCTCCGGTTTCAACCTCGTGACCTCGATGCACCGCGGCAATCGCTTCCTGATCGGCGTGGTGATGGGTGGCCGCAGCGGCGGCTCGCGCGACGCCACCATGCGCAGCCTGCTGGCTGAAAACCTGGAAAAGGCGTCCTCCACCCGCACCGCCGCGGCGATCACCGAGAATGGCGGACAGGATACGACCGCGGACGCTGACGACGCGGCGAGCGATGCACGTGCGACCATGGCGCAGGCTGGGACGTCCGAGCCCGCGGCAACTGCGCAGGTGCCGACGACGCCGGCGCCCGCCCCTGCTCCGCGCATGTCGGTTCTCGCCCAGGCCGCGGCCGCTGTGCCGCCCCCGCAACCCAAATCCGAACAGACCAAGTCCGAGCCCGCCCCTCTCACCTCCGGCGTGATCCAGACTAAGGCACTCGCGACCATCCCCGGCTCGACCGAGCCGATGAAGCCGGTCAAGGTAAAGACGGTCCAGATCAAGGCCGGCCCGATGAAACTCGCCTCCGCCGGTCCCTCGCAGCCGGCGCCGCCCGCAACCAGCGCAATCCTCGCCCCGCGAGCTGACGTCGCCGAAACCTCCAACGCGATCGTTGCCAGAGCGGAAACGATCAAGAACGAACCGGCGCCGGACGTCCCGCGCAGCGATCTGCCGCCGCAGCCGCCGGGCCACGGCACCGGCAACGGCATTTTGGGCGTGCTGCCGGCATCCAGTTTGCCGCCAAGCCAACCAACCGCGTCAGTCGATCCGCAGCGGACCTTGGCCTCACTGACTTCAGCGCCGCAGCCCGCCCCGGCATCACCGGTGGCCCAGCCGACCGCGAGCAATAAGCCCGCCGTACACACCGGCTGGATCGTCCAGGTCGGCGCGCTCGAGAGCGAAAGCGAAGCGCAATCGCGCATCGAGGCGGCGCGCAACCAGTCGCACGGCCTGCTCGCCAGGGCCGATCCGTTCACCGAGGCTGTGGTCGCCAAGGGTGACCGCAAGCTCTATCGCGCCCGTTTTGCCGGCCTTGATCGCGACCAAGCCGAAGCCGTGTGCAAAGCGCTGAAACACTCCGACATATCCTGCATCACCGTGCACAACTGATCTGACCGTGGCGAGGTCACCTCTCCCACCCAACTCGGGTCTACCCGAACTGGGCATTGGTGTTGTCGAAGTCGGATAAATCCGACTTCGAAGGGAGAGGTCGATTTGCTGCTGGCGATGCGAAGCATCGTCCGGCGCAGATGGGGTGAGGGTTTCAGGTCCCTCGTTGGAACTGCTGCCCATCACCCGGATTGCACAGGACGACGCTTCGCATCGCCAAGGCAATCCGACCTCTCTCCGCTGGGGAGAGGTGAAACAAGCAATGCAAGCCCGCGCCACCACCGGCCGCGGGCTTTTTCGTCGGCGGGTGTTGCCGAAGCGGCGCGGAGCTCGCAAACCTCTCGTCAAGAATTTGCGGTTAAAACTTTAGGCAACAAATCACGACCACGCCGCATGTCGGCGGGCGACGTCAGGCGTCTCCCAGAGAAGCGGGCTCTCGGTTCGTTGCGTTTGTTTGGCGTTGCCGGAGTTAGCCGTTATGCGTGCGAAGCAAAGTATCCTTGGCCTCGTTTACACGGGCGGCGAGGTACGTCGAGCCCCCTTGGTCGGGATGCAGTTTCTTCATAAGCGCACGGTGAGCGCGACCGATTTCGTCCCGTCCCGCCCCCGGCTGCAGGCCAAGGATCTGATAGGCCTCCTCTTCCGTCATTTTTCCACCCGACGGCGCGCGGCCCTGCCGCCCTGCCCCGTTGCCTTGCGAGTTCTCACGCCAAGCGGGAAACCGGCGGTCCAGATAGCTTTCAAGTAAGGGAATACTCTCGGCGTCCAAATTCGCCATCATCGCGGTGAGCTGCGGCAGGTCGAAGGATTCGAGCGAACGACCGGTGTACGGGCCGGCAACGATCATGCCCTTGAGCTCGCCGCTGTCATGGTCAAGCGTCATTTCCAGGAATTGCGAGCGCACCTGCGAGCGCTGCCCCGTCGAGCGCGCCCGTGTGCCGAAAATGTCGCCGATATTGGCGAAACTGCCAAAGCCCGTTTGCCCGCCGAACGGTACCCAGCCCAATAGCCCCGCGCCGAATAGGCCGAGCGGAATGGCGACAGCAAGCTCGCCGCGCAGACCGACAAAGGCGGCTACCGCAAGCGCCACGATGCCGCCCGCGATCTTGAGCGCCCGCGCCAGCAAGGCCGGGTTGGCTGCGCGGAACATCTGCAGCAGCAAATAAAGGACTAGGACGGCGACGGCGCCCGCGATCAGAATAGGCATAGCCGACAATATAATGAGATCGGCGGCAAAAAGGCAGGATCTGTTCAGAGGATCAGTTGAAGGCGCTTCACTTGATCTGGGCGAGCAGTCTGGCCGCGCCGCCCTCGCGCGACGAGAGCCGCTTCAACGCTTCGCGCCCGCCGGCAGCGTAAGCCGCCGCCGCGCGCAGCAATTCGCGCAGTTGCGCGGCTGCGCCCGGATCGAACCGGCACCATGCGCCGCCGCTCAGCCGCGCGATCTCGCGGAACGCCTGCTCGGCCGTGGGATCATGGCCCTCCTGGAACATGAAAACCGGCACCTTGAGCATGCCAAGCTCGCCGGCCTTAGCGCAGAGATCGTCGACGCTTTCTTCCATGGCGTCGCCGACAAATACCACCGCCCTGACGCCAGCGGCCGCCGCCTCGCGTCGCGCCTCCGACAGCACCCGGCCGATCTGGGTGTTGCCGCCGCGACAATCGATCTTGCTCATCAGGCGCGCGAGTTCGGCGGAGTCGGAGATCCACTTGCTGGCGCGGCACTCGTTGAAGCCGCGATAATAGACCAGGCGGATATCGAGGCTGCCGAGCGACGCTGCCTCGCGGAACATGTCGGCCTGCAGCGTGCAAGCCATGTCCCAGGTCGGCTGCCGGCTCATGGTGGCATCGAGCGCAAACACCAGGCGCCCGCGACGTCCTGCGGCAAAGGGCGACATCGCGTGGGCCTTCTCGACAAAGGCGGCGATATCATCCGCGGTGGAGCGCCTGGCCTCGGGCAGCGATTGGTCCGCTTGCCGCGTTGATGCGGCAGCGTCCGCAGAAGTCTGCTTGGTCGGCTCGCGCGACAAACGGCCCTCGCTTGCTCAGGAGCACAGCCTAATCTGGGCCGAGTTGCTCGAAAATGCCAGTGCGGAAGCGCTGACCGGGTCAGCGACTTGCGCTTTGAGCGAGAGACCTATTTAGCGAGAGACTTAGAGGCTTATTGAGTGAGAGATTTGGGCTTCGCCGCCTCGTTGCGCAGCGGAACATAAGGCGCCACCGGGCCGGGATCGGTCATCTTGCCAGGGTCGGTCGTCTTCGACTGCGCGCTGACTGCGACCGGCGTGGTGTCTTCTGCGTCGGTATCGGCCAGGAACTTGTCCAGCATGCCCTGGATCGAGTCCTTTGCCCGCTCCGAGCCGGTGTCGCGCATGTCGTTATGCTGGAATTGGGTTTGGACGACTGTAATGCCATCCTTATCGCAAATGTCCTCGCTCGGAACGACGCCAGGGTCGGCCTTGAACTGCGGATCATGCGAACGGAATGAGAGGATCTTGAACTTGCCGGAGGTCACGAACGGCACCCGCAGATTGTCGAGTGTGACGACCTTCCTGACCCTGTCGGGATACTGCTTGGCGAAGTACATGGTAATGTCGCCGCCCATGGAATGACCCACCACGGTCAGGTGCTCATAGTCGGCATTCGGCTGGACGTCCCTCATCTCCTCCACGGCGAATTTGATGTTGGCGACGCCGCGCTCGATCTGTTGCAGCCGGCCGACATAGAGCTCGCCAACCTTGGTCACCATCGGCGGATCGCTCGGCAGATCATGCTGGATGCTGACCACCATGTAGCCGCGGGCGGCAAAGAGGTTATTGATGAAGGAGTAATCGGTGTTCTTGACCGTGTTGCCGTGGTTGAAGACCACCACCGGCAGCTTGATCAGGCCGGCACTTGCCTGCATCTCCTTGTCACGACGAACCGCAATATCGACCGGAACGGGCCGGTTGTCGCGGGACGCATCGTAGAACGTCAGAGACTCGTGCTTGATCGCCCATTTGGTCATGGTGAAGTAGCCCACCACCATAACGGCGCCGACCGACAAGAGAACCGTAATTCCACGCTTCATTTTCGTCCTCGGAGACGGGCTTGCGGCCCAATTCGAGTGCCCTGGAAGTGAAAAACGCTCTGCTCTTAGTATATGTAACGCCGACGTGACGGGAAGGCCAAATTTTGTGAAATGGCCGCCCGAACGTTGTGCGTTGCACCTAATTCTTGCGCAGCAACAAAGGATCTGGATACCGGCTGCGTTCAATTGATCTTCAGACGCTTCTCCTCAAAATCGGGTTCAAATCCTGCCTAAACAGGCCCTAAATAAAAAAGCCCGCTTTTTGCGGGCTTCGCATTGCGCTGGATCAATCCGAGATAGTAGCTAACTACCGCCAGCATCAGGTCTTTGATTGATCATGATCCCTTTTGATTGAGCGTCATCCCTCGGATCAGCCCGAGGGCAAGCCACCACACTTTGCGCGGCTCAACGCGACCCCTTCGGGTCCGGATCATGGATCTAGGCGATAATGTCGTGCACCTCGAGCGGCTTGTCGACTTGGGTAAACCACTCGGCCCGGTTGGCGGCGCGGCGCCGGCCGCGCTCGTCCAGCGGCAGCTTGAGCTGGCGCAACAGGCTTGTGACCTCCTCGCGGGCGGTGACATGGCCGAGAGACGGGCGGGTGCCAAGCGTCGCCTCGTCGATGTCGTCGAGTGCGGTCAGCCCGCGTGGAAAGAACTCGCGAAAGACCACGCGCTCGGCAAGACCGTCGATGGCGCGAAAGCCGAGTTGGAAGGACAGTTCCTTCAGCCCGTCAGCGACGAGTTGCTTGTTGCGCGATCCGAGCATCGACAGTCGGTTGCGCACCACGATCCAGTCGGTGGTCGCGCCGTCGAGCTGGCGGCGCTTGCGGCGGGTGTCCCGCACCATCTCGGCATAATGGCTGACGCCGGTCACCGCATAGGTTGCAGGATCGATCTGACCCAACACGTCGAAATCCAGGAAGCTGTCGTTGATCGGAGTGACCAGAGTGTCGGCCATCGAATGGGCGAGCCGCATCAGATAGCTGTCGGTTCCGGGCGTATCGATGACGATGAAGTCGAAGCTCCGTTCCACCAAGCTGACCGCCTCGACGAATTGCTGGAATTCGGAGTTCTCGTTGTCGGCGATCTGCATGGTCTCGCCGAGCCTGATGCAGCAATGCACGGGCAACTCAAGATTGAGGCCCGTTCGCCGCGCCCAGGCGCTGCGATTGCTGATATACCGGGTAAAGCTCTGCTGACGGCAGTCGAGATCGATGGTGGCGACGCGCTGGCCCGCCTTCAAAAGGGCAACCGCAATATGCAACGCCGCGGTGGATTTGCCCGACCCACCCTTCTCGTTGCCCAGCACGACCACGTGGGCCGAGCCTGATTGCCCTTGGCTAGCCTGTACCAGCATGCTTCGTCCCCTGAGATATCTTCGAGTTGCGCGCGTCTGCGGTCAAGCGAAATGCTTGCGAGCCGCATTAATTCGCAGCTCCTGTGTCTTAGCGATAAATCGCGCGCCGCTGGCGCATCGTCTGCGATCCAACGCAAAAATTTTTGTTGTGATGCGCGCATTCAACATGTCGATGCTGGACCAGGCGCGTGGCGCAGCAACATTGGACTTGCTAGAGCGTTTTCGAGCGAAGTGAACACCGGTTCGCGTGAAGAGAACGCGTCAAAAACAAGAATCTGGTCTAGCGCTTCGGTTCTGATTCAATCAGAAGGTCGTGAAGAAATGGAGCGCGGGTAGAGCGGAGCGAAACCCACGATGCCTCCTTCCGTGAAGACCGTGGGTTTCGCTTCGCTCCGCCCACGCTACCCTAGAGCAACCCCAAGTCGCGCAATTCGCGGCGCATCGGTTCGGGCATGGCGGCAAGGCCGGTGGCCGAGGTCTTGGTCAGATCCAGCGGGGCGTCACCCTCCTTGAAATAGCGCCAACCCTGGAACGGGCGCATCGGACGCGGCGACACAGCGATCACCTTGGGCTGCATCACAAGTCGGCAGCGGCCGATGCCGTCCTTGTCGCGGAACGGCTCGATGGCGATGATTTTCTCTCTTGCTGCGATCTCGCCGCGGATCACCCAATAGAGAGAGCCGCCGGCGAGGATGTCCTCCACGCGCTTGGGCGTCATCCGGGTGACGTGGATGTGGCGCTGGGGCAGGCCCTTGGCTTTGGCCGCCTTCATGCGCTCGGCGACCCATCTCTTGAGTTCTTTGACGGATTCACAGCCAACGGCGAGCTTGATCAGATGAAGCGGCATGGTCCCTCGAACTTACCGGTCGCAAGATGCCCGATCAATCGTTCGATGCCGCAGGCGCCGATGGCGTTGGGGAAAGTAGCGTCGGTTGGGCTACGGGCGCCGGCGCCGGTGACGGATGTGGCTGTTTGGCCGCGGACTTCTTCACAGCAGACGCTGCCGGCGCGGGCGACTGCGAGGGCGCGGGACTAGGATGTGCCGCGGGCGCCGCGGCCGTTGCCGACGCCGGCTTTTCGCGCGCGACGGGCTCAGGCGACATGATGCTGACGGGCGGAATCGAGTTCGAGGACGGGAAGTCGGCATTGGTCGGCTTGCCCGTGGGTAGCGAGGGTGGATAGGCAGCAAGCGCACCCATCCCCGGCGCCGCGGCACCAGCAGGTGGTGGCGACGCGGTCCAGATCGTCGCGTGGCGGTTGACCAGCCCTTCATAGAGGTGTTCGTCCATATTGGCGATGATCTGGTGGTTGTCGGTGAGTGCGCGGAACACGGGGCATTCGGTCGGCGTGCAATGGTCACGCATCTGCAGCACCTGCGCCACAAGGCCATAGCGATCATGCTCGATTGCGCGGCGCAACGCCTGAAGATCCGACGTCATGCTTTTGGTGGCGGTAGCGGCGTCGCCAAGCGCAGTGAGGCGCGAAATCTGGGCGGCGACATAGCTCACCGCAGCTGCCGTGGATTCGGCCGAGGCAAATACTGCCTTTTCACAGATGCCCAGAACCGTATCGCCGGCGAGATCCTCGAGGCAGGAGAGCGCGGGCAGTGCTGCGGTCTGCGCGGGCGCCGTCCGCACCTCGCCGAAGGCGCCTCGCGTCGCGGCCGGCCCGTAGCCGCGAATGGTCGCCGCCACCGCAATCCCGACTGCAAGCAGGGTAATTACAGTGAGCGCGCCGTTGGCGACCGATCTCTCGGCGCGCACCAGAGTGATCAACGTCAGGAGACCGAAGAAGGCGGCAGCGGCAAGTGTCAGCCACATCGGAAAGGCCGGAGTGCCCCAGATCTGATCGAGTGATGCAGGCCATGCCCAATTCATGCGTCTTTGTTCCTGAGCCAGCCTGAAGCATTTTCACCGAAGCCAGACGCTGCTTCAAGTGCATGAAGCACTTGGCAGAATTGCTATGAACAGCTCTTTCGGCTTAAGGCCGGCCGTGTTCCGCCTCACGGCCGAGCTGGAGCCGTCCTGCCAGCAACAGAACAGATCACCCGCGCAGGGTTGGCGGGCGGCTGCTCATCGATTTGCTTGCAATCTTGCGCAGAAGTTCCAGGCGATGGTCGCTAGGTCGTGACTTGTTCCGTGGCTTGCGCGTGCGGCTTAAGAAAGTGCGAGCTGGCTTTCCTTGGCAACCCGCTCGAACGCTTCGGTCGAGCTCTTGATCCGGTACTGGCAATCGTCGCCGTCGCTGGGCAGCTGGCGGATCACCTCGTAGGTACCGCTCGCGGCCGGACGCGAAATATTGCTCGCAGTGAAGTACACTGTCGATCCAACGGGGAATTTGTGCTTCAACGCCCTCTCCATCACACAACTTTAGTGGGCCGCTGCCTCTTTGATCCCGTAAGCTTGCGGCCGTCTGGATACCACCCTGAAGCGATGTATAGCACGCGCCCACGCGAATTGGCCAGCTTCATGGCAGCCTGCCAAATGAGCAAATCCTGATTGTATTTCAGGGCGATAGCCGGTTCTCAGGTGGTGATCGGAGGCCGGCGGCAGAGGTGGCCCGCCTTCCTCGCCTGGACCGGGCCTTGTCAGGCCGTGTGGGGCAGCTTGCCGTCGGGGCTCGCCTGGTCCACGGCGAGCGGCAGCTGGTGCGCCAGCACCTCCGCAACCTGGTCGATCGGAATGTTATATTTGGCGGCGATCTGCCGGACGGTGTCGTTGCCGAGTACCTGACGGAGCTGATCGGCCGTGATCGGCAGGTTCTGGCCGTTGCCGATCCAGGATTTGACGTGGTCGCCGAAACCGGCCTGCTCGAGCTTGGCGACGATAGCGGACAGCCCGCCCTGGCCGCCGGTTCCCATGACCTCGCTCATCACCACCGGCAACACCGCAGCGCCAAGCTGGCCGAGCGCGCTTTTGAAGGCCGGAGAATTTTCCAGTGAATCGAGGATACCCATGATCATTCCTTCAGTCTGAGCGATGGCCGCTAGCAAAGATTTGGGGGCGTTCGCGAGCATCCGTCAAGCCACGAACGCCGTCATATTGGAGTCACACGTTCTCGAACTTCTCGATTCTGATCGTCTCGGCGAGTCCCGCTTCGGTCCACTCGCGAAATGCGGGCAGCGCCATCATGGTCTCCATATAGGCCTTGGCTTCCGCGCCGACGTCGATCGCGTAGGTGCGGAGGCGATGCACCACCGGCGCAAACATTGCGTCCGCGCCTGTGAAGGCGCCGAACAGGAACGGGCCGCTTCGGGCGTAGCGCTGCCGGCAATCGCGCCAGACCTCTTCCACCCGTGCGATATTGGCCTTGGCGTCGGCGGACAGCGCGACCGCTCCCACAGGTCGGTGCAGATTCATGCCGCATTCATTGCGCAAGGCCATGAAGCCCGAATGCATCTCCGCCGAAATCGAACGCGCATGCGCCCGCATGGCGCGGTCCTCGGGCCAGAGCTTGGCTTCCGGAAAGCGCTCGGCGAGGTATTCGATGATGGCAAGCGAGTCCCACACCGTGATGTCGCCATCGATGAGCGCGGGCACCTTGCCCGCGCGCGAAAAGCTCAAGATACGCTGCTTGTCGGCGGGGTTGTCGGTATAGAGCGGGATGAACACCTCCTCGAAGGGGATGTTGTTGGCGCGCAAGGCAAGCCAGGGCCGCATCGACCACGAGGAATAATTCTTGTTGCCGATCACGAGGGTCAGGGTCATCCCGGACTAATCCTTCCAAACGTATGGTGACGACGGGGCGGTGACGCGCTTTAACACGCCTCTGCAGGCGCAACGCTCTAACACATCCCGGCAGGCAATGGGGGCTAACCAAAGTCCTGCGGCGTGAAGGAGAGATCGAGCACCTTCCACTCGCCATAGCGGTCCACGGGCAGCATGTCGTAGGGCTGGCAGGCCGACAGCGCCTGCACCGCGCTCTGTTTGAGATTCAGCGCTTTCACGGACGCAGAACCCTCGATCAGAACCGGCTCGGTGGCCAGTTTCCCCTGCGGCGTCATCAGCACACGCAATTTGACAAAGACATTATCGGAGCGCGCGACCGAAGCCGGCAACTTAGCGCAGGTCTTCAGATGTGCGCGGAACTTTGCAATCAGGCTCGACGACATGTCGGCCGCGGACGACGCAGTGGCGTCGATGCCGTCGCCCGGTTTGTCGCCGGATGAGCTTGCGAGCGGCGGCAGCGCCTCCGGCAGGCCGAGCATGACGCCGTATTTGACCGTCACGTCGGGCTCGGGCGGTTTGTAGGCCGGCAGCAGCTGCTGCGGGGCGGGCGGCATCATGGGCGGTGGCGTGGCCTGCGGTGGCGCTGCGGGCGCGGGTTGCGGCCGCGCGGCAGCCGCCGCCTCGCGGCGCTCGGAAGGCGCAGCTTGCTGCTGCTTGGCCGGTGCTGCGGCAGACGGCGGCGACGACGGCGGTGTTGACGGCGAAGCGGCTTGCGGCGTGGGCGCGGTGACGTCCTCTTTCGGCAACTGCAGCTGCGGCTGGTCGTCGTCAGGCTTCTTCTCGTCCACCTTTGTCTCGTCCGGCTTTTTCTCGTCCGGCATCTTTGCAACCTCATCCGGCGTGACGAGATCGACGGTGATCGGTTCAGCGGTCACGGTGCCGAACGGATGCACCTCGCTGAACAGGACGATCAGCCCGAGCAGGAGAAGATGCGCGAGCAGTGAGGCCGTGATGCCCGGCTGTATGAGCTGCCGAAGCTGCATTGTGCTCGAATTTATCGCCGTCCCCTAAGACGCTATGATAGCAGCCGCAATGATACAGGCTGCGCCGCCGGCCTCAATCCCATTTCGGCGCAAATCCGAAATCGGTGAGGCGTCCTTTGGGATTGTGGAGCGCAAAAATCTGCGCCATTTCCTCATCGGTGAGCTCGAAATCAAAAATATCGATGTTTTCCGACAACCGCTCGATCTTCGAGGTGCGCGGGATCGCCGCGACATTCTGCTGGACCAGCCAGCGCAGGCAGACCTGTGCCGGCGTCTTGCGGTAGAAGCGCCCGATCCGGGCCAAGGTCGCGTCATTCTTGATCTTGCCCTTGGCGACCGGGCTATAGGCAACCACTGCCATCCCGGCCTCCGCGCAGGCCGCCTTCACTTTGCTCTGGTCCAGATAGGGATGGTATTCGACCTGATCGCAGACCAAGGGCTCGGAACAGGCCTTCACCGCCTCCTCGATCAGCGCCACCGTGAAATTGGACACGCCGATGTAGCGCGCAAGCCCCATTTTCTTGGCCTGTGCGAGCGCGCCCAGGGTCTCGGCCAGCGGCACCTGCGGATTTGGCCAATGCAGCAGCAACAGATCGACGTGAGGCTGGCGCAGCCTGACCAGGCTCTCCTTCGCCGAGCGCTCCAGATCATGTGGGGCGAAATGATTGGTCCAGACCTTGGTGGTGAGGAAAATCTCATCGCGCTTGATGCCGGAGGCGCGCATGCCCTCGCCAACCTCGCGCTCGTTTTCATAGACCTGCGCGGTATCGAGATGGCGATAGCCGAGCTTCAGTGCCTGCTCGACGATGCGCGCGCAAGGCCGACCACGCAGCTCCCAGGTGCCGAGTCCGATCGCTGGGATTTTGGCACCATTGGCCTCGATGACATGCATGGCAGAAACTCGGCAGAAACTCGAAAAACGCTCCAGGCGACATTATGTCCCGCTCAAGTTCAGCTGCCAACAGCGCCACCGACAACTCTGTTCAAGCTTTCGACAGGGCCGCAAACACCGTGTCTGGCGCATGTGCGATCACAGCAAGAAGGGCGCGCGCGGGTCCGCGCGGCATGCGCTTGCCCTGCTCCCAGTTCCTGATGGTCTCGACGGGCACGCCGACCTTGGCGGCAAATTCCTGCTGGGTCAGCCGCGCGCGGCGGCGCAGGTCGCGCACGCCTGGCTTCTCAAACTCTCCTGGCTTTTCAACTTGCGGCGTCTCGCCAGGTTTTTCATTGAGCTCCGGCGCGAGCGGAAACTCCTGCCCGTCGCGCAATTCGACAATCCGACCGTCCGCCTTCAGCCGAAACCGCTGCATGACCTAAAACCCCGCGCTGCTCGACGGACGAAATCGGATTGCAACCGCCGAACAAGACTCGAATTTACCGACCGCGCCCGCCAGAGCATCATCGGTCAAGCCGATTAAGGTGCGATTAACGATAATCCGGCTGTGATCGGCAGCAGATTTGGTGTCTTGAACTGCCGCCTCCCCCGTTGCGTCGCTCTTTCCGTTGGCCGCGCTCGGTGGAACTGCACAAGCCGCAAACCCCGATTGCCCGCGCAAGGATGCGCTCGGCACTTCGCGAATTCTGCCGTCGATGCGGGCGACCCGCCCGCGCTTGTGGCTGAAGAAACAGGCCGCCGTTGACATTGGCCGGGCACCCTGATCTGACATCTTTGTGACACCGGGATTGTGTGACCGGGCGGTTAATGCTGTGTTCATCCGCCCTTGTGCAATCATGGTCTAGTCGAGCGGAAATGCGGGTTAAGTGATGGCGGATGGCAGTATGATCGGCGTCCGAATCGGTGTATTCGCCGCGCTTGCGCTGGCCACGCTTTCGGCCCCTGTCGCGCTTGCCGAGGAATGTCCCGGCCATCCCGACGCGATCGGCACCTCGCGCACCATCGTGGTCGATCCGCTCGCGCACCCGCGCATCGGCACCATGCAATATCCGGAATCACTGCCGCTGCGCGACCATGAGGTGGTGCTGACCTTCGACGACGGCCCGCTGCCCAAGAACAGCAACCAGGTGCTGCAAATCCTCGCCGACAATTGCGCCAAAGCCACCTTCTTCCTGATCGGCGAGCAGGCCCGCGCCTTTCCGGATGGCGTGCGCAAGCTGGTCGCCGCCGGCCAGACCATCGGCACGCACAGCCAGACGCATCCGCTGACATTCCAGAAAATGCCGATGGACAAGGTCCAGAAGCAAGTTGACGACGGCATTGCCTCGGTGACGGCGGCGCTCCCCGACCCCTCGGCGGTGGCGCCGTTCTTCCGCATTCCGGGCCTGCTGCGCGGGCCGAATGTCGAGGGGTATTTGGGCTCCAAGGGCATCCAGATCTGGAGCGCCGACTTCCTTGCCGACGACTGGCGGCACATCTCCTCAGCCAAGGTCTATGAGCTCGCGATCAAGCGGCTGGAGGCCAGCCACAAGGGCATCCTCCTGCTGCACGACATCCAGGCGCGTACGGTGGCGGCGCTGCCGAAGATTTTGCATGAGATGAAGGTGCGTGGTTACCACATCGTGCAGGTGGTTCCCGCGACGGCAGACCGGCCGGCGACGCCGACCGAGCCGGCCGACTGGCGCATGCGTCCGGAGCCGGAACAGCTGCCTGTGGCAGAGCGGCCGAAATTCCCGACTTTCGTCTTCGCCGAGGCCGAGCAGCTGGTCACGCCTGTCGCGTCGGACTTCGCGACGCCCGACGGCAAATTGCTGTTGAGCGCCGAGCCGTTCGACCGCGTGAAGCGGCCAGTGCAGAACGGACCCGCGGCACTCTGGCCCAATCCTGTCGCGCCTTTGACCGCGAACGCCGCAGCGATGCTGCCGGCGCCATCTGAGACTGTGTTCGCCATCCCCGAGAAAACAGAGCCCCCGCTCGAGGCAGCTGCGACGCAGGCAAGCGGCCAGACGCCGGCCGCGGCGCATAAGGCCGCACGGCCCACCTCTCGCAAGGTCGCCGCCGGGAGACCTGTCCGTGGTCGCACTGCGCGTGCGGCCCATGCCGGCAAACCCGAGAAGAAGCAGCAGGCTGACATTGGCAAGAGCAATGCGGGCAAGAGCACGCCGCGCAGGCCGGTCAAATTGGCGATCTTAAAGAAGCGCGAGAAGTAGAGCCGCCGATCTCGATCCGTCATCCCCGCACAAACGGCTTTGCCGTTTGTCGCTGGAGGTGCCGCAGCCAACGGGGCCGCGCTAGACCCGCTCCAATTCAAGACGCTCCTCTTCAGAACTGGAAATAGAGAAACTCGACGCGCTGCCACATCCCGAACAGTGAAATCGCGAATGCGATGGCGACAGCCAAGGCCCAGCTCGGGGTCGGCCGCCAGATCAGGAAGCTGCGGCTCTCAGGTGCGCGGCGGTATTCGCGATATCGGAACGTCTGGGGCACGTTGGGCAGGAGCAGCGCTATCGCCAGCGCCGCCGCAACCGCACTCCAGCCAATCAGCTGCAGCCGCCCCTCTCCGACCAGCACCGGCAGATCCATCACGCGAAGGATGCCGTCCGAGGTGAAGGCGTTGCCTGTGATCTTGAGCCCCGCCAGGCTCGCCAGCATCTCGCCGGCCCCGCCAAGCGTCCTGGCGCGAAAGAACACCCAGGCGATCACCACTGCGAGAAATGTGAGGCCCCACGCCGTCCCCTGCCCCACAGTGCCTTCCGGCCATCGGCGCTTGTGGTCGCGCCACCGGTGGTTCACGACGAGATAGAAGCCGTGCAGACCGCCCCAGATCAGGAAGGTCCATCCCGCCCCATGCCACAACCCGCCGAGCAGCATCGTGAGCATCAGGTTGTTGTAGCGCCGCCCGGTGCCGAACCGGTTGCCGCCCAGCGGAATGTAGAGATAGTCGCGCAAAAAGCGCGACAGCGTGATGTGCCAGCGCCGCCAGAACTCGATGATCGAGAGGGACTTGTAGGGCGAGCGGAAGTTGACGGGCAGCCGAATCCCAAACATGAGCGCGAGCCCAATCGCCATGTCGGAATAGCCGGAGAAGTCGAAATAGATCTGCAGCGTGTAAGCGAGGATCGCAAGCCACGCCCATTCCGGCGGCGCGCTGCCGCCCAAATCCACATGCGCAAACAGCGGATTGACGAATTGCGCGAGGTTGTCAGCGATCACCACCTTCTTGAACAGCCCCGCAACAAAGATCGCCCAGCCTTGCGCGGCCAGCCGCGCCGAACGGCCCAGGCGCTCGCGCTTGAACTGCGGAATCATCTCCGCATGGTGCACAAGCGGACCCGCGATCAGATGCGGGAAGAATGAGACAAACAGCGTGAAGCTGACGATGTCGCGCTCGACCTTCGCGCCGCGCATGATGTCGACGAGGTAGGCGATCTGCTGGAAGGTGAAGAAGGAGATGCCGAGCGGCAGGATGACGTCGAGATGCGGCAGCGGCGCGCCACTCACGTCACGCAAGGTATCGAGGAGAAAATTGGCATATTTGAAGAAACCGAGCACCGCGAGATTCAGCGTCACCCCGCATAGGCCGACCGCGCGGCGACGCTCCGGCTTCTCCATCGCAAGCCCAAGCATGAAATTGATTACAACGGAGCCTAGAAACAGCAACAGGTAGACCGGCCGCCACGCGCCGTAGAACACCAGCGACGCCGCGACCAGCACAATGATGCCGGCGCGCGGCGAGTGAAGGCGCGCGGCCGCAAAGGCGAGGATCGTGGCGGGCAGGAACTGGAACAGGAATGCGAAGGAGGAGAACAACATCTGATGCGGCTACTGGTTCAGCCGCGCTACAAGCTCGCGCGTATAGACCGGCACGCCCGCAGCCATGACATGCATCTCGTCCGCATAATCCGACTGCTTAAGCGCTGATATCGACGGCAGATTGATCACCGCAAAACCACAATCGCGGCCGGCGTCTTCGACCAGCTTGACATAGGCATCGTCCCGCTCCCGCCATGTCGGATCGGATCCACGATCAAAACGCGGTGCCCAGGGCGGGATCACCACGGTGAGCTTGCCTGTCCATTTGACCATGTTGCACAAGGCACCGATCTCGAAGCGCGCTTTCGGCCCGGTGAGGTCCCAGTTCGCATAATGGCCGTGCGCCCCGATGGTCGCGGGCCAGCGGTCCTCAGGCTGGGAGCGGTCGATCACGACAAGCCCGAACGCCGACGGCGCGGGCCCGCGGTTCGCGATGTCTTGATCTGCAGCGAGGCGCGAGGCAAATGCCTCGCGGACAAACCGCATCAGCGTGCCGATCCGCAAGGGAAGAAAGCTCGCCATCTGCTCGGCGAGCGACAACCGCGCCGCAACGTCGAGCGGATAGATCGCGGCCGACTTCACGCCCTCGTTGAACAGGAACGGCGCGACGCTCGTAACTACATGGGCATCACGGAATGCGTCGGGCTCGCGGCGCATGGCAGCCTCCAGCGCCAGCGGCTCGCCCGCATCATAGGCGATGTTGACGACATCGCCCGGGCGCTTTCCGATGAGTTGCGCAGCGAGCACAGGATCGATCTGATATTCGGTCCGGCTCTCGCCCGCGAAGATCAGCGAGGGATGTGTTTTCAACAGCGGCAGCTTCTTCGCAAGCAGCGCCGGCACGTCGTCATGTACATGCCGCGCGAGCGACGAAAGCCAGGCCAGAGCCACGAGCCAGACCACCGCGCTCAGCGCCAGCGTAAGCAGCAACCACCGCCGCGCTCCCGACGCCGCGCGCACGTGATATGGCGTGGATTGCAAAGAAAGCAGCATGGTGATCGCATCGGCGCGAGAGACTCGGGCCCACGAGGGCTCATTACGCATGTCAAATCAATTGCGGGAGTCTGGCAAGGCAACGCGTTCATATTGCGGATTAACAATGCGTAATCTGCCGGCAGCCGACTTCGCTGCAACGTGTCTGCGTTTTTGCCAGCAAGCGGTCGGCTAACTCGTAGGGCGGATTAGCGTTTAGATTAGCGTTAGCGTAATCCGCCGCCAGGAACGGCGATATTGGAAGGTGGATAGCTCTGGTCAGAGATGGCACTGTCCGCCATCGTCGCTGCCTCAAGTTGTGGCGGATTACGCTTCGCCAATCCGCCCTGCTCGCTGCCTTCTCGTCCTCGCCTACAGGCTCCGGAGGAAGTCGATCATGGCAGAGCTGACCTCCAGCGCCCGTTCTTGCTGGGTCCAATGACCGCAGCCCCCCAGCATGATCGCCGGCCGAAGCTTGGGAACGAGTATCGACTGCTTGGCAATGGCCTGTTGAAACACGGCGACGAGCATGTCACGTTCGCCCACAATGTAGAGCGCCGGACTCGTCATCGCCGCTCCAGTAAAGGGAGCGAGCAGCTCCCAGCCGCGATCGATGTTGCGCCACCAGCTCAAGGGGCCGCGCCACCCGCTCCGCGTGAATGCATCGACATAGACATCGATGTCGGACTCCGTGACCCAAGCCGGCAAGGACGGCGGATCGGCTAACACACCGCCCTTGCGAGGCACCATCCCGGCGTCAGCAAGCGCCCCGCCCTCGGTCGGTGGCCTGTCGCCCGAGAGCGAGTAGAACTGGGAACGGAACGTGCGATGCATGTCGTGCCCGAGCGCCGCCTCAGCCTCGGGGGTCTGGAGGAAGAGCTGGTAGAACACGGCATTCTCGTTCCGCGGCATGAGCGTCGTCGGCGGCACCGAGCCGCCAAACGCTCGCGGCCGGAACGGCGGTCCAAGAGCAATCACGCCACGGAAGCGGTCAGGGCGCAGAAGCGCCGCCTGCCATGCTATCGTGGCGCCGATGTCGTGGCCGGCAATCACTGCCTGCCCGACACCCAAAGCGTCGACCAGACCCACGATGTCGCCGATGTCATGGAGAATTGTATACTTCTCAACCTCCTCCGGACGATCGCTTTGCCCATAGCCACGCAGGTCGGGAGCCACCGCACGGAACCCGGCCTTCGCCAGCGCCGGGAGCTGATGCCGCCAGGAATACCAGCACTCCGGAAAGCCGTGGCAGAGGATGACGAGCGGACCTTCGCCCTGCTCGGCCACGTGCAAGCGGATGCCGTTCGTCTGGATCATTCGATGCGTCACCCCGGGCATCGCCGAATCCACCCAGGATGTAGTCGTCGGCTCAGGGCCAGCCCCGCTTGGCTCGGGGGTAGCAGCCCTGGATGTGTCAGCGAAGGCCGCACCGACGGCAAGCGCGCCGGCTGCACAGAGCATGTCGCGTCGGGAAAGCGTCGCCTCTCGCATTGCATTATTTCCTCGATTGTCGCGCATCCGTGACTCCTGACTTGCAGATGACAAGCTGGATGTACGACCGCCTCGTACGAGCGACTATGCTGGATAATGTCGATAGGCCATGAAGCAGAACTTCACAGTCTGACGAGGCGCTTCACGGGCGTGGAGACACTCCTGCCCGTTGCGCAGCGGCATCCACGGACGGATCGCACCATCCATCTCGCATTTCGCTCCGCTCACGCGGGTTACGCTTGCTTACCACGGCCTTCCGAATCACCTAGAGGTGGCGTCCTGAATCGACCTTGCGATCAGTCCGCCGCATGGGTTCACGGAGCAGGCGCCGCCAGCGCGTCGGCGATGGCGCTCCGAAGGATCTCCGGCGCGATCGGTTTTTGCAGCAAGGGAAAGGCCAGATCATTGGCTTGAGCCAAGGCATCCGATGACGTTTCCCCAGTAACGATGAGAATCGGGAAGTTCCCGTACTTCCCCCGCAGGCGACTGGCTAGCTGAACGCCGCTTTCTTCTTCATTCAGTCGAAGATCGACGATCATCAAATCCGGCTGCCGGTGCATCTCGAACAATCGCTCAGATGTACGGGTGGAATTGGCGGTCATCACCTCGATACCCCAGGCGCCAAGGAGTTTTTGCATGCTGCGGAGAATCTCGGGCTCGTCGTCGACAACATAAATGCGCCTTCCCGGAAAGGACGGCGCCAATTCGCCGGATTGCGTCCGTCCAGGAATGGTGTCGTCGACCAAAGTTGCTGGGAAGCGGACATCAAAGCGCGTTCCTTGGCCAGGCTGAGAGTTGACCTGCACGGTGCCACCGATCAGTTCACACAAGCGCCGCACGATGGCGAGCCCGAGCCCAACGCCCTTGCCATGGTCGCGACCCGGATTGTCGATCTGGTAGAATTCCTCGAAGATGCGCTCCTGCTCCGCGGCAGGAATGCCGCGCCCGCTGTCCGCGACACTCAAGACCACGTAACATCCGGCCTCTGTCTGCTCGAGGCGCGTCGCCACGCTGATCCCGCCCCGCTCGGTATATTTGATGGCGTTGTCCATCAGGTTGCGCGCAATCCGGCCGACGGCGATCGGGTCACAGGCTATCCGTATCGGGGTCAGATCATGGGTTATCAGCAGCTGCTTTTGCGCCGCCACGTGCTGATATTCGGCGCAGACTTGGCTGAGCAGTGTTTCCAGATCCAGTACTTGCTGTTCCGGGACGTAATGCGCCGCGGACAAACGGGAAAGATCCAGGAGTCCGTTGAGCAAGCTGCCGAGCGAACGCACGATCTGGTCGACACTGCGGCTGAGTTCCCGCACGGTTTCCTGCGTTGGATTGGCAGCGAGCACGGCACTATAGAGCGACAAGGCGTGCAGGGGTTGGCGCAGATCGTGGCTGGCCGCTGCCAGGACGCGGGCCCGCGCTTGTGCCGAGCGCTCAGCCTGGGCCACGGCTGCAAGCACCTGTTCGTTCCGCTGCTCGAGGTCACGCACGAGTTGGTCGCGTTCGTGACGAACGACGACCGAGCGGAGCACCAGCTTCTCGCCATCGGCGGATACGAAGAATATGGTCGCGCAATAAGCGGTGCTGAGGGCGGCCAGGCCCAGGGACTGGCTTGGATGCAACATCGCCCAGGTGATCGCTGCCGGAAGCAGCACGCAAACGGCGTATGCCCCCAGGATATAGCGCGAGGACGATACAGCGACGCCTGCCGCGGGGAGCGCAAACAAAACCACGCCAAGCAGCGCCTGATGCATAACCGGCAGCTGCGGAAGAAATATGACGGCGCCAGCACTGATGACCAACCCGTCGAGGCTGGCAAGCCCGACAAATATCGCGTGTGCGAATCTGGGGCTCAAGATGAATTCGCGTCGCAAGATTCCGCTCGCATAGCGTGCGCGCAGTGCCTCGGTGGCGACCGACGACACGGCCCAGAGGGTGAAGCTCGAGAGGGATATGCTCGGCACGATGAAGAGGCCAATACCCAGAACGATCAAGGCCTGGATCCAGGGCATGCGCAGCAACCCGCGGGCGTGCAGATCGAGAATCTCGATCAGCAGGGCGTGCTTCGGCGGTACGGACGCGGCTGCGGCAGACGCTCCAGGGGTCATTCGGTCACGGCCAGAAGAATGGGCAGCAGTTTCAGCCGACTTGCCTTGATCACGGCGTCGGTGCGGTTGCGCGCGCCCAGGGTCTGAAAGATCGACGAGATGTGGTCCTTCACCGTGTGCTCGGAAAGACCTAGTTCGTGCGAGATGAGCTTGGTGGGCAGGCCCTTGCTGAGGCAGCGCAATACCTGCGTCTGCCTGGGCGTAAGGCTCGGTCGATCGAGCGCTTCCGACGAGGTGTCGAAGATCGTCGGCGGCAGGTAAACAGTGCCGCGGAGCACATGCTGCAGGGCTTGCGTCAGGATCTCGGGCGGTACGCTTTTGGGCACGAAGCTCATCGCACCGGCATCGATGCAGCGGCGGATCGTCTCGTTGTCGTCGACACCGCTCACGACCACCACGGCGATTTCCGGTGCGGCGTCTTTGATCTTCTGGATGGCCTCCAAGCCGTTCTCTTCGTTCAGCGCCAGGTCGAGCAGGCAGAGCTGCATATCGGCGTTTTGCTCGAGAGCGGCCAATGCCTCGGCGACGGTGGCGACCTCAATCACCATTAAATGCGTGCCGATGGTCGACAGCAGCATGCGCAATCCGACTCGAAACAGCGCGTGATCGTCAACAATCAGGATTCTCATCGTCTCGCCTGTCGGCCCAATTCGGCATTGGGCGTGGAATGCTGAAGCCGTTACCGATGCGCGAACAATCCCCCCCCTTTTGGGGGGATTGTTCGCGATCGGGGCGGACGCGTAGCTATCGATCGTCACGATCCACCGCGCCGTTCTCCCGTCGAACGGCCTATTTCTTGGTCACGCCGAGTGAATGACGGCGATCATATCACCGAAGGATGAATGATTATGTGGAGATCTGCGCGACTCGCGCGTGGTGCGGTAAGGATGCTCGATTTGAAACCGACCCGTCCCCGGGCCCGTGAGATCGAAGCTCTCGCCTGGTCCACAACCACCGGTTGGTCCGATGCCCCGCTGCCAGGTCTTCCCGCCCTCCTGCGCTGGATCGCAGGAGCCGTGTTTCCGGCCCGTCAATCTGAAGCCGGCGCTGTTGCGCGCCATCGGGAAAGCGGCGCGGAATGATATGAGACGGACCTCTCCTCCGCGGGCGGCCTTTTGCCTCAGACAGGCAAGATTTTAGGGATCCGCTTCGTAAGCTTGAACCAGGAAAATGCGAAGTTCGCGCTGCGAGAACCCAGTTGGCAAAGATGTAGTATTAGGCGCAGCAAAACTGCGATTGCATTTATCGCGTTATCCGTCCTCATCGCGCCGGCCGTGGGTGGTTGCCAACCGCAACGTACCGTGGGCAGAGTCGAAGCCCTCTATAAATCGATGGGCGGGCCTGAGTTCGTCGGCACCGATGGCGGGACCGATCAGAACATCGTCAATAAATGGTTTGAAGCGGATATATCGAGATCCGATAAGTTCACTATGAAGGGTGGTATCTGCAACGGATATCAACCTGCGCGAGAGGTGGCGCCGACGGAGAATGCCATCTGCGCGGGCGCAGCACGGGTTTCGATGAATCGCTTAAGGCAGCTGCATCCTGATGCCCCCTAGTGGATCGAATCTAACAGTTGGTGCCCTCGTTTGCCCATCTCGGTGATACAGCGCATTGCATTTCCTCTCCCAGGCCAATTGTCCAGAACCAATGCTACCCGGTTGTTTTGCGAGCAAAAGCACCCATCCCACGGTGGTTCTGAACGGACCTCTGTAAGGACTGAAGGCCTCCCCTGTTACATCAGGCGCAACGCGAGTCACCTCTTCTGCCTGAACATGAGAAAGACCGTTCCAACCCAACAGTGGAGTTCTCTTGATGCGCAAGTGTCCCGGCTGCCGTGCGTTGGTTTCGCCGAATGCAGAAAGTTGCCCGTCTTGCAATCGTGGATTGCGCATTTGGAACGTGCGCAATCTGGCGGGGGCCTGCGCGGCCTGCGGTGAGTTGGTCTTGCTGCACACGGCCTTCGAGCGCAAGTCGACGGGCCCAACCGGGTACAGCATATCAATGATCGGTCACACGTCAGCCGAGGCGTCGGCCACCGGCGGCTCGGTCTGGGTGGAGGAGCTGGGCTGCCCGAAATGCGGCGAGGTGCGGCCGCTCAAGCGCGCCTTTCGCCCGTTGTGGCGAAGCTGGGCGCTGTGGGTGTGGATCTTCTGGCCGGCCACCGTGGTCTGGGTCAGCATGGGTAGGATCGGCCCCATCAATCCGGGCGTCATCTTGCAGCACTTCGTCCTGATCTACTCCGTGATGTTCGGCCTGCCGATCGTGCTCTACTGGCGGCGGCGGCGACGCGTGGATGCGCTGCTGCGCCGGGCGTTCCGCCGGCATCCGAAGAAGCTTGAACTCAAGGGTTACGACCTGTTCGCGATGTGCCGCTTCGTCCGGCAGCGCATCAAGAAAAAGGAGGCGATCTCCGTGGAGCTGTCAGTTGAAGAGGGGACCCTGCCGGCCTAGTGATCTTCCGCGGCTCCGACAAGCGCACTAGGGCGCGTACTCTTAAATCTTCGTCGTTGTCCGCTTCGCTCCGATACCAGTGGTCTGCTGCGGTGAGCCGGCCAGCGAGAGACGGACCGGCCTGCCCCGCACCGATTATGATCGCGTCGAAGGTGTGGGTCATCGCAGCGCCAGAATGACGAAGGCCGCGCCGGCAATCGCGACGGTGTCCTCGATGAGCGCCGCAGGCCAATCGCGTCTAAAACTCGCTGCGAGGCGCCCCCGGATCGCCGCTCCACCGAGAGTCCCAAACACGGCCCCGACCGCGCCCAGGGCGAGTCCGACGAGGGCCGATCCACCGGCCAGACCGAACGCTGCCCCCGCGACTGCGCCGATCAGAACGCGGGTCCCGAACTGGACCGGTACCTTGCGGCTCGGCGTTGACGGCAGTTGATCGGTCACGAGTTCGACAAGGGCAAAGACCGTCACAATGCCGACAGCCCAAGGCGAGGCCAGCCAGGCGAGCCAAGTTCCCGTAACCGGAAGGGCTCCCAGATAGGCGGCCCAAGCAGCCGCAGCCGCTCCGGTCATGGCGCGCAAGCCGGCAATGATGCCGACGGCCAGGGCAACGGCGAATGCGACCATGTCAACTGTCCTTTCATCGCGAGGGGCAGACCAGCTCGTTTGAGCTTCGCGCCGTGTTCCTCATTGACGGTCCTGCGTCAAACTTTGGCAACATCGAAGTAAACGGGCGTGCTTTAATTACGATCTTGCGCGGCGCGGGCGCGAAATGATCGACCTGCTCGCGGTGGAGAGCCGAAACCTAGGCCGGCGAAGATACGCTGTCGTACGAGGCAGCGATCGACCAGTTGTTCAAGCTCATGCGGTCGTCTAGTTGGGCCCTAACCTAACAAGCGGTCAGTAGTCCCAGACGGCCGGTACCCAACGAAAGACGTCGCCGTCGACCGCCACATGGCACACCGACGGGAACGACAGGTGAGTGGCCACCAGCGACTCGCGGTTCGCCGCCAGCTCACGCAGAAGACGGACTCGGACGCGGGCCGCCTCCTCGGGGTCGTGTTCGAAGCCGTTGTACCAGTCGGGGTGGTCGAACCCGACCGCGAACACCGCGTCGCCGGCAAACGTCAGCCGGTCGCCGCCGGACGCCAGGCGGACCACGCTGTGCCCGGGGGTGTGGCCGCCGGTGCGACGGACGACCACCCCCGGCGCCACCTCGTACTCCGCCTCGAACGGGCGCAGCTGGCTGTGGTACTCGTTCAGGAATCGCTTGGCGGCCGACCGAAGCGCGTTCGGGAACCCCGGCGGCATGGCGGTGTGGGAGAAATCGGGCGATTCCCAGAACTTGACCTCAGCGGATGCCACGTGGATCTGCAGGTCCGCACGCAGCCGGTCCTTCACCCCGTCGACGAGCAGCCCGCCAACGTGGTCCATGTGCATGTGGGTCAGCACCACATCGGTGACGGACGCAAGATCGATGCCGGCGGCCTCCAGTCGCTTGATCAACTGCCCCGCCCGGGGCAAGTGCAAGTCCGGGTCGGACCCTAGTCCAGCGTCGACGAGTATGGTCTTGCCACCGCTACGTACCACGACCACGTTCAGCGCCCAGTCGAAAGCATCCGGCGGCAGGAACATGTCGTTCAGCCAGGCCGCCCGGACGGCCGGGTCGGCGTTGTGTCCCAACATTGCGGTTGGCAGCGGTAGCACCCCATCGCTGACCACCAGCACGTCAATATCGCCGACCTTCAGCGCGTAGCGCGACGGAACCAACTCGCCGGGCCCCGATCTACCGAAGTGTGAGGTGTTTGTGCTCATGTTTGTCTCCTCGTGACCGTCCCGTTTGCTGGGACCGTGGCAAAGGCGGTGTTAGTGGCGGCCCGGCGCCAGTGCTGCGTCGCGTCCGGGACACATGGTTCGTTTCACTTCTCAATTGGCGTTGTCAGCGTGGTCTCCTTCGTATCGACCACGAAAACGGCGAGCAGGCGCGCGGACTCCGTGCTGCTCGCGTTCTCGCTCACACCATGACGATCGCCGGGATTCTCCGAGAAGCTTTCGCCGGCGTTATAGGTCACGACCGGCCCCTCGTTGACCTGGCTGCGGATCGCTCCCTGCAGGCGCATAGATGAAGGCGGATGCCGGGTGGGTGTGCGCGGGCGATGTGCCGCCCGGCGCATACTCGACCAGCACGCCCTTGATGCTCTTGCCGGGCACGTTGGGGAGCGCGTGGTCGTAGACGAGCGTCACCTTGGACTTTCCGTCATCATGGGCAAGCGCCGAGCCGACATAAGTCGCCGCCAGCGCCGCCGCGCAGAGGATTCGGATGATCATGGTTGTCTCCTGTGCTTCAGCTACGAACCGCGTTGCGGCTGAGCCAGTCGTCGAAGCGGATGGAGCCGAGGCGCGGGCGATCGCCGGGCGTCAGCGATCGGTCGTTCAACTCCGCGCCGAAGTAGCGCCAATGCACGTCGGCGATCACTTTGCGCTTGTCGCCGTTGGCCGCCAGGAACTTGCGCGCGAACTTGTCCATCGGACAGGCCTCCGGACCTGCAACCTCGACGGTGCCGTTCAGCGGCGCTGCGAGCGTCAGCTCGGCCAGGGTGGCGACCACGTCGTCCGAGGCAATCGGCTGGAACAGCGCGGGCGACAGCCGGACCACATCGCCTTCTGTGCCCGATTTGACGATGCCGCCGACGAACTCGAAGAACTGCGTCGAGCGCAGGATCGTATAGGGAATGCCGGACGCCTTGATCAGATTCTCCTGCGCCACCTTGGCGCGGAGGTAGCCACTGTCGGGACTGCGGTCGCTGCCGACGATCGACAGCGCCAGATGGTGCTTCACGCCGGCGGCCTTTTCCGCGGCCATCAGGTTGCGGCCCGAGGTCTCGAAGAATTCGAGCACCGCCTTGTCCTCCCACACCGGTGCGTTCGCCAGATCGACGACGACCTGTGCGCCGGAGAGCGCCTCTTTCAGTCCCTCGCCGGTGATGGTGTTGACGCCGGTATTGGGCGCGGCCGCGATGGCATCATGACTCTTCTCCTGCAGTTTCTTGACGAGCTTTGATCCGATGAGGCCGGTGCCCCCGATGACGACAATTTTCATGATTTTGCTCTCCAAGGGTATGCAAGGGAGTGTCAGGTTGTGTCTTATTCGACGGGGAAGGATGCCGGATCGGCGGCCGGAAAGCCTTGTGGCGGCCTTGAAGCGCGATTGAATTTCGCTTGGGTTTCCGTCCAAACAGCGGGATAAAAGAGCAATACGAGCCAAGAAAGCGCCTCGCTGTTCCGGCAGTTTCCGCTCGCTTTACCGGCGCGACAACCCGCCGAGCTCGGCGATGATCGCCGTTGGGACGATGGGCGGCGATGAGAGGGCTACGTGCAGTACGCGTTCGAGGACTACGTGATCGACTCGGACCGGCGGGAGCTCACGCGCAGCGCCGAGCCGATCGCCGTCGGGCCGCAGGTCTTCGACCTGCTGCTCCATCTGCTGCGGAACCGCGAGCACGTC
>Ga0307474_10000522_pt1 | contig 27525 bp, 28 predicted proteins | sample atmos_gasesECM1C_2_FD_203312 | JGI IMG/M metagenome (GOLD analysis project Ga0307474, IMG submission 203312) | Hardwood forest soil microbial communities from Morgan-Monroe State Forest, Indiana, United States - atmos_gasesECM1C_05 | ecosystem: Environmental > Terrestrial > Soil > Temperate... | reverse complement strand
GGAACACGGTGCGCCCTTGCTGTCTTGGACTTCGTCTTCATTAAGACGCCTCTCCATGGAACGATTCCCGTGACGTACACACGGGTCATTCGTGTCAGGCCCAAAAGATTTTCCCGGGGATAGCGCCGAGCCGTTGCGAAACTAGAAGCTCGCTTGGATTCCAGGTCCGACTCGCGCCGCTGGCATATTACAATTGCTGCTTAGGCGGATTCCAATGAAAACCTCTGAAAAAGTCGTCCTGACCGCGCTGCTGGTGTTGCTGATCGCCGCGCTTGCCGCAACTCTGTATACGCGCGATTGGGCCGATTCGCCGCGCCGGCTTCACGTGGACGCAGTTCGCAACCAGCACAAAGAGCAGCTCGTGGATACGCGCGCGCTCGACACCGCGCAGCAATTGGCCCCTCTGGCTGTCACCCACTGGGAGCAACAGTACGCCCAAGAAGCGCTGCGGCTTGCGGATCACTCCGTCGACCTGGCGTTTGCCGCAGCTCTCGAAGATGCCAAAGAAAATCCTCCACCCGAAACCGCCGAAACCCGTGACTTGAATAAGCGTCTGGTGGATTTGGAAGCGCGGGTCAGCACGGAAACGGCCCGAGTGGCGCAACTCACTGCGCAGATTGCCAAGGCGACGGCGAGCACCAAAGACGCCTTGCAGGAAGATCTCGATCTCGTCAACGCTCAACTCGCGCTCGATCAAGACGAACTGGACGACGCACATCAGGACTTGACCCGCGCCGGCGGCGATAAGCGCGCCGTCATTCAGCAGCAACTCGACCAACACGAGGCCTCGCAAGCGCACGCGGCTAAGCAGGCCGAGAGCGTGAACCCGGCGGCTTCGCCCGAAGCCTCCCATTCCAAGAGCCTGCTTACTCAAATCGAAGCTGTGTGGTCGCTGCGCACCAAGATCAGCCTCCTGGAGCAAGCCCGGCAAAACGCTCTGGATCGCGCCGCCACGGACTCCGCCGCGCACGACGCCCTGGAGAAAGACTTAGGGGCAGAAAAATCTCAGAAAAAAGTAGTCCAGTCGAATTCCAAGACCACCGCTGCCGCGAAGCCCACTTCGCAACCAGCCGCGCCTGCGGACGCTTCGAACCCAACAGACGCCAAGGGCCAACCAATTTCGCAGATTACTTTCCTCAAGCACCTCGGCGTCGACCAGAAAAACATCGCGGCCTACGATAAGCGCATGGAAGACGAGCAGTCCCTGGCGACGGTCTACACCGGCTGGCTCGCGCTGGCCCAGGCGCGCCATAACGCATTTGTCCACGGCATTCTGCTGTGCGCTGTTTGGATTGTGCTTATCGGATTGTTCATCTTCGCCGCCAATTCCGTGGTGCAGCGCTTCCTCTCTGACCTGTCCATCGATCGCCGCGAGATGCATGCGATTCGGGCCATCGTGCTCTTTGCGGTCCAAGCTCTGGGAATCGTTCTAATCCTTTTGGTGATTTTTGGGATCCCTAGCAATTTCGCGACAATCGCGGCGCTTGCCGGTGCCGGTATCACCGTCGCCATGAAGGATTTTATCGTCGGTTTTTTTGGCTGGTTTATTTTGATGGGTCCGAACGGCATTAAGCCCGGCGACTGGGTCGAGATCAATGGAGTGGGCGGGGAAGTCCTCAGCGTCGGCTTGCTGCACACCGTGATTCTGGAGACGGGAAGCTGGAGCGACGCGGGACATCCCACCGGACGCAAAGTGACCTTTGTAAACAGTTTTGCCATTGAAGGTCATTATTTTAACTTCTCTACTTCGGGCCAGTGGCTTTGGGACGAAATTCAAGTGCAGGTGCCGGCCGACAAGGATCCATATAAGATCGCAGAAAGTATTCAAAAGATCGCGGCCGACGACACCGCTGCCAACGCCAAAACCGCTGAAGAGGAGTGGAACAGGGTGGCGACGGGCGACGCCAAGAAGTCGTTCTCTGCGCTGCCCTCAATGAACGTGCGGCCTACGGGCTCAGCGGTTGATGTCCGCGTCCGCTACCTTACCCGTGCTAACGAACGGCACGAAGTCAGGGCGCGACTATATCGCGCAGTCGTGGACCTGCTGCATTCCACCAGCATTCCGGAAAGCGCCGCGGTAAAACCCGCCACTTAGATTTCATTCGAGAGAAAATTTGCAGGAAATCGGCTCGCCGTACGGCGTTGTTCCAGTTTGCGCGTTGCAGCCTGGGCCGTTCATGCCGCATCGCTACAGAACCGCAAACACGTGATAGCTGAAGTAGCCCAGCAATATCCCAATCGCCGAGCCGGCCAGCACGTCACTGAGGAAATGCATTCCCAGAATAATTCGCGAAGAAGCAATTAGCAGCGCCACCGCCAGCAGAACAATCTGCAGATCGGGGTAGAACATACCGATGGAAAGCGCGATGGCGAACGATGTAATCGAATGTCCCGAGGGAAACGAGTATTTGTCCGGTGGCAGGATCGACGCCCAGCAATGCGGCTCGATCTCGCAGGGCCGCTTGCGGCGGCTGGCGTGTTTCAGCGTTCGGAACAGAAAGATCCCCGCCGCTGCTGCCGCCGTGGCCGAGCCGATCGCCAGGAATTTCTGCGATCCGCCGAATACCAGCAAAATCAACCCGATGGAATACCACAGCCATCCGTCCCCCAGCCGGGTCATCATGATCATCAAAATGCGGAACCACCGTGGCGCGCGCCAGCGGTGAATCTTCCGCATCAACCGGTGGTCGTTCGATTGAATGTGACCCCACACCGTTTGTGCCACCGTCATAGGTACTCCTCGGCCATGGTTTGCGGCTCAGAGATCCAGCGGAGACGTTTGTTCTTTTCGGGCTGGCCCAATACTTCCGGGCCCCAGCGGCGGATGAACATCTCTTCGTGGCAATAATTCCAGAAGGTAAATCCGGGGACCAGAAGCGCGATCGGCGATAGCAGCGTGGTCCACATCTTCTCGCGCATCATTTCGTAGATGATCACGTACACGTCGCGGGTCAGCTTGGTGAAGCTTCCGGACTCACCAGAAACTCGCCCCAATCCGTTGCGTAGTCCTTCGAAGAATTCATCCTTATCGCGAGCGCCCAGCACTTCGGTGTAAGCCGCGCCTACCGAAGGCAGCGCGTGCGCGTCGCTTCCGCCGATCCCGATCTTGCCCCATTGTTTTGCGAGTCGAGCCGCCTGATCGTTGGCGCGCTCCAGCATGTGGCTGTTTTTTATTTCAAACGCCGGGAAGTATTCGTTGAACCACTTGAAATCTTCCAGCTCGCGCCGTCCAGTCAGGCCGGAAAAGACGTGGTTGATGCTGAAGAAAATTCGTTTCTCGGTCAGGTACATCAGCAGCGAGACCAGATCGCTGCGGCGTTGCAGCAATTGCACGTGCTGCTTTTCGCTGACGTCATAGACCCCGATGTGCACCTCGGTGCCGCTCGGCATTCGGCAAGTCAGCTCTTCGCTGACGAAGAAATTCGGCAGGCTGTGCAGCTTCTCGGCGCCCTCGATCGAATCATGGTCGGTCAGCGTGAACAGATCCATCCCGCGGCGCTGCAGAACGGCATAGATTTTCTGGGGATCGCTATAGCTTTCGCGGCAAATGCTCTTCACCACCGGGGTTGTGGTAGGCCCAGAGTAGTAGGAGTGGACGTGTAGGTCGCACTTCACGAGACCAAATATGAACTTCCTCTATTACTCTCGAATGACAACCGCGCTAAACTTCTGATAACACTGGTACTTAACTGATTGGATATCGTTCACACTCTTTTAACCGAATTTTAGCAAAGTATGGCACTCGCACTGCCAGACTCGCGCCCGATGCCCAAAATCGAGTTTTGCTTTTTCGACGCCGGCGGCGGTCATCGCGCCGCCGCCACGGCCCTGGATATGTCCATCAAGGCCCAGAACCTACCCTGGAACGTCCAACTCGCCAATATTCAGGAAATAATGGAAGAGCTCGATATCCTCAAGAAATACGCGGGAATACGCATCGAGGATTATTACAACTGGATGCTCCGCAGCGGCTGGACGCTGGGCAGCATCCAGCTCATGAAGGTTCTACAGTTCGCCATTCGTTCACGCCACCAGGCCACCGTTCGCCTGCTGGCGAAATACTGGGCCGAATCGAAGCCGGATTTGCTTGTGTCTTTCGTCCCACATTTTAACCGGGCTCTCTACGAAAGTTTTGTGAACGCGTGTCCAGGACGCCCATTCCTGACGGTACTGACCGACCTCGCCGACTATCCGCCGCATTTTTGGATCGAAAATCAGCCGCAATATCTCGTATGCGGCTCGGATCGCGCAGTCGCCCAGGCGCACGCCGCCGGGCACACCGCCGATCGCGTGTTTCGCGCATCCGGCATGATCTTGCATCCGCGTTTTTATGAACCGCAATTGGAAGATCGCGCCGCTGGTCGCGCTCGCCTGGGCCTGCGTCCCGACTTGCCCACGGCACTTGTCCTGTTCGGCGGGTATGGCTCGCAGACCATGCTCAACATCGCCACAGCGCTTGAGGAGTCGAACCTCGAGCTCCAAATGATTTTCATCTGCGGCCGGAATGAGAAATTAGCGAACGCTCTGCGCGCGCAAAAATCGCGGCTTCCCCGTTTCGTCGAGGGCTTCACCAAGAACGTAAACGCCTACATGCACCTCGCTGATTTTTTCATCGGCAAGCCAGGGCCAGGCAGTGTCAGCGAAGCGATACACATGAAATTGCCGGTAATCGTTGAATGTAACGCCTGGACCTTGCCGCAGGAGCGTTACAACGCCACCTGGGTTCTGGAGAGAGAAGTGGGAATCGTATTGCGCAGCTTCCGTGAGATCGTACGAGCGGTCGGCCAGATGATCGAGCCGTCAAATCTCTCGCGCTATCGCGCGAACACTGCGGCCTTACATAACCGGGCGGTCTTCGAAATCCCGGGCATGATCAATCGGATTTTGGAGAAATCGGCTCGGTCGGTTGCCGCCGACTAAGACCGATTGCCGCGTTGGGAATCGAAACGAACGGAGAAATAGCGCGGTATAAACTTCGCAGTACGAAAATTTCCCAAATAGAAATCCGGTTATTTAGGGATCGACGGGCTTTCCGAAACTTCGCGGAAGATGAAATAGCTTCCTACTCCAGCTGCAGCCAGAACGATCAAATCGAATACCAGGTGCCGGTGCCTCGGAGATCGAATGTCGTTGTCCCTGCCACCGACGCCTGCTGCTTCTTGCGCCGCCGGTTTCGTTGCTGCTGGCTCCAAGTCCATGGTCACGCGGTAGGACTTGCCTTCTGGAATCATGTGCAATTCGCCGTCATTGTTCAGGACCAGCGTGCCGCGGTACGACGAAATCACGACCTCGAGAGGTCCCGTAATCGTTACCTGCCCGTAGGCCGGCTGCCCATTCGCGGCGCTCACAATTCCTTCAGGTATTTCCAATGCGACTTGGTCAGTACCATTTGAGGAAAATCCAACCGTGCCGCGCGCCACCAGCGCATGCACCATATCGGCCTTTTGCGACAACGTCGCCGTGCTAGAAGCGAGCAGATACACTTGGCTTCCGCCAACTTTCAGGCGTAGCGTTCCACCTTCTTGGGTCTCGACGGTATCGCCGGGGTACACCGTCGTACCTACTGCCACCAGCGCTGTTCCGATCACTGCTTCCTGCGCCTGCGTGACCAGCCCGAGCGGCTTATCATTTGCAGCTGCAGCGAACGTCGGAACGTTTAGGAGTGAGGCGACTAAAATGGCGATGAATAAAGACTTGCAGAGAGATCGCACGGAAACCTCCTAAGATTGCAACACCAATTTAGGCGCTTAAAACCCAAGTGTCAATAGGCCTCAACACCTACCCCATCGGCCCCAATTTGCACCACTTGAAACGATTTCGCCGCCGCAGCTTACGCTAGCATTTGCCGGACCAATCCCTCCCCTCGATATCCTTATGCGTTAGAATATCCTGCCGTTGGAGGCAATCCGTGATTCATCATTTCGTCTTCCACAATGACCGGGTTCTGCCCGTCGAAAGTGTCCGCCTCTCACCCGGCCAGGCCGGCCTGCTCAATGGCTGGGGCCTATTCACCACCATTCGCATCCACGACGGCATCCCCTTCGCCTTCGAGCGCCACTGGAGTCGCCTGGAACGCGACGCGGAACGCACGCATTGCCCGTTTCCCTTCGTGGCGGAGGCGGTTCGCGGGCAGCTTGCCTTACTCTTAGAGGCCAACACGGTCCGCGAAGGCGCCGCGCGAATTTACGCGATCTACAATCAGGTCGGCTTTTGGCGCAGCAATGAAAATTTTCCGCGCGTGGATTTGCTGCTCTGTTCCGCCGATCTGCCTTCCTATCGCGAGCCCTCCCGCCTTGGCCTTCGCGAATTCGGCCGCTATGCTTCGTCACCACTGGCCGGCGTGAAAGTTCTTTCCTGGCTCGATAATGTCTGGAATTACTACGAGGCCCAGCAGGCCGGATTCGACGAGGTTGTGCTGCTGAATGAACGCGGCGAAGTCGCGGAATGTACCGCCGCTAATATTTTTTGCGTCCGTGGCGGCCGCGTCGCCACTCCGCCACTCAGCTCCGGCTGCCTTTCCGGCATCACTCGCAGTGTTCTGCTCGAAATCGGCGGATCGGTAGGCGTGGAAGTGAAAGAAGCCGTGCTGCGCCCCGAAGACCTTTACGCCGCCGACGAAGTCTTCATTTCTTCCACCAATCGCAGCATGTTGGGAGTCACCGAAATCAACGGACACCACATCGCCTCTGCGCCCGGGCCGGTTACGCTCAAAATGGAGAATGCCTTTGGTGAGTATGTGAGGCGCTACATTGCTGGGAAGTCCGCCGCGGCCCCTGGCCGTTGACTCGCGCCGTCACCGCGTTCGCGTTGCCGGCTCAGTGAATCATCCAACCCAGAATTCCGGTGACAACGCCTGCTAGTCCCAACAGCATGCCGAAGTACCAGAAAATTTTCTTGCGGGTCAGCAGGGTGATCGAACAAATCACCAGCGCTGCTTCCAGCAGCACCTCCCCCAGGTCGTAGCGGTCCGCTCGCGCCTCTTCCACTTTCACTTCCGCTTCGGCTTTCTTCGCTTCCGCCTGGATATCCTTTAATTCTTCGGAGTAGCGCTCCACTTCTTTCGCATACTTCTCCTTGACCGCGTCGGCGTGCGCCGAATCCTGCAAAGAAAATATGGAGAGCTCATCGAGAAACAATTCGTAGTTTCTGCGCCGTATTTCCTTGGCCTGGTAGTAGGCCCACTGATCCGCGGCGCGGGACTGCAGCAGCACCTCTTCGGTGTGCGCGCGATGGCCCAGGAGCGTCACGCTGGCCACCAGCACCGCCAGTAGCGCCATGGTCAAGGTGACCGGAGCCAGATTGTGTTCTTCCGATCCGTGCTCCGCGTGTTCTTTCAGCTCCATGATGTCTTCGGCCATTCTTCCTAGCCTCCCGGTTTTCGTGTTCCAGCTATGGTGAAAAAGAGTATCAGAGGGCCACGCGGCTGCGCCACGGCCTTTCCGCTGGCGCGCGCTAACGCACCGAAGTAGACTCTCCGTTCACAGCTTTAAGGAGACGAAGTTCCATGAGCGATCTCGCCGCAAAAACCTGCGTCCCGTGCAAGGGTGGCATACCGCCTCTTGCCGGAAAGGAATTGGAGACTCTCGCGCACCAAGTGCCGCAGTGGAACGTGGTCGATGGCCATCACCTGACTCGCGCCTTCAAGTTTCCCGATTTCGCGCAGGCCCTCGCCTTCGTCAACAAAGTCGGCGCCATCGCCGAAGAGCAGGGCCATCACCCGGATATTCTGCTCACCTGGGGCAAAGCGGAAGTTACCATGTGGACCCACAAAATTAACGGGCTGACCGAAAGCGATTTTATCCTTGCCGCGAAAATCGACAGACTCTGATCGAAGCCCCAGCCTTCGACTGTTCCTACCGTCAGCATTAGGCCAAACCAGCCCAAATAAACCACTACATTTCCACTACAGCGATAGCACTTTGATAACAACCCCGCTCCCGCTTCGTTGACGGATTTTCCTGCAGCGCCTACGGTCGTTGTATACCCTTGGGGAGGCTGTCGTGCGTTCTTTAGCCCGTTCTTTTATAGCGATTCTGCTGGTGTTGGCCCTGCTCGATATTCCCGCGCTTGCCGCTACCGCCAAACCGCTGGGCCTCGTCGTTCAGGCCCGCGAAGCTCTGCTGGATAATTCGACGCTCGCCGTCGGAACCACCGTCTATCCGGGCGACACCGTGCAAACCGACGAAGGCGGAACGCTTCGTTTAAAGTTCGGAACCAACCAGCTTTACCTCCTGAGCTCCAGCGCCGCCACCTTCTCACAAAATGAAAACACCATTCGCGCCACCGTTGGCCGCGGAACCGTGGGTTTCTCCTCCAACGCATCCAGCGAACTCGAACTAGCCATCCCGCAGGGAATTTTGCGGGCGGGGCGGGGCCAGGCGGCTTCCGGACAAGTCACAATTACGAACCCGCAGGAAGTGGTGATTTCGGCCTACCAGGGCGCGCTCGTTCTGGATAATGAAGGCGAATTCCACACCATTCCGGCCGGCAAGACGTATCGCGTCACCATGGATTTGGAACCCGCCGCCCAGCCCGAACCGGCCCGTCGAGATCAGGATCCCAATAGGGACGCCGGTGTAATCCCCACCAAGCGCCGCAAACTATACTTTGAGTTGTTGCTGGTCGGCGCCGCCGCTATCGGAAGTTATTTTATCTGGCGCGAAGTGACCGAGAGCCCGTCCATACCCAAATAGAAACGCAGGACCCCCACGGATCGAAACCCGAACGCGTAGTTCCACGCCTCCTTTTCGAAGAGACTCGTGATCCATTCCTCCCGGATTTTGTTTCACACTCCCATCCGCGAAATTATATGATTGTGTTTCAACTATTCTTGGATGGGGCAGGGAATGGCCACCGGAAATCGAGAAATTCCGAAGAAAGCTCTGCGCAGCACGCGCTTATTCGATATCTACAAGCGTACTGCGTTTGTGGGCGAGTACGCCTGGTGGCGAGTGCGCGGCAGACCCCGCCCCAAGGTTCCGCATCTGGTCAAGCAGCGCACTCTCACAGAATTTGCCCAGGACTACAAATTGGAAGTTCTGGTCGAAACCGGAACCAATCTCGGCCACATGATCGGCGTGCAGAAAGATCGCTTCCGGGAAATTTATTCCATCGAACTCGACGAATGGCTCGCGGCGCGCGCTAAACGCAAGTTCGCTGATCGCCCGCACATTCACTTGTTTCAGGGCGACAGTGGCACTGTCCTGCCGAAAATCGTTCCGATGTTGAAAGAGCGCTGTCTGTTCTGGCTCGACGCTCACTGGGGTGACGAGTCTGCCCCCATCAAGCAGGAACTCGAATGTATCTACCGCCATCCCATTCGCGATCACGTCTTACTGATCGACGATGCCCGCTGGTTCGATGGCCGTGGCGATTACTTGTCCATCGAAGAGCTTCGCCAGCATGCCGCCCGCGAATATCCCGGCAGCGTCCTTGAAGTGAAGGACGACATCATCCGCATCTATAATCCCGCCGCCCGGCTTTAATCTCCGATAACGGTCGCGCTGACCTCCGGGAAGTATAAAATGAGGGGTAGATCTTGGGCGTCGCTTCGGACGTCTTGAATTAAGCTCGGCTCGCTATTTCCATCACCATGCTGAAACGCCTCTTCCTTCACTACATCGCCGAAGAAACGCGCCCCATGCTGCGTTTGGCCATCCCGCTCGTTCTGGCTGAACTCGGCTGGATGACCATGGCCATCGTCGACACCATGATGGTCGGGCGCCAGGCCCACAGCGCCGAAGCGATCGGAGCCGTCAGCTTGGGCAGCATTCTCTTTGCCTCCGCTGCGATCTTTGGCACCGGCCTCATGCTCGGTCTCGACACCTTGGTTTCGCACTCTTACGGGTCGGGTGATATCGAAGATTGCCACCGCTCCATGGTCAATGGCCTCTATCTTTGCCTAGCCATCTCTCCGGTGCTGATGTGCGTGATTTATTTATTCGAACCAGTGCTGCGCCACCTGAACATTCCCGAGCCGGTTTTGAACCAGGCTATCCCGTATCTTCGCACCCTGAACTGGAGCACCTTCCCGCTTCTGGCCTTTTTTGTTTTTCGCCGTTATCTGCAAGGCATGAATCTGGCCAAGCCGGTGATGTTCGCGTTGATCTCCGCGAATCTGATAAATCTGCTGGGGAATTGGGCCCTGATTTACGGTCATCTCGGTTTTCGGGCCATGGGTACGGTCGGCTCGGGCTGGTCCACTTGCTTCTCCCGAACCTACATGATGCTCGTCCTGCTCGCCTACGCGCTGTATTACGACCACCGCAACAAAACTGGTTTGCGCAATGCGGCGCGCCTGCCGAATTCGTTGCGTTTTCGAAAACTGGTCCGTCTGGGACTTCCGGCCGCGACGCAATTCGGTCTCGAAGTGGGAGTATTCGCCGTGGCCACCGCGCTGATCGCGCGCCTGGGCGCCGTTCCCCTCGCCAGCCACCAGGTCGCGCTGAATACGGTCAGCTTCACCTACATGGTTCCGCTGGGCATTAGTGCCGCCGCCGCGGTCCGCGTCGGGCAAGGTCTTGGCCGCCGCGATGCCGACGCCGCAAGCCGTGCCGGCTGGACCGCCATGCTCCTCGGAACTGGTTTCATGGGTTGCATGGCCCTGCTCCTGTTTCTGATTCCGGGCCCGATTGTGCGCATCTACACTTCGGACCGGGCGTTGATTCCTCCCACGATCACGCTGCTTTTCGTCGCTGCGTTCTTTCAACTGTTCGACGGCATGCAGACCGTCGCCACCGGCGCCTTGCGCGGCGCAGGCGACACGCGTACTCCCATGTTCTGCCATTTATTTTTTTACTGGTTGGTGGGACTGCCACTCGGTGCTTATCTCTGCTTTCGCTTGGGGTGGGGCGCGCCCGGCCTCTGGACCGGGCTTAGCGTTGCGTTGATTCTGATCGGCAGCGCTTCGCTCTATTTCTGGCGTCGAAAGGAAAAATCCTTCGCGACCATGGATTTTCAGGTTCCGGAAAATTTGACGCCCGCGAACGATCCGACGTTTTCAATCTAGGAACCCGATGGCGACCACCGCGCACAAACACAAAACGAAGAAAAACAAATTCATGCCCAACGCCTTTATGGCTCGCGCCATCGAGCTTTCGGTCGAAAATGTGCGCATGGGCGGAGGCCCCTTCGCTGCTGTCGTGGTGCGTGAGGGGAAAATCATTGCGGAAGGCGTGAACTCAGTGTCCACCGAGAATGATCCCACCGCCCATGCCGAAGTGATGGCCATCCGTGCCGCCTGCAAAAATTTGGGGATTTTCGAACTGACCGGCTGCGAAATCTACAGCAGTTGCGAGCCGTGCCCCATGTGTCTTGGCGCCATTTACTGGGCTCGCCCCATTTGTGTTTTCTTCGCCAATCGAGCCGCCGACGCCGCGAAATTTGGCTTCGATGACGCTTTCATTTACAGCGAGATCCAGCTCGATCACGGCGACCGCAAAATCCCCATGATCCAAATGATGCGCGAAGAAGCTCTGGGCGCCTTTCGCGCCTGGAAGCAAAAACCGAATAAGGTTCGCTATTAAACACCTGGCCAGTCCGAGGTTGTCGAAAATAGCCTTACACTGTTACATTTGTAAGGTCCATTGATTCACAGAATGCTCTCGATTTCGAACAGCCTTTGGCTTGCCCTGGCGAGCGACGACGTACCACCAGCCTCGAACCAGCTCGATTGCACTGCCTCGCGGATACGAACCGGAGCCTTGACCCTCGTTCATGCGTGAAAAAATTCTAATCGTCGATGACGAAATGGGTGCGCGGGCCGCGCTTGAATTCCTGCTGCGTCGCGAGGGTTTCGAAGTGCGCGATGCTCCCGATGGCCGCACCGCCATCGCCGAATGCGCGACCTTCCGCCCGGACTTGATCCTTCTCGACATCATGATGCCGGGAATGGATGGCTTTGAAGTGTGCCGTCGCATTAAGAGCGCGCCCGAAACCCGGCTCACCCCGGTCGTACTGATCACCGGCCTGACCGCCACGGAAGATCGCATTAAGGGAATTAATGCCGGCGCCGACGATTTTCTGTGCAAGCCCATCGACCTGAACGAACTTCTGGCTCGCACGCGCTCGCTGCTCCGCCTGAAGCAAATCACCGACGAACTCGAGAACGCCGAAGCCGTGCTGTTTAGCTTGGCGTACAGCATCGAAGCTCGCGACCCCTACACTCGCGGCCATTGCGAACGCCTCGCGGAAATGTCCGCGCGCTTGGGCGAACGCCTCGGCCTGCCCGAAGACCAGATCAAAGCCCTGCGCCGCGCGGGCGTCGTCCACGACATTGGCAAAGTCGCCGTTCCGGATTCGATTCTGCTGAAACCTGGCCCGCTCACCGCCGAGGAAACCAGCATCATTCAGAAGCATCCGGTCGTCGGCGAAAGAATCTGCGCACCGCTGAAGACATTTCGACTGGTGCTGCCCATCATTCGCCATCACCACGAAAAATTTGACGGCTCAGGCTATCCCGACGGGTTGGTCGGCGACGCCATCCCGCTGACCGCGCGTATCTTGCAACTTTCGGACGTCTACGATGCGCTCACCACGGACCGCCCCTACAAAGTGGCCTTCACGCCGGAAGTCGCCCTCGATCTGATGGAAGAGGAATGTGAACGCGGATGGTGGGACCGCCAGTTGCTGACCGCGTTTCGTCAAATGATTCTCGAAAGCCAGGCCGAGCTGGCCCCGACGGTTTATCGCAAAGCCGTAAATTAATTTGGTTTCACGCCGCGTGGTCTATTAAGCAAATCCCGCAATGCGTTCCTCGCCAGAATAAATCACGAATCGCCGTCCACGCAAAAATCCCACCAGCGTCATCCGCAGTTCCCGCGCCAGCTGCACCGCCAGACTCGAAGGCGCAGAAACCGAAGCCAGCACCGGCACCCCCGCCACCAGCGCTTTTTGCACGATTTCAAATCCTCCGCGTCCGCTGACCAGCAACACGGAATTTCCTAACGGTACTCGATGATCCAGCAGCGCCCAGCCAATCACTTTGTCCACTGCGTTGTGCCGGCCGATATCTTCACGCACCACCAGCAGCCCGCCCGAAGAATCGAAGAGCGCCGCGGCATGCAGCCCTCCTGTCCGCTGGAATACATCCTGCGACGACCGCAGCGCCTCCGGCAGGCTCAACAGCAGTTCCGCCTCCACTCGAAAATCCGGATTGGGCGGATTCAGCAAACGCGAGCGCACCGCATCAATCGAGGCCTTTCCGCAAATTCCGCAGCTCGACGACGCAAAGAAATGCCGCCGCATTTTCTGAAAATCTGGAGTCGATTCCTCCACCAGCGTCGCCTGAATCACATTGCCGCGCTTCAGCCCGTCGTCGGTAACGGGCTCAACATTCTCGAGCGCTACAATCTGTTCACGGTTTTGAACCAATCCTTCGGTGAACAGAAAGCCGGCGGCCAATTCCACGTCGTGGCCGGGCGTCCGCATCGTCACGCTGAGCGGGTCGTCACCCACCCGTATCTCCAGCGGCTCTTCCGCCGCTAGATAATCGTCCTTCCGGCCAATGTCTCCGTCATCCCACTCCGCCACTCGGGTCAGATTCACGCTGCGCTGTTTTTCCGGCACGTTGGTGCCTCCGTTCCGAACATTATGCGTGAGCCCAGACGTTTCGGGAACTTGCCTCTCCGATTCGCACGTAATCTCGCGCGAAGACCTTTCAAGCTTTGTTCCCAAGCTGGTATTTGCCTCCACTGCGGCGGTAGAATGTTTGTCCCTCGCGGTGTTTAGCTCTACAGACTGCTGGGGCCTGGAATGGCACATAGCCTTCATATTCGCGAACCCCAGCCCCTTAAACGCATCGGTCTAGATGATTGGATGTCCCGCGTCGCCGAACTCGCCGGCAAAGTGCAGGACGGCTGGGATGTCGACGACATTCACGACCTGCGCACGGCGATGCGCCGCTGCCGCTCCATGGCCGAAAGCCTCAGCGAAGTAAATCCTGACCCTGGCTGGCGCAAGCTCAAGAAAACGACGCGCAAGCTTTTCCGCGCGCTCGGCGAGTTGCGCGATTCTCACGTCAAGCTGGAGTGGATCAAAAAACTCGCTCCCGCCTCGGACCCGTTGCGCAAGCTGCTCATCCAGTCCATCAGCGAGCGTATGGCCGCCCAAGTGGAAACTTGCCAAAACGCCATGGCTAAGTTTGATCCCAAGGAATTCCGCCGACTCTCGAAAAAACTCAGCGACCGCGCTCAATTCTTCCCACTGGAAAGCGTCGTATATCAGCGGTTGGCGCTAACCCGCCTGAACGAGGCCGCGCTGCAATACCAGGTCGCCCGCAAGGGCCGCAGCCGCATTGCCTGGCACCGCTTGCGGATCGCACTGAAGCATTTTCGCTACACGCTGGAGAATTTTGCGCCGCAACACGGTGAGCCCTGGATGGAGAATTTGAAGCACATGCAGGATCTGCTCGGCGACGTTCACGATTTGGACGTATTGCGCCGCGAACTCTGGCGCCACAAAACAAAAACGGATTTGGTGCACCTCGAGCGCTGGCTGGAACTTATGCAGAAGCGGCGCGCCCGCCGCCTGGCCGGTTTTGCGTCACTCGCAGCGGGAGATCCGCCGGTATGGCAGGTTTGGAGGGGCGGCTTTCGTTCGGTTCCGACTTTGCAATTCGTTCCGGCGCCGGCGGCGGCTGCCCCAGCGGCTCACTCCGCCAGTTGACGCAGCATTTTCGGCGTCACAATCCACAGCAAATCCCACTTACCGCGTGCGGCGCTGTGTTCCAGGCAAGCGATCCCCGCCTTTTTCAGCGCCGTAAACACACTTTGTGTTCCCACCAGGTGCGCGATCATCAGGTCCAACTGTGGCGCGTGCCCGAAGCACATCAATTCCTTGGCCCGCAGCCGCACGATTTCCTTGGTGATTTCCGCCGGGTTTCCTGAAGGCTTCAACGCATCATGCGTCCGGATTTTTTGTTGTGGAAATCCCAATACTTCCGCGAAAATCTCCGCGGTCTGCGCCGCGCGCACGTAGGGGCTGGTAATCAATACGTCCGGTTTGACCTTTAACTCAAGCAGGCCGAGCGCAGCCGTCCGGGTCTTTTGCACGCCCTTCGCCGTCAACGGCCGTTCCGGTTCCGGCGGTGATTTCGGATCGCTCGGGTCCACGGCGATGCCATGGCGCACCAGATAAAGAATCATTAGGCTACCTTCTCTTTTCCCTGGGCCCGCCTGAATTCGGCGGTCAAACGAAATTCCTTCTCAAACATATCAGATTTCCGATGCAAACCGGCCAGATCGAGCCGGGTGCCATCCGTCGCCCGGATCACAAAAATTGCAGTGCGCCCCGAAATCTGCACGTCGACGCCCGCGATGCGCTCGGCGTGTTCCGACTCCAGCTTTTCCGCGATGCGCAGCAAACTGGTCAGCACCCGCGTCTGTCTTTGCCGCAGATTGTCCATCGCCGCATACGACGCATGATCGAACTGCGGCTCCGATTTCGAATTGTGATAGCGCACCAGCGCCGCCACCATGTCTTGCCGCCACCCGCGCAGCCCAGGAATTTCCGCATTGCGCACCAAATATTCGCCGTGGCGGTGATGCGCCTTGCGGTTCACAAAATGTCCCACGTCGTGCAACAGCGCCGCAATTTCCAGCACCAGCCGCAGGTCCGCGCCCATCTCATGAATCGGACGCAGCTGATCGAACAGCGCCAGCGCCAGTTTCGTCACTTGCTCGGCGTGTTGCGGATTGTAATCGAGCCGCCGCGCGAACCATCGCGCGCTGGCCAGCAATTCGTCGGCGCGTCCGCGCTCTTCCACCGATGTGATCCGCACCGAATACTGTTCCGCCACCAGATCCAGCAGAATTCCTTCGCGTACCCCTACGCCCGGCACCAGCATCGATCGCAGGTCCAGCCATTTTGCCAGCGTCGTGAAAATGATGGCCGCAATGCCCATCACTTCCGCCCGGTCCTTGCGCACCCGATACGCCCGCATTCGTCCCGGCACATCCAGCGCCAGCATTCGCCAGGTCTGGTCGCGCAGCAGGCTGGTGTTGATGGTCGGTATGGTATCCATCAGTGGTCCCGCGGCCAGCCGCACCAGCGCCTCGGCGTTTCCTCCGCAGGCTACCGAAACGGCTCTCGTCAGTTTCGGCGCCGAAGGCATCGCGCTGCGCAGCAACGCCAGAATGTGATGGCGCAAACGTTCCGTTTTGTCCTCATCGATCGCGCCGTCGAGCTTGAAAGTTTCCATCAGGCGGATCGTTCCGAGTGGCAGCCCGATGCGATGTTCCAAAACCCCGCGCTGATAAAAATTTAACTCCAGGCTTCCGCCCCCCAGATCGAAAATCACCCTGGGCTGGGCGCGATCTCCCAGCGTCCATTGCACTGCCTGGCAAACCAGCCGCGCCTCCTCTTCGCCGCTGATTACTTCCAATTCAATTCCGGCCTTGCGCCGTACCCGATCCATCAGCCGCCGATGGTTTCGCGCTTCGCGCGCCGCCGCCGTCGCCACCGCTCGATAAGCGCCGACGTTGTATTGGTCCATGCGGTCCCGGAATTGACGGAACGCGCGCGTGGCCCGGTCGATCGTGTCGCCGCCAATGATGTGCCGGGTGAAGGCATTGTGGCCCAGGCGTACCGATGCGCGTTCGTTGTCCAGAATCTCGATGTGTTTGGGGGAAGTGGCGCGCGCGATGACCAGCCGGATGGCATTCGAGCCAGCGTCAATCGCTGCCAGTTGAACGGGCGCGGCCATGGTTTACCGCCAGAGGTGCGACAAAGCGTGCGAAGGCGTGTAGTGCGTGCCGCGGATCCCCAGGTGCGACGCGATTCTCGTCCGCAAGATCCGGTTCACGTCCGCCACGCTGCTTTCGCCGTCCATTTCGATAAAACCGTGCCGTTTCGAAAGATATTCGAACTCGCGTTTGATCATCGATTGATAGCGAATAAACGACTGAAACAGATCGTTGGAGAGCGACATGTCGCGACCGGACTCCCAGTAGCTGATCGTCTGCGACTTTTTGAATTCACGGTCGAAGGCGATTTCCGGCCGCACGTTCAGCCAGAAAGTGAGATCCGGCCGCAGCGATGTCTCATAAATGCCGTGCAGATAATCGCGTCCGATGCCGCGCACCGCTGCGCGCGCAATCAGGGTGAAAATATAACGGTCCGCCAGGACGATCAAACCGGAGCGCAACGCCGGCAGAATCCGGCGTTCCAGCTGGTCAAAAAAATCCGTGCCATACATCAGCGCCAGCGTCATGCGCGTCACCGTATTTTCCGCCAGCAAGCCGTCGATGTCCTCTCCCACCAAATACGACCGGCGCAGCCCCATGGTCTGCACCGCGAACCCTTCCGATTCCAGCCATTCGGTCAGCAGGGAAATCTGCGTGGACCGTCCCGACCCGTCGGTGCCTTCGATCACCACCAGCGTTCCGCTCAGTTCCTCGGGTTTCACTCCAGGCAGGGGCGAACCATAGAAGCGCGACGGCAGCTCCACGGCCGCCTTGCTGCTCTTCCTTTTCGCCGCCGCGGCCTTCGCGGCTCTGGCTTTCGGCACGGATTTCTCGCCTCGCTTCATCGTTTCTTCGGAGCAAATTGCTGCAGCGAAATTCGCTCACCCACGATTTGCCGCATCAATTTTTGCAGTTTGTTCACCCGCACCGTGCCATCCATCAGCACGAAATTGTCGCTATCCACCATCGCGTCGTAGTTGTTCAGGATCCGCTCTTGAAAAATGCGGAAGCTTTCCGCGCGATCCAGCGAAATTCCCAAATCCATGCCCGCTTCGTAATATTTCAATTTCGGGCGTCCGGCCACGATGCGGTTCACCGCTACATCCAGCGGCGCGCGGAAATAGAACGTGATGTCCGGGGTGGGAGCGAAGCTATAAAGGTTGCGCAGCCAGTGCGGCGAGCATCCGCGCGCCGCGTCGCGCGCGAATGCGGTGTAGATGTAGCGGTCGGCCAGAACTAGGTATCCGCCGTGCAGCAACGGCATGATCTGCCGTTCACAGCGATCCGCAAAGTCGGCGGCGTGCAACAAAGAAAAAGTTGTGGGAGTCAGCAGCCGGCGCTGCTTGCCGCGCCGCGTCGCCGATTTCACCAGCGGAGAAGAATTCCATTCCGTGAAGTGGATCCGGTACCCGCCGATTTCCAGCCAGCGCTTCAGCAGATACAGCTGCGTGCTTTTTCCCGACCCGTCGATCCCTTCCACCACCACCAGCGCGCCCGGATACTCGCGCTTGGCGGCTGGCGCGGGAGCTGTAGCCAAGGATTCTGCTCGCCCCATTTCCGTTGTGATCGTCGCCATGCTCTCCCGGCTTGCTTGCGTTTACGTATGATACGTCGGAACCACCATCAATCGAATGTGAAAAGTGTGTTACAGACCCCCATTCGTGTTCCAGGCGAAATCGCTCTCCGCACGCGGGTTCCTCCGTGACTCGGCCTCTCCTCGACGAGGTTGCCGTTTCGTGTCACTCCACTTCTCGGCTCCGCAATTTCTGCTAGAATCACTCGACTTTACGCCCGTCGCGTGAAATCCGATCGCGACTCGGCTCCTGGTCTCCTGGCGGCCCATGACGGACGAAGCCGTTTTCCCCAGAAATTTTCTCAAAGCCTATCCCCGAGCCGTCCGCGGCGAGGGTTGTTTCATCTACACCGCCGAGGGCCAGCGCTATCTCGACGCGTCCGGCGGCGCTGCCGTCGTCACCATCGGCCACGGAGTTGCCGAAGTCGCCAACGCCATGGCCGCGCAAGTCGCCCGCCTCGCCTACGTCCACTCCTCGCAATTCCAAACCGCCGTCGCCGAAAAACTTGCCGAACGCATTCTGGCTCTCGCCCCGCGCGAGATGCATAAAAACGGCCGCGTCTATTTCACTTCCGGCGGCTCCGAAGCCACCGAAACCGCGCTGAAGCTCGTCCGCCAATATTGGATCGAGCGCGGCCAGCCCAAACGGTTCCGCATACTCTCGCGCCTGCAGAGCTACCACGGCAGCACCCTCGGCGCCCTCTCCGTTTCCGGCAACGTCCGCCGCCGCGAACCGTTCGCGCCCATGCTTTCCGAGTGGGGCCACATCCCGCCGTGCTATTGCTACCGCTGTCCCTTCGGCCTGAAATATCCGGAATGTAACGTCGATTGCGCCGACGAACTCGATCGCGCCCTCACCCGCGACGGTTCGAAAGACGTCGCCGCATTTATTTTCGAACCCGTGGTCGGCGCCACGCTCGGTGCGGTCTCCCCGCCCGAAGGCTACGTCCAGCGCATCGCCGAAATCTGCCATCGCCACGGCATCTTGCTGATCGCTGACGAAATCATGTCCGGCATGGGCCGCACCGGAAGACCTTTCGCCGTCGAACACTGGGGCGTTTCCCCCGACCTGATTCTCGTCGGAAAGGGAATCGCCAGCGGCTACGCGCCGCTCGGCGCCGTCATCGCCGCCGGAAATGTCGTCGACGCGCTGTCCCACGGCTCCGGAACTTTCCTCCACGGCTTTACCTACAATTCGCATCCCGTCGCCGCTGCTGCCGGCAACGCCGTCCTCGACGTCATCGAGCGCGAAAAGTTATTTGCCCGCGTCGAGCCCGCCGGCGCTGAACTTTGCGCGGCCCTCGAACCGCTGAAGAAATTTTCGGTCGTCGGCGATATTCGCGGTAAAGGCCTGTTGTACGGGATTGAATTTATACGAGACCCCAAAACCCGCGAACCCTTTCCCGCCGATGCCCGCATCGGCGCGCGCATTCAGGCCGACGCCCTCGAAGCCGGGGTGATGACCTATCCCACGCAGGGTTGCGTCGACGGCGAACGCGGCGATCACCTGCTCATTGCTCCGCCGTTCATCATTACCACCCAGATGATCCAGATGCTCGCTAACGCCCTGGAAATCGCCATCGCCGATCTCGAAAAATCGCACCTCGCTGCGCTGGGAGGCTCGTCTGCGCACAATTAAGCGGCCAGGATTGGTTTTTTGCTCGATCGCCGCTGCAGTAGCTGCCTCGTTTGTATTCGCCACCGCGATGGGCTCGGCATCCGATGCCCCTCGCCGGCTGACCGGTTTTTCTACCGATTCTGCCGCAAAAGAAACCGCGCTGGAAAATCAATTCCGCGCCCTCGCGTCACCCGATCAAATTTCTAAATTCCATCGCTATCTCACCTCCGAGCCTCATCCCGCTGGTTCTCCGCGTAACAACGAACTCGCGCAATGGGTCGCTCAACAATGGCGCGATCAGGGCCTGGAAGACGTCACCATCCACCAGTACGACGTCCTGCATTCCTCGCCGCGGCAGATTTCATTGGAAATGGTCAAGCCGAAACGTTACGTCGCGACCCTGCGCGAAGATCCTTACGATGTCGACCCCGACACCAAAAATCCTAAGGCTGACGGCGCGTATCTTGGCTATTCCGCGTCGGGGGAAATTACTGCGCCGGTGGTCTACGCCCACAGCGGCAATCCCGAAGACTACGATTATCTTCGGCAACACGGTATCGACGTTCGCGGCAAAATCGTTCTGGTCCGCTACTCAAATCCTTACTCCTACCGCGGATTCAAAGCGCTCACTGCCGAACGACTCGGCGCCGCCGCCATCCTGATCTATTCCGATCCGCAGGAAGATGGCTACAAAAAAGGCCCGGTCTACCCCAACGGTCCGTGGGGCCCGGAAAGCCACATTCAACGCGGCGCCATCACTTACGATTTTATTCAACCCGGAGATCCGCTCACGCCCGGCTATGCCGCCATACCCGGAGCGAAAAGAATTCGCCCGGAAGACGCGGTATCGCTGCCAAAAATAATGGGCGTTCCGCTTTCCTGGCGTGATGCCAAACCGCTGCTCGAAAAAATGGATGGTCCCCAGGCACCCGACTCCTGGCAGGGCGGCTTGCCGCTGAAATACAGACTGGGCGGCAAGCGTGTGGTCGTGCACCTCAAAGTCGACATGGACAACAGCACGCGCCCTTACTATGTAACCGAAGCTCGCATCCGCGGCAGCGAATCTCCCGACCAGTGGGTGATTCTCGGCAATCACCGCGACGCCTGGGTCTACGGCGCGGTCGATCCCTCCAGCGGTACCGCCGCGATGTTGGAACTCACCCGCAACCTGGGCCAACTGTTGCAGCAGGGGATTCGGCCCAAACGCACGCTCGTATTTTGCAGTTGGGATGGCGAGGAATACGCGCTCACCGGTTCAACCGAATGGGGCGAGCAATACGCCGACGAGCTGAAGCAAAAAACCGTGGCCTACCTGAACGTCGATGAAGCCACCTCCGGCTCAAATTTCCAAGGCGATGCCGTCGGCTCGCTCGCGCCGCTGCTGGTCGAGGTAAGCCGAACACTTCCTGCGCCGTCCGGAAAAACCCTTTACGACGAATGGAAAATTTCCCGCCAGACCGAGCTGGGCGAAGACCAGCCCGTCCCGGACGGAAGACTCGCCAATACCCGCATCGGCAGCGGCTCCGATCACACCGTTTTCCTGAATTTTCTCGGCATCCCCACTGTGGGACTCACCTTCGTCGGGCCCTACGGCGTCTACCACTCGCTCTACGATGACTATTTTTGGATGAACCATTTCGGCGATCCCGGCTATCGCTACCACGCCTTAATGACCCAGCTTTGGGGCGTGCTGGCCCTGCGTTTTGCTAACGCTGACGTGCTGCCTTTCGATTTCGAGTCCTACGGCGAAAACATCCGCCAATTCGCCGTCGATTTGAATTTGGCCAATCGAGTCGCCGGTCACATCGATCTCGCCGGATTGCAGCGGCAAATTGCCGACTTCCAGTCCGCAGGCCGGGAACTGAATCAATCGATTGCGATCGCGGTCGCCAATGGCAAGCTCGACCCTCCCACCGCCGCACAGATCAACGCCCAACTCATGCAGGTCGAACGCAACTGGTGCAACCCGAACGGCATTCCCGGTCGCCCGTGGTTTAAACATTCTTTGTACGCGGCGCGCTACACCTACGCGCATCTCGAATTGCCGGGCTTGACCGAAGCTGCCGAAGCTGGCGATTGGAAGCGCGCCAACGAGCAGGAAAAAATTCTCGAAACGCAGCTCGAAAAAAATACAGCGCTGCTGAAACAGATCAACCAGGAACTCACTTCCGCGCGATAGGTCATTCATGACGACAAAACTTCCGCTATTGCTGGCAGCTTTTTTCTTCGCATCCGTTGCGACCACCGCCCAAACCCAAACGAGTCCTCGCGCTCGAGATCTTGGCGTTCCCTTTGAGGGCACACCCGGCCCGCTCAATTCCATCACCGATGTGCAGGGCGTCGAAGTCGGCTATCGCACGCTGATCTCCGGCCAAGGAAAATTGGAAGTCGGCCAAGGTCCGGTTCGCACCGGCGTCACCGCCATTTTCCCGCGCGGCAAAGCGTCCGTCGATCCCGTCTTCGCCGGTTGGTTCACCGAAAACGGCAACGGAGAAATGACGGGCACCACCTGGGTCGACGAATCCGGTTTTCTTTACGGTCCGGCGATGATCACCAACACCCACAGTGTTGGAGTTGTGCGCGACGCGGTCATCGCTTGGCAATTGAAGCACGGCACCTCGCTGCCCCTTGAGGATTGGTGGTCACTACCGGTCGTAGCCGAAACCTGGGACGGCTATTTAAACGACATCAATGGTTTCCACGTGAAGCCCGAAGATGCCCAGGCCGCCATGGCCGACGCCCACGGCGGCGCGATAGCCGAGGGAAATGTAGGCGGCGGTACCGGAATGATTTGCTTCGAATGGAAAGGGGGAACCGGCACAGCCTCGCGAAAGCTGCAACCCAAAGACGGCGGCTACACGGTGGGTGTGCTGGTCCAATGTAATTTCGGAGTGCATCGCCTGCTGCGGATCGCCGGTACGCCGATGGGCTACGACATCCCCGGCAAGAGTGTCTGGGACTCGGACACCGGTTCGATCATCGTAGTGGTCGCCACCGATGCTCCGCTCTTGCCCAGTCAGATGAAACGCATCGCCAAACGAGTGACTCTGGGCCTCGGCCGGTTGGGCAGCATCTCCGGCGACGGATCGGGCGATATTTTCATCGCCTTCTCTACCGCCAACCCCGGCGCGGGCATGGAACAGGAAAAGCCGGTGCCTATCCAGATGCTTCCGAACGATCGAATGGACGCGCTGTTCGAAGCCACCGTGCAAGCCACCGAAGAAGCCGTGGTCAATGCCTTGGTCGCCGCGAAAACCATGACGGGATTCGATGGCCACACCGTCGAAGCCCTGCCCCACGACAAGCTCCGTGAAGTTTTGAAAAAGTACAACCGGTTAGCCGACGTAAAGTAAAATTCATTCGTCAGCTTCGTTCGATCTTGGGGAGGTCCCCTCTATGCGGTCATTCCTGCTCGGCATCATAACCACCATCGTTGCGTTACTCGTCATCGCCTTCATCGCTCTAAAAACCGGCCGCATCGACTTCCGCGCCGACCACCCGCCCAGCGCCACCGAAACCCATCTGGCCATGTCCGCGGTCGACGCCTCCACGGACCGCCACGCCCCGGACCTGAAAAATCCCTTGCAGCCCACCGAAGCAAATCTGGTCGGTGGCGCCGACCTCTACATGAACCACTGCGCCGGATGCCACGGCCTGCCCTCCAATAAAGACAGCGTCTTCGCCGGTTCGTTTAATCCGCCGGTGCCGGTCTTTTTCAAAGACGCCCCGGACATGGCCGAGAACCAAAACTACTACATCATCCAGCATGGCATCCGCTGGACCGGCATGCCCGCTTGGAACAAAACGCTGAACGACACCCAGGTCTGGCAACTCGTCACCTTCCTGAGCAACATCGGAAAATTGCCGCCCGCTGCGGCCAAAAAACTCGAACTGCAGCCGTTCCCCCCAACCCCCTGACCGGCCGCAAAAAATCGTCGAGCGCCACCACGCTCGCTCCTGCTAGAATTTGATGTTTCGCGCCGCGTGGTATAGGCTTGTTTAATCCACGAAGGACGTAATTAGCTCGCAGAGTAATGTGCGCGGATGTTCGCGCTGGCCGTGGCAACGAGGACGGAGGGTACGCTAGATGGCTGATGAAGTCGCAGAGAAGGTGATCTCCACACTCGCGTCCGTGAAGCGCATCCCGGCCGATACCATCAAGCTGGACACCAGCCTGCAAGACCTCGGTATCGATTCGCTCGACGTCTTTACCCTGCTTTTCGAGCTCGAAAACGCCTTCAAGATTTCCATCCCCGACGACGACGTCCGCTCCCTCAAAACCGTCAACGATATTGTCGAAGGCATGAAGAAGATCATCGCCGCCACCCCGCCCACGCCTCCGCTCGATTCCGCGACGCCGGCCACCTGACGCATGGCCCCGCGCCGCGTCGCCATCACGGGCCTGGGAATGATTTCCCCGCTCGGCCTGAACGTAGCGGATAACTGGTCCTCGCTCAGCGCTGGCCGCCCCGCCATTGGCCCCATCGAGTCCGCCGACTGCTCCACCCTTCGATTTAAGAACGGCGCCGAAGTGCGCGGCTACGATCCCCTGAAATATTTTTCCGGCGGCAAGGATGCCTACATCGACCGCTTCGCGCAATTTTCTTTGATTGCCGCACGCGAAGCTTTGGAAAATTCTGGCGTCGAACTCACTCCGCAATTGCGCGAAAATTCCGCGATCGTCTGCGGTTCGGCGGTCGGCGGCCAAGCCACTATCGAAGCCGGATTTGAGGACCTGTGGGTTCAGGGCCGGGGCCGCGTTCACCCGCTGACCATTCCTAAAACCATGGCCAACGCCGGCGCCAGCCACATCGCCATGGACCTCGGGCTCAGCGGTCCCACCTACACAGTTTCTACGGCTTGCTCCTCGGCGAACCACGCCATGGGCCAGGCCTTCCGCTTGGTACGTGACGGCGAAGCGGATCTGGCCATGACCGGCGGCAGCGAGGCCATGTTCACCATTGGAATGCTGAAAGCCTGGGAAGCCATGCGCGTGGTCGCGCCGGATACTTGCCGCCCCTTCAGCAAAGATCGCCGCGGCCTTATTCTGGGCGAAGGTGGCGCAATGATGGTTTTGGAGCCCATGGAAACCGCCAAGGCTCGCGGCGCAAAGATCTACGCGGAGCTCTGCGGCTTCGGCATGACCGCCGATGCCCACCACCTCACCCAGCCTACGATTCACGGACCCGCGCGCGCCATGCGCGGCGCGCTAAAAGAAGCAGGCCTCGCGCCCGAGTCTGTTGGCTATATCAACGCGCACGGCACCGGCACGCCCGGAAATGATCCGGTGGAAAGCAGCGCTATCCGCGAGGTCTTCGGCGCGCACGCCGACAAGATCGGCGTCAGCTCCACGAAGTCGATGCACGGCCACGCCCTCGGCGCAGCTGGCGCGCTAGAAGCCATCGCCACCGTGCTCGCGCTGCATCACGGCATTCTGCCGCCCACCGCCAACTACAACGAACCCGATCCCGAATGCGACCTCGACTACATCCCCAATCAAGCGCGCCCCGCCCGGGTCGAAGCGGCCCTCTCCAACTCGTTCGCCTTTGGCGGCCTCAACGCCGTCATCGCCTTCCGCGCCTTCCCCCAGTAATTTTTTCCGGCTATTCGCAATAGGGTAGACTCCACCCATCAACCCCGCAGCAAATGGGAGGGATTCTGTGGACGAAATTATCGACGACCGTACCGCCTTGGAACGTCGTTCCGCCGCGCCCGACAATCTCGAGCAGCGCGCCGAAATTGACGTCTCCGAAAAAATTTTCACCAACGGTCCGAACATGCTAGTGCTCTGCCTCACCGTCATCGGGCTGATCAAGATCTATACGCGTTTCGAAAAAATCACCACGCTGGCCGACAATTTCCTCGCGTTCATTTCCATCGGTTACTTGGTTGCCACCATCGTGGCCTACGTGGCCATACGCTCGCGCAGCGCCCAGACGCGTCTGAAATTGTCGCGGATTGCCGACCTTACTTTTCTGATTTCCTTGGGACTAACTGCCGCCGTCGCGCTCTTTATGACCTTCGCGCTGGAAGGCTAGGCAAACAGGTGGGACGACACGGGGAACCTCAGAAGGGAAAAGTCGAGAAAATATCGAGAGACTTCGAAGATTGAACTATCGCGGACTATGCGTGGCCGGAGAAACCGCACTCCAATCCTGAGCCCTCGGTGACCAATCGCGCGTCAATTCATCCGCCAGGGTAAACGCGACCAGCAGCGACATAAAGAAAAATCCCGCCACGATCACCATCTTCGTCAACTTCGGGCTGTACTTCACGTGCATAAAAAACAACACGACCAGCAGCATCTTCACTACCGCAATCGCCAGCGCCGCCGGTGTGTTCCAGGCGTGCAGATCGATGAAAGCAACTCCCGTGGTAAGCCCGGTCAGCACCATCAGAGCAAGGAACACCAACACATAGGTCTTTACCGGAACGACGTGACAGGACATCACTGCCCTCCGTTGGAAAGATAGCGTCCGCCGACCAGATAGAGCAGCGGGAATAGAAAAATCCAGACGATATCGACAAAGTGCCAGTACAAGCCGACCATCTCCAGCGGCGCGTAGTACACCTCGTCAAATCGGTTACGCCAGGCCATGACCGCGATCACCAGAATGATCGGAATTCCGATGATCATATGCAGCGCGTGCAGGCCGGTCATGAAAAAATAAAAGCAGAAAAACATCGGCACATGGATTCCCGCTCCGCCCCAGGCGTCGCGAATCACGAATCCGAAGCCGGGAATCAAATGCTCGGCATAGTCGGCGCGCCACTCGAAGGTGAATTTCACCCCCAGGAAAATCAGGCCGAGCAGCACGGTGAGCAGCAGATACATGACCTGCGTTTTGCCTTTTTTCCCCGCCTGCGCCGAGTGAATCGCCATGGCCATGGTCAAGCTGCTGGCAATCAATACGATGGTGTTTAGCGCGCCGAGTTTCACATTCAGCAGGTTGCTGCCGATTTCAAACGAGTCGTGGAACAGCACTCGATACACGATATAAGCGCCAAATATCCCGCCGAAGAACATGATTTCCTGCGCCAGGAAAACCCACATGCCGAAGGTGCCGGCATCGCGCTGTTGCTCCATGTCCTCAAACTGGTGCTGGAACGCTTCGTGCTGCGCGTGATGTGCGTGGTGCGCGGCCAGATCAGCCATGGGCCGACTCCGATGTGCCTGCGTAGTTGTAGGCCTGCTCGGTCACGATGGGCACTTCCTCGAAATTTTCAGTCGGCGGCGGCGAAGGCGTAGTCCATTCCAGTCCCTTCGCGCCCCACGGATTCGGTCCGGCCAGCGGGCCGTATTTGAACGACCAGATGAAATAAACGAGCGGAATCAAATACCCCACGCCCAGAATGGACGCGCCCGCCGACGACATCACATTCAATACCTGGAATTCGCCCGGATACACGGCATAGCGCCGCGGCATGCCCAGATACCCCAGCACGAATTGCGGAAAGAACGTCAAGTTGAATCCCACGAAAATCACCAGCGCCGCAAAACGCGCCCAGGCGTCCGGATACAAGCGCCCGGTGATTTTTGGCCACCAGAAATGCAGTCCGCCCAGGTACGCCATTACCGCGCCGCCGACCATGATGTAGTGGAAATGCGCGACGATAAAATACGTGCCGTTCAAGTGAACGTCGGTTGCCAG
>Ga0307474_10000521_pt1 | contig 27525 bp, 25 predicted proteins | sample atmos_gasesECM1C_2_FD_203312 | JGI IMG/M metagenome (GOLD analysis project Ga0307474, IMG submission 203312) | Hardwood forest soil microbial communities from Morgan-Monroe State Forest, Indiana, United States - atmos_gasesECM1C_05 | ecosystem: Environmental > Terrestrial > Soil > Temperate... | reverse complement strand
TGAGGCCTGCTTCGAGCCGATGCGAATCGTAGCCAATCCCGGATCGGATCATTTACCGAGACGCTCCTGCTGTAGATAAAAACGAGCAAGGTCCATGTCCGCGGGCCTCGTGATCTTTAGATTTCGCTCGGAACCGAGGACAACGTAGACGTCGTGTCCGAATCGTTCGACGAGCGAAGACTCGTCCGAACCCACCACGCCATCTTTTTCGGCGGCGCGGAATGCGTCGCGCAACAGCGGGTAGGAAAACGCCTGCGGCGTTTGGGCCAACACCACGCGTTCGCGCGGTATGGTGGTTTCAATCAGCGCCACATCCGGCGGCAGGCTCGTTCGTTTCACTTCTTTCACGGTGTCAATGGCCGGAATTCCCAGAATCGCGGCGCCACGCTTCCGCGCCTCTTCGATCACTCGATCCAGCTGCTCGGGTGTGACGAACGGGCGCACCGCATCGTGCACCAACACAATTTCAGTAGCGGGATCCACTTGCGCCAGCGCGTTTGCAACGGATTGCTGGCGGGTATCTCCACCATGGACTACGCGCGCCGGACGGCCGATCGCGGCCTGGCTCAATTTGGACTGCAGCGAGACCACATCGTCGGCTCGGGTTGAGAGAAAAAAATCGGTGATCGCTTTGCACGCCGCCAAGCGGCGCAGAGTGAAAATCACCAGCGGCATTCCGTCGAGTTCCAAAAACTGCTTGGGCATAGTCGCACCCATGCGGGTGCCGAGTCCGGCGGCGGGAATGATGGCGGCGATACGGGTCATAAACGGACGGACAGTCTATCGCACTCGCGAGCGCAGGTCAGCACCCGCAATTGCGAGCGGAGCCTAGGTACGATTCGATTCGGGGTATAGCGGGCGTGGAGGACGCTCGCCGCCGGCGCTCGCTTCCGGGGAGCGCGCCGTTTGTGGCTCCACGTGGTGCGAACTGGACGGGCTGGCAACAGCTGCGACGCTTCGCGGAACCTGCTGTTCGCCGCGATCGTCGTAGCGGCCAAAAATCATTTTTCCGGCCGTGGTCTGGTGCACGGAGGTCACCGTAATGTCGATGGTCTTGTTGATCATTTTGCGCGCGCCGTCGACCACCACCATGGTGCCGTCGTCAAGATACGCGACACCCTGGTTGTACTCTTTGCCTTCGCGCAGGATGAAGACGCGCATGGTTTCACCGGGCAACACGACGGGTTTAAGCGCATTGGCCAGTTGGTTCACGTTGAGAATTTCGATGCCCTGCAGGGTGGCCACCTTGTTCAGGTTGTAATCGTTGGTAACGATTTTGGCGTCGTAACGCTTGGCGAGTTCAATCAGCTTCAGATCGACTTCCGGGACATGGGGAAAATCGTCGTCGGAAATATGGACTTCCAGGTGCGCCATCTTCTGGATGCGCTGCAATACCTCGAGGCCGCGACGGCCGCGTTGGCGCTTCAGCGGATCGGCTGAATCGGCGACGAGCTGCAGCTCGTGCAGAACGAATTGCGGAATGATTACGGTTCCGTCCAGAAATTGGGCGTCGGCGATGTCAGCGACGCGGCCGTCGATGATCACGCTGGTATCGAGGACCTTGAAGGAGTGCTTCAAACTGCGCTCACTGCCGAATAGGCCACCGAGGGCCTGGAGGTTCAGCATGTCCCCTTTGTTCGCGCCAAGAACCAGTCCGGTGTAGGCCATGACCAGGAACGCGGCCAAACTGAAAAACGAGCGGGTGCTCTCCGGCATGATGGTATGCGTCAGAATCAGCGACGTCAGGTAAGCGCCGAGCAGGCCCAGCACCGAACCAGCCGCGGCGCCGATCAAACGGCGCAGGCTTGCGTGCCGCAAGCGTAATTCAAAAAGAATGACGCACAGGCCGAAAAGAAATCCGATGCCGGCACCGACGGTCCTGGACACGCTGAACGGGCGGAAATGGTAGGCTGCGGCAATGCAGACCGCCAGAAAAACCAGCCGAATTCCCAGCATGTCCCAGAAACTGCCGACACTCTCAGGAGCGGTGCGCAGTGGCGCAGAGGGCTTGAGGATCGGGGCCGCTTCAGGTTGCGGAGCCGCGGGGGGGCGGCTCTGAGGACTGAAATTCCTCTGCATAAATCCACCTTATGGTTATGAAGGAGACGCTCGCGCCTGCTGCACGCCTCAAAAAATCAGCCGGCTTTATGAAATTCGCAGCGCACTGCCGGAACGACGTAAACCCTGTAGAAAATCGTTATGAGGCGCCAGTATAACACCGCGAACGAAGCGGGAGTCAATCACTCAAGAACGGATTGGGTGGGAAAAGGATGCGGAATAGTACTGATGCTCTTATACGTAGAATTTCGGAACCCGCCGGCCGAGAGCACAGAGCAAGTCAGAGGTGACCGTGCCGATCTCACGAGCGACGTCGGAAACGTCGATTCGGGCGGCGCCGTCCTGACCGTAAATGGTCACTACGTCGCCGATTTTGACGTTCGGAATGTCGGTGACGTCGAGCATGGTTAAATCCATGGAGATAATTCCAACCAACGGCACGCATTTTCCGTGCAATAAAGCAAAGCCGCGATTGGTACGAGCGCGAACCACGCCATCGGCGTAGCCGGCATTGATCACGGCTATTTTGGATGGGCGTTTGGTGACGAAACGCGCGGCGTAACCGACGCCTTCGTCGGCCGGAACGTCGCGCAGCGAAATAATTCGGGCGCGCAGAGTCAGGCACGGTTCGAGCGGCATCTGGCCCATGACTTCCTGTTTTTTTTGCGGCGGATCGAAGGATTGATAGTAGCCGTAGAGAATCGCTCCGGGGCGGACCATCTCCGCCAGGGTGCTAGGGCGGGCGGAAATGGCTCCGCTATTGGCCATGTGCACGATTCCGGGCGAGACGCCGAGCTTTTCCATCCGTTCGAGACAGGAACGGAACAGCAACTCCTGATCGGTGGTTTGTTTGGCAGTGAAATCTTCCGCGGAGGCGAAGTGCGTATAGGTTCCTTCCAGCTGGAGATGCGGAGATTTTTTGAGCGCGTGGCAGAAGGCGTCCACTTCATCCGCCGAGATGCCCAGGCGATTCATGCCGGTATTGATCTTCAAGTGAAATTGCATCTGCGCTTTGCGGCGGAACAATTTCGCGGCGGCGCGCTCCAAGTGACCCAGATCGTCGAGGCGCGTAACGGTGGGCGTTAACTTATTTTTGATGAGCCTTTTTTCTTCGCCGGGCCAGAAACCGGTGAGCAACAAAATACGGCGGCGGATTCCGGCTTCGCGCAATTCAATACCTTCATTCGCGCAGGTCACCCCGAACCATTCGGTGCCGGCTTTCTGCAGCGCCTTGGCAACGGGAACCGCGCCGAGTCCATAGGCATTCGATTTCACCACGGCGAGAACTTGGCGCTGGCCGCCGACGTGTTTTCGAATTGTGGCCAGGTTGTGGAGGATGGCTGTCAGCGAAATTTCTGCCCAAACCGGCCGTCCCTCGAAATGAATCGTTTTCGACATCGCCATTTTAGAATGCCAGACTCCGTGATGGCGGCGCGACGAAAATTCAGGAACGCAGAGGCCGTCGCACCGATTAGGTAAACATCCACTTTGGTTCATTGCATGGCGCAGGCCATCCCCAAACCGAACGAGGGGGCCAAATAATTCCACGTAACATACTGATAGTTCAGTACTTACGCCGCCGTGCTGTGAGTGCCTGCTAACTGGCTTCGAACACGCAGCATTCGACCGAGGTTATCGCGACACATCGTGTGGGTTGGGCGACGGCGATTGCGTTAATTCGAATTGCGAATGCGAGCTTATTCCTGAAGCCCGCCGGAATTCCAGGCGTCGGGAGCAGCTTCTTCGAAGCGGGTGTGCCGGCCCAGGAAGACAAAGTTCAGGTTCCCGGTGGGGCCGTTGCGCTGCTTGGCGATGATCAGTTCCGCTTTCGCGCGATCCTCGTCCGGTAAATCTGTCTTGTAGAAATTCGGGCGGTTGATAAACAGGACGACGTCCGCATCCTGTTCGATGGCGCCCGATTCGCGCAGGTCGGCGAGCTGCGGCTTGCGCTCTTCGCGCTCGGGCGCGCGGGTCAACTGGCTGAGGACCATGATTGGCACTTTCAACTCTTTGGCCAGTCCTTTCAGCGCGCGAGACATCCCCGAAACTTCTTCCTGACGATTGCTCTGTCGGCCCATATTGGTGGGAACCACGAGCTGGAGATAATCCACGATGATCAGCGACAAGCCACGATCGCGTTTCAGGCGCCGAGCTTTCGCGCCCATTTCCATCACGGTGGAAGAGGCCGAATCGTCGACCCACAGCGGGGCTTCGGCCAAATTGGTCAGCGACGTCGTAATTTTTCCCCAATCGTCGCGGTTCATGTGGCCGGTGCGGAATTTGTGGGCGTCGACCCGTGCTTCCGAGGCGAGCAGACGCAGCAGGAGCGATTCTTTCGACATTTCCAGACTGAATATCGCGACGGGTTCGCGATTGCGCACCGCGACGTTCTCGGCGATATTCAGCGCCAGTGCGGTTTTGCCCATCGAAGGGCGCGCCGCCAGGATGATCAATTCGGAAGGTTGAAGCCCGGCCGTTTCGTTGTCCAGATTCGCGTAACCAGTGGCGAGGCCGGTGATGCGACGCCCTTCGCTGAAGATTTTTTCAAGCCGTTCGAAATTGTCGCGGACCAGTTCTTTGACGCCAATCAGCCCGGCTTTGACGCGGTCCTCCGCGAGGGCAAAAATTACCGACTCGGCGCGATCGAGAATCACATCGGCATCGTCGCCAGCGGCTAACGCCTGCTCTTGAATGGCCGACGCGGAGAAAATCAGGCTCCGCAGAACCGCTTTCTCTTTGACGATGCGCGCGTAATGCTCGACGTTGGTGATGCGGGGCAAGCCGTCGGCGAGCTGCGAGAGGTAAGCGATGCCGCCGGCCGATTCAAGTTCGCCACGCCGCGACAAGTCCTCCATCAGCGTGACAATATCGATGGCTTGCTGCCGTTCGCCGAGCTGCAGCATGCGCTCAAAGATCTGGCGGTGCTGCGGCAGGAAAAAGTCCTCGGACTTGATCTTCTCGACCGCGGCGTTCAGGGCGTGGTTATCCAGCAGGACGGCGCCGAGAATACTGCGTTCGGCTTCCAGGTTATGCGGCAGCGGTTTTTCGAGTGTGATGTCGCCCGGCATGAGGTCGGTGTCTTATTTTCTGAACGGCAGAAATGATTCTGCACCCACGCAGGAGAGCAATCAAGGTCCACGTGCGAGGGTGAGATTGTGGAACACTTCGGAAATGTGGAAATCGAAAAAGAAAAGGCGCCTTGAAAGAAACCAAGGCGCCTCGAACTTGCAATCGCCGTACCTGTTGGAAAAACTACTCTTCTTTCTTGACGGTGAGCTTGACCTTGGCAATGACTTCGCGGTGGAACTTGACCGGAATCTCGTACTCGCCGACGGCTTTGATGGGCTCGACCAGAGTGATTTTCTTCTTGTCGATCTCGTAGCCTTTGGCGTGTAGCGCTTCGGCCACATCCGCCGAGGTAACCGAGCCAAAGAGGTGGTCGCCTTCGCCGGCTTTGCGGGAAACTTCGAGCGACACGCCGGAAAGAGCGTCGGCCTGCTTCTGGGCCGCCTCGCGTTCGGTAGCTTCCTTCTTGGCAAAGGTCGCGCGCATGCGTTCCAGCCGTTTCATGTTGCCACTGGTGGCTTCGAGAGCCAGCTTACGGGGCAACAGAAAATTCCGGGCGTAGCCTTCGGCGACTTCGACCAACTGGCCGCGGGTTCCGAGCTTTTCGACATCTTCCTGCAAAATGATCTGCATTTTCCTGACCTCGAGTCTTCGCTCTAAAATCGATTTCACTACAAATTCAAAATTCCTGGAAGCGGCCCGCCGCTCTTACTAGAGTTCTGCGGCAAACGGCAACAAGGCGATGTTCTGGGCGCGCTTGATGGCCACGGTCAGCCAGCGCTGGTGACGCGCGCAGGTGCCGGTCATGCGGCGCGGAAGAATCTTGCCGCGTTCCTGAATGAAGGGCGCCAGAATTTCGGCCTTCTTATAGTCGATGAAGTCGGCTTTGTCGACGCAGAAGCGGCACACCTTCTTCTTGCGCACAAAGCTGCGCTTGCCGCGCTTGGCCGGACCTCCGGGCCCACCTGGCCCACTGGGACGTCCACCGGGACCGCCTCCCGGACCTGAGGGCCGGCCTCCACCAAATGACGACCCGCCACCGTGCGACTGCTGTCCTCCGTGTTCTTCTGCCATTCGCTATCTCCCTAATAAAAATTGCGCGGGCTGATTCGCCCAATCGAATCCTGTTCGTGCAAGCCGCTAAACTATCGTCGCTCCAACCGGCGTCGGTCCTATCGGTGTCGGTCGAACGGTTAGGCCGAAGGAGGAACCGGCGCAGGCTCGCTGCTGACCGGCGGCATGGACGTCGCTCCGGTAATCGCCGGAACGGTCTTGCGCGGCCGGCGCGCGGCGCGCTTGTCCCGGTGCCGCTTCAATTTATCCTGGCGCTTCAATTCTTCGTCAAGGCGCACGGTCATGTACTTGATGACCGGGTCGGCGACCTTCAAACGGCGCTCAAGTTCCTTGACGACATCGCCGTTCGACGATTTCACGACCATGTAGACGAAGTAGCCCTCGCGCAGCTTTTGCACGCGATAGGCCATGCGCTTCCGTCCCCACTTGGCAGTGGAGTCGATCTTCGCGCCCTTTTCCGCTGCGGTGGTTTCCAGCGTGGTGATGACTTTGTCGATGTCCGCTTCCGGCGTATCCGGCCGGCAGATGAAAATCAAATCGTACTGTCGTTCGTCCATGTGTCCCTCGATTCCTCTTCTGCGTTTACCGCCGAATTATTCCAAATCTTTTTCGGCCGACTCGACGCGCTTGTTAAACCGCGTCATGGCCCTGCCCACACCTTCGGTCAAAATCATCGCGACCGCTTCGGCCGTTTCCACCGCCATCTGCCCGGCGATCTCCCGTTCCGGCTTGCGCATTACGCCGAGAACGTAGTCGGCCATGTCGCCCAGCGGATGCTCCGGCTGCACTCCCAGCCGAATGCGGATGAATTCGTTGGTTCCGAGGGAACCGATGATCGAATTCAAGCCGTTATGGCCGCCGGCACTGCCGCGTTCGCGAATCCGAAGCATGCCCCAGGGCAACATCGCTTCATCGCTGAGCACGATCAAATCTTCGGGCCCGCACTCGTAACGCTCCAGCAACATCCGAACCGCACCGCCGCTGAGATTCATGAACGTCTGCGGCTTGGCCAGTATCACATCTTCGCCGGCCAGCTTGCCGACGCCCACCTGCGACTTCGACTCCGGTCGCGTTACCCTTATTCCGGCACGTTCGGCGATTACGTCAATCGCGAGAAAGCCGATGTTGTGCGGCGTCCAGTCGTACTGGGAACCTGGGTTGCCGAGGCCGACGATTACTCTCATAGCCAGCGCCTAGCCAAATCACGCAGCCTTTGTTCGCAGGCCGGTTACTTCTTCTTCTCCGACTTCTCGGCCTTGGCCGGAGCTTCGGCGGCTTCGCCTTCGCCCTCTTCTTCCTTCTTGCCCTTCTTCATGACTTCCGGCTCGGCGGGCGCAGCATCTGCCGTTACGGCTGCATCGGCGGCCGGCTCTTCTTCCTTCTTCAAGACGACCACGTGCGCGATTACGCGAATGGGGTCGGTGACCAATTTGATTTTTGCCGGATCGAACGGCAAGTCGGCGGCGCGCAATTGTTTTCCGATCATCATGTCGGTCACATCGACGCGAAATTCTTCCGGAATGTCAGCGGGCAAACATTCGACTTCGACTTCGCGGGTGACGGTTTCGAAAACGCCGCCCTGCAACTTCACGCCCTGGGCTTCACCGAAGGTGTGCACCGGCACCATCACGCGCATGCGGACATCCATGGCGATGCGGAAGAGATCAACGTGCAAGAGCTTGCCACTGACGGGATCGACCTGCCAGTCGCGCACCATCGCCTTCTCGTCGCCACCATTGGCCACGGTCACGGTGAAAATGGTGTTGTGGCCGGTTTCCGAGCGCAAGATCTTGGCGACCTGCTTGGCTTCCACGGTCAGCGAGATGGCTTCCTTCTTGCCGCCGTAAAGAACGGCCGGGACCATGCCAGTAGTGCGCACGCGACGCGCCGGACCTTTGCCTCGACCTTCCCGAACTTGCCCTTCAATCTTAAAGTTCTGCATGTTTCATTCCCCTGTCGCTACGGTTTCTATCAATACGGATCAAGTAAAAAGTTCGCTGATCGACGTTTCTTCGTGAATCGATTGAATCCCGCGGGCCAGCAGCGGAGCCACGCTCAACGCCTTGATCTTTGGCAGCCTTTTCGCTTCCTCGCTCAGTGGCACCGAATCGGCAACGACTACTTCTTCGATCTTTGAGTTGGCAATGCGCTCAACAGCCGGGCCGGAAAGCACCGGATGGGTGCAGGCGGCAAAAACCTTAGTGGCCCCGTGATCGAGCAGTGCCTCGGCCGTTTTGACCAGCGTACCGGCCGTGTCGATGATGTCGTCGATGACCAGCGCCGGACGCCCCGAAACATCGCCGATCAGGTTCATCACTTCGCTGACGTTGATGTCAATTCGGCGCTTGTCGACGATGGCCAGCGGCGCGTCGATCTTTTTCGCAAAATACCTGGCGCGCTCCACTCCGCCGGCATCCGGCGAAACGATGGTCATCGGTCCCAAATTCTTCTTCTGAAAATATTCCACCAGCACCGGCGACGCGAACAAGTGATCCACCGGGATGTTGAAATATCCCTGAATCTGCGGCGCATGCAGATCGAGTGTCAGCACGCGGCTCGCACCCGCGGTTTCCATTAAATCCGCAACCAGCTTGGCCGAGATCGCGACGCGCGGGCGGTCCTTCCGATCCTGCCTGGCATACGGATAGTACGGAACTACCGCCGTAATCCGCCAAGCCGAAGCGCGCTTGAACGCATCCATCATGATCAGCAGCTGCATCAGGTTGAAATCCACCGGGCTGCTGCAGGGCTGCACCACAAAAACGTCCGCGCCGCGCACATTCTCCAGAATCTGATAGCGCGTTTCGCCGTCGCTGAATTTGCCATGCTCCGCGAGGCCCAACGGAACGCCCACGTAATCGCAAATCGCGTTGGCAAGCGCGGGATTCGCAGTTCCACAGAAAATTTTAAATTTGTCGTCTGCCAAAAGTTTGCCGAAGAGGCAGCCTAACGATCAGCGCGCACGCCAACCCATGGCTTGGCCATACTTCGCCCTGGATATTGTTTCAACCACGAAAACTGAATCTTCCGGGAACTCACGAGCGGATCGACGCGCCTGCGCTGGGTTTCGGAAGATTCCGAACACCGCCGACCCGCTACCTGCCAGCGCGGCATCTGCTGCTCCTCGCTTGAGCAATCCGGCCCGAATCTCTTCGAGGCGCGGGTGACGGCGAAAAACCGGACTCTCAAAATCGTTCGAGAGAGACGATTCCTGCCGGCTCCAGCACAGAGCGCAGAACCTGAAGAGTTTATGGGGTTCTGAGTCTTTTGTCAATTCCGCCGAGGCCCATTCGTAGGCGTTCTTGGTGCTGACGCCGATGCCTTTGGGCGATACGACGACGACGGATCGTTTGGGCAGATCCACCAGTGGATAGATTTCGTCGCCGCGATTCACCGCCAAAGCCCGGCCACCGAACAGAAAAAACGGCACGTCGGCGCCCAGGCCGGCGGCCAGTTTGATAATCTTCGCCAGCGGGAGACTGGAATTGGTGAGGCGCATCAGGCCAATCAGCGTTGCGGCCGCATCGCTCGAGCCGCCACCCAGGCCGCGAGCCACCGGAATTTTTTTCTCGAGGTGAACACTAAGGGTGCCGGACAAATCAAATTCGCGTTGAAAGGCTTCGACCGCACGAACCACAAGGTTTTCCGAACCTGTCGGCATGCTTGGGTCGTCACAGGTGAATATAAATTTGGAGGCGCCCGAGCTTTTGCTCAAAGAGAGGAGCAGGGTGTCGCGCAGCGAGATGGTTTGAAAGATGGTGCGCAGTTCGTGATAGCCATCCGGGCGTTTCGCGATGATATGCAGGCACGAATTAATTTTAGCGAACGCAGGGATGCGCAGCGATCGTTTCGCGGAATCGGACTTTTTCATGTGGAGAACTTACTGCGGTTTGGGCGCGTCCGGTGAAGTTTTCTGGGCGGTGCGGCGTTTAAGAGTTTTGAGTTGGGCGTCGAGTTCGTTCACTTTGTCCGCTTCATAATCGGCGGGCACGGCTTTCTGCCATTCCCGTTGCGCGCGCTCCCAAAATTGCGCGGCGCGATCGGTCTGGCCCATCTTGGCGTAAACGTCGCCGAGATGGCCAAGGATGGTGGGGTCGTGGCTGTCATGTTCGACGGCCTTGCGCAGCGTCTCTTCGGCTTCGCTCAGCTTATTTTGTTTGTAGTAAGCCCAGCCGAGACTATCGAGGTACGCACCGCTGTTGGGTTCCTGGGCCACGGCTTTCTGAATCATCGCAGTGGCCTCGGCCAGGCGCACGCCGCGATCGGCCAGCATGTAACCGTAATAGTTCAGGGTCGAGGCGCTGTTCGGGTTGAGGTCCAGAACTTTACGGAATTCCTGCTCGGCCAGGTCGAATTTCTTCTGGCGCTCGTAGATCGCGCCCAGCAGGAACCAGGCGGATTGTTTGCCATCGCTGTCCGCCGACAATTCCTCGGCCTTGGCCGCGGATTTCTCGGCGTCGTCGTATTTCTTGCCGCGTTCCTGGGCCTGCGCGATATTCAAATAGATTTCCTGGTCGCTGTCGTTTCCACGAAGGAGGGTGCTGAGCAGCTTGGTGGCGGTATCGGTGTCGGATTTTTCGGCGTAGAGCATGGCCAGGGTGACCGTCACATTCGGATCGCCGGGTGCGGCATCGAGCAGCTTTTTGGTTTCGGCAATCGCTCGATCGAGATCGCGATTCTCGCGGTAGGTGTCGATCAGCAGCATCTGCGCGCGCTTCTGGGCTTCGGGGCCGAGCTTGGCCATGTCCTGATAGGTGCTGATCGCGGCGGAATAATTTTGTTCTTCGCGGTAGGCGTGGCCCAGTTGCTCATAGAGAATCGCGAGAGCATTGGGATTGTTATCCACGCTGACGGCGCCGTTGCCGGCTGGACCGGCGGCGTCGGGGCTGGGCGCCTGGTTCTTCATGCCGGCAATTGCGTCGGAAAGAACTTTTACGGCGTCTTCGTAGCGACCCTGATCTTCGTAAAGCAGGGCTTCGTTGTAGAGGACTTCCAGGCTGCCGGGCGAGAGCTGTTTGGCGCGGAGCAGGCTCGATTCGGCTTGATCGAATTTACCCAGGCGGCGATAAAGCTGGGCCATGCGCAAATAATTTTCGGAGGTGCCGGGCTCGACTTCGGAAAGCTTCTTGAACTGCTCGAGGGCCTCGGCGTATTTATTTTGTTCCATCAAGGCTTGGGCGAGTCCGTGCAGGTGCGCCGGATCGTCGGGATCTTCATCCACGGCTTTGCGATAGGCCTCTTCCGACTTGGGATAATCCTTGGCTTGGGCGTAGGCGTCGCCGAGCAGGTCATACACTTCGGGAGACGATGAGGTTCCGGCGGCGTCGGAGAGAATTTTCACCGCTTCCTGCGAACGGCCTTCGTCGATCAAGAGTTGGCTTAATTGTTCGAGCGCCGGGCCGTTGCCGAGGTCGCGGCGCAGCACATCACGCAGAACTTTTTCTGCGTCGTTATGCCGATTTTCAAAACGGTACAAGCGCGCGAGCCACAACGACGAATAGGTGTCGTCCGGCTGAATTCTCAGGATGGCCTGAAATTCTTCGATGGCCTTGGCCAGATTTTCTTTTTGGCTATCGCTGGCGCCCTGATCGCCTAGCGTTCGCACGTAAATGCGAGCGAGCAAACGGTGGGCGTCCACATTGTCCGGGTCCAGCTTCAACACCGTGCGAGCTTCTTCGACCGCTTCGCGCAATTGCTGAGCTTTGGCGCGCGTTTCGGCCAGGCGTTCCATGATGACGGTAGAGTTCGGCGCGAGATCGAGCGCTTTCTTGTAGGAGTCGATCGCCTTGGTCGCCAACTCGGATTTCCCCGAAGCTTCGTATTGTTGCTCCGCGAGATGCCCCATCATGAAGTAATAGTAGGCGTCACCGCGCGCAGCATCGTCCGCCGGATTCAGCGGCGGCCGGTCTGCTTTCGCGGCGGCCGGCGATTGCGAATTCGACGTGGGTGCAACCGACTTCGGGTCAGGTGGATGCCCGATGACCGGGTTTTGCGCGCGCACCACGGTGGTGCAGGATAAGACGGAGGCGATGGAGAAAATGCCGATCGGTATGATAGTTTTCATTGGTTAATCACAGCACTCCATTATGGTACAGCCGCCCGAAGGCGTCAAAATAATCGCTGGCACCGGTTTCGCCGCGTTTCGAGACCGGCTACGCAACCAGTTAGGTTGGACGCAAAATAGCGGGGCATGGATACGTCGCGCGTCGTATTATTCTGCAAACTACATAGTAGACAAGGATTAGGCTGACAGCGACAGGAGGGATTTCGCGGATGCAGGCAGATAAAGCGTTTCGAATTTTGCCAATACTGGCCCTCGCGCTGTTTGTGGTGACTTGGCTCGGTCAAGCGCCTCGCGCATTCTCCTATCAGCAAAATTCCAAGAGCGGCGCGTCGTCCGAGGAGTCAACGCCGGCTTCCAATCCTTCCACCGCAAACCTGGCCGATTTCGCCTGGCTCGAGGGCCGCTGGAAAGGCGAGTGGGGGCCGCGAATCGCCGAACAGGTGTGGCTCTCACCCAAGGCAGGCGTGATGGAAGGCATGTTCCGCGTACTGGAGTCGGACAAGACTCTGGTGATTGAATTTTTCACGCTGGTGCAGAAACCCGATGGGATCACGTTTTACTTCCGCCACTTCACGCCCAGTCTGGCACCGTGGGAAAAATCGGATGCGACGGTTCTGAATCTCGCCAGCATCGACGCCAAGAAGAGTGTTTTTGAAAATAGCGTCAACGGAATGCCGAAGACTGCAACCTGGACGCGAGTTGACCCGGACACCTACCTTTACCACGCCCAACTGGTTCCGGAAACCGGCGACCCGCAGGAAATCGAGATCACCTACAAGAGGCAGCCCGCCTTTGGTTCCGCGACTAGTGGCGGAAATGCCGCACACCCGAAAAAACCATAGCCATATCGTATTTGTTGGCCATGGCGATCACTTCACCATCGCCTTTGGAGCCGCCGGGCTGGATTACGGCCGTACCGCCGGCTTTCCCCGCTTCTTCCACGCCATCCGGGAAGGGGAAAAATGCGTCGGAGGCGACCACGCTGCCCGCGAGCGAAAGTCTTGCCGTAGCCGCTTTGATCACCGCGATTTTCACCGAATCGACGCGGCTCATTTGGCCCGCGCCCACTCCTACCGTTTGTCCGTCGCGCGCAAAAACAATGGCGTTCGACTTGACGTGCTTGCAAACTTTCCAGCCAAACAGCAGGCCGCGCATTTCTTCAGCGCTGGGTGCGCGGTTCGTGACCACCTTTAGTTCCGCTTCGGTCAATTCATGCTGGTCCGGATCCTGCACCAGTATCCCGCCGGAAATTCGTTTCATGTCCATCTCATGCAGGGACTCACCGCGCTGCATTTCGAGCAGGCGTAGATTTTTCTTCGAGGCGAATTTTTCCAGTGCGGCAGATTCGAAGCCCGGGGCCACGATACATTCGACAAAAAGCTTGGACAATTCCTCGGCCGTCGCCGCATCCAATGGGCGGTTGATGGCTATGACGCCGCCGAAGGCCGAAATGGGATCGCACTCCAGGGCCTTAAGGTACGCATCAACCAGAGAGTCCTGTTCGGCTGCGCCACAAGGATTGTTGTGCTTGATGATCGCCACTCCTGGCCGGTGAAATTCGGCGACCAGCGCCCAGGCTGCGTCCAAATCGACGAGGTTGTTGTAAGAAAGTTCCTTGCCCTGTAGTTGCTTCGCGCCCGCCAATCCCGACGCAATTGTTCCGGCCGGAACATACAGCGCGGCGGCCTGATGCGGATTTTCTCCGTAACGCATGGATTGCCGGCGCTCCAGCGAGATATTAATCCGCTCCGGCAATTTCTCCAGCTCGCCGATGGAGATCGCTCCGTCGTTAACTGTCAGGCGTTCGAGTTCCGTGGCGATTTCGCCGTCGTAGCGCGCGGTGCGCGCGTAGGCCTTGCGCGCCAGAGACAATCTTGTTTGCAGGGTCAGCTCGCCCTTGCCCTGCAGCTCGGTAACGATTGCCGCGTAGTCTTTATGGTCGGTGACCACTCCCACGCTCTGAAAGTTCTTCGCCGCCGAGCGCACCATGGCCGGACCACCAATATCGATGTTTTCGATCAGCTCGTCGGGGGTCACGTTCGGGTCGGCCGCCGTGGCCGAAAATGGATAGAGATTCACGACCACCAGATCAATGGGCTCGATTTTGTATTCGGCGACTTGCGCCCGATCGTTGGCCTTGCCGCGCTGAAAAAGAATCCCGCCATGAACTTTTGGGTGCAACGTTTTCACTCGACCGCCCAGCATTTCTGGCCATCCGGTCAATTCCGCTACGTCGCGAACTTCTACTCCCGCTTCTCGCAACAGTTTCGCCGTCCCGCCGGTAGAAACGATCTCTACCGACAGGGACGCGAGCTCCCGCGCAAAATCCACGATGCCGGTCTTGTCGTAAACACTAATCAGCGCCCGTTCAATCGCCATATGCTCCCGCCAAGAATAAATTTCCACGCAAAAAAATGCCCCGTCAGTGTAAGCGTTTGCGGAAAAAAGTGATAGCGGCGGGCCGGGAACGAAGAATTTGCGGGCTGCGTTGGAGTTTTTGTGAATTCCCAATGCAGCAGGAGGTGAAACCTAATTCAACGTCGCGCGAAGCGTTGTACGAAGTTAACTGGAGACTCGAGCCTTCAATTTAACGTGGCCGTTCTCGATGCTCACCGTGTATTCGATTTCCCGGCCGCCTTTTTCCTTCAGGTCCTGGGTTTTCTTTTGCACGAATCGCTCAAAGTCCTTCAGGCTGGGCACGCCGGACTTCTCGCCAGTCTCGGTACGCGCCAGGACCAGATGCTTGTACAGCGTCTCTACTTTTTCTGTCTCACTTTCTGGATCCGATAGGGCTAGTGCGAAACTGCTATGTGTCTGCCGAACCTCCGCGGCTCGAGTGGCGGCTTCCGCCGAGGCATGCGCCACTGCTACGGCGTGGTCCGCAGCGCTCAGCGCCGGCGCTTGCGGCTGCTCCGGCGGTTTTGCGGCGGCGGCCTTGCGGGCCCGCTCCGCTTCGATGGCCTTGGCCGCCGCTCCATAGTGGTGCGGCGAGGTTCCGGTCTCCTTCTGGGCCAATTTCTTGCGCCACATATCGTGATATTTGGCGTAGGTTTGGCTCAGGTTGCTGTAGCGGAAGCGCTGGCCGGAGGTAAATTCTGCGGCGCGATCCGAGTATTTTTTCAGCATCACTTCCAGGCGCCACTGGGTATCAGTGGGCGGCCGCGAACGGCCCCCGCCAAAGTACTGTTCGTACTCGATTTTGAGCGTGCGGATATCGCGCTCAATACTGCCCAGATCTTCGTCGATGCTCGCCATGGAGGGTGTCGGACTCCCGAGAACGCCTGGGCATATCCTAAGACTAGCGTAATTGGCTGCTTCGGAGAGGTCAACGCGGCCGAATTTCGCGATGTCGCAAAGGGAAATGACCGAAAGGCCAAGTTCCCAGGCCGATTGCCACCCTCGTTGGCGCTGTGTTTCAATAGCTGAACAATGGCTCCCTCGTCCGATTCCGCTGCCAAAACCACCTCGGATGCCGTTGCGGCCGCGCTCCGTGCGCTTCCGTCGGTTGACGACTTGCTAGGGCGGCCGCGCATCGCCGCCCTGACCCAAAAATCGGGACGGAAGCTGGTCACCACCGCGGTTCGCACAGTGCTATCCGGCGCGCGGAAGCAGATCAGCACCCAAGCGCTCAGCTCTTCTAGTTTAGTGGCCGATCCGAAAACTGACGACGAACTGGAATCACTGGTTATTTCCGAAGTAGAGAACATTCTCGCGCCATCGCTTCGCCGGGTAATCAACGCAACCGGCGTCGTGCTGCACACCAACCTGGGACGCGCGCCGCTGGCGCGGCAAGCCGTGGCGCGGATCGTAGCTACCGCTTCGCTCTATAACAACCTGGAATACGATCTGGCGCGCGGCGAACGCGGAAAGCGCGACGTGCACACTTCGCGGCTGCTGGCGGAACTTTGTGGAACGGAATCAGCCATCGTGGTCAACAACAACGCCGCAGCAGTTTTTCTGGTGCTGCATGCGCTGTCCAGGGGTGAGGAAGTTATCGTTTCACGCGGCGAATTGATTGAAATTGGTGACGGTTTTCGAATCCCCGACATTATGGCCGAAAGTGGCGCCACGCTGCGCGAGGTGGGCACCACGAATCGCACCAGCATCGGCGACTACGAAGACGCCATTAACGATCGCACCCGGCTGCTGTTGCGTGTGCACCCTTCGAATTTCCGCGTCACCGGATTTACCGACCGCCCGTCGCTGGAAGAATTGGTCGCGCTGGGAAAGAAAGTGAATTTGCCGGTCTATGAAGATCTCGGCTCGGGCTGCCTGGCAGATTTGAGCGCCACGGGAATTTCGGAGCCGGTGGTGCGCACCAGCGGCGAAGCAGGCGTCTCAGTGATGACCTTCAGCGGAGACAAACTGCTGGGCGGACCGCAGGCGGGGATGATTGCCGGAAAAAAAGAAATTGTAGATCGCATACGCCGCAATCCGTTGTTCCGAGCCCTGCGCGTGGACAAATTAACCATCGCCGCGCTGGAAGTGACGCTGAAATCCTATTTGCGCGGCGCGCTCGACGAAATTCCCGCGCTGCGTATGATTCGTTTGTCCGCGAGCGATATCGCCAGCCGGGCGGAACAGCTTTGCGCAAAATTGCGACCGCTGTTGCCGGAGGATGTCGCGGTTCAGATTCGGGGAGGACTTTCCGTTATCGGCGGAGGCTCCACGCCGGACCAAAGCCTGCCAACGGCCCTGATCGCCATTGCCAGTCCTCGGATCAGCGCCCGACAACTGGAAGAAAATATGCGGCGGCCTGAGCTGCAAGTGCCAGGGCCGGGAAAATCGATTTCGCCCATTCCGGTGATCGGACGCATCGAAGACGAACAGCTGATTCTCGATTTGCGCACGGTGCAAATTGAAGAGGAACCGGAGTTGATCGCCCGCCTGGCGGCGGCCCTTTCGTAAATTTCAGTTTGCTACAGGCGGTTGATCACGCCGGCCACGCATCCCGCGCCGAATCCGTTATCGATATTCACCACGCTGACATTCGACGAACAACTGTTCAGCATCGCCAGCAGAGCCGTCAAGCCGCCGAAGCTGGAACCGTATCCGGTGCTGGTGGGCACGGCGATCACCGGCGCCGCCACCAGCCCGGCCACGACGCTGGGCAGCGCGCCCTCCATTCCCGCGACGCAAATAATCACTCGCGCTTCGGTCAGCTGCTTGCGATGTTCCAACAGGCGGTGCAGTCCAGCCACGCCGACATCGTAAATCGCTTCGGCGCGATGACCCATCATCCGCGCCGTAACCAGCGCCTCTTCGGCGACGGGAATATCGCTGGTGCCGGCGGTGACCACCAGGATGAGGCCTTTCCCGGTCACGGCGCGCGAACGCTGGATGGTGATTGCTCCAGACAGTTCGTGGAATTTAGCGGTCTTCGCAACGGTCTTCACTGCGGCGAAGATCTTGCGGTCGCCGTGGGTGATGAGAATGTTGTGGGAAGCTTTGGCGCGGAGCATCCCGCGGACAATTTCCTTCACTTGCTTTGGAGTTTTCTTGCGCGCAAAAATCACTTCGGGAAAACCCTGGCGGATGGAGCGGTGATGATCGATTTTGGCGAAGCCCAGATCTTCGTAAGGCAATTGGCGCAGCCGCTCGACGGCGGCATCGATCTTGACCGCGCCGGTCTTCACCGCTTCGAGAAATTTCCGAACTTCGCGTTCATTCATTTGGAATAATCGCCCAGGGCCAGCCAGGCCGGCGCGTTCGGATTCTAGCATCCTCAGCCGCGCCGGCTAGCCGTCCTCGACTTCGCGAAGAAATCTTTGAGCGGTCTCGAATCGTGATACATTCGCGCGCAATTGGGCGACGCGCACCGGTTCTCGGCAGCGCAGCTCCACGCGGATTAGGGAGGAACGACATGTACCTGCTCTGGGAAATTATCATCGGGATTCTGGCCGGTTTTCTGGCGGGCCAAATTGTAAAAGGCTCCGGCATGGGAATTTTGATCGATCTGTTGGTCGGAATCGTGGGATCGATACTGGGCGGGTGGATTTTTGGTTTGCTGGGCCTGGCTACCTACGGCCTGCTGGGCCAGCTGGTGATGGCCACCGTGGGCGCGATCGTGCTGCTGCTGATCGTGAAAGCCATCAAGAAATAAATCTGTGCGAAACCCCGGGAGCGCCTTCCGCGATCCTTGCGGAAGACGCTCCCTACTGATGCCAGATTCTAGTTTTCCGCATGGCCGCTGACGTCCACCACGTTGACCGTCCCGTATTTCGCCAGTACGTCTTGAATCTGCTTGCGGTCCCCGACGCAAACCCATTGCACGTGGTCGAGGTCGACAAACTTTTTGGCGGCAGCCTGCACCCCGGCCGCGTCAATCGAACCGATGTGGTCGGGATATTTGTCCCAATAATCGACGGGCAATGCGTAGTACTGCACGGTGAGCCAATCATTGAGGATCTGCGCCGGCTGTTCGAGAGACAACGCGAAATTCGCGATAATCGCACGATGCGCATCGTCGAGTTCGTTTTGCGGAGTCAGCTCGTTATTGATTTTCTTGTATTCGTAGATGAACCGATCCATCGCTTCGCCGGTCACCTGGGTGCGCACCGGGGAGTAGCCAAACCAGTCGCCCGGAAAAATGTCCGCACTGAAACGGCTGTAGGCTCCATAGGTCAGGCTATGCTCCTCGCGCAGATCGAGGAAAAGCCGCGACTGCGGCCCGCCGCCAATCACCTGATTCATGACCGCCAGTCCGTAATATTCCGGGCTGGTGCGCTGCACGCTGCGATCGCCCCCGAAGATCACGGTTTGCACCGAGCCGGGACGATCCACCAGGGTTATTTTGGTGGGCTGCGCCGGAACCGACGCGGGAAATTTGTCCGCCGCTTCGGCCGCGCCGCTCCAGCCGCCGAAATATTTTTCGATCAGCGACTGCATCGCCGCGGCTTTGAAATCGCCGGTGATGCCCAGGATCGAATTCCCGGGGACGTAATGCTTGTCGTGAAATTGCTTCAAATTGTCGACGCCGATTTTCTCAATCGACTCCTTGGTGGGTGAAGCAAGCGCCATCGGCGCGTCGCCATAAACCACGCGTTTGAAGGCCTGTTGGGCCAGGAACGTCGGGTTGGAAAGGCGCTGCTCCAGCGTCGCGCCTTCGGCTTGCTTGAACTTCGCTAGCTCATCCGCCGAAAAGCTGGGGTGCAGGACCACGTCACTCATCAAGTCCAGTATTTTGGGCGCGTCGCTGATCAGGCCCGAAGCGTCGACGACGGTATAGCTGGCGCCAAAGCGGGAGGTGGCATCAAGGCTGGCGCCCAACGATTCCACTTCGTTGGCAATTTGCGCGCTGCTGCGCGTCGCCGTGCCTTCCCGCAGCATCCCCGCTGTGAAGGAAGCGACACCCGGCAAATCCGCAGGGTCGGCAAGCTGCCCCGGGCGAATCCACATGGTGAACGCGACGGTTGGCAATTTGTGATCTTCCTGCAGCACCAGGGTCAGGCCGTTTTTCAGTTTCACCACGGTCGGCCGCGGGAGCTGTACACGCAGAATCTCCTTGCTGACCGGCGCGCGATTCAATCGCTCCACTTTGCTTACCGACGTGGATTTATCCTGACCTTGCGCGACAACGGCAGGGGACAACAACAGGCTGCCAGCCAAGGTGAGAACGGCCGAGGCCGCAAAGATGCTTCGTAAGGCTCGCGAAGTCGCCCCATTTGTTCTGGCCAACCGGACTTGGACTTTCGAATCCTGCATGATCGCGACGCTCATTGCGCCCCCTTCGAACCGGCATTTGCGTCTGCCGCTGGATAGGTGATTACCACCGTGCGCTGGTCGGCCACGAGATATGTTTTGATCACGGCATTAACTTGATCGACCGTGATTGCATTCCGCTTTTCCTGAATGGTGTTGATCAAGTTGGGATCGTTGAAATACACGGTGTAGTCGCCGATCAACACTGCGGTGCGCAACGCGGAACGCCGGCGTTCGATAAACTGAATCAGCTGTACGCGCTTGGCTTTCGCCAGTTCCGCGGGAGTGACTCCGCTTTTCAAAACGGTTGCGATTTCGTCGTTGATTCCTTTTTCCAGGTCTTCCACTTTCACGCCCGGCCGGGGCGTCGCCTCGATGTACAACTGGCTGGTGCCGATGCGACGGTCCGCTTGGACTGTTATCTGCGAAGCTAGCTGCTTGTCCTTGACCAGATCTTGATAGAACCGCGAGCTTTCGCCCTGGCCCAGAATTATCGCCAGCTGGTCGGCGGCGTAATTTTCCGGCGTGTTGCCGGGCGGGATGTGATACGCGATGTCGATTTGCGGCAGGCGGGCCAGCGGATCATAAATAACCTCGCGTCGCTCGCCATAGTGCGGCTCGTCGATTAAATCCACTTTGGGCGGAGCGGGTTGCGAGGGGATCGAGCCGAAGTATTTTTTGACCAGCGCCAGCGCCGCGTCGGGATCGATATCTCCGACTAGCGTCAATACTGCGTTGTTGGGCGCATAGTAAATCCGGAAAAAATCCTTAACGTCGTCGACGTTGGCCGCGTTCAAATCGCTCATCGATCCAATCGTCGAGTGTTTGTACGCAAAATTGTCGTAGGAAAGATTGTCGACGTCGAGTTGGGCCCGGCCGTAAGGCTGGTTGTCGACGCCCTGCCGGCGCTCTTCCTGCACGGCGTTGCGCTGGTTGTCCAGATTGGCCTGGGTAATGTTTAACGCCTTCATGCGGTCGGCTTCGAGAAAAAGTCCCAGTTCCAACTGATTCTTGGGCAGCTCTTCAAAGTAGGTGGTGCGGTCTTCGTTGGTGGTGCCGTTCATGCCGCCGCCATTGTTCAGCACCTGGATAAAATGCTCACCCTTGCCAACGTTCGCCGAGCCCTGAAACATCATGTGCTCGAAAAGATGGGCGAATCCGGTGCGGCCGGGGCGCTCATTGCGGCTGCCGACGTTATAGGCGACATCAATCGCGTATACCGGCGCCGTGTGGTCAGGCACTATAATCACGCGCAAGCCGTTGTCGAGTTTGCTCTCGCGCAACTCGAGCTGCGGCAATTTCAAGTCGTCATCGCCAGGCGACGCCTGCAGCGCTGTGACGAATCCACTTGCGGCGACAATTCCCAGAACGGCCGCCAAACGCAGCCTCCACCTTCCCACCCGACCTGCACTCATTGACATACCCCTCCCAGCGGCGGCGGATATTTTGTACCTTCAGATGACCGAACGCAACTTAGACGTACCCGGCGATTTTTGGGGGTTGGTAAAGGCTTCAAAACTTTCAAAAATTACAGACCGGGTGGATTCAGCGGCCAACTATGCCGGACGGCCCAACTAGGCTAAAATTTGAACAATCGCAATGGCCAATTCATCGGGCAAAAGCATAACCGTGGGTATCACCGGGGCAAGCGGCGCGATCTACGCGCAGACTGTTCTGCGCCTGCTCGATGCCGATCCCAGCGTTGACCGCGTGTTCCTGGTCTCGACCGAAACTGGGACGAGGCTGCTGGCGACGGAGCTTGGGATCATCCCGTCCGAGCCTAAGAAGCTTGGCTCGCTACTGACCGGAACGCCCGCTACGAAAATTGATTTTCTGCCCAACAAGGACGTCGGCGCGATCATCGCCTCAGGAAGCACGACGGTGGATGGCATGGTCGTGGTTCCGTGTTCGGCTGGAACGATGGGCGCTATAGCGGCTGGCACAGCGAGCGACCTGCTTACGCGGGCTGCAGATGTTTGCCTGAAGGAACGCCGTCCGCTGGTGTTGTGTCTGCGCGAAACTCCGCTGAACCGGATTCACCTGGAAAACATGCTGAGGGTGAACGATGCCGGCGCGGTGGTGATGCCGGCTATGCCGGCCTTTTATTACGGGCCCAAAACGATAGACGATCTAGTGGAACAATATTGTTGCCGCGTTCTGGCGCAACTCGGGCTGCCGCAGGAGCAGCAGTTTAAATGGAAGGGCGGCCCGGCCGCGAAACGCGCCGTCGCTGGAGCCAGAAGCGGAGATGGAAGCGGAGATGGTTACGATGTTTAATTTCTCCTCGGCATACGCAACGAGAATGGAAACGCATGGCTCAAACTAAGAACCGGCTGGCGGTGGTGCTCGAAATGATCAAGTTTGAGCACTCCGTGTTTGCGCTGCCATTCGCGTTGGTTGGCGCGTTGCTCGCCGCGCGTGCCGGAAATACCTTGCCGAGCTGGCGGCAGATTCTATGGATCGTCGTAGCCATGGTGGGCGCGCGCTCCGCGGCGATGACCATGAACCGAATCGCCGACGCTGAGTACGATGGCCGCAATCCGCGCACGGCCAACCGCGCGCTGCCCAAGGGCGAATTGTCGCTTTCATTCGCGTGGCTTTTCACCATTGTCGCTTCCGCGGTGTTGGTGATTGCCGCTTGGCAATTGAATCCGCTGGCGCTGAAGCTATCGCCTGTAGCGCTCGCGGTACTGTTCTTGTATTCCTACACCAAACGATTCACCTCCTTGTCGCATTTCGTTTTGGGCTTCTGCCTGGGCATGTCCCCGGCGGCGGCCTGGATTGCGATTCGCGGTTCGCTCGACTGGCGCATGCTGATTCTTTGCGCTGCGGTCACTTTGTGGGTGGGTGGGTTCGACGTTTTGTACGCTTGCCAGGATGTGGAGTTCGACAAAACCGCGGGACTGTATTCCATTCCAAAGAAATTCGGGATCGCCCGCGCCCTGCTGATTGCGCGGGTCCTGCACGTCGTGATGATTGCGCTGCTGGTTTGGCTGGCGCTCAGTTTCCAGTTGCCCTGGCCGGCGTGGGTGGGAATTTGCCTGGTGGCGGGTCTGCTCGCTTACGAACATTCGCTGGTGAAACCGAACGATCTGACGAAAATGAATGCTGCGTTTTTCGCGGTGAATGGCTATATTAGTTTAGTGTTCCTGCTGTTCTGGGGAGCGGCGGCTATCGCGGTCCGGCACTGATATCGGCGCAAGTGGCATAAAAACAGGAATTACGTAAATGACTACAGCGGTTGAACTTAATACTCTAAAGTTGAGCGATGAACGGCTCGAGCCGGTTGCCAAAAAGGTTCTGGCCGGCGAACGGCTGGACGCGGCCGATGGCCTGCTGCTTTATGAATCGCACGATCTGCTCGGGGTGGGCTGGCTGGCGAATTTCGTACGCGAAAAGAAGCACGGCAACGTGACCTACTACAACGTCAACCGGCACATCAATCCCACGAACGTCTGCATCGCCCACTGCAAGCTTTGCGCCTTCGGGCGCTCGCCCGATTCGCCGGGAGCCTACACTTTTTCGCTGGATGAAATGTACGCCCGCGCGGGAGCCGGCGTGGCGGAAGGCGCCACCGAATTTCACATCGTCGGCGGCCTCCATCCCGACCTGCCTTTCTCGTTTTATCTCGACCTGATTCGCGGCTTGAAACAGCGCTACCCGCAAGTTCACCTGAAGGCCTTCACGATGGTGGAGGTCGGCTACTACGCGCGCATCACCAAACTTTCCATCCGCGACACGCTGCTGGCCATGAAAGAAGCGGGCGTCGATTCGCTGCCCGGCGGAGGCGCCGAGATTTTTCACCCGCGGGTGCGCAAGCTGATCTGCGACCATAAAGTGAGCGGCCAGCGCTGGCTGGAAATTGCGCGCACCGCCCACGAAATTGGGCTGCGTTCCAACGCGACGATGTTGTACGGGCATCTGGAAACGAACGAAGAGCGCGTGGACCACTTGATTCAGCTGCGCGCGACGCAGGACAAAACCGGCGGTTTCGTCACCTTCATCCCGCTCGCGTTTCACCCGGCAAATACGGCGCTGGCGCACATCCCGCCGCCGACCGGATTCGATGATCTAAAAGCGATCGCGGTGTCACGACTCATGCTCGACAATTTCGATCACATCAAAGCCTATTGGATCATGCTGACGCCGCGCATCGCCCAGGTGGCGCTGCGCTTCGGCGCGAACGATCTGGATGGAACCGTAGTGGAAGAGAAGATCTACCACGATGCGGGCGCGACCACCGCCGAAAATATGAGCCGCGCCGAACTGGAGCGACTGATTCGCGCCGCAGGCCGCGTGCCGGTCGAACGCGACACCCGCTACAACCCGGTGGATCGAATCAAGAATCCGTTCCCTGCGCCAGTGGCGAAACGGACCGAAAATTTCATTCCGGAAACGTCGCTCACGCTGAACGTCTAGCGCCGCCGCGATTTATTCCGCAGTGCCAATCAATTGCACGTGGATCGAACGCTCGCGCGGACCGTCGAGTTCGGCAAGCAGGATCGACTGCCACCCGCCCAGCGCCATCTCTCCATTTCGCACCGGAACTGAAATCGTATGGCCCAGAACCATCGCGCGCAAATGCGCGTCGGCGTTCTGCCGGCTACATTCGGAAAGTTCGGGATCATTGTGGCGCCAGTAATCCATCCGCCCGACCAGGCGCTCCAGGAAGGATTTGATATCGTCGAGCAGGGCTTGCTGAAATTCATTGACGAAGACCGCGGTGGTGGTATGCAGGGATTGAACCAGAATCAGGCCGGCTTTCATATCGTTCTTGCGAATCACTTCGTTCAAATCTTTTGAAATATTAATCAGCTCCAGTCGTTCGCGGGTTTGGTAGCTCAAAGTGTCCAAATGCATCTGAATGCCGGATTTATTCTTCTCCGGTGTGGGTTTCGCGCCGTTTACCTCGAATGACGGATTGAGCTCAAGAGTCTTCATGAGTGCATTTCCTCGCAGAAAGTGGATATATAGACGGCGTTATTTATGCACGGGTACTAATAATTGGATGCGCTAATTACATGAGAGTTGCGTATCGCTGATGGAATAGTCGGGCGTTACTTCAGGCGTGTGGGTGGGATTTATCGTAAACCGCCATCAGCTGCTGGATGCTGGCTTGCGTGTACCGTTGCGTGGTGGAAAGCGAAACATGCCCGAGCAATTCCTGAATCGCGCGGAGGTCGGCACCATCGTTCAGCAGGTGGGTGGCGAATGCGTGGCGCAGGGAATGCGGATGCAGGTTCCAATCTACTTTTGCTAATTTGCAATATTTGGTGACGATGTAGCGCACCGAGCGGTCGGTGAGCCGTCGTCCGCGCCAGTTGACGAACACCGCTTCCACGTCCGGCTTCGCCGAGGCTTCCAGAATTTCCTGGCGAATGGGCCAGTATTCGTCAAAGGCGGTCTGTGCTTTCGCGCCGTAGGGAACCACACGTTCCTTGCGGCCCTTTCCCAGGACGCGCAGCATCTGCCCGGTTTTATCCATGTCGCCCAAGCTGAGTCCGACCAACTCGCTGACCCGCAGCCCGGAAGCGTAGAGCAATTCGAAAATGGCGCGGTCGCGCCTCGGCACCAGCTTTTCCGTCCGCCTGCCGGATTTTTGCAAGTTTTGTTCTATGGCGCGCTTGGATTTTCTTGGTACGGTCTTTGTGACGGCATTGACGCCGCCAGGAAGGCCATCGAGGAAACCATTGATTTCTTCCGCAGTTTGGATCCGGGGAATTCTCCTGGGCAATTTGGGTGTGCTCACCAGCCGCGCCGGATTCAGTTTGACGTATTGCTCGCGGACACAGAACTTGAAGAATGTTCGCAGCGCGGCCAGTTTTCGCGCGATGCTGGGCTTCTGTAGTTTGCGATCGTAGAGCCAGGCCACGAACTCGCGAATCACGCGATGATCGACCTGACCGATCGGCAGAGTTTTTTCGCCCGGCGGGGTCAGAAACTCCTGGAAGAGTTGCAAGTCGCCGTAGTAACTCTCAATGGTCGCGGGGGAAGAGTTTCGCTCGTAGCGCAGGTAGTTGATGAATTTGTCGATGACCGGTTTCATCGGAATGAGGTGCTGCGGAAATTATAGTCCTGCCGGGCGGAGTGCGTAGTCATCCGATTTACGAAGGGCGAACCGATTGGTACCGGACTCTGCCGAGCTTGCATGAACCAAATCCCGGTTAGGATTTGCTTCCGGGTCCGGCAGCGACCTCGACCGGCTCTTGCGGATGCACGAATTTCGCTTTGGCTGTTCCTGCCCCGGAAGCAACTGGTGTGATTCCGTTGGTCGAAGGTGCCTCTCTGTTCGCAGCGGCAGTCGAGCCAGCTTCGACCGGTGCTGGAGCTTCGATTTCCCAATCGCAGCCTTCCTTGATGCAACTGCGGAAATTGCCCTGCTTGGTGCGCTTCTCGACGATAAACGGCGCGTGACATTTCGGACACGGCTCGTTGATCGGCTCGTGCGGAGTGGTGAAATCGCAATCGGGATAGCGGCTGCAGCCGTAAAAAATGCGCCCCGCGCCACGACCGCGCGAGATTCCGCGGCGCACGAATTCGCCTTCGTCGCATTTCGGGCACTTGACGCCCAGCGTGATCGGCCGGGTGTACTTGCACTTCGGATAGTTGGTGCAACCGATGAAATCGCCGAAGCGTCCCGCGCGGCGCAGCAGCTGCGCGTCGTCCAGCGGGCATTTTTCATCCAGCGGTACGTCGGGCTGGCGTGCGATGCGCGTGCCTTCCACTAGCCGCCGGGTCGTCTTGCAGTCCGGATAGCCTTTGCAGGCGAGGAACACGCCGAAGCGCCCGCGCTTGATGACCATTTCCTTGCCGCAATTGTCGCAGTAATCGATTTTCGGCGTGCCATCAGCTTCCGCCGGCAGTTCGGGCGATAAATCCTTGATGTAATCGCAATCCGGATAGCGGTTGCAGCCCAGGAAAAAACCGTGGCGGCTGATGCGCTCGAGTAATTCTCCCTCGCCGCACTTTTCGCATTTCCGTCCGGTGGGGATACCCGCCTTGTACGAAAGCATCTCGTCGTCGGCTCGATCCAGATCGACAATGAAGCGATCCCAGAATTCCTTTACCGCCGTGCGCCAGCCGAGCTTGCCTTCTTCGATTTCGTCCAGTTCTTCTTCGAGCCGCGCGGTGAAGCCCACGTCGAAAATATCCTCAAAGCTCTTCACCAGCAGCACGGCGACGCGTTCGCCGAGCATGGTGGGCGAAAAGCGGCCCTGATCCTTGGTGACGTATTCGCGCTCGACGATGGTCGAAATGATCGCGGCATAAGTCGAAGGCCGCCCGATGCCTTTCTCTTCCAGTTCTTTCACCAGGGTGGCGTCGTTGTAGCGCGGAGGTGGCTCCGTGAAATGTTGATCCGGCCGAATCGATTCGAGACGAAGAATTTGGCCTTCGCGTACTTGCGGCAGCGAGCGGCCTTCGCCGTCATCATCTTTTTCGTCGTCCTCACGATCGGCGACCGCGGACGGAATTTGATACACGCGCAGGAAACCGTCGAATTTCTGGACCGTGCCGGTGGCGCGGAAAGTGTAATCTCCCGCGGAAATGTCGATTGTGGTCTG
>Ga0307474_10000520_pt1 | contig 27553 bp, 28 predicted proteins | sample atmos_gasesECM1C_2_FD_203312 | JGI IMG/M metagenome (GOLD analysis project Ga0307474, IMG submission 203312) | Hardwood forest soil microbial communities from Morgan-Monroe State Forest, Indiana, United States - atmos_gasesECM1C_05 | ecosystem: Environmental > Terrestrial > Soil > Temperate... | reverse complement strand
CTCATGTTCGCTGCCATCTTGCTGTCTGTCGCCTTTCCCTGCACTGCACCCCCGGGATTGTAAGCGTCCCATCCCCACTGCTTCACACCCCGCGGGGAGGCATCGACGTGTCCGCAGAGGGAGCGCTCGTTCGGCTGAACCTTTTCAACGTGGGAAGAGGTCTTCTCGAAGCTGTCGAAATGATCGGCAAGAAATCCCTCGGCCATCTCCACATCGATTGTTCCCTTAGCATGCTGGACCAGTTCGTCCGCGCGCGCGTGCCGCGCATTCATCGAGGAAGACATATCTTGCGGATCGAAGCCGCTGGTCTCTTCACGAATCAGCTTCGGGTCGCGCGCAAAGTTCGAGCTGACGAAGTATCCATCCTTCGTCCTCCACAGCGGCGTATTCTTCAACCCGAGTTCGAGATAGGCGATCTCGCCCGTCTTGCGGTCGCCGATCAGCCAATCGTTCGCGTATCCGCCGTTGTTTCCTTCTTTGATAATTCGCACGTAGTCGTCGATACTCTGGGCATACTGCAGCGCCTTGCGCGAGCGCATGAACTCTGGTTTGCCTTTCGGATCCCAGCCCTCGAACTGAGCCATGGTGGTTTCGGTGATCATGATCCCAGCTGCGTTCACGCCGAAATCGTCATCGCTGGTAATCACGCCGGGAAATCCGTCCATCAAAATGCGCTGGCCGTGCTGCGGCAGAATATCGAAGATGACCACCCAGCGTTCGCCCGCGAGATAGCTCGTCCAATTATTGTGTGCGATGACGATCTGATGATCTTTGGTGTAAGCGCCGGTGGCGATGAACGCGCTGCAATTTCCAGGAGCTTTCAACTTCGGGGCGCGGGCTTGCTTTTCGCGCTGGTTGAGCCACGGCACGTAATAGTCCGGGACCTCCTCAAACGCATTGAGTGCAACAATGTCATAGACATCCAGGTCGACGCCATGGGCCTTCACGCCATCGGCGATGCCTTGAAGCTCCTGCTGATACTCCAGATCGATATGCGGCCAGAGCATCTCGCGCGCCGTCTTGCGAAAGAATTCCCAATCGCGCTGCGTCTGGTGCGTATCGAAAAGCTTGATGGCGTCGAGTGCGTCGGCGATCTCGGGAGCCAGCAGGAACCCATGCTGATAGCCGATTTCAGACGACGACCCTTCCAGATGAACATAGGTCCAACCACCCTGCTGGAAGCGGTAAGCCTTCTGCAACCGCGCATCGGAGGAAGCCGAACTACTTTCTTGCGCCTGCGCCGCAGACGACGATGCGATCATAAGTCCTACGCACACCACCGCCACAACAGCCATCCAGTTCGCGACAACCACCCAGCGCCGCCCATGCCTCATGGAACCCTCATTCCGTCAGATGTATGCAGCAATCATCGGAGGCCATTCTAGCTTACGAACCACAAGTAACGACAAATTAAAGGTGGGATTGCCCGTTGGAGAATCCGGAGTGATCGTTCCAGGCGGAATCCGGACGCAAAAAAGCGGAGCGCGTCTTGCGCTCCGCTTTTTAATTTTCAGCGATCAGCTCTTAGCGTCCGCCACCGTGGCCACCACCGCCACCGTGGAAGCCACCTCCGCCACCGGCGGCGCCACCGTGAAATCCGCCGCTGAAGCCACCGTTATGTCCGCCGCCCGATGCCACTGCCGGCCCGGAGTGGAAAGCGCCATGCTCTGCTCCGGCTCCCGTGTAGACACCATGGGAATAAGCGCTGCTGCCTGCGTAGTGTTGTCCCGGTCCCCAGGTATGCACATTCGCGGCGTTGAACGTGTGATTGAAGTGTCCACCAAAGAACGGAGCCCGATTTACAAAAGCCGGCGAATAGAATCCCCACCCGAACGGGCTGTAGAAAATTCCACCCCCGGGCAAAAAGGTGAAGGCCGAGAACCATGGATCCCAATACCATCCGCCCCAGCCCCATCCCGGACCCCAGAAGGCAGAGCCCCAGTATCCGGGTGCCCAACCGTCGGCGGCGACGAGGCGCGCTGCGTCCACATTGGCTTCCGCGACGTAGTCCGATCGCAGACTACTCCAGCGATAAAGATCGTCGCCGTTGGAAGCCTTCTTGTCGAACTTCTGCGTTTTCTCCGGCGAACTAGGCGCCAGAGCCAGTTCGTGTCCGGCCTTCAGTTTGATTTGTTTGTCACCTTCCTGAACCGTGGCCTCGCCATCGAATACGCGCATTTGGTTGTGTTGCAAATCGAAGTCGTAGAGTCCTGGCTTTAAGATTTTCGCACTCGTGCCGCCTTCGTCAACGCGGAGCTCGTTCTGAGGGTAAATCTGGTCGACCTCGATTATGATTTGCCCCTGGTCGAGGCTCAACTCCGTATTCGTAAGACCAGCTGCAATCATCTTGACGGAAGTGTTGTCTCCGGCGCGAAGAAACACGCCTGGGATCAAGAGAATTTCCGCCTTACCATTCTCCGTATTGAGGGACTGTCCAACTTCCAGAGTGGATTTTCCTATCGAGTTGTGGTCAACGGACTGATCCGCCAAACTAACTTGTCCCTCGACGTAGTTTAAAGTTCCCGGCACAGCTGAATTTGAGCTCGCATTATTACTGGCCCATGCGGGCGCAGATAAAACCGCTGCCAGGAACAAGCTTGCTAATCCCTGTAACAGCTTCATAAAAATCATCCTCCCAACCAATTTACTTCTTGTTCAGCAACTCGTATCTTTCTTGTTTGTTGCTTGCTGAATTATTTGTTTCTTGCTGTATTAGATGAGGCGAGAGGCGTTCGCGATGCCCGCGCAAAGCAATGAGCGTACGCGAGTTAAGAGTGGTTGAAATGAACCAGAGAGGTTGAAATTAACCAATGAGTTAGATGTCTGTTCGCCGCTCAGGATGGCGTTGTAGATACCAGCAGGGCGGATATCCAGCGCGCGGGAACAGCGAGTTCACGCAGGTTTGCGCTTGCGGCGGATCGAAAAGAAATTCGGTCTTGCCATTTTTCTGTTGCACGGCGTCGTAACTGGTGACGGTGACTTGTCCGAAGGCATTGTTCGCCCCCACTCGATAGCGGAAAATGGCAAAGTCGACGGTGTAGGCGACGATTGTAACTGTGATCAACGACAGAAGCACAACCACCAGCAACCTTTTCAGGAAGCGGACGACACCCGCGCTCTCTCTCGAAGTCATGCGCGCAATTATAGTCGGCGGCCTCTGCCGTGTACCCACGGCGGGGGGGGAACCGGCTGCTGTGGTAATTCTCCAAATGATGGAAAGGTGACCGAAGGTTCACGCCCGAGATTACGCCGTTACCGGCATCAATTCTGGCACCCCAACATAACGGTATTCCCCGAAACCGAGAACGAGGTAGCCGATGCCGCTCAGCAGAAACAAGAGGACGACACCGAACGCTGCGCCTTGGCCGAATGCCTTCGCAATATCAATGGCGAGCAGGATCCCGAATGCAATGTTGACAAAGGGAATCATCAGCATCAGCACCCACCAACCGGGCCTGCCAGCGATCTTGGTCAGGATATAGGCGTTGTAGAACGGGATCAGCGCGGCCCAGCCCGGCTGACCGGCCTTGGTAAAGACCTTCCAAAAGCCGACGCAGAACAGCACCGTCAGCGCGAGCATTACGATCATGAATATGGCGCCGAGAGCGGCACCAAGAGTCTGATCCTGCACTAGCACAGTCGAAATCGTTGTCATTGTCATTGAACAGCCTCTTTTCTTCACCGACCCGAGCGCAGGAGTGGGGCGCCCTAAGATTGCTTCACGCCGCCTTTTTCCGCGTCCCGGTGTCTGAGTCTCGTAAAGATAGTGCGGAAAAGAGACTCATCGTTTCCTACGCAGGAGCGTTTTTAATGCGAAAGACAAGGCTCTCGTTGACAACTGCCTGCTCTGACAGGCAAACTACCGCATTCGCTGCATGCGGCCTGCGGCGAACCCTTACGGGCAATTCAGAGGACAGGTGCGGGTCTAAGACGTAATCTATCGCCATGGAGCAACAGGTCTCCTATACGCTCGATTCCACTTTGGAAACCGTGGACCATGCGGAAGAAAGCGCTACCCGCATCGCCACTGAATTGGGCTTTGGGGAAGACGAAGTGATGCAGATTTCTATGGCGGTGCGCGAGGGCGCGGTCAACGCCGTCCTGCACGGCAATAAATATGCGCCAGATAAAAAAGTAACCCTGGCCTTTGAGCGAACTCCTGAGGATCTCGTCATCACGATTCGCGATCAGGGCAAAGGTATTGACTTGAGCGGAATTCCGAATCCTCTCGCTCCGGAAAACCTGCTCAAGACTTCAGGTCGTGGCATTTTTCTCATGCGTTCTTTTATGGACGTGGTAGAAATCCGCCCGTCCCAGACAGGTACAGAAGTGAAACTCATCAAGCACGTCCACGGCTCGTCCGTGGGCAACAAGGAGGGGTCTCAGTGAGCATGAAACTTAGCACTCGGCAGGTGGACGGAGTCACCATTGTGGATTGCAGTGGACGGATCACTCTGGGCGAGGGCAGCGTCACCTTGCGCGACACCGTACGCGACCTGCTATCCAAAGGCAACAAGAAGATCATCTTGAATCTTGCGGAAGTCAACTACATCGATAGCTCCGGCATTGGCGAACTGGTCAGCGCCTTTACCACAACCAAGAACCAGGGCGGTGAACTCAAACTCCTTCACCTTACCAAGAAGGTGCATGATCTCCTCCAGATCACCAAGCTCTACACCGTCTTCGATGTGAAGGACGACGAGACCGCCGCAGTCAAAGGTTTCAAGTAAGACTTTCTGCCAAGTTACAAATGGTATGGGTAGGGCACGGCTTCCGCCGTGCCGCCCAAAGCCGTTTAAGCTTCGGGCTTTATCTCCGAGGCGCCGGGCCGAACCGAAGCACATCCTTGGATTCTCGGTGCGGCCATCTCATGCCGGGAGACCTTTTGGTTTTTTTCTCGCTCCAGCGCTCCCGCCGGATGTTCCCCCTCGTAGAATCGTGACATGCGGAAGCTCATTGGCTTAAGGCGGGGACAGCCGCCCACGGCTGGGTTGAGCGAGGTCGCCGGGGCTGCCCGGTTCTGCGTCGCCCGGCTGTGCGAGGAATCGCACTGGCCATCCCACTCTGCACGCCGCTATTAGCCATCCGACGACCTCGCCATTCGCGAAGCTGACAGGCACGTCGGCGAAACCAAATGCATTACGGGTAACGTCTTGCACGTGAAGGCCGGAGCAAAAGGGGTCCACCTCATCGGCTTCTGCGACGAGCAAGCGGCGTGTCCGTTCTCGGTGGTTGTTTTCGCCTCGGATCTTAAAGATGTTGGCGGCGTGCGCCGCCGGGGAGGCCGCCTCATCGAGATTCACGGCGGAAATACGCTTGAACCGAGTGAGCCAGCTCCCCGGCGGCTCAACTTTGATTCCCCCCGTGTCCAGGAACTGCGTGTGGAAAAGCAAGGTCACACGGTGCCGACCCCATGCATCCCCCTAAGAAGCCCGCCAAAGTCAAAGAGTCAAAGGTAGGCCCTACACGAGCGCCATCTGTAAGAATAAAGCGTACGTCGAAAACGAACCGCCCAGCAAAACAGTGGCGAAGTTTTCCGGTGTGTCTGGTGTTCCCTCGGCGCTTCAGTGGTGCTCAATCTGACGGGGCCTATCTGTCACACCATCCCCTTCCTCAACTCCTCCAGCGGATACCTCGTCCCCCGCCAGATGATTCCGTCATTCCACAGCGCATGAGACATGGAGCGCAGCAAGGTGTAGATAAACAGCGCCGTGCTCACTGGATGCAGCAGAAAATAATAAGCGGGCACGCCCGTCCGCAACGACATCCCCAGGTAAATTGAAAACATTGAACCCAGAGCCACGGCATAGGGCAGTCGCGCCCAGCCATGCGCCAGACACGCACCGAGAAACGGCATGAGATTCAGAAAAGCCAACCCGAATGCCGAAATCAGCGTGCGCGGCCACTGAAAGGACAAGACGGCAAAGAAATTCTTCGTCAGATTATTGACCACACCCATTGCACCATTCGCCCAGCGAATAGAAATCAAATCACCGCCAAAAACATTGCGCTGAGCGTAGCCCGCGTTCTTCACGACCTTGCCCAGTTTCATATCGTCGAGAACTTCCATCCGCAACGCTTTGTAGGTTCCGACCACCTCGTACACACCTTGCCGAATCAAGTTGAATGCTCCCACGCCCATGTGATCCCGCGACTTTGGATCAGCCACCTTCCACGGGCGATGCCCGAAAACAAACATAGTCTGAAAAAATGCGATCATCATGTATTCGCCCGGCTGCTTCATACTGATCCGCGGAAATAACACCACGTGATCCGCCTTTTCGGCCTCGGCATAAGCGAGTGCCCGCCGCACAGAATCAGGCTTGAATAAAACGTCAGCGTCGGTAAACAGCAGCCAGTCGCCGGTCGCCTCATTCGTCGCCGTCCACATGGCATGGGTCTTTCCCAACCATCCCGCCGGCAGGTTCTGGTGATGAATTACGCGCAGGCGTCCGCTTGTAAGAACCCGGTTTTCCACCACCCTTTCCATGATCTCCCCAGTTCGATCCGTGGAGCGATCATTCACCGCAATCACTTCATAATTGTCGTAGTCGAGTTCGAGCAAGCGGGTCAAGGACAGTTCGATATCCTCTTCTTCATTCCGCGCTGGCACAATAATAGATACTCGGGGATTGACCGAATCGCCAGTCGATTTGCGATCCCATTGCGGCTGAGAAATATCAGCAACACTGGGCATGCCTAGAGCCGCATCCACGATGCGCGAGAACCATGCCAGCGCGAGAATCGTGCCGGCAATCCAGTGAAAGTAGTACATCAGCGCCTAGGTCTTCCCTGCCTGCGGAGTAGCAGTTCGCCCTGCAGGAGCAAATCTCATCCCATAAAACAGTATGACAGAGGAAGCGACCATCGCGATCACCGGCAAGACGAACGCAGCTTGCAACGATTTCTTGTCGGCCACATATCCCATGAGAGTCGGCGAAGGCACGTCTCCGAGGAGATGTAGAAAGAAAATGTTCACAGCCAGTGCAGTGGCGCGGATGTGCGCTCCCACCGAATTAATCACCGCGGCATTGAGCGGTGAAGTATTGAGCAGCAGAAAAAATGCCGCCAGCGCAATCGCCGGCAACATGGCCGGGCCGCGCGTGAACAATGCCACAATCATGAACGGTACGCCCAGAGCCATGCTCGCTGCTGAAACAAAGTAATACGATGCCTTCATGCGTGGCAGCAGATAATCTCCCAACCATCCTCCGGCCAGCGAGGCCACAATGCCATCCACCACGATAATGATTCCAAACATGAAGTTCGCCGACTCCAGCGAATATCCGCGCGCGCGCGACAAAAATGTCGGCATCCATACCTGTATTCCGCCTAATGCAAAGGTCATCATTGCCATGCCAAGAGTCGACGACCAGAACGCCGGATTGCGCGCCAGTCCTAATAAAGTTCCGCGCTCAGGAGTTTCTTTCTCTGTGTCGAAGTGCCCACGCTCCGGTTCGTGCAGAAACAGTACCGCCAAGGCCAGCGCAAATCCTGGTGCCGCCGCAATATAAAAAGGAAACCGCCATCCATAATGCGGACTCAGCTTGCCGCCCAACAAATATCCCGCCGCCGTGCCCACCGGGATCGCCAGATAGAAAACTCCCAGAATCCGCCCCCGCCTCTCTTCCGGAAACAGGTCGGCAACAAAGGTTGGCGCAATCGTCACGAACGTCGCCTCGCCAATGCCGACCAGTGTGTGACGAATCAGCAGTTCGGTATAAGAGTGCGTAACCGCCGTGAGCAGCGTCAGTCCGCTCCAGAAGATCGCGCCGCCAACAATAATTTTCTTGCGTGAATAGCGATCCGCCAGAGGCCCTACGAACGGCGCCGACACCATGTAGAACAGTAGAAACGCGCTGGTAAGATAGCCCACCTGCGTATTGCTCAATCGAAATTCAGTCTGCACTAGAGGCTGCACCGCAAACAGAACGGAACGATCGACATAGTTCAGCAGGTTCAGCGCCGTGAGCAGGATCAGCGCCGTGCGGGGATAGAGTTTCGCGGAGTTCACCAGATCGAGCGAATATAGCACGGCGGCAATCGGGGAATCCGGATTGACTGCGTTTGGCTAGATGGCCAGTTGCGGCATTTGCCTGTTGCGCCATTTGTCGCTATCAGCGCATTAGGGGCTCGTCGCCGCTTGCCGCGATCGATACCGAACTGGGGGCGCGCCCAGTAGAGAATGTACTCGGACGCATCGCCTTCGGCGGAATTAGTTGACTCGGCTCTATCGCGTTCTCCGCAAAGCCTTCGCCCATGCGCCATTCGAGGGCGAAGGCCCCTATCGCCACGGCGGACGATGGTCCAGCAGCGGCACGCGCCTTAGCTATGCCTCAGAGCACCAGTCGCTCGCGAATATTTTGTTCACTTGGATGCCGGCGATCCGCCTGAAGACCTGTTTCTGGCTTTCGGCGATGTTCCCGACAATGTGACTCGCGAGCGAATTCAGACCGCGGCCCTTCCACCAAACTGGCGCAACACTCCGGCCCCGGCTGGTCTCGCGAGTTTCGGCGATCAATTTGCGCAGAAAAGAAAAAGCAGTTGCCTGGTCGTGCCTTCCGCCTTAAGTCCTGGGGAGAACAACTGGCTGCTGAACCCACAGCATGCGGACTTCGAAAACATTGTCGTCCTCCCCGCCGAGCCGCTGAGCTATGATCCTCGCATGTTTGCGACATCCCGACGCCGGCACAAGCATGCTGCTGCCAAACGGCCGAAATCAGGATGACCGTAAATTTCACCTCTTTCCAGGTCGCGGCCATTTCGCCACGACCGTCGTCGAAATCCCACCCCGCGGCCGGAAGTCTCCCTTCACCTCGGCCCACACCGGCTTGGCCCAGCGCACCACATCCTCTAACACCTGGTTCACCACGTTCTCCTGAAAAATCCCCAAGTTGCGATAGGAGTGCAAGTATTCTTTATACGATTTCAGTTCCAAGCACTCTTTATCGGGCTGGTAGCGCAGCGTGAGCTCGCCGAAGTCCGGCAGTCCCGTCTTCGGACAGACCGAAGTAAACTCCGGATCGTCAATCACAATCTCGTATCCCGGAAACTGATTCGGCCAGGTCTCGATCTCCGGAAACTTGGCCTTCAACCCGGCTTCAGCGTGCTCGGGAGTATAGTGGCGCTGTTTTGGCATGGAGATATTGTAGCGGTTGCGCCCCTCATCCCGGTGGCCCAGGCCCGCTCGTGGTTCGTAAGGACATCCCTAGAGAGCCAGTTTCAGGCATCCGCCGAGGGTTGCTAGCATCTAATGAGGCAACGGCGCGAGAAGCGGAGCATCTTTTCGCGGTCGCCACGGTGGTAAATTAGTGCGTGCAGTTGTCCTCGTCGATCCCTGAAAGATAATCAGTTGGCAACATCGAACAATTCGAATGGACGTCCCACCTCGCGTAAAGGTGGTACCTGGCTCGTGGTCGGAATTGTTGCCGCTTTGGCGACCGTCCCGATGTTCACTCGCCGATCCCCGTTGAAGGTCCGCATCACAACCGTGGAACGCGGATCAATCCGAAGTCTGATTTCAACGAATGGCAAGGTAGAGCCTATCCAGAATTTCGAAGCCCACTCGCCGGTCGCCACGACTGTGAAGCGCTTACTGGTGAAGGAAGGAGACCACGTTCGTAAGGGTCAGCTCTTGTTGCAACTCGATGACGGAGATCTCCGCAGCCTGGCCGCCCGAGCGCTAGCCCAAATGAAAGCCGCCCAAGCCAATCAGGCTGACCTCACCACCGGCGGTACTCGCGAAGAGGTTCTCACTCTCGACTCTCAACTGATAAAAGCTCGCAGTGCACGCAATGACGCCCAGCGCAACCTCGACGCGCTTCGCCGCTTGCAGCAGCAAGGAGCGGCCTCTGCCGGCGAGGTCCAGCAGGCCGAGGAAGCTTCCCAGCGCGCCCAGGCCGACAGCAATCTCCTGGAGCAAAAACAGAAAGACCGATACTCCAAACCCGAGGCCGCAAAAGTTCAAGCCCAGGGAGCCGAAGCGCAGGCCGCCTATGAAGCCGCCGAGGATGCCCTCAGCAAATCCAGCGTGCGCGCCCCGTTCGACGGCATCGTATACACATTGCCTGTCAAGCAGGGCGCTTACGTGCAGACCGGAGATCTGCTGTTGCAGGAAGGTGATCTCACGAAGATGCTGATACGCAGTTTTGTCGACGAACCCGAAATCGGCCGCCTCACTACTGGCCAGAAGATTGAAGTCACCTGGGACGCTCTGCCGGGACGCATTTGGAATGGCGCCCTCAGTTCCATTCCCTCCACGGTAAAACTGCGTGGCTCGCGCAATGTGGGCGAGGTGACCTGCTCCGTCGACAACCACGATCTGCGCCTCCTGCCTAACGTCAATGTGGGCGTCACCATCATTACCGCTGAACATGGCAGTGTGCTCACCCTACCTCGCGAAGCGGTGCGGATGGACGATACCAAGCCGTATGTCTATCAGGTGGTCGACAACGAACTCAAGCGCCGCGATGTCGAAGTCTCGCTGCAAAACCTCACGCAGGTCGAAATCACCTCTGGGCTTCCAGAGCATTCCAGAGTGGCTCTGTCCTCAGCCGACACCAAGCCCCTGATCGAGGGTGCCCGCGTGAAGGTGGTTCAGTAGCTCATGGCGTCGACGAGTATCCTTGAGGAAACCTGCGGTCATCCTAAGCAAGCGTTTTTGCCGCAGCGGAGGATCGGGGCGAACCGCGCGAAGTATCGCGTTGTTCACGACACCTTCATCACGCCTCTGGCTCGCCTTCTTATTTGCACCTTGTCGCTGGTATCACTCTCCCTCGCTGCCGCCGATACGCCTCAGGAGCTTCTCGCCGCCGGGCGCGTCGACCAGGCCATTCAAATCCTAGAACAGCAGATCCACACCGCTCCCACGGCCGAAGCCTACAACCTACTTTGCCGCGCTCATTTCGAACTCGATGCTTGGGACTCCGGAATTCCTGCCTGCGAAAGGGCTGTTGCTCTCGCCCCTTCTAACGGCCTCTATCATCTGTGGCTGGGACGAATCTACGGCGAGAAGGCAGATCGAGCAGGATTCCTCAAAGCCGCCGGACTGGCAAAGAGAGTTCGGGTTGAATTCGAGCGTGCCGTCGAATTCGCTCCCGATAGTTGGGAGGCCCACACCGATCTCGCCGAGTTTTATCTGGAGGCTCCGGGCATCGTCGGCGGTAGCCAGGACAAGGCGCGCGCTCAAGCCGATCTTCTATTGCCGCTGAATCCAGGCATGGCGCATTGGGTGAGGGCACGCATTGCACAAAAAAATAAAAATGCCGACGCAGCGGAGCAGGAGTACCGCATCGCCATCGACGTCAGTCACGGGGGCGCTCGCGCCTGGGTCAATCTTGCTGGATTCTATCGCCACACCAACCGTCTCGACGAGATGGAACAGGCTCTCCATACTATGGAGTCCCGTCCGCTTGATCGCCCCGCCGCCTTGATGGATGGCACCAGCATGTTATTTCGTACCAGCCGTAACGATGCCATGGCCACACGACTGGTTCGCCGCTATCTCGCCTCCGCCACTGTGGAGGAATGGCCCTCCTTCAAAGCCCACTTCCTTCTCGGCCAACTGCTCGAGAAACAAGGTGATCGTCCGGCTGCTGAAGCCGAATATCGATCCGCTCTAGCTATGGCCCACACCTTCAACCGCGCCCAACAAGGCTTACAGCGCTTGGGGCGTTAGTCGCAAGTCCAGCGATATCCATTGCCGATCACCGGGTTGAGGCCGAGTACACGTCGAAGCCGTAGTTCTTCAACACATCGCTTATGGCGGCCGTCTTGATGAATGATAAGAATTGCCGTGCAACCTCCTTGTTCTTGGACGAGCGCAGGATCACGCACGCCTGGTCGATCGGTGGATATTCTTCTGAAGGCACTTCAGCGTAACGTCCCTTGCCTTTCATGTTCGGCGATAAAGCCAGCGACAGAGCCACGATGCCCACATCCGCGGCGCCCGAAACCACGAACGATGCGGTTTGCGAAATGTTTTCGCCCAAGACAAACTTGTCCTTCAGTTTGTCGTAGATCTTTTCTCGTTGCATCGCTGCCACCGCGGCCTGCCCATAGGGAGCGTGTTGCGGATTAGCGATGGCGATTTTCTTCACCGAAGGACCCAGCAGCGCCTTCATTCCTGAACTCAGATCAAGTTTCGAACCGCTCGGAACCCAAATCACAATCTTGCCTCTTGCGTACTCGTAGTAGCTGCCTGGCTCGGTTAGTCCACCCGCCTCCAGATTTTTGGGATAGTCGAGGTTGGCGGAAAAGAATACGTCGAAGGGCGCGCCACTCTGAATCTGCTGGAAGAAGTTTCCCGACGAACCATAGATTGGCTTTACCGTCTTGCCAGTTTCCTTCTGAAAGCGGCCGGCAATATCCTGCATGGCGAATTGCAGGTCCGCCGCCGCTGCGACGCTTATTTCCTGGCCTACACATAGCTGCGAGATACAGCCAACCGCCATCATCGCGATCAAACTCAGCCGGCCGAAACTCATGAGCTCTCTCTCCTGACTTATAATGACTGCATGCCAATCTCAGCCAGAAATAAACTGCGGGGAACAATCGAAGAAATTCAACTAGGCGACGTTATGGCTCACGTGGTCGTTCGCGTCGGAGACAATCTGATCGAGAGCGCCATCACCCGGCGTAGCGCGGACGAACTCAAGCTAAAGAAGGGAGACGCCGTCACCGCTGTGGTCAAAGCTACAGAAGTGATGATCCAGAAGGACTGATCTGTTTCACTGCACGTCCACGATCTTCAGCGTCGTCACCTGCCGCACCCATCGCGCCATTCTTTTCTCGCCCGGTATCACGATCCGGTACGGCCCTTCTTTTTCGTCCAGCGGCTTCCCATCTTTCAGGTACGCGAGAACGATTTGCTTATCCGTGAATGCCGGATCTATCTCAGGTAGGGCAATCAGGGCACGATATCCATCTGCAGCTTCCACCAATAAACATGATGCCAGCCGCTTGCCTTTTAAAGTAGCTCCAAACCCAATTCCCGCCTTTTCTAAAATGACGCTAAGCGCGACCGCATCGAATGTCGCGGGCGCACTGGAAGGAAACGCGGTGACCTTGACGTGCGGCAAGGCTTCGATATCGGCTCGCGTCAACACACTCGTTTTACCACCCTCACTCTGCACCACCAGCTGCTGAGCGCAGGCCGGCGCAGCGCACAGGATCAAGGCCAAGATCAGAGTAAAAACAAATTGAAGGTTTCTCATGACACACGCAGGATCATCACTTCTGTTGCCTTGACCAGAGCGGCGGCTGTTTGCCCCGGTTTTAACTGCATCTCGCGTGCCGAGCGCGCGGTGATGATGGATACAATCTGCTGCCCGCCAATCGAAATGGCCACCTCCGCCATCAAGCCACTGATGCGGACTGAATCGATCCGCCCCACTAATTGATTCCGTCCGCTGACGCGCCGCATAACCTGCTTGCGCTCTTTCTCGGTTTTGCCTCGCGTCCTGAAAAGCAGCCGATCCAGTTCCCTTTCTGGAATGCGGTGATGTCCTCCAGCGGTCTTAATGCTGCGAATTTTCTTCTTGTAAATCCATTGCTTTATCGTTGGAAAGCTAATCCCCAGCTGCAAAGCCACGTCCCGCAGCTTAAGCAACTCTTCGTTCTTCTTCGGTTCAGATTTTGCCTTCCTCGGCACTGGAACCAAATCCTACAATCAACCTGAGGCACGGTCAACAACTGCCACTCGTCCGCGTAAACGGAGAGGGTCAACATCCCACGAAACTGGAACAACACCTTTCAGTACAAAATATGCAAAAACTGTTGTTCGGAGATGGAGGTCAACATCACTCACTTTTGCGGTGGGAGCTGCAGGATTGTCCCCACCAGCCACCCCAGTCAAACATTGGTATATCTCACGCCGGGTGCGTGCTCGGTAGGTTTCGCCTGAAGGATCGTCTCTCTTTCACCGTCGGGGGCGGTTTTGACGCAGCGACCTGATTTCATCCCACAAACCACATTCCCATTCTATCGATACGTTTCCCCTTCTGAAGCAGTCGGCCGCAACCCGCGCTTCCACATAAATCTCGTCCGTACCGGAAAATAGTTGAAAATGGATTATGACTACCGTGCGTATGGACAAGTGGTTGTGGGCCGCCAGATTTTTCAAGACACGATCACTGGCTGCACGCGCCTGTGAACTCGGGCGAATCCAATCCAACAGCCAGCCAGCTAAAGCCGCGCGCGAAGTCCGGATCGGCGATATGCTGCGCGTGACCAACGAAGGCGGCGACTTCGAAATAGAAGTCCTGCTCCTCAGCGACGTGCGCGGTCCTGCCACAGCCGCTCAAACGCTCTACCGCGAGACCGACGTCAGCCGTGAGCGCCGCCAGAAAGTCGCAGCCGAGCGCAAAGCGATGCGACAGTTCGAAGCGTTACCCGCGGCCCGACCTTCAAAACGCGATCGCCGCAGAATCATCCAATTCCGCGGCCGAGCCTGAGCAATAAGACCTGAGCAACAGGCCTGGAGCGGAAGCTTCTGTCTTCGCCGTCTTTGTTCGAAACGACACGCGAGCCGCCATCCGGCGAGTTTGAGAGCGCCCTTCGCAATGCAGCCCTGCCTCACCAGTAAAAAAACATACCTCCATTGTCGATATCGCGCTCCCTCATTCGACCAATAAGTAGAAGCGAAAAAGTAGTTTTAACGGGAGCATAAGGCAATGCAACGGACATTCTTCCAACGCACTCACTCAATCACGGGAGCAGTCCTTCTGGGGCTTGGAGTCTTTATTCTCTGCGGAAATCTGGATCGGGCCGTGATCCAGTTGAGCCACTTTCTCGGCACAATTCCTCCGCACGCGCTGGGAGCACTGCCCTCAGCCGTCGTGGCGGCCTCGCGAGTTGCGGAGGCCTACGCCACCGATCACCAACGGTTTATGCAGATTCTTCTTCTGGACACCTTGGCATCATTTTGGCCGCTGCTGCTCGTTGCGGCCGGAGCGGTATTATCGCGGGATCCTGTCACGGATCAGGTCGAGGAATTTTCCAAATGCTCACTTGTCGATTCCAGCGCGGGTTGTTCGACGTTAAAGTAGGGGTAATCTCAAACCTAAAAGGAGACGTGACATGCGATGCATCGTGATGGTCAAAGCCACCGAGGATTCTGAGGCGGGCGTTATGCCGAAGCAAGAACTGCTTGCCGCAATGGGGAAGTTCAACGAAGAGCTGGTCAAGGCTGGCGTGCTGCTGGCGGCTGAAGGGCTCCAGCCCAGCTCGAAAGGTAAGCGGGTGCGGTTCTCCGGATCAAATCGAAGAGTGATCGACGGACCGTTCACCGAGACCAAAGAATTGATCGCCGGCTTTTGGCTATGGCAGGTTAGGTCGATGGAGGAAGCGGTCGAATGGGTCAAGCGCTGCCCCAATCCCTTTGAGGGCGACTCCGAGATTGAGATTCGTCAAGTGTTCGAGGCAGACGACTTCGGCCCCGAGTTGACCCCGGAATTGAGGGAGCAAGAGGAGCGCTTGCGCAGGCAGGTTGCGAAAAAAACCTAATCCTCGGGCCTATGTCGATTTTGTAGTCCCGGGTTCGATGTGCTAATAGAGCTGGGTTCCAATCGAACGAGACTATCGAAAAAGCCCAGCTCCTAACCTGAGATAAAGTCGGAGTGGGGATCACGATCGCGCATGACCCCCTCCACGGAACCGGACGAGCGGGTTTCCCGCATCCGGCTCTTGCCTTAGGTGACAACGCAGACTGAAGGCAAACGTATGACTCTTTCATTCACTACACCCCGCCGGTTTGACCGGCGCAAAGGAGATATGACAATGCGATTCCTAATGTTGGTGAAGCACGGTGAGACGCAGGGCCCCCCGCCCAAGGAACTGATGGACGCAATGGCGATCCTCCACAAAGAGGCAATCAAGGCCGGCACGATTCGAGGAAATGGTGGACTCGCTCCCACGGCGCAGAGCACCCGCGTCCGCCTTTCCGGCGGGCAACTCAGAGTAATCGACGGACCGTTCACCGAGGCCAAGGAGATTGTCGGTGGCTACGCGGAGTTCGAGTTGAAGTCGAAACAGGAGGCGATCGAAGCAGCGGTACGCTTCATGGAACTTCACAAGAAACACTGGCCGGGATGGGAGGGCGAGACCGAGGTTCGCCAGATCTACGGGCCGGAAGACGTCGCGCAATCCGGCAAGGGGCCAGAGCTCACAGCCCAGAAGCAAGCTTCGTAAGGACGAGCCCCCTTGGTCCGGGCGCATGGCAGTCTCAACGTGGTTGCACAAAGTGAAACAGACAGAGGAAAAAGGAAAGATGAAATTCTTAAGCATTTACAAAACAGCGGAAAGAACTGGTCCACCTTCACAGGAGGAAATGAACAAGATGGGTAAGCTCATCGAAGAAGGGATGAAAGCCGGCTACCTGCTTGGCACCGAGGGCTGCCTGCCCAGCGCTCTCGGCGCACGAGTGCGCCGCTCCGGAGGAAAGCTGACCGTAACGGACGGGCCTTTCACCGAAGCCAAGGAAGTGGTCGGCGGCTTCGCACTGCTTCAGGCAAACTCGAAGCTAGAGGCGATTGAATTCACCAAGCAATTCCTCCAGGTCGCCGGCGATGGCGAGTGTGAAATTCGGCAGATATTCGAGCCGGGACAAAACACGTGCGCTGACTCGGCGGCATGATCCTGGTCGCGTTGCCTCCCTGACCTGCACCCGCGGATGGTTTCGCGTGGCGGACCAGCCCGGATGACTTCTGCCAGGACCGCCCTTGCCCAAACCGATAGAAGATGCTGTGATGGGTGGCAGTGACTGCCACGGATATCCATCGCACCATCGATGCCGTCTGGAGGATCGAGGCGCCCAGGCTGATTGCTGGTCTCACGCGAGTCGTGCGCGATATCGGCATGGCCGAGGATCTGGCACAAGACGCTCTCGTCGCGGCACTCGAACAATGGCCGGAGTCAGGCGTCCCCGAGAATCCCGGTGCCTGGCTGATGGCTACGGCAAAGCATCGTGCGATTGATCATTTCCGCCGCAACACGCGGCTCGAGCGCAAACACGAGGAACTGGGCCGCGAGCTTGGTGCGAAAGAGATGGCCATGCCAGATCTCGATTCCGCTCTCGATGATGACATCGGCGACGACCTGTTGCGCCTCGTGTTTATCTCCTGTCATCCGGCGCTCTCAACCGAGGCGCAGGTCGCGCTCACTCTTCGCTTGATTGGAGGCCTGACGACTGAGGAGATCGCGCGCGCCTTCCTCGTCCCTGAACCAACCATCGCGCAGCGCATCGTCCGAGCCAAGCGAACTCTGGCCGACAAGCGCATACCGTTCGAGGTCCCCCGCGGTTCTGAACTTGCGGCGCGTCTTTCGTCGGTACGCGGGGTGATCTACCTTATCTTCAACGAAGGCTACTCGGCGACTGCGGGCGACGACTGGATGCGGCCGGCGCTCTGCGAGGATGCGCTGCGGCTGGGGCGTATCCTGGCCGGGCTCGCGCCTCAAGAACCCGAGGTTCACGGGCTGGTCGCGCTCATGGAGATTCAGGCATCACGTTCCCGGGCCCGCTCGGGCCCGTCAGGAGAGCCGATTCTGCTCTTCGACCAGAACCGTGCACACTGGGACCAATTGCTCATCCAGCGGGGCCTCTCGGCGCTCGCAATCGCTGAAAGGCTGAGCGCCACGAATCCGGGCTTCGAAAAAATGGGCACCGAACCGGGTCCATACACTCTGCAAGCCGAGATCGCGGCCTGTCATGCTCGCGCTCGCACTCCGGAGGCAACCGATTGGCCTCGCATAGTGAGGCTGTATTCAACACTCGCCCGGGTCGCTCCCTCTCCCGTCGTGGAGTTAAATCGTGCGGTCGCGGTCGCAATGGCGTCCGGTCCGGCAGCCGGGCTTGAGCTCGTGGATTCGCTGACCAGCGAGCGCTCACTCGAGAACTACCATCTCCTGCCGAGTGTGCGGGGTGATCTCCTTAAGAAACTCGACCGCTTCGACGAAGCGCGTGCGGAGTTCGAGCGCGCCGCCTCGCTAACCCAAAACGCACGAGAGCGCGCTCTGCTCCTCGATCGCGCCCAATCTTGCGTGGGAGGCTCGCAACCGTAAAGTCAAGGCACGGGACAGGAGTGTCCCCGCCACACGTGCGAGGGGTGGGGGATATAATTGCGCGACGCATGCCTCTCACCTCTGGCACAAAACTCGGCCCATACGAAATTCAGTCTCTTCTCGGTGCGGGCGGCATGGGAGAAGTTTATCGCGCCCGCGACACTCGCCTCGATCGCACGGTCGCGATCAAAGTTCTGGCCTCGCATCTCTCTTCTTCTCCGGAATTGAAACAGCGCATGGAGCGCGAAGCGAAATCGATTTCTTCGCTCAACCATCCTTACATCTGCCAACTCTACGACATTGGTTCACAGAATGGCACGGACTATCTGGTGATGGAGTTTCTCGAAGGAGAAACTCTGGCCGAGAGATTGCACAAAGGTCCCGTGCCGCTAAACCAAATCTATAAAGTCGGGATGGCAGTCGCCGAGGCGCTGGCGGTAGCGCATCGTCAAGGCATCGTCCATCGCGACCTGAAGCCCGGGAACATCATGCTGACCCAAGGCGGCGTCAAGTTGATGGACTTTGGCCTGGCAAAACCGATCGGCGCGTCCCCACCGAACACCGGCTCCGGAGCCGCGCCCTCTTTCACCGCCGCTGCCACACTCAGTGGACCGAGTCCCCTTAGCCCGCTCACTATGGCCGGCAGCATTATCGGCACGATTCAATACATGTCTCCCGAGCAAATCGAGGGCAAGGAAGCCGACGCCCGCTCTGACATTTTCGCCTTCGGCGCCGTGCTCTACGAGATGCTCACGGGAAAGCGTCCCTTCACCGGCAAGAGCCAAATCTCACTCGCATCCTCAATTCTGGAATCAGACCCGCAATCCCTTGCCGCCATCAAGCCCGAGACTCCACCCGCCTTCGAACATGTGGTAATCACCTGCCTCGAGAAAAATCCCGAAGACCGATTCCTGGCCGCGCACGATATCAAGCTCGAACTGCGGTGGATTGCCGCGGATCGTTCCTTCCTCGCAGTTGCGACATTACCGCCATCGCCCCTGCACTTCCGTGAGCGAGTTGCCTGGATCGGAGCTCTCGCAGCCGCGATCCTAGTAAGCGCCCTCGCCGGATTTCTCCTCAACCGTCCCGCTCAGTCCGCTCAAGCCATTCGCACCGTCATTGATCCTCCGGCGAAGGCGACGCTCAGCCTCACCGGAGATTTCGCAGGACCGCCCGTCTTGTCCCCCGACGGTTCATCACTCGCGTTTGCGGCCACCGGCGCTGACGGCAAGACTGCCCTCTGGATTCGTCCCCTGAACACGCTGGAAACTCGTTCCCTGGCCGGAACCGACGGCGCGATCTTCCCTTTCTGGTCGCCCGACAGCCGCGCCCTCGGATTCTTTGCTGAAAGCAAATTGAAGACGGTCGATATCAGCGGCGGCTCGGCTGTAACCATTTGCGATGCTCAATTCGGTCGCGGAGGAGCGTGGGGAGCGGGCGGGGTGCTCCTGTTCACTCCCGGAACACAAAGCTCATTGATGAGTGTAAGTGCCAACGGTGGAACTCCGGTTCCCGTCACTAAGCTTGACCCGGCCCTGCACACCTCGCACCGCTGGCCCTTCTTCCTGCCCGATGGCAAGCACTTCCTCTATCTCGCCATCAACCATGATCCTTCCCACGCCACCAACGATGCCGTGTACTACGCCACGCTCGATGGACGCGAAAATCGTCAACTGTTCCGCTCTCAGTCCAACGTGGTTTACGGCAGCGGCTTTCTTTTGTTCGCCCGCGGCGACCAGTTAATGGCACAGCCGTTCGATCCCGGCGCTGGAAAACTCACGGGAGAAGCCCAGTCCCTGGCCAGCGGGCTGGTGGACGACATCAGTACATGGCACATGGACGCCTCCGCGTCCAACACGGGCATACTCGTTCTCGGCAGTGGCGGCAGCGCCGATTGGCAACTCGTCTGGATGGATCGCAGCGGAAAACAGATTGGCACCGTCGCCGACAAGCTCACGAACCTGCAAACCGCGGTCATCTCCCCTCAAGGCGACCGCGTCGCTCTGCAGATCGATACTGGCGTAAACGACATTTGGGTGCAAGATCTGGCTCGAGGAATTCGCACCCGGCTCACCTTCGGTCCAGTCTCGAACACCTTCCCTGTCTGGTCGCCCGATGGCAAGTGGATTGCCTACACCTCCGACCGCGACGGTCACGCCAAGATTTACCGTAAGCCCTCTGACGGCAGCGGCGGCGAAGAACTTCTGCTCACCGAGGAGCAGGTGATCATACCGGACGATTGGTCACAAGACGGCAAGTACCTTATCTACACCCACGGTGCAGTCGGCAGCGACTCGGAAATTTGGGCCCTACCTCTTGAGGGAGAGCGCAAACCTTGGTTGGTCGTGCCCCGCGCCGCGAACTCCTATGGCGCTCAGGGACGTCTCTCCCCTGACGGCCATTGGATCGCCTACACCTCTACCGAATCCGGATCCCCGGAAGTCTACGTCGTAGCCTTCCGCGGTGGACAGGGCAAATGGCAGATTTCCACCAACGAAGGTTCGAAGCCCAAGTGGAGCAAAGATGGCAAGGAGGTCTATTACGCCAACGACATCAGCCGAGTCTTGTCCGTGGTCCCGGTCAAACAAATCGACGGCGCCTTACAATTCGGCGCCGCTCAATCTCTGGCGACCGCTCCCGCCACTCAGCAATTTATCTACGACGTTACCCCCGACGGTAAAAAAATCCTGCTGAATGTAGTCTCCCAGCAAGTCAACCAGTCAGTCACCGTAGTCACCAACTTCCCCGCCGGATTGAGAAAGTAAAAAACTCGTGCGGGGCGGGCACTCCTGTCCGCCGGCTTTGATTTTGCCCGTTACCCTTACCGCATCTCAGAAGTGGAAAATCAAATCGCTCGCCACTGTGAGCTGATTATGTCGTTGACCGTTGTCGTAAGCCTTCCGGTCCCAGGCTCGCTCGAAACGCACCTCGGGACGAATCTGCACCGTGGTGCCGATCCAATGACACCACATGAATGTGTTCTCCGAGTATCTGGTCGCGTAGCCCGTACGCTGCCCTTTTTTGTCGTCGAGAAAATCACTCCGAAAGGAGAGGAAGTTATGCGACGACAATTCCTTCTGCAGAAAATTTACCACGGCATACTCGGGAGCCGTGCACCGCTGTTCGCCCGCCAGGCAGTAAGCAGCGTTCGTGCCAGTTTCTGGCCGAACGCCACCTCCTACGGCAGGTACGTCGCGCTCATACATGTACCAGGCTTCAGTCGCCATATGCACAGTCTTTGAGAACTTGTGATACCAGGTCGCGTCATACTGCTGCAAATTGTTATAAGCGTACTTGCCATCATTGATGCCGTTAGCACAGGTATAGAAATTGTCATTCGCGGACTTAGTCGTGTAGCTAAGGCAGGCCGTGAGGGAAGGCTTCGCATCAGGCGTCCACACGGCAACATCGTGACCGGCAGTCATCCCGAGTTGCACCAGCCACCTGTCGTTCAACTTAACCGTCGCAATCAGTCCGGTGTCGGTAAACGGATCAATCGCATACAGAAGCGAGTGGCTAAAAATGTAATTGTTCGGCGCCAGTTGGGCCTCGATCCCAGGCACAGAGATGAAGCGGCCCACCCTCACATTCATGCCCTGCGCAACCTGCGGAATGTAAACATCGACGTATTCCAGCGTAGGATCAAATCCATATTGACGATGATGGTTCAGCCACGGGCGACTGAAGTACCCTTCCGCTACCGTAAACCGGTAGTCCGTGCCGTAGAGCGCGGTAAGGTGGTATCCCCAGTCGATGTGGTCGCGCTGCACTGAATCCGGCAACCGCTCGGCGTAGAGAACAATCTGATTCATCTCAAATCGATTTGAGTAAACGTCATTCGCTTCGGGCGCATTGCTGGTTGCTGATGTGCTGAGATTTAGCGTCGGATCAAGCCATCCATAAAGCTTCGTTCGACTTTTCGCCTGATTGATGGCGGTCATCAGCGGATAGCTGTTCGTGTCCGGCTCCCCGATCACCGGCGAGCCGCCATAGGACCAATCTGCATTGGGAAATGGGGGCGAATCCAGCGGCGATGGGACACCCCGCCGCGCCGGAGTCGGAGACGCCGTCGGTGTTCCCGACCAATCCTGGCGATAGAAGTCAGCCCAGCGCGCAAACAAGCTCTTCGGCTCGGGAGTGCTCGGCGGCGGCGCGTCAAAGGTCGAGTCGGCCTGGTCGGGCACCTGCTGTCCCAGGGAAATATCACACGGCAACATGCACAACAGTAAGAAATAAAAGCAGCGGCGCGGATTTGGACGCATAGATGATCTTGGGCCACCTCAGTCTACAAGGTCGTGCCGCGATCCCCCGTCGTAGTTCGGACTTTGGCCAGAATTCGCCGCGCAATGTCCATCGCTTCACCAGGGAAAAGATGATAGCCGCCCCTCGAATTGATCTCACCGTATCGGCCTGCCATTCCTATCCCGACTTTTCCGTCGCTATTTTCGTTCCGCAGTATACAAAGACATTTCGGCTATTGGTGTCTGCGATCCCTGATCTAAACGGTGCCGGGAAAGTCGGGGCCTTCCGCTCCGACTCATCCTTATCATCTCTCGAGCATCAAATTGTCCGTAGAATCTTCCTAGCCATCATGCAAGGTGAAAACCATGAAAAATAAGTCACGGAGTGCCGTTGGCGTTCATATGCTCTTATTGGCGAGTCCTCTATTCTTGCTATTCCTGCCGGCGTCATTATTGGCCGAGCCACTCACCCTGAAACATGCGGTGGAACTAGCGCTGCAACATGCTAATGGAGCAGCGATTGCGGCGGCCGAAGAACAAAATGCTGCCGCGAACACTCGCGAGCTCCGCAGCAATTATCTTCCTCAACTCACTACTGGCGCAGCGTTGGGATGGTCCTACGGATTCCCCCTTAGCCTCGCCGGCTCTGCGCCTTCGATTTTCAACATCAACGCCCAATCCGCTTTATTTCATCCCGAACTGCGGGCCTTTATCCGCGCCGCTCAGAGCGAGACTTCCGCAGCAGGCTTTCGCAGCAAGGACGAGCGCAACCAGATCATTCAGGACGTGGTCCTCAGCTACGCCGAACTTGAAAAGTGGGAGCAGCGCCTCGATCGTCTGCATGAGATCTATCCCGATGTCCAAAAGATGGAAGCTGCAGTTGCCGATCGGGTTAAAGAAGGCATCGACAGCGAACTCGACGGCACCAGAGCTCGCCTCTCGGAAGCCCGCCTCCGCTTGCGCATCGCCGAAGCGCAAGGATCCGCCGATGTGCTTCGCGAGCATTTGTCGAAACTTACCGGCGTGCCCGCTGACAGAATTCAGACGGAAGGAGACGCGCTGCCCGCATTCCCAGCCTCTTCGGATGACGACGCGCCCAATAAAGCCGCCCAGGCAAGTCCGTCCGTCAAGTCCGCCATTGAACACGCCCGGGCGCAATATCTCCGCTCGGAAGGCGAACATCGGTCGCTATGGCCCACGGTGGATTTTGGCGCGCAGTACGCTCTCTTCTCCACTTTCAACAATTACCAGAACTACTACATTCCGGAACACATTTGCACCGCTAGCATCGGCACTTTTCTGTGTCCGGCCGGCAGTTTTCAGAAAAATAACGCCACCATCGGCGCCAACCTACGCATCCCTCTTTTCAACGCCACGCAACGCGCCCGGGCTGCAGCCGCCGATACCGATGCACTCAAAGCAAAAAAACAAGCAGACGCCGCCCGCGACCGAGTCTCCGAAGAAACTCTCCGCCTGCAGCGCGCGGTGACCCAGATGCAAGCCGCCCACGACGTTGCCGAAATCGAATACGAGATAGCGCAGAAAAATGTCGAAGCGGTCGAGACTCGGATGAAATCCTCCACCGCAAATCTCCACGATCTGGATAACGCCCGCACCCAGTCCAGCGAAAAATTAATCGCGCTGCAAGATGCCATCTTCGAACTGGATCGCAATCAAGTCGCACTCCTCCGCGCCACCGGAGATCTGGAAGCCTGGGCCCTGGGAAAGAAGTAGCACACCGATGCGTCTTTCCAGCCATTCACTGCATCAAACCGCGTGTTCAACCATGAACCTGCGTAAACACTGCTTTTGGAGCACATCAGACGCATCCAAATGTTAGAATAGAGACTCACCCACTATGCCTTTAAAAACACTATTTCTGAACCCACCCTCATTTGAAAACTTCGACGGCGGCGCCGGTTCCCGTTGGCCAGCCACCCGCGAAATAGAGAGTTATTGGTACCCCGTTTGGCTGGCTTATCCGGCGGGGATGCTGGAGGGGGCGCGGTTGTTGGATGCGCCGCCGCATTATATTTCGGCGGAGCAGACCATTGAGATTGCGAAGGACTATGAGTTTCTAGTCCTGTTCACGAGTACTCCGGGATTTCCGGGAGACATTGGGCTGGCAAAAGCGATCAAGGCGGCGAATCCCAGAATCAAGATTGCTTTTGTGGGACCGCATGTCAGCGTGCTTCCGGAAAAATCTTTGCGCGATTGTGAGGCGATCGATTTCGTGGCGCGCAAAGAATTTGATTACGCGGTGGTTGACTACGCCAGGGGCAAGCCGCTCGAAGAAATTACCGGGATCTCGTACCTGACAGATGGCAGAGTGGTGCATAATCCGGATGCGCCGCAGATTCAGGATCTCGATGCACTTCCGCACGTCACCGATGTTTACAAGCGCGATCTCGATGTGACGCGTTATAACGTTCCATTCCTGCTGAATCCTTACGTATCGCTTTACACCACCCGTGGATGTCCGGCGCAGTGCACGTTCTGTTTGTGGCCGCAGACCTTGAGTGGACATCCGTGGCGCAAGCGGTCTACCGATGATGTCGCCTCGGAGATGGCGAAGGTCAAAGCGTACTGGCCGGAAGTGAAAGAATTCTTTTTTGACGACGATACCTTCAACATCCAGAAGGCCCGCACCATCGAGTTATGTGCGAAGTTAAAACCGCTTGGCCTTACCTGGTCGTGTACGTCGCGAGTCACGACGGATTTCGAAACGCTGAAGGCGATGAAGGAAGCCGGATGCCGTTTGCTCATCGTGGGCTATGAATCCGGCGATCAGCAGATTTTGAAGAACATCAAGAAGGGTGCGACCGTCGAACGCGCACGGCAGTTTACGAAAGACTGTCACAAGCTTGGACTGGTTGTCCACGGTGACTTCATCATGGGGTTGCCGGGCGAGACCCGCGAAACCATTAACAATACGATCGCATTCGCAAAAGAGCTTGACGTGGAAACCATTCAGGTGTCCGTGGCCCACGCTTACCCGGGCACCGAGCTTTATGACTATGCCCTGAAGAACGGATTCATCGTGGGCGACAACAAGATGGTGGATGAGGGCGGACACCAACTGGCGCACATTGAATATCCTGGACTGCCGGCGGATGAGATTCTTTCCGCCGTGCACCGTTTCTATGACGAATATTATTTCCGGCCGAAGGCTGTGTTCCGTATCTTGAAGAAAGCCGCCTTTGACAGTAACGATCGCAAGCGGCTTTACAAGGAAGCAAAGACCTTCCTGAAGCTGCGTTCGGCGCGCAACAAGATGGTGAAGAAGCATAGCGACGATGCGGCGGCGGAACTGGTCAAAGCCTGATTGGTGTGCGAGCCCTACCAATGACACCTCTCACCACCACGTGATTTCCCAGTGAACTTTCGCAAGTATCTTGTGCTAGCCGGAGTCACGGTATTTGCCGCGGCCGGAGACTCCATGCTCTCGCATGGGATGAAGCAGACCGGCAGCATTTCGCTCAATCATCTGCAAGGCGTAATCTTCGCCATTCTCAATCCCTGGGTCGCGATCGGCATTCTTCTTCTGCTGGCGTTTTTTTCTACTTACATGACTGCACTTTCCTGGGCAGATCTCACCTATGTTCTACCCGCAACCTCGTTGGGATACGTGCTGCTCGCGCTGGTCGCAAGGTTTTTACTGCGGGAACACGTCAGTCCGCTGCGCTGGCTGGGGATTGCTTTGATCACAGGTGGCGTGGGATTTATTGCAGGGGGGCCGGAGCTGACGGAGCATCCGAAGGCGGCCGAGCTTGACGACCAGCGCGCCGTGGCTGCGACGAGTTCCCCGCTTCTCTCAAAGGACGCGAGTAGCAGGGCGCCCAATGGAGTCCGGTCATGAAGGGGGTTTATACCTGGGGCGCGATTCTGGTTATCGTCTTCGCCTCAGTAGTGGGCGATGTGCTTCTGGCGCGGGCCATGAAGCAGGTTGGGGATGTTGGAGCGTTGCGTCGGCGCGTGGGCCTGCTCGCGGTGATTCGGCGGACGCTTGGCAATCCCAATTTCCTGTTCGGGGTCATCGCCATGGCTGTGGCATTCTTCAGCCTGCTGTTCGCGCTCTCCTGGGGTGATGTAAGCCTGGTGGCTCCCGCCGCCGCTTCCCTCACCTTCATCGGCAACGCTGTCGCCGCGAAAATCTTTTTGCATGAGCGCGTCGATCGGCGCCGGTGGATTGCCGCTTCGCTGGTGGCGGCGGGAGTGGCGTTGCTGGCGGGCTGAGGGGTGGTGGTTAGGGAACCGCGCCTATACTCGAGAGCCCCCGTCAGGGGCGAGATTGTGAAACCCTCGCTTTCACAGCGGTAAGAAGCCCAAAGAGATTGGGGCACCCGGCAGCCCTTCGTGAACCAACGTCACCCGCCAAACACCAGCCCGTACAGAAGAGACCTGGGCGCCTTCAGCTTCCTACGGGGACCGCTGTAGGAACCGAATCCCATGTGGAATGAAAGATTTGCTCACACTGGTTCAATAATTTGCGCACGCGAGAGGGCCCGCTGGATCGCGTGCCAAGCCAAGGAAGGCTCCACTACGGCCCCGAATGACAGGGAGAATGGCGCGCCGCTTGCCCTCAGGGTCGACGTAACTCCTAGAGAGAACTCGGGCAATTTGGGATGCTCGAAAGCCGGCAACCGAGGCTGGGTTTGGCGCGCCGCAACCGAAACATCTCTTTCTTCAATCCAATCTGCGTAATGAGCTGCCTTGCTCGGAACTGTGGCATGAGGAGTGCTAGCTTCAACGCGGGGTTCGCGGGCGAGTTGTCCCGCAGCCGCAACTGGCAAGGACTGAGCTATGGTGAGGCGAATTGCACCCGCCGGGTTCGTTTGGTTTGTATTGTTAGCGGCGTGCGGAGCGTATTGCCAGAGTGCAGATCAATCCCTCCCTGACGCTCCTTCGGCGCAGGTTGCGGCTGGAACACAGGGATTTAATGTCCCCGCAAAAATACAGTTTCTAAGAATTGGCGCGACGGGCGGCGGCGAGAGCCGGATCGCCCGGGGAGGCTTTTCGCCTGTCGATAAGACGTTCAGTCGAAAGGATCCGAGCACTGTTCTCGACAAGTATCTGTATCCGTCATCGGTAAAACAGCGACCAGCCTATCGACTTTCCGGCAGCGGAGCTTTGCTGGGCCGAGCGACGTACGCGGCTTCGCGGATCTTCGTCACCCAGGATGAAACCGGAAAAGGCAGGCTGAACACTTCGTATTTTCTACGGGCGCTGACTTCTGTGGCTGCGGAGACTGCTTC
>Ga0307474_10000519_pt1 | contig 27559 bp, 15 predicted proteins | sample atmos_gasesECM1C_2_FD_203312 | JGI IMG/M metagenome (GOLD analysis project Ga0307474, IMG submission 203312) | Hardwood forest soil microbial communities from Morgan-Monroe State Forest, Indiana, United States - atmos_gasesECM1C_05 | ecosystem: Environmental > Terrestrial > Soil > Temperate... | reverse complement strand
GACGAGACAGCAGAGGTTCTCACGCTGTCTCCCGCTACCGTCAAGCGTCACTGGGAAACGGCCCGGGTGTGGTTGCGTCAGGAAATGAGCCGTGGTGGTGCCGCATGACACCGGAGCGTTGGCAACAGGTACGTGATGTGCTGCACGGTGCCATGCAACTGGATCCGGCGCAACGCGAGCAATATCTTGCCCAGCACTGCAGCATCGACCTGTCCTTCCGGCAGGACCTCGATTCACTCTTGGCTGTCGACGCTGAGTTGTGCACCAGTTTTCTTGACTCTGAGGTCATGGCAGCAGCGGTATCGCGCACATGGATGAAACATGCGGCACAACTTATTCCGGGGACAAGACTGGGGCGCTACGAGATTCTCGAAATGATCGGCGTGGGCGGAATGGGCCAGGTCTATCGCGCTCGTGATACAAAGCTGCCAAGAATGGCCGCCATCAAGGTGCTGCCTTCCGATCGCTCTGCTGATCCCCTTCGCTGCAAGCGATTCGAGCACGAAGCTCGCGCCATCTCGGCATTGCAACATCCCAACATCTGTACCCTGTACGACGTGGGTGTGCAAGATAACCGGGATTTCCTTGTCATGGAATATCTCGAAGGCGAAACGTTGGGATTGAGGCTTCGAAGAGGCGCGCTCTCGTTGAGTGAAGTCTTGCGCTTTGGATTCGAAATTGCGGATGCACTCGACTCTGCGCACCAGCGAGGGATCGTGCATCGAGATCTCAAACCCGGAAACATTTTTCTCACAGTCCACGGCGAGTGCAAGGTGCTCGATTTTGGCTTGGCCAAGATCGAGGAAGGAGACGAGTCGATATTGCACAGACTGGAACTGACGAACTCGGAAGACGCTACCGGGGCCGGACAGGTACTAGGGACGGCTGCTTATATGTCACCAGAGCAAGCTCGAGGACTCCCGATCGATTCGCGAACCGATCTGTTTTCATTGGGTGTCGTGCTCTACGTCATGGCAACTGGAGTGCATCCGTTTGGAAGCGACAAGACGGAATTGGTTCTTGGAGCGATCTTGGAGCGAACACCAGTTCCGCCGGCTCGCCTCAGGCCTGACCTCCCACTGGAGCTCGAGAGAGTCATAGGAAAGGCTTTGCAGAAGGATGTGGAGTCGCGCTACCAGAAAGCTTCCGAGTTGCGCGCCGACCTTCAAGGGCTGCAACTTGCTGCTGGCCCAGCGCATACTCCGATCGAACTTCTCTCTCGGCTGGGTCGCGTTTCCAGGTGGAAATTTGCGTTGGCGATGTTGGCGCTGATCTCGTGCGTGCTGGCCATTGGCCTATACTGGAAGCCTCGCAGGAGCGCCGCTCAGGCAATCTCTGCGGGTGTTTCGGTGACTCCGTGTCCGGGGATAACATCTGCCATCTTCGTGCGGAGCATCCCATTCTTTGGCGGGGAAGGCGCGGGTATCACGGTTGATCCCGCAGGAACCGTTTACATCGCAGAAAATCCTTTCCCTTTCGAGAAGGCCAAGTCTGCAGTTCTGAGAGTAACCTCGGACGGAGCGACACAAAGGCTCGTTGAGCCTCCAGGAGGTTTTGGCCAGGTCACTGCGGTCGCCATTTACAGGGGAGATCTCTACGTTGCCGACGGACGTGGGTACGCCAACCCGGTTCAGCTTCAGCCCATCGCTCGCAATGTGATTTGGAAGTGGAACCCGGCTACCAACGGTTGGTCGGAGGTAGTGAAGGAAATCTCAAATCCCACCGGCCTGGCATTTTCGAATGGATATCTTTATGTTTCCACGTTCGAAGAAGGAAAGGTCGATGCCTATGATCTCGCGGGGCACAAACTCGGCACCGTTTGGTCCGCTCCCAGTACGAAAGCCTGGCCTTATGGAATCGCTTTTGATCAAAGCGGGAACCTCTTTATTGCGGGCTATGGGCAATTCGGCGATGGCACGAAGATCTATGAAGTACGTGCTGGCGATGTGACCGCTCGCAGCGGCCAGTTCTCCGTTTTCCTCGATGCCGGTGTCGTTGAGCCGGTGTCCCTTACGTTCGACGCGTCCGGCGACCTCTACGCCTCCTATTACAATGCCAGCAAAATCTTCCGCGTCGCGGCAAATGGTTCCTATCTCGAGTTCCCTGGAGCCGGCACCAGGGAAGCAAGTCCGAACGGCATTGCCATCGATTCCCAGAACAACCTCTACGTCGTGATCAATGATGGGGACGGAGCAGAAGGCACCGGTGGACGGGTCGTGAAGATTCGTGGCCTCGTGGACTGCATGCCGGCAAGTTAAGTCCCGAGAAACCTGAACCGGCACCAGCCAGAGGGTCAGAGCTCTCTAAGCCTGTCCCCCGCCGGGAATTGCAAAGCCCCTGCCCGCGCTTTTCCCTTGTCTTTCCTATCTGGCGGTATAGAATGTCCGGCAATTTATGCGGAGTCCGTTCAAAGGCGCCTTGCCGCTTGTAGTGACCCAAAAAGCGTTGTGAATAACAGAAAGTCAGGCTCAGGGGACCGGGTGTTTTCTTGCGGGAGTTTAGCCCAGGGAGGAAACAGAATGCGCCACCCTTCCGAGAGACTGGCGTCAGCAGCAGTTCCGCGAGAGAGATACCCCTTGGTCTGTCATCGGCGAGCACGCGCCGCCGGACGATTCATTCACGCGCTATGTGCCGGGATCGTGATCGCCTCAGGCCTTGCCGCCAGCGCACAAATTCCCACGGGATCGATCGTCGGAGCCATTCAGGACAAACGTGGATTTGTGGTGTCAGGCGCGCAGGTGGTGCTTACAAATCAGAACACGGACGCGCGATACGTGGCCATAAGTAACAATGCGGGTACTTATGAGGTTCTGCATCTGGTGGCCGGTGTCTATAGCATACGAATCGAAAAGTCGGGATTCAGGACCGCGGTTGTGAGTGATCTGAAACTGGATGCCGGAACCGAGTATTCCGTTCCACCGATCGGCCTCGAGGTTGGTTCCAAGACTGAGATCGTCGAAGTGTCGGCCGGCGAGGAACTGGTGCAAACCACCAGCGCTCAGGTCACGACCACAGTCGAAAAAGAGCAGCTCGACCAGTTGCCCCTTCAAGACCGGAATCCGCTGGTCGTGACTTTGCTGCAGGCCGGCGTGAGCGGCGTTCTGCAATCCGACCTCACCGGCTTCCCGCCCTCTAACACCGCCATCAACGGGCAGCGCACATCGTTTACCAACATGACGCTGGATGGCATCAACATTCAGGACAGCTATATTCGCGAAAACGCCGTGGATTTCACGCCGAACAACTTTCTGCTCGGTCAGGTGGCCGAGGTAACCATCACGAATCAAAATGGCGGGCCGGATACGGGGTTGGGCTCGTCGCAAGTAAACTTCATCACTCCCAGCGGAACCAATCGCTGGCATGGCGAAGGCTTCTGGTTCCATCGCAATAGTTTCTTCGGCGCAAACGAGTGGTTCAACAACCACGACGATATTCCGCGGCCTCACTTTCTGGTGAATCAGGTGGGAGGAAATGTCGGCGGACCAATTCGACGCAACAAGCTTTTTATTTATGGCGCGTACGAGCTTTATGACAACCCTTCGCACGCTGCTGGTTCCGGGACGATCCTTCTCCCGGATGCGGCGCAGGGCATATTTCGTTACCGCACCGACTGCGGTACTTCGAGCACCGCTCCCTGTCCGACGGGCGTAGTCAACGGTCAAATTATACAAACCAGTCTTTTTTCTCTCCGCTGTGCCATGGCGTCATACCTGTGCGGAACGGACCCGGCGATCGCCGCGCAGATCGCGAAGTTACATGGACCGGCCAACGATCCAACGCAAGGTGATGGCCTGAACACCAGCGGCTACAGGCTGAGCCGGCGCAACAACAGTCGCCTGGATAATGCCAGCACTCGCTTTGACTACAACGCTTCCGAACACCACTCGTTTGGAGCCACGTTTGCCTGGAGCCGCGCCTTCTTCGACCGGCCCGATGCTGACACTTCACTCGACGTGGTCCCGAACGTTTTCAATCGTGACACGATCAAGTTCCTATCGACGTCGTGGCGATGGAATCCTCGGTCCACACTAACGAATGATGCCCGCTTCGGCTTCGACCTCGCCCCTGGCTTTTTTAAGGGAGGCGTAAATACAAATAGACAACCGTATGTCATTGGGGGCACGATCTACAGCAACCCGGACCCGACCTTCTTTTTCCAGGGACGTGCCACCAACACCTACAGTTGGCAAGATAATGCTAGCTGGTCGCGTGGCCAACACACGATCAATTTTGGAGGGTTGATCCAGCACGTCTATACCGGAACTGTGGAATCCAACGGGACCGTCCCAACGTACGGGCTGGGTTTCAGTCCTTCCGATCCCAACCAACTGCGGGAAAATGATTTCAGTTGCAGCATGTGTTCGGGCGACATCAGCGCAAATGATTTAGGGACGGCCAACTCGTTGCTCGCGACCCTGGCGGGCAACGTCAGTTCGGTGAGCCAGCAGTTTAATGTCACCAGCCGCACGTCAGGTTACGTGCCCAAGGCCCTCCAGGTTGGAGACTTCACCCTGAATGACTATTCCCTTTATGCCGGCGATGCCTGGCGACTACGTAGAAACCTGACAGTTACAGTGGGCGTTCGATGGGAGTACCCCGGCCGTTACAATGAGCAGCACGGGCTTTTACTGGAGCCGGTAATTGCACCGGACCAAACTGCGCCGCAAACGTTACTCTCGAATGCAACTGTGAATTTCGTTGGCGGTTCAGGCGGACCGCAAGTTTACGCAAAGAACGTAAGAAATTTCGCCCCCCAAGCTGGTCTGGCGTGGGATCCGTGGGGCAATGGCAAGACTGCCATCCGCGCAGGATTCAGTATTCACTACGTAAACGATGAGGCGATTCTTGCGGCCCAGAATGCATCCACGCTGATGCCAGGACTGAACGCTTCTGTGACCGATTCGAACCTGGTCGGGAAAACGATCACTGCTAACCCGCCGCCAGTCGTCGCCGCGCCTCCATTCCAGATACCGTACACGCTAGAGGACCAATTCCTCCAAACCTGCGCGGCGCCGGGAAATGCTCCCCCCAGCCTGCTCAACTGCAACAACACGTTGACGGCGCCGCCGAATCTGAGTTACATGGTCAATCCCCATTTGCGCACGCCATACGTCCAGGATTGGAATCTGAGCATCCAGCGCGACCTCGGGTGGGGAACATCCCTGACGATAAGCTACCTCGGCAATCGAGCCAATCAACTGTACAAGGGGATTGACTACAACCAAGTCGACTTCCGCAAGAACGGGATCCTGCCCGACTTTCTGAGGGCGCGTTCTAATGGATTCCTGTCTCTGGCTGCCGGGCAGGGTTTCAATCCTGACTATAACCCCAGCGTGCCGGGCAGTCAGCCTCTCACCACTTTCAGTCAGTTAGAAGGAGCCGACGTCGGATGCGACCCGGGACTTCTCGCCTGCTTTGGTCCAGCCACCTCTTACCTTCAGACTGGTTCTGTGGGAGAGTTGGTGAATCTCGAGCATGAGTTTTATGTGAACTACGCCAATGGTCAGCCGTTTCCCTGGACGCCGAGCCAAATTGTCATTCCGGCGGATATGCTTACCAATGCAGGTTATTCCGACTGGAACGCCGGCACGGTCGAAATCAGAAGACGGTCTCGTCATGGACTCTATTTGCAGGCTAACTACGCCTTCAGCAAGGTTCTGACCAACGGTGACGGAACGAGTCAAGCCAGGTTCGATCCCTTTCTCGACACTGCTCAGCCTTGGCTCGACAAACGGCGAGCTGCCATTGACCTGACGCACGCCTTCAAGACGAACTTCCTTTACGAGTTGCCCGTGGGGCGTGGACACACACTGCGTCCTGGAAATCCCGCCCTGGACCAAGTTGTTTCCGGATGGAATATCGGCACGATCATGGTCTGGCAAAGCGGCTTCCCATTCTCGATTCTTTCCAACCGCGCAACGTTGAACCGTGGGGCACGCGCGAGCGGGCGAAGCACGGCCGATAGCACCTCAAGTGTTTCCGCAATTCGGCAGTCGCTCGGAGTGTTTAACAAGAATGGGATGCTGTACGTCATGGATCCGAAATTCATCGGACCGGACGGGCGCGCGGTTCCTGCGGACTCCTTGACGTGCACGCCTCTCATCGCCGGCGGATTCTGCGACCCAGCTCCCGGAGAAGACGGTAATCTGGGGCGTGATGCCTTCGGCGGGCCTTCCTTCTACGACTGGGACCTTAGCGTCTCGAAGAAAACTACGATCAAGGAATCGGAATTCGTCGAATTCCGAGCAGAGTTCTTCAACGTCCTAAACCATCCGACATTTAACTTGGGAGATCAGGATGTGAACAGCCCGCAGTTTGGTGTAATCAGCGGTACGGCCACGATTGCCCGCCGCATTCAATTTGGATTGCGCCTAGCCTTCTGACCTCAGGGCAGGAGGAAAGTGCGCCGTGACTATCGGCGCTGCGCTCGAAGTTGACGATCGGCTGGCCATCCGGCGTCAACGCAATGAAGATGCACCGGTTTGCCCCCATATCAAGCACTTTCTGGAAATCGGCAATGGTCTCAACCTGCGTGGAAGAGACCTTGACCCGACGGACCGGCTCACCTGCCTCACCCAATGCCTGAAAGAACAAGTCGGCGCTGTCGGAGTCACCCAGGGCCAAGGCACGCGCGGAATGATCGAAGAAAGTCCGCATCTCGGGAGGCTCCAGATCGCCAATCCGGACTGGATGAAAACGCGCCAGCACCGAATCGCCCACATTCGTTTGGGGACGGGTGCTCACCAGGAAATCGCACTTGGGGAAGCACTCTGTGGCGTGCTCGAACAACCGCGCAATCCGCTCCCGCATACGGCGCTCCGGCGCTTCATCCAGCCCGTCCACCATCACAAGGCATTTCCCGCCGTCCAGCCTGCGGCGGGAGAAGGCCTCGTCAGCGCCCCACTTGTACTCGTCGCTTTGCTTGCCCAGGAAGTAAGGAATCCAGTCGGGCGAATCGGGCGGCTTGGGCGATGGGTCCGCCGCCAGCAGTTTGGCCAGGTCCGCCACGTGGATCAGGAAGGGGAAACGCTTGTCGTCCTTCGGCAGAAAGGACGGCGTGTTCGCTGGCCGGTTGCCGCGGAGCGTGCGGCACAAGTCGAAGGCCACCCGCCGCAGGAACGTCGATTTGCCCGATCCTGGGTCCCCGATGATCACGACCTTGCGGCGGGCGAGCGTCTCCTCCAGCACGATGCGCCGCTGTTGTTCTACATCCCCGCCTGCGCTCTTGCGTGTCATTTCGGAGCTCGCGACCGCCGTGAGAGGAATGTAGATTTCGTCGATCCCAAAGAAGTATGGCTCGGCCCGCTTCGTTTTCAAGCCTTTGATGCGAATCTGGCGCGTCTCTTCTTCAAGGGCTTTCAAGTAGGTATCGCGATCCCGATAGGCCGCGGCCGCGATCGTTGGATGCTGCCGCCGGCGCCACTCAGCTAGTGCTTCGGAGACCAAGGGGCGCACACTGGCGGCGTCGGTGAAAGTGCCGCGAAGATAGCCGCTCAGTTGCTTCTTGAACTGGCCTAGCTTCTCTTCATTGCGGTTTCCTCGTTGCGGATTTGGTTGTATTTTCGAGCCGGCAGGTTCTTGTCTTTGATCAGGCGGTAGTCTTCATGTAGTTCGAGTGGCCAGTCGTACTTCGGGTCCACCAAGAACGCCAGTACCTCCTTCGTAGTGACCTGCCACGAGAGTTCGCATTCGAGCCACGTGACGCTCTTCGCATCCGGGTTTTCCGGACCATCCGGCACCCATCCATAGCGGTGCGCCACTAGCACCATCACGACTTCCGCTTCGGCAACTTTTTCCATACACGCGGCCAGCGTCGGCTTGTGCCCCGCCGGGAAGTACTCCATCATGTGTGGCGAGAATCCACTTGCGGACGCAGCCTTGGCACTCTGTTCCCGGTGTTCTTTCAAGTCATCGGAAGTGGAAGAAATAAAGACGACGGGATCATGGGCCATTGCAGCGCCAATTCTAGCCGAAAATGCGAACCGAGGTCCTGGGGCAACACCAAGCCTGGCTGCAAGCGGACGCGCCGCTGCAGTCCGAAGCTGCATCGGGGCCTTTCCTTCGGAACGGGTTCTTGTCGACAAATCCCCTTCGCACCACCCAAACGCCCAAGAAGTCCGGTTCTGGGAAGTTGAGTGGGTTCATTCCGGTCGAATCAGGAGCCCACTCGGTAAACCGGCAAACCAGCAAAACAGACAAGTGATCGCTACGAATCTCAGGGAGGGTTTTGTTACAGGCTCTAAGTGTTCGCGGTTGACACGCCACTCGACTGACATTCCTTCAGTCCACTGACAAACAGCCCGCAAGAATTGTTAACGTGCCGAATTGGTTCTGTGCGGGCTGTGTGTTTCATCCACGACTCAAGGGTTCCCGTCGATGGGTTTGTATGATCCGCGTCTGTGGATTTGACGTTCCACTAGACGTGGTTGCCAGTGATAGAACCACCAATTTCTTGTTTGTTGCTCTTGATGCGACTTACTGTGGTCTTCCGGACGAAATGCGGGTCCCGAGGTGACAATCGCTTCGAGGTTTGGCGCAAAGGAGCTGTGAAGACATTCGTCAACCATGTAGTGCCCGTGCTTAGTGGGAAAATGAATACTCTTGAATTCATGCTGCTCCACGTACTAGGAAATGCACGGCGCGATTGCAAATGACACAGACTGAATTACAGAGATACCTTGACGAATTGGTGTATAGCTACACGTTGGGTCCACTCTATGTCTCCAGACGTTTCGCCGCTCTTCCAGGGTCAGGCACTGTGTCTTCCGACCTGGAGTTTCGTACCTATGGAATGTTGCGCGAACGTGAACCTGCGCTGAAGGAAATTCTCACGCATCCGGCAATCGCCATCGTCGCCGATCCGGGCGCAGGCAAGTCCGTTGTCGGGCGCGCCTCAGTGCAGCACATCATAGCCAGCGGCGAACGAGTGCCGGTCTTCACGGAAGTGAAGCAGTACCGTGTTGATCTGCCGACATTACTTCGTATTACCACGCCGGCCGCCGTCCTTGACCGTGCGGCGACGGTGGATGGAGTCCCGCTGAGAAAAACATATGTGCTGGACGGCATCGACGAGATTCCAACGGAGCTAGTTCAACGCCTCGGAGCTGAGCTTCGGCAGTTCATCGCTCACGAACCGGAAGCCCATTTCGTCTTCACGGCCCGGCAGGCTTTTTATGTCGCGAACAGATATCTGCTGCCGCCGATTCCGGCGGTATTCCACATTTTGCCCTTCGCAACAGAGGACATTGAGGAGTACTGCGCCAAGGCTCGGATTGATCCCGACCGTTTCATGGAAGCCATTCACATTGTGAGCGCCAGTGAGGAGGTCCGAAATCCGTTCATCTTGTCCGTCATGGTAGAGCGATTTCGCGCGGTTGGTTTCCTGAGCAAGTTCAGATCTGAAAACCTGAGCTACATGATCGACCGCCTCATCCAGAGCCGGCCTCACGTGAACGCCCACAGGCAGCGTCGCGCACTGCGCATGCTGGGCATTGCGATGGAAACTTATTCCCGCAATGAACTCACTGAAGAGGAGGCTTTGCGGGTGATCAGGGAGGCCATGCGGGTCACAGAGGACGAGTCGCGGGAATTACTCAATGAACTCTACGCTTCTATTCTCAAGCGTACGGGCAACGGTTTGAGTATCCAACTCGCCTCCTATGGCGAGTATCTCGCGGCCGAAGCGCTGGAGGATGCCTCTTTGTCTCGGCTGAAAGAATTGGCGTTCCTGGACGCGTCGACGCCGAACGACAGCTGGGGGAATACCGTGAGCTACCTCGTCGAACTCAATCCTTCCATCAGGGAAGCATTCGTCCGCCAGCACCCAATGTGGACTCTCACGGCATCTCCAGTGGCTTTTTCCGACCACGAAAAGGATACGATCGTTAACCAGATTCTCAGAGAGCTGACCGCCAACAACCAATATGTTTCCGACCATCCACGTATACAGGTCCGGCGACTATCGGCATTCGTCACGCCTCTATCCCAGTCGGTACTGGAAAAGGACCTGGCGTCGAAGAACGACGTTATTATTGGAAACGCGCTCATACTTTTGGGCGTCCGGGGACATGCTGGAGTGGTGCCGTTGGCGATGGAGATCCTGTCAGACCGGAGGCGAAGCGCGCGCTCGCGCATGACCGCAGTCCTCGCCCTGGTCAACTCGGGCACGTCGGCTTTAGTTCCCAAGCTCCTGGAAATTGTCGATGCTGCTGACCCTCTTCACATTAATATCGTTGATCTCATCGGGGCACTGACAGACGAAACCCAGTTAGCACTCACACTTCCGGTCATCCTCCGAACCAATGCCGGCTGAGCGCAGCCTATTATCACTTTCGGGAACTGAAGTCCCGTGGGGCGGTGCTCGCCATCTTGCGTTTTTTCCTTGACCATCCCGATGACCTGAATTCAATCCGGGCTGAGGGATACGTCGAGCCCATATTGAGGCTGATCCCACGATACTGGGATGAGGAAATCGCTGGGTTGTTGGTTGACTTGATCGACCTTATCGAGACGCACCACTTTTACCCTGACCACAATGGACCATTTCGCAAGATGTTCACTATCGTGGAAGCCGCCGATGTTGAAGGTGTGGTACCTCGGCGTTACTTCGAACGAATTATTGCGAGGGGCGAGGCGGATCGACGGCGAATGTATTGGGTCGACCAGACACTTGCAAACCTGATCAAACCACCTACAGCAGGATGGCTGATTGAGCTCGAGGCCACAACCATGATCCAAAACCTCGCGCCATATCTGTATGGCGACGTTCGCGAGCTCTTACGGCCCCATTCAAAGGGAATTATCGATGAGCAGGATGCGGCCGCACGGCGCCACAGGGACAAGCAGGCCGAAGCGGAACGGACACGGAAGAGCTCGATCGCTTTAGTGCAAGAACGTCTGCAAACGCGTGGCACCCTCCAGGATGCATTGGCCGACTTAGTGGAACTGCGCGAGGAACAGTGGCCCGAGCTTCCCCAGGCCTTCCGCACCTGGCTTGCGGGAGAGATCTCCCAGCAATTGGGCAGGTTGGACCTGGAGCACACTGTGCAATGGAGAGACAACAGTCTTTGGGCGCCACACGTCCTGGCTCTGTTGTTGGAAATCGTCGACCGCTACGAACTGCGAATCGATCCCGATGAACCTCTGGTATTCGCCGCGATGTCGATGCACCGCAACGTCGTCGCGAACCACTATCGTCGCTTTGGATTCAGCGACCGCGCGGGGCAGGCACTTGAGAGGTTGCTCCACGACGCTCCATCGAATCAAGCCCTAAATCAATTAATACGGTTCGTTGAGAGTGCCGCAATCTGGTCTGATGAAATCGCTGCCGCGATGCGAGCCGTCGCTTTGGATCCCGCTGACAAGGGATATGCGCAGGTCACGGCATTGAACATGGTCATGCACTACGGGGCCGATAACGACTTCCTTGTCCAACTCTCTCGCACTGGCGCCAGCGAGACGGTGCGAAGCACTGCCTTCGAGGGTCTTATTAGTCGTCAGCATCGACCCACGATCGAGCGCTCAGTGGCGCGACTCCTCAATGACGAACAAGAATTGAGGCGCGGTGAGGTCCCGATGCCGAACCAAACGCCCTTGGATTGGATCGCAAAGATCCGCGCCGATTTTGCCCTTCCGAGGTTGATTGAGCTCCGCGAGCGAGCCTTACGGTTGGAGCTATCCACCGTTACACAATTGCTGTCCAACACCATTGGAACAATCAATCGACCGGAACTAGTGCGAGTCATCCGGCAACAACTCAACGTCACCCCACCAAACTGGCATCGATGGCAGCTGTCACAAGCAGTTGAGCAGGAGCGCACCGCGGCAATCGAAGAAGGCCAGCACACGCCGTTTGACGAAGTCATCAAGAAGTTGAAAGGCGCAACGTCTCTCAACCGCCTGAAGGTGATGTGCGAAGGGTCCACTGATATTCCGGTATTTGACGAACTGGTCAGCCAGGCCGGCGAGGTCCCAGAGATTGTATTCGGCGACGTCGGCGGATGGTCGGGCTTGCGCAATAAGGACCCTGATTTTCTCCTACTTGGTTCCAAGGCCGTGATCGTTGTCATGGATGGCGACGAAGGACGCAGACTTTCCAGCCCGGACCAGCCGCTTACAGATGCAGCTCAAGAGGAACAAAAGCGATTGGCAAACCACGGAATTGAGGTCCATGTGCTACGCCGTTACGGAATCGAAAACTACTTCCCACAGGCCGCCGTCGAGCGCGTGCTTGGCATGGACTTGTCCGGTTACTTTCCGGTTCCGGAACACATACCGTTCACCGAACACTTATCGCAGGACAAAAAAGGGCTGTGGTATCGATTCAGGCGGTGGGCAGCCTCAAAGCTGGACCTGAAGATGCCGCAACCCCGACAGCCTCTGTATTCCAAGAGCCGAAACCGGGACGTCGCCAATTTTATTGCGCTAAACACCGACCTTCGCGGTACTGACTTGTTTGAGCTCATCAATTTGATCGCGAACCGAGCGCGCGATCTGCAGGTTGATTGAAGGACTAGCAGTGCGTGAGCGAACCCCAGTAATAAGGCGATAACGGTAAGTTTCTAAACGGAGCTCAGCACCAGTGAAGCCTAGAACGAGAGTGTCTTCCACCGCTGCGGCGAAGAAGCCCTCAATCGCGCTCAATACCGACTCCGCAAACAAGCTGCACAACCCGGGTTTCAGGTCATCCCCGTACAGAACGGCTGATGTTTCTTGGGAGTCGGCTCCTGGGTGATTCGCACGAAACCCACTTGAATTCTGAACTCGGGATGACGGCAACCCAGAAACTACCCTTAGCTGTCACGAGCCCGTTCGCGTTCGTTAGGCTGCCCGCCCGAAGGTCCGGTCCGGAACCCGCAAGGCCGCAATACTTTCTGTTGTTGGTGTTCCCATTACGCTTCGCTCGGGGCGTCGGCGCGAAAGAGTGCTTGGCGCTGCACCTTCCGCTTTCCTGGGGTGGCCCCAAGAAAGTACACTTAGTGTACTCAAGCAGTTAGGTAGACATTGGTGTCTTGGAAGTGACGTTAAAGAAGGGAGACGCTGAGCACGGCGGTGGAAGTGGCGTTGCTGTCGGAGAGCTTCGTGCTGTTGCATGATTGGCCAACACGTGGAGTGAGCCGGCCCTGGCATTTTCTCGCGGGCATACCGATCAACGTAAGCGAGTTCGAGCCGGAGCGGCTGTTCATGTTGTCCGGGGGCTGCCCGGAATCTCCGGACTCAATTTGTGGAGCATTGCGCTAGTAAGCCAGGACTTCAAGGAACGCGAGAGCCTCGACGACGCGGCAGGACCGCTCGCGGCAATGTGTATTAACATAACGACTAAGGCCCGACCACCAGCTCCCGACCCCGATTTGCAGGCTTACGCATGATCGCAAGCTATTGAATATGCGCGGCAGGCCCGGACTCGCACGCTCTTTTAAGGCATGGGTCGCAGGTTCCTGCCGCGCTCACCAAAAACTCTTTTTCGTTCATTGGATTGCATTGCTCCCGGCGTTTTGCGCCAAGACAGTCTGACCCACACCCAACCCACAATTCTCAAACCACCGCGTCTGAACGCCGTGCATTTCGGGTGTGACGACCTGAGCGTACTTGCGCAACATGATCTCAGGCCCAGCATGCCGCATGTTCCCTTGAGCGGTTTTCACGTCAGTCTTGTCGATGGAAACCATGCAAGTGGCCATGCTCGAACGGAGGGAGTGCAGTCCGAAGCGTTGCCCCTCCGCAATCTCGATTCCTGCCGCCAGAGCAGCTGGGCGTAGATGATCGGTTCCGAAGATTCCGGCGCACATCGGGATTTTCCCATGCATTTTGAACGAAGGAAAAACCCAGTCTTCGTCTTCCGCGTAGGGCGTAATAGAACGCCACTGGCGCAAAAACCACGCTAATTGTATGGACATCGCCACCGGAGCTTTCGAGGCTTTCGTCTTCGGGTTGTCGATGCAGGCGGCAGTCCAACGGCGCTCAATCGTGATCTGGTTCTTTTCCCAGATGATGTCGCGCCATTTGAGGCCGCACGCTTCGGAGGCACGAATCGCGGTCGAGGCACAGATCAGAACCAGCATCTGATGCGCTTGGGTTCAGAATAAGGGTCGAGTTCTAGGCTAGTCTAGTGTTCTAGGAACGCTTCCGCAGCGGATTGCGACATTTGAGTAGTACTGCAACGACCGGTTGCAGAGTTAGCATTGGGGCGCAACATCCAAGAGAACGTTGCACTCTACCGCGAGTTCCGCTTTTACGCCGAGACGTCAGGCGAGAAGAACTGTGAGCTTAGCGGGTTTTGCACGTAGGGCAGAGAGAGAGTGTCGTGAATGTGCATGGGAATCGGCTCATTGAAGCGTAACAGCGCGGTGATGAGGCTTGAAGTCTCGGAGTTGTCCTTTTTGAGCTGCTCTTGCTGTGCGCACAAATGTCAAAAATGAGAATCTTCCCGTCGTATCGTCTCCGATGCTATACCGCGGTCGTCTGTTCCTTCCTGATGAATAGGTCGCGAGATATCCAACCTTCTCATGATGGCGATCAGTGTGGTTCTCTTCAATCCTAGTTTGGCTGCGGCGCCGTGCGGTCCACCGACCAGCCATCTGGTCTGCTCAAGTGTTTCCAAAATCAAAGCGCGATCCGAGTCATCCAAGGTCTTCGATGTGTAAAAAGTTCGAGTGTGATGCAGAGTGGGGATCATGACCTCTGTTGGGTCTTTGCGAAGTGGGTTTTGGAGCACACCGTCCCGCGAGAGGATAACCGCGCGTTCCACCAAGTTCTGCAACTCGCGGATGTTGCCAGGCCAGGAATACAACTGGAAGGCAGCCATGGCTTCCGGAGGAATGCTATCGATTTGCTTTCCCATGCGGCGGCTAAATAGATTCACGAAATGCGTGACCAGTGCAGGAATATCTTCCCGGCGCTCTCGCAGCGCAGGTAGCACAATGGGGAAGACGTTCAGACGATAGTACAGGTCACTGCGAAATTGTCCGCGAGCGACCATCTTGACGAGATTCCGATTGGTCGCGGCTACCAGCCGGACATCCACCTTGTGCGTGCGACCGCTGCCCAATCGCTCGAACTCCTGTTCTTGCAATACACGCAGCAACTTCGGCTGCAGCGCCGGGGGGATGTCGCCCACTTCGTCGAGAAACAGCGTACCTTTATCCGCCATTTCGAAGCGCCCCATCTTCTGCGCGATGGCTCCGGTAAAGGCGCCCTTCTCGTGACCGAATAGTTCGCTTTCCAGAAGATCCAGCGGAATGGCCGCGCAATTTAGCTTTATAAATGGGCGTCCGAAGCGCTGACTGGCATTGTGAACGGCATGGGCAATCAACTCCTTGCCAGATCCTGTTTCGCCGTGGATCAAAACGGTCGAGTCGGTTGCGGCCACGACCCGAACCATGTCGAGTACGCACCGTAGAGCGGCGCTGGTACCTACAATCCTCGGCGAGCTTCTGTCGCAGAGTTCGTCGCCATCGAACCCGGTATTCGCACTCAAGCCGGCTGGAATTTCAAAGGACGCGGTACGATTTAGAGCTTCGCTCACCCAGCTTGTTTGCGCTGACATACTTTAAACCCCTTCCTTAGTCCACTGTGGTTTCGCCGTTCACAATATCTTTTGAATATGACTCGGACTGTAGAGCAAGTTCAGCCAGCGGGACAACACCAGATGGAAGGGTTGTTCGCCTGCCCGGCAGGGAGGGAGGGTGACACAACTTTAGAGGGGTTTGAGGGCAACTCCAGAAGACTCAAATATCGAGACGCTTCCTGCCATAACGGAGGGCATCGATCGACCAGGCTCCTGGCCCCAGGACTGCGATGGAAGCACCCACCGCCGCCAACAGGATCCTACTTCGCAGGTGGTCAGTACCTGAGAGAGCGATCCAGACTTGAGTGACCGTTAGAAGCGCGCCGGCAACCGGCGTCCACAAACCGGCGAGTAGAAAGATTCCTGCGCCGGCCGCGACGATTTGCAGCGCAAGCGATTCATGGTGAGGCTCTCCCATCAGTCTCGTGACGCCGTCGTAAATCGGGAGGATTCCGGCAACTATCCGTAGCAGGAGAAGTCCCCTCCCAGGCCAGCCGCTGGGAAACATCGAAAATAGGCGTTGCAGAGACCCCCCTTGTCCAAAACGTTAAACGATAACGCACACCCAAGAGGATTCGATACTCCAAAACGAGGGGGGTAGGTGCTACTCTTTCGGGGGGCTACAATTCAATGATTCCGCGCTTCAGCGCAATCGTGACGGCGTGCGTACGGTCGTTCGCGCCAAGTTTAGAGAGGATGTTCTTGACGTGGCCCTTGACTGTGTCCTCGGTAATCGAGAGTTGATCAGCGATCAGTTTGTTTGCATTCCCGTCCGCAAGCAAGCGCAGGACACAGATTTCTCGCAAGGTCAGCGTGTCATCGACCGCATGTTCGGCGAGTTGCGAAGCGATCTCAGGCGGTATGCGCTTTTCTCCGGCATGGACGGCGCGAATCGTCTCCAGGAGTTCCTTCCTCAAAAGACCTTTTAGTAAATAAGCCCGTGCACCGGCTTTAAGAGCCCGTAGAACTTTAACGTCCCCCTTGTAGGTGGTCAAGACGATGATTCGTGCTTCGCAAAACTCGTTGCGAATCGCGATGATCGCATCGAGGCCGTTCATTTCTGGCATTTGCAGATCCATCAGGGTTACGTCGGGACGGTGTTCATGGAACTGCTGGATAGCCTCGCGCCCATTAGAGGCTTCGGCGACCAACCTCATGTCCGTTTGACCAGCGATAAAGGTCGCGATCCCCTCTCGGACAAGGGAATGATCGTCCACCGCCAGAATCCGAATCGAACCGCCCTCGGCGCTCATGACTTCGTCTTTATCTCTTTCACATCGGTCTCTTTGAAATCCGTCCCTTTCCCAGAGAGCTTCTCAAACCACCAGGAACGGTGGCGAGCGGGGTTTGCGTTTGCGGCAGAGGCAGGAATGCTCAACTCCACTTCCGTACCGGAATCGAGCTTACTCCAGACAGCCAGCCTACCACCCACAAGTTTGGCGCGCTCGCGCATGCCATGCAAGCCGTAGTGTCCGGCGAGCCCGTCTCCGCTAAGAAGCTTCGGATCAATGCCCTTTCCGTCATCCCGGACCCGCAAGCGAAGCCACCGTTCGCCATATAGGATTTCCACTTCGATTCGCTGCGCCCGCGCGTGCCGGAAAGCATTGCGCAACGCTTCGCACGTAATCCGGTACACTTCGTCCCGGAGGATCGGATGGAGGTTCCGCGGCGTGCCTTCCACCTCCATCTCAAAGAGGGCAGAATTCTGGTTGGTGCCTTCAGCCCGGAGTTCTTCCCCGAGAATCCTTACCGCCGAGGCAAGGTCATTGGTCTCGACGGTGGAGGCACGCAACCCTTGTACAGCGCCCCGGCCCTCGGCGATCGCTTGATCCCCCCGATCAATCGCGATCTCAAGTGTTTTCCTGGCCTCCGCCGGACGCCCCGGGAGCAGGTCGATGCCAGTTTGAAAATGGAGCATCAGTCCCTGAAAGCTCTGCAGCAGGGTATCGTGCAGGTCTCGCGCGATACGCATCCGCTCGCTAACACGCTCTTCCAGGCGCATGTTGAATTGGTACGCCAGTCGACGAAGGCGGAGTCGATGAAGCACCCAAAGCAAAAGCAGAAAAGCGGCCATACACGACACACGGAACAAGTATGTTTGATAGTAGGCGGGGGCGACGTTCAAAGCGATTGCAGTTTCTGGCCCGTTCCACAGCCCCTCGCTGTTGCTAGCCGCAAGCCGGAACCGATAGGAGCCGGGCCCAAGGTTCGTGTAAACAGCTTCTCGCGCTGCAACCGGCTGGCTCCAGTTATTGTCGAAGTTTTCGAGAAAATATCGAAAGCGAATCCGCCCACGCACTGCGAGGCTCAGCCCGGTGTACGAAAACGTAATTCGCCTGGAAGATGGAGGAATTCGAACGGGGGCAGCGAGGTTTACAGAGTTGTCATCGGCGGTGATCGCCTCGATGTGAGGCAACGCGGGAACGGAATTGTCATTGACCTGGGATGGATTAACAACCGACAAGCCGCTGTTGAGTGAAAACCAAATCCTGCCAGCTGAGTCCGAGACCACCGATCGGCTCCGCTTCACTCCTTCCGTGCTCTGGAGACCATCGGCCTGATCATACTCGCGAACATCGACTGCTTTCACAATACCGCTTAGCAGTTTGTCGCGCGGAACGCGCAAAACATGATCGGAGGTAGCGATCCACAGCCGTCCGTTTTTGTCTTCTTCAATGCCGAATATTGGTGCTTGCAGGGACTCAGGTACTTCGCGGAGTACCTGCATATGTCCATCACTGAGGTAAGCGAGACCCTCGGCCGTTCCTATCCATAGGATTCTCGTTGAGTCCTGCAGGAGGCAGTTGACATCCTCGGAGGGTAATCCGTCCTTCCCGCCATATGTTCGCCACCCCTTCTGTGACATGGCACTGACGCCGTTCGGGGTTCCGAACCACATCGTTCCGTCAGGGTCCTCAGCAATCGACGAGATTGCGTTGGCCGCTAGCCCGTCTGTAGCCGTGTAATTTCTGAAACGACCGTTCTTCAGCTCAATTACACCATTGCCAAGGGTCCCCGACCAGACGGTTCCGTCGCGACTCTGATAGACCGCGAACACTCTGTCTTGTGCGAGGCCGTTTGCCCGTGTGTAGGTCTTGGCTGTCAAAGAATTGCCGGCGAAGCGCAAATGGGTGAGTCCACCCTGTTGCCGCCCCACCCAAACATCATCCTTACCAGTGCCGGTGATTGAGTAGACGACATCGTTGGCGATCCCATCGGCAGCGATAACCCCAGTTTGTCCATCCTTCAGCCATCGCAAACCACCCTGGATAGGCGCAATCCAGGTGCGGCCACCTGAGTCAGCGTGCACCGGTCCCATACTCTGCGACTTCAAATTGGGAAGAGAGTATGTAAGGAAGGCGCTGTCTCGAAGTCGGTCGAGGCCGCGCGCGGTACCGAGCCATATGTTTCCCTCCCGATCTTCGAAGACCGCATTCACGGGAGCGTCGGCGAATGTGCTTCTGCCGACGAAAGAACCGCCATTGGTGTTGACTCGCAGCAGTCCACGACTCGTACCTAGCCAGAAATTCGCGTCCCGGTCACGAATCATGGCGAGAACCTCAATCTGCTGGAGCGCCCTTGGTACCCCGCTGCGGGTGAGTTCCGATCCATTCCAGCGCACCACTCCTTTGTTCGTTCCAACCCAGAGTTCAGAATTGTCCAAAGAAAGAAAGCAGTGGATTTTCAAGTTGGGGGAGTCCTTCACCGCCGCATAAGCGTTTCCGTCTCGCAGGTAAAAGAGACCTTTGTCCTGTGTACCCAACCAGACCTTGCCGTCTTTGGTGGACACCATAGAAATCGCGGCTGAGGTTGGCGCGACGAGGCGGTGGGGTACAACGCCAGTGGACCAATTGAGACGAGCCGATCGCTCGTCAGGGATTTCCCCTGCAGCGTACTTAGGGTCAGCCCACGCGGTGGGTGGTAGCGCGCTTAGAAATTGTTTGCCATTGAAGGTGAGTACACCCATGGCAAGTGATGAAAGCACGACTTCACCCGTAGGCCCCAAGCCCATGGCAGTGATGCCGTTCTCAGCCTCGCCGCGGCTAAGCTCGAATGCCCCATCGTGGTACCGAAAGAGCTTGGTATTTTCCAATAAGACCCACAGGTTGTTCTGATCGTCCGTCAAGAGACTTCGCACGGGTCCAATCGGAAACGAACTGGGATTGGCTTGTTCGAATCGGCGGAAACTCAAGCCGTCGAAGCGGATCAGTCCCTTATCGGTTCCAAGCCAGAGGTATCCGTCGGTAGTCTGCGCAATCGCAGATATCGAACTGCTTGGGAGTCCCTTGTCACTTCCCCACGAGTCGTGCAGGTATTGCGACACCGTTCGATTCGGGTCTATCGCAGCCGCCGAAAGTGCGGACAAAACCGCCGCGAGTCCGGCAATGGCTTTGAATAAACGATGCCTGCCAGAGCCACCGCTAGGGGACGTACTCGAACTTGTCGATAACGACCTCGCTGTCGCTCTGTAGAGGGTTCTTGTCGCTCGCGATGACATAAAAGATTAAGTGGACTCTTGCCTGGCCCGGTGAAGGTATACCCGAGGTGAATTCGTGCTCAAAAACTGCGTCTGTTCCAGGAGCCTCAGGGGTTCCGCGGAATGTTTTGAAATTTGCAACTCCCGACTCCCAGCGCAGCACGTGCGTGAGAGTGCCCGAGGGCCCAACGAATGTAAATACGTTTCCGGGAATATAGAATGGTTGAATTACGTACTGTGTATTGCTCTTGTTGGACGAGTCACCCCAGCGGCTGACCTCCACATCCATCTCGCGATAATTCCGATCACCCGCTTCATCCCATGTGCTCATACTGAAAACCGCTGCTGGTTCCAACTGAGAGGTGCTACGGACAGTCAACTTGTAAGTGCCGTACCCAAAGCTGCGATTCAAGACCATTTCCGCGCACCTCCATCTGCCGTCCTTTCTTTTAATTTGGAGATGGAGCGCGCTGTTAGCGTCCGTCCAAGCGTTGTCCGGATCGTATAGATTGTTTAAGCCTCCCCTATCGCTGGCAATGGTGCGGACTTCCCAATCGTACCCACTAAACCTGAGGGGCCTTGTTGCCGCCAACGTTGGAGTACCAGTGCCTTTGACGACCTTCACGAAGGACACTGCACCACCCGAGGTGGGCGCTACATCCATGGTAGGGAGTGGGTGATAATCTGCATCTACTAATAGTGCCGCATACTCGAATCCGAGGTGGGTTTCGGTGCTCCAGGTCGAGTCTGCTCGAATCGGGATTAAAGGGTGGTCAGGCCAGGGCTGCACCCACCACGGCCCACTTCGCGCGTAGATAACAATCTGCTGTCCTGGCCGAGGGTTCTTCACGCGTCCGGCAATAGTGTCTACTTTCTCTCGCCCCCCTTCCGCGGCGGGTGGAATTTTGGTGAAGGTGATGGACGGACTTGGTTGGATTTTCTGCGACCGGCAAGCCAAGGTAGCATTAAGAAAAAAGATCGCGGTCAGTACTCGGAAGAGCCGACATCGGTTAGAAGCCGGAGCAATGCGACTGGCTATTACAGTTTGAGCGTGCTTGGCGGTCATAAGGCGTTAAAATCTCAGTCGAACCAAAAGTTCGGAGCTATTCCGTGCCGGAGTCGTGGCCGGATCTCTATCCTCTGATTTTGCGACTTGGCAAGCGACTCACCGCGTATCGTTGTACGTGGCGTTCGCCCGAGTTCGTATCTGTTTATTCTTTGAACTAGCCCGTAAGACGCGCGACTATTAGTGCCTCAAGCAACCACAGGCGATGACTCAGTGACCTGGGTCAGTGAGGTGGTGTTGAGAGAGGTCCACAATGATTGCTCTCCTACTTCGGGGCGCTTCGTCGATGGAACATTGCGATTCCAAAAGGGTCAAGTTGCACTTACTCGGTTACGTCCATCCCTGCCCGACGAAGCCTTGGAGGGTGGGACGGTGAGGCACCGGAAGAATTACGAACGTAGATGAATTTTCCCATCTGGCCGCACAATTCGGTTGGTGAGGTCGAATCCGCGTGGTCCGCCATATCCGTTAAGTTTCTTCTTTCGTGAACTGGCGATCTTCCGGGTATACAAGGTCCAAATATTCCTCTACCCTTGGCGGTCTGTCACAATGCCGTGAGCCCGGAACAACTCGAAGACCTGTAACGCGCCCTGGGGCGGAAGCCATCGCATTTGCAGTCAATTCAAATCACTGTTCATGGCTTATGTCCCCCACCGACCCTAACGATTCGCGGATATACCTCCTTTGCTTCCATCCCTTACTCCGACGCATTCGTGTCCACCCTCTCTCTCGTTATCCATTCACGGATATAGGCCGGGCAGTTTCTGAGTTCGGCTCCGTTCGATTCGCGGACCGCCAGGAGTTTTACGGCCTCGCGGTCCGCGAGAAGGACGTTTTTGAGATCGATGGCCACTGCGCCCCTTTCCTGTTCCAGCAAGCCACGAAGGATGTCCACATCCTGCGCTGTAATCCGTCCGCTGATGCACAAGATCACAAGGTCCTCTCCGACAACATGGCGGTCGATTCTGCAGCTCATTGTAGGTTTACGTTCGAACCTCTCTGTTCCTGACAGTTGCCTAGCCCAGCTTGCGAAGCAGCGGATTTTCCGGGCTCGTGTTTCAGACGCTGCATCTGCACCTCATGCTGACTTCTTTTCCGGTACGGCAAACAGGATGACCTTTCCGCGCTGCTTGGGCGGTATCCATTTTCCGCTCTGTTTGCGGAATTTCTACGTGCGTACTACTCAATCACATTTGCCATTGCAGTTACCATTCCCAGCCGCACTCGCAGCAAGTGTGATCGCATCGGCTAGCTTTCCTGAGTACCCGCCTACGAGCAGCATCGCATCCACATGTGGCCTCCTACCATTTGTTCGTCGTCACCCAGCAGGCTCGATCTGCTTTCGCCCGCATCGCTCCGCTATAGGAGAGCAAGCCTTGCGCCATTTGTAATTTTATGAAAACACGAGAGAAAGCAAAGTCTGCTGCGGCGTTAATTCCGCGAGTCACGCGAATTCCGCGAATTCCGCTAATTCCGCGATTCTGATGGTCTTACGGGACTAGGTTCAGCGGAACTTGAATTGGCTTTTGTTGATTTTGAGGGCCTTGATCCGGGTCTCAAGGGTAGATGGTGGAATTCGGAGCTTAGCCGCGGCTCCGGACGGTCCGGAGACCCTGCCTCTAGTCTCGGCCAGGGCTGCTTCGATGATCTCTCGCTCGCTGCGCGGCTCAACCTCAACTTTGAAGACTGCCGATTGTAGAGCGCGAGATATCGTCGGGGCATTATCTTTGGAGAGCCAAGATTCATCAACGGAAAAAACATCACCCGAGCACAGAATGACGGATCGCTCAATGACGTTCTGCAACTCCCGGATGTTGCCCGGCCAATCGTAGGACTGCAACAGGTCCAGTGTCCTTTTATTAATCGATCGAATATGCTTGCCCGCCCGGGTAGCATAGCGTTGCATGAAATATTCAACCAGCATCAGGATGTCGTCCTTCCGTTCTCGAAGGAGCGGCACCTCGATCGGAAACACATTTAAGCGGTAAAAGAGGTCTTGGCGGAAAGTTCCACTGGCCACGAGTACCTTCAAATCACGATTCGTGGCCGCGATGACGCGAACGTCCACATGAATCGGCTCACCTCCCCCGACTCGCTCGAATTCCCGCTCCTGTAGCACCCGCAATAGCGCGACTTGGGTGTCGGGCAAGAGTTCACCCACTTCATCTAGGAAAATCGTGCCTCCATCGGCCAGTTCAAAGCGGCCAAGTCGTCTTTGTGTTGCTCCCGTGAAGGCACCTTTTTCGTGGCCGAACAACTCCGAGGAAATTAGTGTTGGCGCAAGCGCGGCACAGTTCACACTGACGAAAGCGTGTCCAGACCTCTGGGATCGTTTGTGAACGGCGCGGGCGATCAGTTCCTTGCCGGTGCCAGTCTCTCCAGTGATCAAAACAGTGGAGTCGGTGGGTGCGACTTTGGCAACCCGGGACAGAACGGCCTTCAGAGGCCTCGATGTACCGAGAATTTCCTCGAACATCGATGCTCGGTCGACCTCGTCGCGCAGCGCGATATTTTCTTGGTAGAGCCGGTCCTTCAGCGCCCTGATCTCTTCGAAAGCCCTCTGTAATTGAGCGCTGGCCTGACGGTGTTCCGTGACATCCATCACCGCACCTACGAACTCGAACCCGCCTGGGTCATCCTTCACTGCATGAGCTACGACGTGGACATGCTTGATCGAATTGTCGAGCAATAACAGTCGATACTCCATATCGCAATCCGTACCCTCGTTGATTGCACGATCGATTCTTTCCTGAACCAACGCCTTGTCTTCTGGGTGAACCCGTTGAAGGATCGCATCCACCCCTGGTTTCGTCGCTCGGTCGTATTCGAAGATTCGAAACGTCTCATCTGACCAGAACATCTCTCCTGAAGCTGGTTTGCAACCAAAGCTGCCAGTGTGACTGAGATGCTGCGCTTCAGAAAGGTAGGCTTCGCTCCGCCGCACAGCTTCCTCGGCGCGCCTGCGGTCTTCGATGTCGATACTTGATACATACCACTTAACGATTTTTCCGTGCTCGTCGCGCAGGGGCACCATGCGGTGCAGAAGCCGGCGATATTCCCCATCACCCCGCCGCGAGCGGGCTTCAACTTCGAGCGGTTCTCCGGCAGCCAATGACGAGCGCCATTTGTTCACGAGGTCTTCGAGGTCTTCGGAGTGAATTACGCTGGTCCAACTCCAACCGCTGACCTCTTCTAACGGGAGATCCAGGTATTCCAACCATCGCCGATTGAAGAAATCAACAGAGCCGTCGGGCAGGCAGCTGCATATCATCGCTGGAGTAGTGTCAGTAATTAGCCTAAGTTGAGCTTCGCGATTTTCAACACCGCAATAAAGCTGCGCATTCTCGAGAGAGATGGCGGCGTGCGACGCAAGCACCTTCAACACTGTGACGCGGTCAGGAGTGAAAACGTGTGGCGTCAGATTGTTTTCAAGGTAGAGAATACCGATGAGTTTGCCCTGGCTAATCAATGCTAAACAGAGAATGGAACGGGCGTGATGCTGAACGATGTAGGGATCGGCAGAAAACGGATTCCGAGATGATGCGTCATCGAGAATCACGATCTCTTGAGCGCGCATGACATACCGAACGAGCGACTCCGGCAGTACGGCTGAAGCGTGGCCGCCGTCTCCCAGCTGCACGGTTACATCCTCTCCAGCAGTGGTCGCTTCCGCTTCCATCTGCAGCTCGTCACCTCGCGGAACAATCAGGAGACCTCGCGTGGCGCCTGCGTGCTCGATGGCGGTGCGCATGAGCCTGTCGATCAATTTTTCCAAAACCATCTCGCCCGAGACTGCTTCCAAGACTTCGATCACTGTTGCTAGATCGAGGTATTCGACAGGTACCGAGATCATAGTGCTGGAGCTAGTACCCGACTTTTCCAGCCTGAGCTGCGGATATTGCTGGTCGAGCTGCCGCACCTTTCCGTCGGCTCCCCATTGCAGGTAGCAGTGGCGGGCATTTCGGAGGTAGAGATCCGCGAACGCCTTGAAGCCACGTACCGCATAGAACCGTGCGGCTAGTTCGTACGCCAGTCCCTCGTTCTGGATGAAGCCGTTCGCGTGCGCTGATTCGATGGCCTGCTGGTAGAGGCGTTCGGCCTCCAGTTCCCGCCCTTCCAAGCGTGCGATCTCGGCGCCTACGAGCGCGGCGCGGTCTGCGAAGTTGTCCGGGCAGTTCTCGGCCCACTCCTGGAGTTGGCGATGGTGGGCCGCCAATGCCTCGTGGTGCTGGGTACGATCCGCGGCGGATGCCGCATCGCAGAGTGCAGCCCGCGTCAGCCCGGCGTAAAGTTCGTAGTCTGACTGCTCACGGGCTGTCGGCGTCATCGGCCAAAGTCGGTGTGCGTTCTCGGCCGCCGCGACGGCGGAAACGCAGGCACCCGCGAAGAAGCGGGCCTGCAGCTTCCGGAGCCAGTACGTGTGGGCGATTCGCGAGAAGCGCGGGTCTTCGGCTAGCTGTTGCTCGAAATGGCCCTCGTTGAACTCGGTATCGTCGAAGGAGCCGAACTCCGAGGTGAGGCCGCGAAGGGTCTGGAAGAGCTTGAGCTTCGGGCCGATCATGTCGAGGACGAGCCCGAACCGGAATCGGCGCGCGAAATCGAGCCCAGCCTCGGCCTCGCGCTGCACATCAGCGAGCGGTTCCCCAGCCACGAAGCGGCAGTCGATGAGGGCGACTTGGCTGAAACCCGCGAAGGCGATGTCGCCGACTCTGTTGGCCGCGTCGATGGCGCGCCGCGTCAGGCCGATGCAGGTACGGACGGGCAGCGTCCAGTGAGATTCGGCCGCGAACAAATTGTAGACCTTTGCCTCGAAGCGACGCAGCCCGCGCTGCTCCACCAGGTCCAAGCCGAGCTTCCCGAAGTTGAACCCGGCCCGGTAATTCCCGAAGCGAATACCGATGAGCGCTCCGAGCCAGACGTAGGCGAAGCACGATCCGTCGCTGTTGCCATGCTCCAAGCTGAGATTCGCCATCCGGCAGACGACGAGGAAGAGCAGATCATCGTAGGTCAGCACTGCTGGCGCCAGGGCCGCGCTGAGGACGTCCATCGTCGCGCGCCACTCGGGGTCCGTCATCAGCGGCAGATCCACGAGATCCTCGATCGAGCGACTCCCGATCTGGCGCCAGAGGCGTTCGTATTCTTGCTGGACCTCTTCCTTCGGCGGGTGCGGGGACCACTGGAAGCCGATGTGCTGGAGATAGTCCAGACAGGCCTCGACGGCGCGGTCGCCGCGGCCGAGCGTTGTGAAGAGCTCTTCCTTCAGCCTCGTGAGGGTAGCTAAGTCGACGAGTGGCAGCACCCGGCTGGACAGCCCCGACAGCCGCTCCTCGGCTGCGGCGAATGCGCCGGTCAGGAACTCGCACTCGGCGCGGTGAATCTCGAACGCGAAGGTGAGTGCGCCGTATCGTTCCCAACAGTCCTCCGGAAGCAGCATTCGACCGGCAGTGAAATAGGTTAAAGCCGAGGCATAGGCGGTAGCATCCTTGGCGCGCTTGCCTGCTATCAGGTTGTACTCAGCCAATTGCTCGCGTTCGTCCTGCGACGTGACCAGCGCGGCGCCGCGGTTGAGCTGATTAACGATCTCGAAGATGATCTCCTGGCGCTTATCTTTTGGCGTGTGCGCCACGAGCAATCTGCCGATTTGCAGGTGCGAGTCGGCGCGCAATGGTTCAGAGATCAGCGAGTACGCAGCTTCTTGGATACGGTCATGCACAAACCTGAAGGCGCCGTCCAGCCGCTCGATGAGCTCCAGGCGAACCGCCTCCCACAGGTCCGCGCGGACCTGGTCCTCCGACGTTCGGCACACGAGTGCGAGCGTGGTGAGGTCAGCGCTGTTGCCGAGGCAGGCGAGTTGCTGCAGTGCCTCCAGCGTCCTCGCCGGCAGGCGGCTCAGCTTCCCCACCATCAGATCCGCGACGTTAGCCGTGTACCCCTTCGCCTGGATGCGCCCGAGGTCCCATGACCACCGAGACACTCGATGGTCCAACGCGAGCAGCCCCTCGTCGGCGAGGGCGAAGAGGAACTGGATGACGAAGAATGGGTTGCCGACGGTTTTCTCGTACACGAGTTGCCCCAGCGGCGCGGCGTGCGTCGGCTCACAGCGAAGCACGTCTGCAATCAGCTGATCCACATACTCACGGCCGAGGGGCGCCAGCCTGACCTCGTGTAAGGGCGCGCCCGCGTTGCGGATCGCCTCGAGCTTGCGCATCAGCGGATGCGCGGGAGTGACCTCGTTGTCCCGGTAGGCGCCGATCAGCATGAGGTGCTGCAGATCCGACCGGGTCAACACATCCTCGAGCAGATCGAGCGTTGCGGCGTCGAGCCATTGCAAGTCGTCTAGGAAGAGAGCCAGCGGGTGCTCCGGCCGCGCAAAAACGCCGATGAATCGCCGGAACACGAGCTGGAAGCGCCCCTGCTCCTCCGGCGGCGAGAGCTCGAGCGCCGGCGGCTG
>Ga0307474_10000518_pt1 | contig 27577 bp, 22 predicted proteins | sample atmos_gasesECM1C_2_FD_203312 | JGI IMG/M metagenome (GOLD analysis project Ga0307474, IMG submission 203312) | Hardwood forest soil microbial communities from Morgan-Monroe State Forest, Indiana, United States - atmos_gasesECM1C_05 | ecosystem: Environmental > Terrestrial > Soil > Temperate... | reverse complement strand
GTTGTCGTGCGTAACAATTTCGAGTGAACGGCGGCAACCCCGTTCGTGCTGTGGGAACCAACGATAGCGAGGTTTGCCATGCGAATCTTGCGTGACGGCTTTTCTTCCACCAAGCTGATGCGATCAATCCGGCCCTCGTCTCCAGGAAACCGAACGCGGGTCTCGTCGAGCAGCCGGCGATTGATCTCATAGATGATCTCCAGCTGGCGCGGAAGTAGGAGTTCAAACCACGCTGCCGGCCACTTCTCGAGGGCCTCGGGCAGTAATGTATGGTTCGTATAGGCCAGAGTTTTCCTGGTCAGATCCCACGCCTGGTCCCATCCAAGGTGCGCATCGTCGAGCAGGATGCGCATCAATTCGGCGACTGCCATGGAAGGATGCGTATCGTTCAGTTGGATGGCGGCCTTGTCGGGCAACTTCTCCCAATCAGTATTGTGCCGCAGAAAACGGCGTATCAAATCGGCTAGGGAACACGCGACCAGGAAGTATTCCTGCATGAAACGCAACTCTTGTCCCCGCATCGTAGAGTCATCCGGATAGAGCACCCGGGTCAGCGATTCCGCTTCTAGGGTTCCAGCCAGCGCACCGACGAAATCTCCCGTGCCGAATTCTTGGAAGTCGAAATAGTCCGGAGCAGAGGCGGCCCAGAGGCGGAGTGTGTTGATTGTCTTTCCTCCATACCCAACCACTGGACGATCAAACGGAATTCCGTACAGGCTGGAGGGCCGATTCGGAATCAGCTCAACCTTTCCGTCCCGCAGCTCGAAGCTGCAGTTCAGCTTAATCTCCACTTTCTCGTGCTGGCGACAGATTTCCCATGGATCACCATCGCGCAACCAATTGTCGGCGCCCTCCTGCTGCCATCCGTTCTCAAATGATTGCCGAAACATTCCGTACTCATAGCGCAAACCGTATCCCGTCGCCGGAAGCTCCATGGTAGCCATCGAATCCAGAAAGCACGCAGCCAGCCGTCCCAGGCCGCCATTACCCAGGCCTGCATCCGGTTCCTGCTCGATCAATTCAAGCCAGTCGAGTCCTTTCTCTTTGACCGCATGCTGGGCTATAGGGTCAAGCAATAGGTTCGTGACATTGTTAGCCAGCGAACGCCCAAGCAGAAATTCCATCGACAGGTAATAAATTCGTTTTGCATTTTGTCCCTCGTAGGTGGTCTTGGTTTGCACCCAGCGCTGCGCCAAAACGTCACGCACAGAGTGCGCGAATGCTTCGAAGCGTTCGCGGGCGCTGGTTACTTTTGGATCGATCGCGCGATCAAAAATCAGGTGCCTGTCATAAATGGCGCCTTCGGTCCCGGCAAATCGAATCAGATTGCGGCCGTATTGCTGGAGAAGCTCAGAAAGATTTTCTGGCTTCGTCGCCAAGGGAACGATTTTCGCGGGTTTTGCTGGCGCTACGGTTTTTGTGCTCATTCAAGGACCTCGCAATCTTGTTCATTTGACATTTGATTATTTACCGCATCGAAAGGTTTCGCCGTCCTGCTCACGCTCCCACATGGCGATCGTCATCCCACAACCGAACCACCGGTCGAGACAGATTGTGTTCGTAGCTAAGCGCACTGAGACTGGCGGGGCTTAGCAGAAAAAATCTGCCGCCGGCGGGTCCCACTCCCAGCCAGCACGCAGTCAGCACGCGAATAATGTGCCCGCTGGCAAAGAGCAACACGTCACCAGTGACGCCGCGTATCCGTCGGACCACACGGTACGCACGCTCGCCGATTTGTTGTGGCGATTCGCCTCCCGGACAACCGTCGCGAAACAGATCCCAGTCTGGGCGTTGTTGTAGAATTTGGGCAGACGTTAGTCCTTCGTATTTCCCGTAGTTCCACTCCACCAGATCTGAATCAGTTTCGGCCGCGGGTCCGAATCCAGCCAACTGGCAGGTTCGAGCAGCTCGCTGCAGCGGACTGGTAAAGACTTTGGCAAAGGTCAACCCCTTCAGCCGCTCTCCGAGCCGCGCGGCATTGCGCTCGCCATCCGGGGTTAGAGGCAGATCGGTGAGGCCGGTGTGCTGGCCGGAGTGTGTCCAAGCTGTATTGCCATGCCTCGCTAAATAGACGATGGGAAGCTTGTCACTCATGCTGCGTCTCTCGCTTGCGCCGCCAATCAAAGTTGGCTTGACGGTTAAATTCAGCTCTAAAGAAACTCGTGATATTTCTCACACAGTCCTCCCCTCTTTGGCGCGACAAGTATTTCGTTCATTGTTCGTTCACAATGCTTCGGCAATCACTTCGACCGGCTAATAGTTGTGGCCGGCCTCTGGCTGATGATCGGTACTTCTTGCAATCGGCCCAAAACGTCATTGTAGGTGATGGTGTTCTTTCCGATGTGCACCAGGAATTCCCGGCCGGCCCCATACCTCGCTGTGCATCTGCGCAATGTATCGGTGTACAGATCCAGGTAAATGTACCGGCAACTTTGACGGAGACGTCGTAACTTGGGGCTACTGACGACGGCCTGTCGCCAGCAGATTGATGCGGCTGAACGTCCAGGATTGTGGCCACTTCATACCTCGCTGACGGCTCGCAAAAAGCGGCAACGCGACTGCACAGATAATGACGAAGAGCAACGATTTCGGCATGAGACTTGCTCTCGAAGGGTTTGCGCCTAAGTCATGCACCGCCATCACATCCACCGTGCCAAAGTCAAAAGGTTTGCAGATCCGTTGAGCAACTTGGCTTTACCCGCACTTGAGGTTCCCAGACACACGGCGACATCGGAATTATTCCGAGGATGACGGGAAATACTCCGTCAAATGCCTGTCAGCGATACCGACAGTGAAGTTGTCAATCCACCCGGAATAGCTGGGTTTTCTAACGTAGCTCCGGGTCTGGAAATTGGCCTTCGGTTTGCAACTGATGGCGACAGGTCGCGCAGTAGCCGCGAGGGTACACTTGAGAGAGCGATCGGAGATCAACCATGCTGATTTTTGAGACACTTCCCGGTGAAGCCAATTCCAGCGTCAATTCGTTGATCATCAACCCGGTTTGCCCGGAGTGCGGCGGCAGCATGATGGAATTCCAATGCAACGGTGGTGCCGGAAAAACTGGTTCCCTGCTTGGTAGTGGGTAAACTTCGCCCCGCCATTTCTGGCGCTGGTAGTCGTGCGGCCAAACGGTAAGCTTAGAATTAGCGATCGCGAATTGGGAATACCCGGGAAAGGGCTGCTGTTTCTGATCTCTCGACAAAAATAATTATGAATACAGTTTTAAACTTAACGGAACTGGATCGCCGCTTCGGAATTCCCGACATCGCGCGGGTGTGCGAAGGCGATGGCGGCCTTGCGCGAGTCGACATTACCAGTCCGCTTGCGCACGGCGAGATGTACGTGCACGGAGCGCACGTCACTTCCTGGCGGCCTGCTGGCAGCGAAGAAGTGCTCTTTCTTAGCTCGAACTCGCGATGGGAGGAGCGCCAGGCAATTCGCGGCGGAATTCCGATCTGCTTTCCCTGGTTTCGCGGCAAGGCAGACGATCCCCACGCTCCAGCACATGGATTCGTGCGCACAAGATCGTGGCAACTCTATTCAATCGTCGAGAGTAACGCCGGAGTTGCTGTAACCATGTTTATTGAGAGCGATGAGCAAACTCGGCGCTGGTGGCCGGCGGAATTTCGTCTTGTGCACCGGGTCACCTTTGGTTCCGAACTCAAGCTGGAGCTCGTTTGCATTAATAGAGGCAAAACACCGCTTCATTTCGAGGAAGCACTACACACCTACAATCGAGTCGCGGACGTTGGGACGGTGCGCTTACAAGGGCTGGATGGGACGCGCTTTCTTGACAATACCGACTCTAACAAGGTGAAGACGCAGCTCGGTGATGTGACCATCGCCTCGCAAACCGACAATGCATTCGTACATACCCAGAACGCAGTCGATTTGCTCGATCCGAAATTGCGTCGTCGAATCCGGCTGCAGAAGGCGAAGTCGAGCACTACAGTAGTCTGGAATCCGTGGCAAGAAGGCGCCACAGGGCTGCCAGATCTGGGTGATGGCGAATGGAAGAAGTTTCTCTGCGTCGAAGCGAGCAACATCATGGGCGCCGCGGTCACGCTGGCGTCAGGGCAGGAACACACAATCTCTGCGGTGCTGAGCGTGGCGAGGATTTAACGAGACGATGTCAGCACTGAGGTCGGAACGGTCGGACAGCGCGATGTGCCGGCCGTCGTAGCTGAGATGAATGCCACAATGGGCCGCGCAATTGAGAAGCTGCTCACGCCTGCACCCGGCGCAGGTGGCATTCGGAAAAACTAGCTGTACGCAACCATCACCTCATTCGATTATTGAGATGACAAAATAGGAGAGTCCCATGACTTTGCTGGAATCACTCAAACAGTACACGACAGTCGTCGCCGACACTGGCGATATTGAAGCGATCCACCGCCACCGGCCGCAGGACGCAACCACCAATCCCTCTCTCCTTTACCATGCTGCCCAGATGCCGGCATACCGCCACCTGGTGGAAGAGGCCGCCGAGCGAGCCGCCGACCTCGGCGGTACCCACGAGCAGATGGCGGAAGAGTTCATCGACCAGATGTTCGTTCTTTTCGGAAGCGAAATTCTCAAGGTAGTTCCCGGCCGCGTCTCAACTGAGGTGGCGGCAAGCCTCAGTTTCGATACTCCTGGAACACTTGCCAAAGCGCGCAAGCTCATCTCGCTTTATCAGAAGAAAGGTGTGCCCCGCGAGCGGATCTTGATCAAGATCGCCAGCACTTGGGAAGGGATTCAGGCGGCCACCGAGCTGGAGCAGGAAGGAATTCACTGCAACCTCACGCTCCTTTTCAGCTTCGCCCAGGCAGCCGCGTGCGCTGAAGCTGGAGTAACTCTGATCTCGCCCTTCGTCGGCCGCATATACGACTGGTATAAGGAAGAAGGAGGCGGCAAGGAGATCCCACCTGACCAGGACCCCGGCGTTGCCTCGGTCACGCGCATTTACAACTACTACAAGAAATGTGGCTACAAGACCCAGGTCATGGGAGCGAGTTTCCGCAACGTGAATCAGATCGTCCGCCTCGCAGGATCCGATCTGCTGACCATCAGCCCCGACCTGCTCGATCAGTTGGAGCAGACTGAGGGCTCGGTGGAGCGCAAGCTAGACCCGGCCACAGCCAAGGAAAGCAAGGACGAGCGCCTGCGTCTCAGCGAGAAGGCTTTTCGCTGGATGCACAACGAAGATGCTATGGCGACAGAGAAGCTAGCTGAAGGGATCCGCAAGTTCAACAGCGATGCACAGAAACTGGAAGAGTACGCGCTCGCCCAAGTTGCCGAAAAAGTTAGGTAGTGGTGAGCGCTGGCTGGCAGTCTTTTGGAGTGGACCGAACTCCGATCAGCTCGGAGGGTTCCAGTGGATTGTGTCGCGCGCTACGATGGCGAATCAGGCCATTGCCATCCCGCGTGCGCCGTCTCTTTTTTCATTCGGCCAGCGCAGACCGCCGTATAGGATGAACTCTCCATCCTGATGAAGCGTTTCCAGCCGGCACTGCGAAAGGTCCATCACACGATCAAAACTCCAGCCTCAACCCGAATTGCATGATACGAGAATTCACGCTTTTGATTCAAGATTCCATCGAAAAAGTAGGCTCCGCGATGATAGGAATTCGATGTTCTAGCTCGCCCCACAACTGACCGAGGATGGGTGATCCCGCCGCAAGATGCCTTAGGGGTCGCCGGCGCCCTTACGCTAACTCATTCGATCAACTCCCAAACAAACGGCAATGCGGAGACTAGTTGTCGCCGGCAATCGGAACTCAAGCAACGGCTTGTTCGCTCTTCTTCACCGTGGGCTCGACGGCATGGTGTCCGCCAACGGCATCATTGAAGTTGAAGTCGGTGGGAGCCACACCGGTGATGAGCCGCGCCCCACGACTGAAGGTCAAATCCTGGATTGCCCACTGAATGAAAACCAGCAGCCGACTTTGAAACTCAACGATGTACATCAAGTGTACAAAAGCCCATACCAGCCATGCTGGCAACCCCCAAAGATGCACGGCGAAAACGTTGGCCACCGCCGCCGCCCGTCCAATGACCGCAAGGTTTCCTTTATCGAAGTAGCTGAACGGTGCTGGTTTTGGTTTACCTTTTACTTTTCTCGCGATCGCTTTCGCTGCGTAGGCACCTTGCTGCATTGCTACCTGCGCCACCCCTTGCAGTGGCTTGCCGTGTGAGTCGACAGAGAAAGCCATATCTCCGACCACAAAGATGTCGGGAAAATTGGCAATGGTCAGGTCCGGGCCGACTTTGATCCTTCCCCCACGATCCGTTTCAGCACCGGTGCGCTGCGCCAGCGTTCTAGCGAGTGGAGATACTGTTACACCCCCAGCCCAAATGACCGTTTTTGTGGACAGCGTTTGCGTGGAACCATTGGCCTGATAACTTATACCGTCCCGAGTGACCTCTTGCACCAACGCGCCCATCTTTGTTTTCACCCCGAGTTTCGCCAGTGATAGCACCGCTTTATGCGCCAGGTCTTCGGGAAATGCCATCAGTACACGTGGCGATGCGTCCAACAAAATAATCTGCGCATCCCCGGGATTTATAGAGCGAAAATCGTGTCGGAGTGTCTGGCGCGCAATCTCGGCAATAGCTCCAGCCAGTTCAACGCCGGTAGGACCTGCTCCCACGATGGTGAACGTAAGCCATGCGCGGCGCGGAGCGGGGTCGGGTATCCGTTCTGCGACCTCAAACGCATAGAGAATCTTATGCCGAAGGGTGGTCGCTTCTTCCACACTCTTCAGGCCCGGAGCCCATTTCTCCCATTCATCGTGTCCGTAGTAAGAGGTTTGCGAACCGGCGGCGACGATCAAAGAGTCATACTCGCAACTCGCACCGTCGGCGAGCAACACGCGCTTCGCCACCGGGTCGATGTCCTCTACGTCGCCTAGCAACACACGCGCATTTTTCTGGTGGCTCAAGATGCCGCGTATCGGTGCGGCGATTTCACCAGGCGAGAGCGAACCTGTGGCAACTTGATACAAGAGCGGTTGAAACAAGTGGTAGTTGCGGCGGTCAATCACGGTTACATCAACTGGCGCGGATTTCAGAGCCTGCACCGCCGATAGACCTCCGAATCCGCCGCCTATAATAATGACCTTCGATCGTTCACTCATAATGCTTTTGCACTCCACTCCTTCTGGACTTCCGAGCGACTATTCCTCGTTCGAAGTAGAACTACAACCGATCTGGGGGCCGCCCAATAACTCAGCGATTGCAGAGGTTCGCCGCGGTTTGAGAAATCGTCAGGACTCGCCAAGGCGGTATCCACAATTCGCATCCACTCTTGCGCCGTTCCTTCTTGAACCTGGAACTCCAGCTTTTCCCAGTACGCGTTGATCATCACGTAGATGTCATCGTCTTCTTGCGAAGCTCCGTGCAAGCAGAAGGCCAAAGTGTGTGAGTCGTGGGAAAGATCAGCTTTCTCGCGGGTTCCGTACCAGATGACGTCCTCCCGCCAGAAACGGCTGCGGCTTAGCGAAGGATGACGTTTACGAAACCCAATCATGTTCTTGAAGAAACGGAAAACGTCCTTGTTCGCCCGCAGCTGGCTCCAGTCCAGCCATCCGGTTTCGTTGTCCTGGTTATAAGGATTGTTGTTGCCAAATTGCGTGTTTAGGAATTCGTCGCCGGCACGGAACATTGGGGTCCCGTTCGACAGCATGAGTAGACAGAAAAAATTCTTGGCCTGCTTGCGCCGCAGGGCCAGCACTTCATCAGGCGCCTCTTTGTCGCCCTCGTGGCCAGAGTTCCAGCTATAGTTGGCGTCCGTGCCATCCTGGTTGTTGTTGCCATTCGCCCAGTTGTGCTTTTCGTTGTAGGAGACGAGGTCGTACAGCGTGAAGCCGTCATGAGAAGTGACAAAGTTCACGCTCTGATAAGCGTGATAAGCTTCAGCTCGGTCGTCGGGGAAAAGATCGTCACTCCCGTAGAGACGGCGCATCAGGTCGGGCACAAATCCCGAATCACCCTTGACGAACCGGCGAACGTCATCCCGAAACCGTCCGTTCCACTGCAGCCAGGTTATGCCGGGGAATCCCCGGCCGAGTTGGTAAGCGCCGGCGTCCCATGGCTCCGCAATCAGCCGCAGCTTGCCCAACTCTGGATCAGCCGCAATTTCAGCGAAGATGGGAGCATGTCCCCAGTTTAAAGATCCATCTTCATTTCGACTGAAGACTGAGGCGAGATCAAAGCGGAACCCGTCGATGTGCATCTCGCGTTTCCAGTAGCGCAAGCTGTCCACTACCATCTCGCGCACGTGTCCCCTGCCAAAATTAAGAGTGTTGCCCGTCCCCGAATAGTTCGCGTAAGGGTTGGCTGGGTCGGAGGACGTCATGTAGTAGCTGGCGCTGTCGAAGCCCTTATAGCTGTAAATTGGACCGCGGTGATCCCCTTCGCAGGTGTGGTTGTACACCACATCCAATACGACCCCGATGCCTGCCTGATGAAACGCTCTCACCATGGTTTTGAATTCGAGGTGCTGGCAATCCGCAACCGAGCTCGCATACTGCGCATGTGGCGCAAAGAAGTTCAGAGGCATGTAGCCCCAATAGTCACCTTCTTGAGGATCGCGCTGAAAAACGGGCATCAGCTCGACGACTGTAATCCCAAGCTCTTTCAGATATGGGATCTTTTCCACCAGTCCGGAATATGTCCCGGCACGGGATGGATCCACCCCTGAGTTGAGATTCTTCGTGAAGCCTTTCACGTGAAGCTCATAGATAATTGCGTCGGAGTCGTGATGCGGATTGTGGCTCCCCTGCCAATCGAACATCGGGCACCGTGCCGTCAGCACGCCCAGCGGGGCTTTGCCAGCATTTGGTCCTTCCCTCATTGCCGACTCGCGGTCAAACTCCGGAGGAAAGAATACGCATTTAGCGTATGGGTCGAGGAGAACCTTCTGCGGATCGAAGGTATGAATGTAAGAAACCGCCTCACCCGAAACCGAGTATCCGTAATAACGAGCCTCGCCAATTTCGCTGAGTGGGATGCGGCAATGCCAAATGCGGCCTGACTTGTTGTGGAGAAAATCGAAACCGTACGCCAACAACGGATTGACCAAGTCCCCTCGGGCATAGAGCAAGAGGGTGACGCTTTCGGCATGTTCAGCGTGCACAGCGAAGTTGAACGCTTGTTCGGTTTCAATCCATGTCGCGCCTAGCGGCAGCGGACTGCCTTCGACCTGTTCCCAAGTCGGGCGTCTCACGGGTACCATGGTCGGCGCAGTAGGGACCGGCTGTACTTGAATCGAAGAGTTCACTTGGCCTCTTTACATTCTCGTTGCAATCAACTTGCCGGCACAGCGGGAACCCGCTGTGCCGGGGCAGAAAGATCCAATCACAGCTTCTGCACTTTGCGTTCCAATAGCAGTCGGTCGCCGTCGATGTTAGTTATGCTACATTTATTCTCCGGAATAGCACCGGCTGTGCACTGTGGTCCGTGAGAGATGACAAACATTCGTCAGATGTCAGTGTTCACCAAAAAGATTAACTGATTACCACAGATTTTAGTCCTGCAAATTCAGAGAGTTGGCTCTGACTCATGAACGGCCGTGAGATGCACAAATTCATGCGCGGAAGCGGGATGCACTCTCTTGAGCGATCTGCAAAGTAAGGGCAATAGAAAACGGCGCAGAGGAGCGCCTGAACACCATGACAACTTCTCCAGTACCGGCAACTGCCCCCCGCGCCTTACACCGGCAAATGCGCCCAAACGCTTGAGCACTCCTTCATGCCCCAACCGAGCCTGGTCGAAGCATGGAACGCCCTTGATCGTCGGCCTTTTAGCGGTAGCCGCGGTTGTGACGATTACCCGGAATTGGAATGCGTAGGAGGGCGCCCGCGTCGATCAGGTCACCAACGACGCGAACGTTCGCGGCGATCTCACGTCGCTTAGCACAAAAGTTCCGGGCCTGATGGGGGAAGTGAAAGTCAACGATTGCCAACAGGTCCGCAAAGGCGAGCTACTGGTCCAACTCGACAATGACGATTACAAGTCCCAGGTGGCGCAAGCGTGTGGCCGGCATTGAGGCTGCAAAAGCCGCGATCGAAGACAATCGCCGTCAACGCTAACTGCGGGATGCAGAGATTGAACGTGCACTTGCTGGAAGCCCGGGCCAACGCTGGGATCACGGCCGCACACGGTGACTGGCATTGCCCTGCCCCTTCTGGTGGTGCTTATCGCGACATCAAGGCTGCCGACGATCCCACACGCGGAATACCGTCCCGAGGCGAAGGGCGGCGATTCGAGTTTGGAAACATCCGAACGTGGGTTTTGACGCACGCGCGATTTTTGCCTATGTAGGCGTAAAGTCTCGATTGGAAGTTTCTTGATGAATTATTTTGGTCAGGCTGACATTGTGGGTTTTTCCGCAAAGACGGCGCGCTACGTGTCGTTCTACTGGGCCGGCGCGATGATCGGGCGATTCCTCGGCGCGGTACTATTGCGGAAGTTTAGGGCCGGGCACCTGCCCGGCCCGTTTGCGATTTGTACTTCGTCGCTGGTTCGTCTATCGAAGCTCACGCACGGGCTCGAGTGAGTCCGGGCCGCACGCACCCTTGGCTCAAACCGAGGTCCATAGCGCCGACTATCCTAGCTTGCAGGCGATGGTCACCGAATTTCTCGCTCACGTGAAGATGTCGGCTGATGTCGCGTCATTTGATGTTGCAGGTCCGGTAATCAATGGTCGAGTGCAAACCACAAACCTGCCCTGGGTCATGGATGAAACTACGCTCGGTGGAGGACTTGAATCTGAAAGCCGCTCAGCCGATGAACGATCTGGGAGCGGCCGCACGCGCGGTACCAGCTTTGCGCGCCGGGGACATGATCACGATAAACAAAGGAGAGCCGGTTGCGAATGGTCCGATCGCCATCATCGCTCCAAGCACTGGTTTAGGTGAATCCTTTCTGACCTGGGATGGATCACAATATTCAGCCCACGGCTCCGAAGGCGGCCACTCAGATTTTGCTCCCACGGACGAGCGTCAAATCCGTCTGCTGCATAATCTTCTTCCACGTTTCGGGCACGTGGGAGTGGAGCGTGTCTGCTCTGGAATCAGTGTTCCGAATATTTATGAATTTCTTCGCGATGAGGAAAAGACTTCCGAACGGCCGGAAATCGCTCAGTCGATCGCATCCGCAAAGGATCACACGGAAAGCGATCGTGGAGGCTGCAGTCGATCCGCAGCACCCAAGCGAATTGTGCCTGGCGACGGTTGATTTGCTCGTCTCAAAAAATCGCGACGAAGCAAAAGCATCCCTCGCGCCTGTTTAGTTCGGTGACGAGATGTTAATAGAATGGATGAAGATGAAAAGGAGATCAGAATGGCAGCGAACCCCCAACCGCAGGTGAAGAAGCCAGCGATCAGACAATCCGCGTGGCAGGCACTGGCCGCGCACTACAAGGCAGTTTCAAAGCTCCACTTGCGGCAGTTATTCGCAGACGACCCCAAGCGCGGGCAGCGCATGGCAGTGGAGGAGGTGGGTCTCTACCTCGACTACTCCAAGAATCGCGTCAGTGATGAGACCCTCAAGCTCCTTGTCCAACTTGCCGCAGCGTCCGGTTTGCGAGAACGGATCGACGCCATGTTCAGCGGGGAAAAGATCAACATCACCGAAAAGCGAGCCGTGCTGCACGTGGCTCTGCGTGCGCCGAAAGATCAATCGATCCTTGTTGATGGAAAAAATGTGGTACCAGAAGTCCATGCTGTACTGGATCGGATGGCTGACTTTTCCAATCGTGTGCGCAGCGGCGAATGGAAAGGTCATACCGGAAAACGCATTCGGAATGTCATAAACATCGGAATCGGCGGCTCCGATCTTGGTCCGGTCATGGCGTACGAGGCGCTCAAGCACTTCTCGGAACGGTCGATGAACTTTCGCTTTGTCTCGAATGTGGATGGAACGGACTTCGCCGAGGCGGTCGAGGATCTCGACCCGGCGGAGACGCTATTCATCGTCTCGTCGAAAACCTTCACCACCCTCGAAACCATGACCAATGCTCATACCGCTCGCTCTTGGTCGCTGGCCGGACTGGGAGGCGACGAAAGGTCGGTCGCAAAACACTTTGTCGCGGTTTCGACGAACGCATCCGAGGTTTCGAAGTTTGGCATTGATACCGCTAACATGTTCGGATTCTGGGATTGGGTTGGCGGACGCTATTCCATGGATTCGGCGATTGGCCTTTCGACCATGATTGCCGTCGGTCCGGAAAACTTCCGCGCCATGCTGAGCGGCTTCCACGAAATGGATGAGCACTTCCGCACGGCTCCATTTGACGCCAATCTGCCGGTTCTGATGGGCCTGCTGGCTGTCTGGAACAACGACTTTCTCGGCGCGGAGACGGTCGCTGTATTGCCGTACGAACAGTACCTGAAACGCTTTCCCGCCTATTTGCAGCAACTGACGATGGAAAGCAATGGGAAGCACGTCACGCTCGATGGGAAAGCAGTCAAACAAGACACCGGTCCCATCTACTGGGGTGAACCCGGGACCAATGGTCAACACTCTTTCTATCAGCTGATTCATCAAGGCACGCGCCTCATTCCCTGCGACTTCATCGGATTTGCGAAGGCCTTAAATCCGCTGGGCCGGCATCACGACATGCTGCTCGCCAATGTTTTTGCTCAAACTGAAGCGCTGGCATTTGGTAAGACTCCAGAGCACGTGAAAGCGGAGGGCACTCCGGACTGGCTCGTTCCGCATCGCGTCTTTGAAGGCAACCGCCCCTCCAACACGATCCTCGCTGAGCAACTCGACCCCGAAACACTCGGCAAGCTTATCGCGCTTTACGAGCACGCGGTGTTTACGCAAGGTATCCTTTGGAACATCGATTCGTTCGATCAGTGGGGCGTCGAACTCGGCAAAGTTTTGGCGCAGCGCATCATTCCAGAACTCGAAGATCCTGCCGAACCAGTACTTAACCACGATAGTTCAACCAACACTTTGATTCGTCGTTACCGAAAAATGAAGGAGTCGCAATGATCACGTTCGGCTTTGATCAACCGTTGTCCTCCCCTTCGATCACAGGGGGTCGTTCCAAGCCAAAATGTTTGGCTGGCCCGGTCGCTCACCGCTACTCGCGCGTCGGTTCTGCAAGAGATTCTCCCGGATCTCGACCAAATGCTGGTCATGACTGTGAACCCCGGATTCGGGCATCGGCATTTTCTGCAGTCAACTTTGCCCAAGAGTCGGCGGGCTACGGAAATCGAGCAGATCAAGCCCGACTGTGAATTAGAAGTCGACGGGGGAATTGATGGGGCGACGGCTCCAACGGCAGTCGCAGCGGGGCCAATGTGCCAGTCACGGGTACGTCGACATTTGCTGCTGACAAGAGCTTGGCTGCTGCTACGGGATCGTTGCGTGAGGCGGTTTCGCAGGTAGCGCAGTGAATCAAACGCAATTTTCAGAAGAGGAGAATTCATGCAACTCGGAATGATAGGACTCGGCAGAATGGGCGCCAATATGGTTCGACGTCTGATCAGAAAAGAACACAGCTGTGTCGTGTTCGACAGGTCGCCACAAGCGGTGGCGAGTCTGGTCAAAGACCACGCAATCGGAGCAGATTCTCTGATCGAGTTCGTCAAGAAACTGGAGAAACCACGTGCAGTGTGGTTGATGGTTCCTGCGGCGGTGGTCGATCAAGCGATCTCGGACTTGTTGCCGCACCTCGAAGCAGGCGACATCCTCATCGACGGTGGAAACTCATACTACGTGGATGACATTCAACGTGCAAAGAACCTAGCGCCCAAACAGATTCACTACGTTGACGTCGGCACCAGCGGCGGCGTCTGGGGTCTCGAACGTGGCTACTGCATGATGATCGGCGGCGAGAAGGACGTCGTCCAGCATCTCGATCCTATTTTCTCGGCGCTCGCTCCGGGAATCGGCGATATATCGCGTACGCCAGGACGCGAGAAAGTCGACGGCACCTCTGAGCAAGGCTACCTGCATTGCGGCCCCAATGGCGGCGGCCACTTCGTCAAGATGGTCCACAACGGAATCGAATATGGAATCATGGCGGCCTATGCGGAAGGCCTGTCCGTGTTGCGCTCGGCCAATGTTGGCAAGCGGCAGCACGGCGTCGATGCTGAAACAACCCCGCTGCGCGACCCGGAACACTACCAGTACGACTTCAATCTGCGAGATGTCGCGGAAGTGTGGCGCCGCGGCAGCGTCATCGCATCATGGCTGCTGGACCTGACTGCAAGCGCCTTAATTCAGGATCCCGTGCTCTCGAAGTTCGCGGGCCGGGTCTCCGATTCCGGTGAAGGCCGGTGGACGATCAAAGCTGCAATTGATGAAGCGGTTCCGACTCCGGTGCTGACCGCCTCGCTGTATGAGCGTTTCAGCTCACACGGCGAAGCCGACTACGCCGACAAACTTCTGTCCGCAATGCGCTTCGAATTCGGTGGACATTTGGAAAAGCCGAAAGAAAAATCAGAGGCTGCTTAAAGGAGAGATATTCATGACCAATTTCCACTCGGACGCACTCGTTTTTTTCGGCGCCACCGGCGATCTTGCCTACAAAAAGATTTTCCCGTCGCTCCAAGCGATGGTAAAGCGGGGGCACCTCAGCGTTCCCGTGGTCGGGGTCGCCAAAGCTGGATGGAGTCTCGATCAACTTCGTGCTCGCGCAAAGGACAGTTTGGAGAAACACGGCGGGCTTGACCCCGTTGCTTTCGAAAAACTCGTCGGCCTTTTGCGGTATGTGGACGGCGACTATCAGGATCCATCAACCTTCACTGCGCTCCGGACGGAACTCAAAGACGCGAAACGCCCAGCGCATTACCTGGCAATTCCGCCTGTGTTGTTCGAAACCGTCGTCCGGCATCTGGCCGAATCGAATTGCAGCAGAGGCGCGCAGGTCATCGTAGAGAAACCATTCGGGCATGATCTGGCGTCGGCGCAGGAACTGAACGAGGTTCTGCTTGGGACCTTCGACGAAGCTGCCATCTTCCGTATTGACCATTATCTTGGCAAGCGAGCAGTAAACAATGTGCTGGCGTTCCGCTTTGCCAATACTTTTGTCGAAGCCTTTTGGAACCGCAACTACATCGAGAGCGTCGAGATCACGATGGCGGAGGACTTCGGCGTGCAGGGCCGAGGAGGTTTTTACGATCAGACTGGAACCATCCGCGACGTTGTCCAGAACCATTTATTTCAGGTGCTGTCGAATCTCACGATGGAGCCGCCGGTCCGCTCCGATAGCGAGTCGCTTCGCGACGAGAAAGTAAAAGTGCTGAAAGCGATTCCACCCATTGAGGAGAAAAACCTGGTTCGCGGTCAGTTCCGCGGCTACCGCGACGAAAACGGCGTTGCGAAAAATTCGCAGACTGAAACCTTCGCCGCGGTGAAACTGGAAATCAATTCCTGGCGCTGGAAAGGCGTGCCATTTTACATTCGCGCCGGCAAGTGTTTGCCGACGACTTGCACCGAAATTGTCGGCAAGTTTCGCAAGCCTCCGACACTGATTCCGGACAGCCAGTTGGTGGAAAACCATCTGCGGCTGCGGTTGAGTCCGGAGATCACGATCGCAATGGGAATGATGAACTTGGCCCCTAACGCAGAGGGGCTCGCGCTTCAGAGCAGCGAGATGATGGCCAGCCACTCTCCACACGCTGATGAGATGGACGCGTACGAACGCGTGCTCGGAGCGGCTATGGATGGGGATAGTACGCTGTTCGCCCGCGAAGACTACGTCGAAGAGGCATGGCGCATCGTCGAACCCGTACTGAAAAAGAGCACTCCGATTTATCTGTACACCCCCAACACCTGGGGCCCGCAGGAAGTCGCGCATGTGACTCCGCCGGGAGGCTGGAGCAACCCCGGCGATAAGAAAGCGTTCGCAGTCGCAAATGAGGCAGCCTGATGAAAATCCAAGTCTATGCCGATACCGACGCTGTCGCCCTCGTAGCATCAACCAGGATTCAGGGACCCCCATTATCTGGTCAGGAATTGGTTTCCACCTCCGTCGAGTCGTTCTGGACCACTACGTTGAGCTTGGAAGTAGTTCCGGGTGGTCGAGCCGCCGAGTGTGGCCCAGGAGGTGGCGCGCAGTGGCATTCGACTTGATTCACTCACATACGAAAAGGACCAGAAGAACCGAGCCTATCCCGCATAGAGTGTAAAACCAGAACTTATTGATTGGCCGTCTGGAGAGTCAATACCAGATTGGCGTCGACGGTGGTCGCAAACGCCCGGCTAGCGCTTTTGGAGGCCGGCAATTCCGATAGCCATCGGCAAAGACTTGGCGTCTGAGGAAGGAGATTCTTGTGAGCGCACAACTCGGAATGGCGGGCCTAGAAAGGATGGTTGCGGACATGATGGAACATCATGAAGAAAAAGGCACCCCTATCGCCGGGCGGTAACTTTCTCACCGAGGCTGGAGGCTAGATGACGTGCCAACCTTTGACCCTGCTGGTAGACATTCTACTCAAAGGGCGAAGCGTCGGTGCGTCTATGGTGCAATCGGCAACTTGGCGTCCCTCACCTGACGCTGATCAAGTATGATAAGCCGGTTGTAGATTTAATATGACTTCTATGGTGAAAACGCATCGATATCCTTATTCGATTGCGCCAACGGTTACCTGACCCGCTGTTTTCGCAATCGGCGACCGATGGCCCGTTCCGTCCCGGGTATCCTCGAACTGCAGAGTCAAGACATGCGGTTCGCATCCCAGGCGCGAGCAACATCGCGGGAGGCAACATGAGCAAGGTCCAGAAACGCTATCTGTTGATCGGCGGAGTCCTTGGCTTGATCGTGCTCGCACTGGTGGTTGGAGCCGTGCGTCCGTCAAACAAGGCTCTGGGAGCACAGCCCAGCACGCCCGATGTCGAGGTCGCTCTAGTCGAGAAGAAAGATGTTCCGATTTATGCGGAATGGATTGGTACGCTCGATGGACTGGTGAACGCCGATGTGAGAGCGCAGATCACGGGTTATCTGTTGAAGCAAGGGTATCAAGAGGGTGCTTTTGTTAAGCAAGGCCAGCTCCTGTTCCAGATCGACCCGCGACCTTTTCAGGCGGCGCTGGATCAGGCCCAGGGTCAGCTTGCTCAGGCTCAAGCAGCTCTCGCTAACGCGCGGGCGGTACAGCGCCGGACGGAACTTGATGTCCAGCGTTATACGCCACTAGCGGAGCAACAGGCCGCGAGCCAGCAGGACCTAGACAATTCGGTGCAGAACAACCTCGCGGCCATAGCGACGGTTGAGACCGCTAAAGCTCAGATCAAGACATACGAGGCTGCGGTTGAAACCGCGAAGATCAATCTCGACTTCACTCGCCTCGTTGCGCCTATCGATGGCATTGCCGGCCAAGCCCAACTGCAAGTCGGCGCACTGGTGACACCCAGCAGCGGGATCGTCACATCGGTTTCTACCGTGAACCCCATCAAAGTTTATTTCACCGTTGGAGAGCCACAGTATCTGGCTTGGCGAAAACGGTTCCCCACCGAGTCCAGTCGTCTGGAGGCCGATAAAGGATTGCGGCTGCAACTGATTTTGGCAGACGGCTCAACGTATCCAGACGTAGGCAAGTTTTATTTTGCAGACCGGCAAGTCGATGAGAGCACCGGCGCAATTCGAATTGCGGGGCTTTTTCCGAATCCTAACAATGTCTTGAGACCGGGCGGTTACGGCAAAGTCCGCGCCGTAATCCGAAGCCAAGCCGGAGCGCTGCTTGTTCCGCAGCGCGCGGTGTCGGAACTGCAAGGGGGATATCAGGTCGCGGTCATAGACGCCGACAACAAAGTCGACGTTCGAAGCGTCACCGTGGGCGACCGGGTCGATAACCGATGGATCATCGCGAGCGGCCTGAATCCCGGCGACCGAGTCGTAGTGGAAGGGGTTCAAAGAATGCGCACCGGCGTGCACGTGAACCCCAAGCCTTTCGTAGCAGAAGCCGCGGATCGAATGAGTAAGGATCGATGAGCTAAAGATCGATGGGTCGATAAGGACAGATGATCCATGTCGAAATTCTTCATCAACCGCCCCATTGTTGCCATGGTGATTTCCATCGTCATGGTATTGGTTGGTTCGCTCACGGTTCTGAGCTTGCCCGTCGCGCAGTTTCCCAACATTACGCCACCCGAAATTCAGGTCCTCGCCACCTACGTCGGAGCTGACGCGGAGACTCTTGAGCAAGCGGTGGCCACTCCCATCGAGCAGCAGATGAATGGAGTGGACAACATGAATTACATGTATTCACTGAACGCCACGGGGAACAACACCACCAGCCTCATCGTGGATTTTGACGTTAAGACCGACCCGAATACCGATTTCATTCTCACCCAATCTCGAGAAACGCAGGCTGCCTCCCAGCTTCCTCCGGACGTCAACAACTACGGCGTCACGGTTCGAAAATCGGTCACCGCTCCGCTGATGTGGGTCGCTCTATATTCTCCGCGCGGAACGTATGACGCCAAGTTTCTGGCCAACTACGCCTACATCAACATTGTCGATCCGATTCTTCGCTCCTACGGCATTGGCAATGTTCAGGTATTTGGCGCCGGCCAATACGCGATGCGCCTTTGGGTAAAGCCGGATACGCTTTCAAAGCTCGGCATTACTGTGCCGGAGATCGTCAACGCGATTCAGGCTCAAAACACCGTGAACCCCGCCGGCAAAGCCGGAGGCGAGCCTGCCCCCAAAGGTCAGGAATATACCTACGCTGTTCTCTCGCAAGGGCGCCTGGTTTCGCCGGAAGAATTCGCCAACATCGTTGTCCGCGAAACACCCGACGGCGCGACAGTTCGAGTCCGCGATGTCGCGCGCATCGAATTGGGCGCTCAGGATTACAGCGTCGCCGGACGCTTCAACGGGAGACCCGGCGCGATCATTGCGGCGTACCAGTTGCCGGGATCCAATGCAGTCGACGCGGCGGCCGGTGTCAAGCGGCTGATGGCGCAGATGAAAGAGCGTTTTCCCGAGGACATGGATTTCGCCGTTTCCCTCGACACGACTCTTTCCGTGACCCAAGGAATCAAGGAAATCGTTGAAACCCTTGTGATCGCGCTGGTCCTGGTCATCATCGTTGTTTTTCTTTTTCTTCAGGGCTGGCGATCAACGCTGATCCCGCTGCTGGCTGTGCCGGTTTCTCTCGTGGGCACATTCGTGCTCTTTCCGTTGTTCGGTTTTTCCATCAACACACTCTCTCTTTTTGGTTTAGTGCTTGCAATCGGTCTCGTGGTGGATGACGCGATCGTCGTTGTCGAAGGTGTCGAGCGCCATATCGAAGAAGGAATGACCCCGAAGAATGCAGCGTTAAAGGCGATGGAGGAACTTTCGGGTCCTGTTGTGGGCATCGCGCTGGTTCTCTCCGCCGTGTTCGTGCCCACCGCCTTTATTCCCGGAATCACCGGCAGGCTCTATCAGCAGTTTGCGGTCACGATCGCCATCTCGGTGATTCTCTCGGCGTTCAACGCACTCACCCTGAGCCCCGCACTCGCCGCACTGCTGCTTCGCCCCCGCCAGGAGAGTCACGGATTGCTGCGGAGATTCTTCGATTGGTTTAACCGCATTTTTGAGCGAGCCACCGAGGGCTATGTCGGCTGGAGCGGCGTGCTCCTCAAGAAGACGGCCGTTTTGGTTGTGCTTCTAGTGGCTTTTTGCGTTGCAGCAGGATTCTTCGCCAATCGCGTACCGTCGAGTTTTCTTCCCGATGAAGACCAGGGCTACGCGTATGTGAATCTGCAATTGCCCAACAGCGCGTCGTTGGCGCGAACATCGCAGGCCACGACACAGATCGAGAACATTCTAGCTAACACACCGGGTGTGAAGTACACGACCAGCGTCATCGGCTTCAGCTTGCTCAGTTTTGTTCGCACCAGCTACAACGCTTTCTTCGTTGTCACTCTCAAGCCGTGGGACGAGCGCAAGTCCAGAGCCGAGCAGTTTCAAGCTATCAAAACGAATTTGAATCGACAGCTTTCCAAATTGCCGGCGGGAATCGCATTCAGTTTTTCGCCGCCGGCCATCCCGGGCGTCGGCACCGCAGGCGGATTCACGTTCATCCTCGAAGACCGCTCTGGCGGCAGCATCCAATTCCTGTCGAAAAACTTGAACACGTTTCTTGAGGCCGCACGCAAGCGACCGGAGATCTCAACCCTGAGCACCACTTTTCTGCCCAGTGTTCCGCAAAAATTTGTCGACGTGGATCGTGACAAAGTGTTGAAGCAGGGCGTGAATCTCTCCGATGTCTATCGCACGATCCAGGCATTCATGGGCGGCTATTTCATCAACTACTTCAACCGCTTTGGCCGGCAATGGCAGGTTTACGTCGAGGCCGAAAGCGAGGATCGCGCCAGCGCGGATAACGTCGGGCGATTCTATGTTCGCAACAATAAGGGGCAGAATGTTCCGCTCTCCACGTTAACTACGGTTAAATCGCAGCTTGGCCCCGAATTCACAATGCGTTTTGACGAATACCGCTGCGCGCAAATCAACGGCAGCGCCGCCCCGGGTTTCAGCGCCGACCAGGCAAGCGCAGCCCTCGAGGAGGTTTTCAAACAAACCATGCCGCGAGAGATGGGATTCGACTACTCAGGGATCTCGTTTCTGGAGCAGAAGGCGCGCCAGGGTGTGCCCCCCGCGGCAATCTTTGCATTGTCGCTGTTGTTCGTCTTCCTGATCCTCGCGGCTCTTTACGAAAGCTGGTCGCTGCCTTTCAGCGTACTGCTCAGCACGCCGGTAGCGATCTTCGGAGCTTTTGTCGTTTTATGGCTGCGCCGCACGCTGCTCGGCGTTTTCCTGCCGCCCTATATGGTGCAGATCGAGAGCGACGTCTACTCGCAGATCGGTCTGATCATGCTGATTGGCTTGGCGGCGAAGAACGCCATTTTAATCGTCGAGTTCGCGAAGGATCAGCACGAACAGGGAAAACCGCTGGCGGATGCTGCTCTGGAAGGCGCGAGGCTGCGTCTGCGCCCAATCCTGATGACCTCGTTCGCGTTTATCCTCGGTTGCCTTCCACTGTGGACGGCCACCGGGGCTGGTTCGGTCGCTCGCCAGATTATGGGGACGGCGGTCATCGGCGGAATGGGCGCTGCCAGCGCCATTGGAATCTTTTTCATACCCGGCATCTTTTATATGGTCGAGAAGTGGTCGGGTGCGGGAAAGGAACCCGCTACCGGCATATTGCCCGCTGCGCCTTCACCCGCACCGGGAGACTGAGGGATCTCGTAGTGCTTTCAACCGCTTGAGAATCAATCGGAGTCTGCGCAATGGGGTTTGCGTAATATGAAAATCGCGAAATTGCTCACCGCGGCGTTCGTCTCTGGCGTGCTTTCGGGTTGTGCGGTAGGCCCCAATTATCATCGGCCTGCGGCCCAGACGCCGAATTCTTTTCGAGACCTGGCAGACAATCCTCAGATCCAGGCGCAGACCACGTCGTATGCCGATCTTCCCTGGTGGCAAGTATTTCAGGACCCGAAACTGCAGGAGCTCATTCGCACGGCGCTCAAACAAAACTACGATCTGCAACTCGCAACCGAACGCATCAGTGCGGCCCGCGCTCAACTTACTGTTACGCGTTCCAGCCAGTTCCCGCAGGTCTCTGGTAACGGCAGTTTCAACGGGGGCAAGGAAAATACCTTTCAATCCAAGTTCAACTTTCTGACGCTCGCTGCCGACGCGGCTTTTCAACTCGATTTCTTCGGGAAGCTGCGCCGCGCAACGGAAGCATCCCGCGCCAACCTCCTGGCCACGGCAGACGCGCGCCAAGTCGTCGTACTCACTCTCGTAAGCGATGTAGCGAGCGCCTATTTCACACTGCTGCAACTTGACCTGCAACTCGCGATCACGCGTGATACGGTCAAGACCCAGACCGATTCCGTCAAACTTACCCAACTGCGTTTAGAGCACGGCGTCGCCACAAAGCTGGATGTTCTCCAGGCCCAGCAAGTTCTCGATACTGCGAACGCCCAGATCCCCGACCTGGAGCGCCAAATTGCACAAGAGGAGGATGCGATCAGTATCCTCCTCGGCTATTACCCACAAGACATCGCACGCGGGATTCCGCTCGTCGAGCAAACACTTCCGCCGGAAGTTCCTGGCGGCGTTCCCTCTTCGATTATCGAGCGCCGGCCCGATATTCGAGAGGCGGAACAGATCTTGATTGCCGCGAACGCCAACATCGGAGTCGCCAAAGCTCAGTTCTTCCCGCAAATCTCTCTGACTGGGGGAGGCGGAGGTTCATTTGGTCGAAGCTCGGCCTTCTCAAGCCTCATGACGACCCAGCTAGGTATCTGGTCCTATGGCGCGCAGGTTAGCCAGCCAATCTTTACCGGAGGCGCGCTGAAAGGGAATTTGCATCTGGCTGACTCGGAACACAAGCAGGCTCTCATCGCATACCAGCAGGCCATCCAACAGGCCTTTGGTGACGTCTCCGATGCGCTTATCGGTTACGAGAAACTTCATCAGGTGCGAATGCGACAACAGGATAGTGTCGCTGATTTGCAAGAAACCGTCCGCATTTCCACGCTTCGCTACAAGGGCGGTACGACGACATACCTCGAAGTACTCGACGGACAGCGGTCCCTTTACGGCGCCGAACTGACGCTCGCAGCGGCCCGGGGAGATGAATATCGCAGCGTGGTCCAGCTCTACAAAGCGCTGGGGGGAGGCTGGCAACAGTAAAATCCTCCGCCAGTACCAGGAGATTCGAAGCCGGGCTTTAGACGGTTCCGAAGCGGCGGGAGGGATGGTGAACGATGACGACGGGAAGCGAATACAGATGTGAAGCCTGTGGAACTGTGGACACCCCATCTACTGGTTCAATTATTCACTACGGCGACTCGCAACTCCCGGTTCATCGCTGGAGTTCAGAGGCGGCGAACGCAGTTGGCGCCCATCACTTCTGCGGTGAAGCCCACGCCGAGGTCGAAGCGTTCCCGAAGCGTCGGAATCTCAATGGGAAAGACATTGAGTCGGTAGAAGAGCCTTCTCTGAAACTTCCCGAGTCGACAGCAACTTTCAGGTCTCGCTTGGTCGCTGCCAACGCTCGCACATCGACTGAAATCGGCTGGCTTCCTCCCACGCGTTCGAATTCGCGCTCTTGGAGCACCCGTAAGAGAGTTATCTGAGTCTCAGCCGGAAGTTCTCCAGCCTCGACTAGAAGATCGCTCCCTCAGGCGCCGGTTCCAACCTTCCCAAACATCGCTGTGTTGCCCGGTGAAGGCCCTTCTCGCGCCCAAAGAGTTCGGACGCGATCAACGATTGTGGAATCGCTGCACAATTCACGCGGAAATCGTCATACTGCGCCACCCGCGGCCATATTCTCCGGAGTCATCCTTTTGCTCTCTCTGGGTCTCTATGCATTAGTCGATCGTGTTGATTCCAGTGTCAGCGGATCTGGCAACAGTGCTTAACTCCTTCCTTCGGTACTTAAAGCCGGGAAGAACATCTCTGCACCTATTCGTTGAGTCCAGAAATATTCGAGGAAACAAGCGAATACAGGAACAACAGTATGCCTGATGCAAAACATAGTCCGCCAATCACCGCGAAGGACATGAAAGAAACAGCCGTGTTCCACAAAAGGCTCAGCGCCTCAATTACCAGGCCGAAGATCAGCAGAATTCCAGAAATCCGCATTTTCCGTAGCATCGATATTCCCTTGTCTCTCTCGTTACTCCGTACGCTTCCAAAACTTCGCCTGATCGAGCTTGTCGACGGGATGGAATGTGTCATGGCAGCCGCTGGTCGTACAAGAAAGTTTGTTCGATTTCAAATCGCTCATCATTGCCGCGTGCGTGGGACTGTCTTCAAAGGACCGCGCCCCGGCGTGGCAGTGCAAGCATTCCCGGTTGTTGTAGGGGCGGTAAAGGTGAATCGGATGCATCGGCCTCCCGAACCAGTATACGTAGACGTGGTGCAAGCCATTCAGCTTGGCGTGAATCGTGCCGAACATGGCGTAATCGGTATGGCAGGTGTAACAGGCCTTCTCGGCGGGAACACGCTGATTTTGGAAATGCGCGGCCGGAACGTAGGAGGGATCGTCCACGTATAAACTCTTCCCGTAGGGTTCCATAATGTGGCATGAAAGGCAGAATTGTGTTTGTTCCGAGCGTTCCATGTGCTCTGATGCGCCAACCCCCGCCGCTACGACTGGAACAATGACGAGGGCAAGAAATGCAATGATCTTACCCTCGCGGGACGCAGTGATCGAGGGTCGGATCACCACCAGGAGGATCAACAGGATACTGGCACCAATTAAAACAAACACAAGAGTCTGCGGGTTGATCATCAGTATGAGTACTCCGGGCTCCTGGCAGCACATGGTTCGCTGCCAGTTGCCTTTCTGTTCCGGCGACTATTTTTGCTTGCTTAATTCCCTGATATAAGCGACCAGGTCTTTAATTTCAGGGTCCTTCATGCTCTTGCCATAGGCGGGCATTTTGTTCTTGCCATCGGTGACGGTTTTGATGAGATCGGCATCACTCATTTTCGCCACCTCCTCGGAACCAAAATCATGTGCACCAAGCGCCTTACCCGCACCAGTGCTTGCCTTTCCGTCGGCGCCATGGCATCCGGCGCATTTGGCCTTATACGTTACCGGCGCACTCTGGGCGCGTGCTGACGACGGCGATAAAAGAGTACTCGCTAATACACCTGCGATAACAGCTAACAGCATGGTCATATTTTTCATTTTTTAGCTCCATTCGATAGAAAGTGTCGCTGCCTTTCTTCGTTGCCATACTACGTCCGTTATGCGTTTTCCCCGGTCGCTCCAGCCAGAAACTAGAAAATCAGAATGAATAGCGGAGAGACTCAGTTAGCGAGTTCGCGTGAAAATAGCGTGGCGCGGTGGGACCAACGAACGAACCTTCACCGTACTGGTAATAATTCCAGCCCATGTTGAAGGCCAGCTTGTGGCCAATATCGACACTCAGGTTCGCCACCGGTTGCTGGTACTTGTACTGCAATGAGTCGAGAGGCTGCAGGACATTGAATTGCGGGATGCTGCCGTCAACACTGGTGATGCTGTAACCGACGTTGGCCATAACCCGCTTTGCCGGCTTGAACCTGATGGCGGCCACTCCAAAATTAGTGTGATTCGTGTAGTACGAGTTCGCCAGCAGAGGATTGCTCGGATCGTTCAAAGCACAAAATGAAGTGGTGCCATTGGCATTGGCCACGAAGGGAAGGATCACCCCGGCTGGAGAAGTGTCGTTGAAGCAGATCAGCGTATTCTGGATCACGCTGTTGAAGTTGTACGCCAGATCCAGTCCGAAGCGTTCGCGCGGCGCGAGCGATGCGGTCAGCCCGTAGTTTTGGTTGTGGCCTACGTACTGGGTCTGCGCATCGGCATTGGATTGTTGCAGGATGTTGATGGACCCCCCCAAGGTCGCCCACGAGCGTGGTGTGTAGGTCGTCTGGAATCGGTAGCGCGCTTCCTTGCGTGGCGACAGACGGACGAACACGGCGTTGTAGTTCGTGTGCTCCAGATCAAAGTTCAATCGCAGCGCATGCGTCGGCCGTGTCCAGAATCCGAAGAGTGCAGTTTTCTCCAGGCCCACGAAATGGTCCACGTCTCCGGGAAGATAATCAATGAAGTGGTTGAACTCCCGGTCGCCATAGCGGTAACCGATGCGTGCACCGGCTTTTTTCGAAAAGTCCCAGGCCAGTTCGGTCTGATTTCTCGTCCAGGTCTGGTTGAAGGACGACAGTTGCAAGGTGGGTGTCGTCGTAGGCATCGTAGCGCTCAGCGGAGTCAGCAGCGTACAGGCTTTTGGATTTATACAGTCACTATCGACTTCGCTGAAATTACCATTCTCCGGAATGCGGTAAGCCCAGAAATAAAACTTATCAATCAGGCGCAGATGTTGGGTCAAGTGCAGTGTGGCTTCGAGATCTACCACGTCGGAGATGCGGTTCGCAGCAGCTGTTCCAGTGCCGGTGAAGGCGAGCGTGTTGGTGCGCGGGATCAGACCTACGAAAGACTCGTCCAACGGCGTGCTTGAAGTGGCGGAACTATAGGAAAAAGAACCGAGCACCTCTAACTTCCGGAAGTAGTTGCTGCGCAGGCTGATCCTCTCGGTTGGTGTGGAAGTACGAATACGCTGGTTGCGCAAGTAGCTGGTGTACGCGCTACAGGCAACGTTGGTCAGGGTCCCATTGACAATCAGACTGGTTGCCGGTCGCACCACGGCGCAGGGTTCCTTGTTTACAGTGTCGATGGACAAGCCCAACGAAACGGAACTGACTGGCGTCGTGGGCAAGAGCGCCTCATTGATGGGATTCAGTCGGTAGTCCGTATCTCCCCTGTAGTAATCGAGAAATTGGTCATAGCTGAGAACAGTTCGCGGCGCGATCCTAAAGTCCATTCCCAAGCGATACGAATTCATGGTTGTGTTCCAGTCCTGCAGGAGCGAAGCTTCCGTACCCTCGTGGATGCTGCTGTAGGAAGGCCCCGTCATGTTGTTATGCGAATAACCAAACCGAAAGCTCGTTCGCGACTGCGGAAGCAGTATAAGGTCGACGTCGCTCATTCGTCGCGTCGTAGCGAACGAGTGAGGCGAGTTTAGTATGGGAATCGATGGAGTAGAAGTTGGAGGATTCAGGGGGTTTGCCAGCAAGTCGTAGTCGAAGAAACTCTGGTCCCGACGGAAGCTGCTTTGGAAGTTGTACCATTTGTTCTTATCGGCGCGAAGGCGTGCGTAGTTGTTGGGATCGCCCCCCCACCCCACGCTGTTGAGGTAGAGATTGTCGAACAGCCGGTCCTGGTGATCGACCGACTGCATCGTAAGCGTCTGGTCAAGGATTCGCGGACCAGTCTGCAGATTTACCAGTGTGTCGTACATGTCGCCGCTGCCGGTCACGTCGGTACTCCGGTAGCCCAGTTCGACGGACTGTTGAATCTGGTACCCGCCGCGGGTCACACCATCGGGTTCGGCGGGCGGGGCTGGGGGCGCGGTGGGATTGGCGGTGGGAGTTTGGGCGGATAGTGTTTCTGGCGATGACACGGTCATTGCATACAAAAGCACCGCAAGGGCCATCGCTATTCGAGGTTTGCTGTGAACAAGGGGGGCTGCTGAGCTGTGCTCCGCTGGCATGCGCATCGACGTCCGTTTCTCCAGGAGCGAAGATTGCTGGACGAGTTTTCTCGGCGGCTCCATCGATACTCCCTACTTGAAAAACACACTGCTGAAATTGGAACCATGAATCTGGGTGTGACACACGGTGCAAGCCTGATACTTGGCCGACTGATTGTGCGCGGGACCAATGGGCCCGCCGGCAGTCAACTGGGACGAGAAAGTGTGGCACTGCAGACAGAGCATGTTCACCGGCATCACCTTCAGCAGTCGAGGATTGGTGGAACCGTGAGGCGTGTGGCAACTGCTGCAGCCCTCGGTTTTCACGGGCACGTGTTCATAGACGAAAGGACCTTGTTTGTCGACATGGCACTTGTAGCAAACGGCGTCACCGCTCGGAAGGCTCCGTAGCTGCCGCACGGTCGCTGTCCCATGTGGGTTGTGGCAGTCCACGCACTGCACCAATCCCTCGTTGACGCGGTGGTGATAAGGTTTGGCAAAGTCTGCCTTGGCGGAGGTGTGGCATCCGTAACACAATTGGGGTTGCTCC
>Ga0307474_10000516_pt1 | contig 27602 bp, 25 predicted proteins | sample atmos_gasesECM1C_2_FD_203312 | JGI IMG/M metagenome (GOLD analysis project Ga0307474, IMG submission 203312) | Hardwood forest soil microbial communities from Morgan-Monroe State Forest, Indiana, United States - atmos_gasesECM1C_05 | ecosystem: Environmental > Terrestrial > Soil > Temperate... | reverse complement strand
GCACCAGCGTGTTGCTGTCGATCTGCAGTACCGCTTCCTCTGGATTGGGAGCAGGACCGAAAGGGTCTTCGCCAAACTACGCCTCCCGGGGTGTAAACCTAGAAGCTAAACCTCGCCTGCAACTCGATGACGCGGCCGCCGAGGGCGCTGGTCCCTTGAGCGAACGAGCCGTTGGGCGAGGTCACGGTTTGCGAGGCCGGTGCGCCGCCGCTGGCAGGCGTGACGTTGATGGTGCCGATTTGTTGAGGGCCGAACGGAGCGAGGTTGAGTTGATTGAATAGATTGTAGAAGTTGGCGCGAAATTCGATTTTGGCGTTCTCGCCCAAAACGGGAAGGTGCGGCAATCCAAAAGCTTTGCCAAGCGTTGCGTCAATAGAGGAATAGCGAGGCCCGCGGAAGAAATTGCGAGGCACACCCGGCGCTGGCGGAGCGCCTACCCCGGAGCCCAGGTTTGGCGCAGTGAAGTAGGAGGTAGAAGGGTTGGGAAAGTTGATCGTACTAGGTTCAAACCCCGCGTTGCTGGAGTTGGAGCGTGCGCCGCCGAGATAAGCGGCTGGCCGAACAGTGCAAAAATTACTATTCGCGTAGACCAAGCTACATGTGTCCCCGCTGGGTACACCTTGTACTTGCACGAGATAGAACGGAGTCCAAGGGAAGCCGCTGTGAGCGTTAAAAATACTGGATACCGTCCACCCTCCGGCGACCTTCTCGAGCCAGCTCTGTTGGCCGCTGAAAAAGCGCGGAGTCCAGATTCCATAGAGCTTGAAATTATGCTTCACGTCGAAATCAGAAGGGGCCCACTGGGCCTGGCGGTTGAACGGATCCGCACCTGGGTCGAAATCCCCGGAGAAGTCCCCCGAATAGTTGTCTTCCGCTTTGGCGAACGTGTATTGGCCATCGATTTCGAAGGTGCTAGAGAATTTATGCTGCAACTCTGTCAGCAGCGCGTTGTAAGCGCCATTCGAGTCGTTGGTGAAGCGATTGAAGTTTTGAATTTGGGGGTTGAGGTTTGCAAAATTAATGAGATTAATATTTTGGTTACGCGTGAAATGGCGGCTCAGGTTGCCTTGATATCCGACAGACAGTACCCAACCGGAGAATAACTCATACTCGGTTCCGAGCGAGTAACGATACGTAACTGGGGTAGGTAAATTGGCATCGAAGCCGGTCAGACTCACAGGTGCGCCGCTCGCGGGAAGATTGGTGACGGGATTAAAAGTTACTATGGTATTCGGATTGGATGGGTATCCGTTGAAGTTGTGTGGATCACTGGAACCTGCGTATAGGATGTTCGCACCAAACAGGTTGTCACCTGCGACCAGCGGCGGGTTGTTGCGTCCGTTCAGTGCGATGGCTTGCTCTTCACGGCTGTAAGCGATTCCAAATCCGCCGCGTATCACCAGCCGGTTCCGGAATTCGTGACGTCGGATGAGAGGAAGTGTATTCGGGCTCCAAGCAAAACCAATCTGGGGCCCGACATTATAAGGACTGGTGCCGTAGAGGTTCCCCCCAATGCGTATGGATGTGTCGGTGAGTACGCCGGCGCCGGTACCCAGGACTACGGTGTCGAGATTGCCAAACTTTTCGTGAACCGGGCCGAAGTACTCCCAGCGCAAACCGAGATTAACCGTGAAGTTGGGCTTCAGCTTCCAATCGTCCTGAACGAACCCGGCATAACTGCTGGCGCGAATGTAATGTCTGTCTTGCGTCAGGGCGCCCGTCAAGGGGTTAAAGACCGCATTTTCTTGAACAGGAGCATCGTTGGCGAAATCCCACAAATTATTGAACTGATATTGCGGCAGTGCGCCGCCCGCATTCACGTCGGTGTTCTGTTCTTTGTAGAACTCGAACCCGAACTTCAAAGTTTGTTTGCCGATGACTTTGGAGGCGGTGTCGCGAAAGTTGTACAAAGTTTTATAAAAAATGCCCGGCCCGTTGGCGCCAAAGACGATGGTAAAACCGCCGATGTTGCCGATGCCGTTGAGGGCATCTTGCGGCAGACCGAAAGGCTCCTGCGGGTTGGTCTGTAACTCGTTGAAGTACCAACGGGACACGTTGAAGCGCGCCTCATTGATGAACGTGGGCGCGAAGGTGTGCTGCCAAAGCAGAGCAGCGCTTTCATTGGTGCGATCCGAGTGCCAAAGATTCGCCTCACGGGCATTGCCGTTAAAGAAGGTGGCGTTATTGGGAACAAAATACGTGCTGAAGGTGAATAGATCGTTGCGCGTGGCCTGAAAATCCAGGCGGCCGTTATACTGAGTCGACGTATTGATACTCGGATTCGTGGTTTGTACGAAAGCGATGTCAGGACTCCCATCGAGGCCGCCACCGATACCGAACGGGGTGGCCGCCTTCCCGAAGGTTGGATCGGAAGTCCCTAGCGGCTGGCCTTTTATCGGCGAACCAATGTCCAAACCCTGGGAACCGCCAGAACCAACCGGGTTGCAATTTACACCAGTTGTGAGGCCGGCCTGCTCGCAACTCCTGGGGATAACGGCGTTGAAAGATGTGCCTTCGCCGGAGAAAGACAGGAGACTGTTGGCGATGCTGTTGGCCGCACCTTCCTTCAGGAATTGGGGCGTCTCAGCCCAGGTGTTATTTGTGGAGACGGAATTATTTCTAAGCGTTTCATAGGAGAAAAAGGCGAACAGGCGATCCTTGATAATAGGGCCGCCGACACTGCCCCCGTATTGATTAAAGCGGTTGGTGGCGCGCTGGTCGGCACCGGTTCCCAAGCCGAAATTCCGTTGGAAGGCATCCAGTCCCGGGCGGTCGGCTTTGAGGAAGAGGCTGCCATGGTATTGGTTGGTTCCACTTTGGGATACCACTTCAATCTGCGCGCCGGCGCCACGACCAAACTGGGCGTCGTAGGAATTGGCGGTAACGCGGACTTCCTTGACGGATTCCTCGTTCGGTGTGATGACCGCGGCGCCACCCCAATCCAAGCTGTTTACCGAGACTCCGTCAACCTGGAAACTATTTCCGGTGTTGCGCTGGCCGTTGGCATTTATCTGTACCTGGTTTTCCGTTTGGAAGATACCGCTCGTGGCTGTGGGTCCTCCGGGCCCTTGGCTGCCCGGAGTATTCGCGGAATTGCCGCCTGCCTCATGCGCACCGTCGCCGAAAACGCCAGGGGCTAAGCGAAGTAGTTGAAAAGGGTCACGACCAAACGAAGGAAGGTTTTGTACTTCTTGGTCGGAAAGCGTCCCACTGATCTGTCCGGTTTCGGTGTCCATCAGCGGAGCCGTTTCTCCGCGAACGGTAATGGATTCGGTGACATAGCCGAGTTCCAAGGTAATGTTGACGGATTGGGTCTGCTCCGCGGCGACGAGCACATCGTCCAGCGTCTTCTTCTTGAATCCCGCTATCTCCACGGCGATCACATAGTGGCCCGGCGCGAGGCTGAGAAAATTATAGATACCGCTGGAATCGCTGGTTGCCGTTTTTGAGATGTTCGTTTCTTTATTGGTGAGAGTTACGGTCGCGGCTCCCACGGCTGCGCCGTCAGGATCGAGAATGGTACCTTGTATTCCCGCACGGTATTGGGCGTGCGCTGCGCTCAAAAGCAAAGTGAGGCACACGAACAGTAGAGTTCCACGAAGGCCCACCTGAGCTGCCCGTGAGCGGCGACGACAAAAGAGGCCCAAACAGCAAACATATTGATAACGCTGGTTCATAAGCTTGCTCCTATCTCTGCGTCTGACAAGCAGTTGCCCTAAGTTGGAATCTGCAAACCACGAATGATTCGCGACCGTGAACTCATTCGTTCACTGCTGCTATTTGCCGTGAACTTGGCGCCATATCTCTGCGCATCAGACCTGTCAAAATCTGACGAAGCTGGTCCCGCGCACGCGACAAGCCCGACATTACGGTGCCTGCGGGCATTCCCGCGATATCTGCGATCTCCTTGTAGGACATCCCCTCGAGTTCGCGAAGAATCATGACTTCCCGATGATTCGGCGAGAGTTTCTCCATCGCTTTTCGCACCAGAGTGCTGCTCTCGTTTTGGAGCACGGCTTCTTCTGGATTGGGAGCGCAAGAAGCAGAATGGAAGAGGGTTTCGTCAAATTCCTCGGCGTCTTGCAGTGGGCGGTTCGCTTGCAACCAGGTATAGCAAGTGTTCCGGACAATTTTCAGGAGCCATGCACGCGCATTGCCGCCGCGGAAGCTGGGAAAGAATCGGAAGGCGCGTAAATACGCTTCCTGGGCGACGTCCTGGGCATCCTGCTCATTGCGCATCAGCCAGCGCGCGAGGTTATAGGCAGCGTCCAGATGGGGCAAAACAGCCTGCTCAAAATTCGGAACATCATTGTGTTCGAGCACGGAACCCTCCCTGCGACCGTATGGCGTCCCACACGTGCGCTTGAGGGCCTCACTATGGTTTGCTCTTAAAAGCAGTGCAATGGACGGGCAGTTCTCTCCCGCTGGAATGGGGGTCCCCTAGTAAGTCTCACTCAATAGAAGGCTTACGGGAAACTGTCCCCACTTCTTGTTCCAGACGATTTCACTTGGTGGTACACTACCGTTTCCCAACTAGACTCTTCTCTATGGAAGAAACCCATCAGCTCCGCGGGCGGCTCCTTTTTGGGGTTTTCGAGTTGGATCTTCGGGCCGGCGAATTGCGCAGGCACGGCCTTCGGGTACGGCTTCAGGAACAGCCCTTCCAAGTCCTGGCGATGCTGCTTGAGCACCCCGGCGAGGTCGTAACTCGCGAGGAACTTCAGAAGAAACTCTGGCCTGCGGACACTTTCGTGGATTTCGACCACGGGCTCAACAAAGCGATCAGCAAAATCCGCGAGGGCCTCGGCGACTCCGCAGAAAGTCCGCGCTTTGTAGAAACTGTTGCGCGTCGCGGTTATCGCTTCCTCGCGGAAGTAAAACCTGCCGTCGCGTCCCTTGTTCGCAGCCCTGAATTCGCAACACAGCTTCATGCCGAACCAGTATCTGGCGATGGCGCCGATATCGGTGCCAAATCTGTTAAACCCCAACACCTACAGCCGTCACTTGCGTGGAAAGTTTCTGCATTCGTGTTGCTTCTTCTGACGGCGTCACTCGTCGCCTGGAAACTACATGCCTGGAACCACCCGTCCACTGTCATTCACTCATTGGCTGTCCTTCCGCTCGAAAGTCTTTCGAACGATGCCTCTCAGGACTATTTCGCTGATGGCATGACCGATGAGTTGATTTCGGACCTCGGGCAGATCAGTGCGTTGCGCGTGATCTCGCGTACCTCCGTGATGACATATAAACGCGCGCGCAAGCCCTTGCCGCAGATCGCTCGAGAGCTCAATGTGGACGCCGTGGTGGAGGGCACCGTGCTCCGTTCCGGCGACCAGGTCCGCATCACGGCGCAGTTGATCGAGGCTTCGTCGGACAAGCACTTATGGTCACAGAGCTATCAGGGTGAACTGCGGGAAACCCTGGCGCTCCAGAGCACGGTGGCTAGAGCCATTGCGGAACAAATTCGGATCAATTTAAATCCGCAGGAACAAGCCGCGTTTAAAGCCGTAAAGGCTGTTAATCCGCAAGCTTATGAGTCCTATCTCAAAGGGCGCTACTTCTGGAATAAGCGAACGGCGGATGGTTTGAAGGTTGCCCTTGCTTATTTCAATGAGGCCATCGACGAGGACCCGAATTACGCCCAAGCTTATTCTGGCTTAGCTGACACTTATGCTTTGTTGGGAGACTGGCAGTATGCGGTGATGACACCCAAAGAAGCATTCCCAAAAGCGAAGGCCGCGGCGATCAAAGCCCTGGAACTGAACAGCGCGCTCGGCGAAGCACACAACTCACTTGCATTCTGCTTGGATGCCTTCGACTGGGATTTGGATTCTGCCGGGAAGGAATTCCGGCAGGCCATTGAGCTGAACCCAGGCTACGCAACGGCTCACCATTGGTACGCCTGGCATTTGAGTGTATTGGGCCGGAATGACGAAGCGATCGCGGAAATGAGAAAAGCAGAAAATCTGGATCCGCTATCTCTCATCATTAACGCCGATTTGGCAGAGCTTCTTGCCATTGCGCATTCTTATGACGAATCGATGCGTCAGAGCCGCAAGACAGTCGAAATGGATGCTAATTTTGCTCTCGCACATAATCAACTCGCGCAGGCGTACCTGGCGAAACACATGAACGAGGAAGCAGTCGTAGAGCTGCAAAAAGCAGTGCGTCTTTCCGGGGGCAGCCCGACCTGCATAGCCAGTCTTGCTCGCGCCTACGCCGCATCCGGCAAGAGGAGTGAAGCGGTAAAGTTACTGAGCGAACTGAAGAAGCGCTCGGTCCCGAGTTATTCGGATGCCTCGGAAATTTCCGTGATCTATGCAGCCCTCGGCGATAAGGAGCAAGCCATGAATTGGCTCGAAAAAGCCTTCGAAGAGCACTTTAACCCGAGCGTCCTGCTGCGGCCGGGCTTCGATCCTCTCCGCTTGGACCCGCGCTTTGAAGACCTTGAGCGCCGTATTGGCTTGCCTCGTTGAACCACTAACGGGGCATTGCTCGGTCGCCACCAAGAGCGCATAAGACGTTCGATCCAGAACCTGGTGCCGACTAGCTTCTAAGTACTCGCAGCTTGAGCACTAGCCTAACTAGAGGCTGGGCGCGTAGTAACCAGTTTTTGCGTAGACGCTGAGAGGCGGAAGGCCCTTGGGGGCGCGTAGCTTGATCTTGATCTTTCGCCAGCGCGCGTCATGTGACTTATTACTCGGGCGGTATCCCAGAATGTATTGATTGCGCAGCTCGGAGCCAATTTTTGTGGCGATGTCCGGCAGTTCGTTTACATTCTCTACGGTAAAAGCGCGCCCACCGGTCAGTTCCGTCACTTCAGAGAGCAGCGAGGGGCCGTTGAGTTCCTCTGCTGTTCGGCTGCGATATTCAAACGGGTCAAATATACCGATGGAGTAAAGTTGGGTATCGGCCTCTCGCACCAGCCGCTTGATATCCCTCTCGTTGTACCGACTGTTGTTATCGCCCCCGTCGGAGATGATGAGTAAGGCCCGTTTGGGGTTGCGAGCTGTCCTCATCTCGCTGAGACCCAAATAGATCCCATCGAGGAGTGCAGTGCGTCCTTTTGCCGATGCCGAGAATATGCGGCTTTGCAGATCTTCAACACTGCTGGTGAAGGTGCTCACGACTTCCGCGCGATCGTTGAAACTGACAAGAAAGAACTCGTCCTGCGGATTGGCAGTCTTGAAGAACTGCAAGGCGGCTTCCTTGGCCTTGCCGACTTTGTTGGTCATGCTGCCGCTGAGATCGAAAATGACACCGATGGAAATGGGGACGTCTTCAGAAGAGAAATATTGAATCTCCTGCTCGACGTTATTTTCGAAGACGCGGAAGTTATCTGACGCAAGGCCTGTAACCAGGCGGTTATACGGGTCAGTGACAGTAACGTTGACAAGTGCCAGGTCCACGTCAATATGGACGGATTGGCCCTGGTTAATGACCTGGCCCGGTGTGTCATGCTTCACGTCGTCGGGAAAGAGGGATTGCGCTTTGGTGAGCGCTGGGAAACTCCACATGACTATGCCAAAGAGCAAAAGAGAAATGAACGAAACGAAGGAGACCCGAGTCGGAGCCAAACTACTTTTCACAAGACCTCCACATCGGCCGAGTGTCATAAGGCTGAATCTGAAAGATTAATGCCGGTTCCGGGATCGTTTTGTGTGAGACCTTGCTGCAGCTTGTAGTCTCCGAATTCTTCAGTCCTCAGATCGTCCTCGCTGACGCCCGAGGAAGCGAGCAGCGCGGTCATCGCTGTGACCATTCCCGACGGGCCCGCGATGTAGTAGATAGGTCCGTTGATCCCGAGGAGATAACGCGTGAGCATTTCACGATTGATGTGCCCTTTTTCGTAAGGCCAAGCCAGAGTTTTATGGCCAGTGACGGTTGGAATGAGAGTGAAATTGGGATTCTGCACAGCCATGCTTTGCAGTTCTTCGATGAAAGCCGCGTCGTCCGCCTCACGATTCGAATAGAACAAATATAGCTTGTGCGGCAGACGTTCCTGCTTGGCTTGCTGAAGGATGCTGCGAATCGGTGTAATCCCGATGCCACCCGCCAGAAACACCGCAGGCCGGGTGATGTCCCTATGCAGCGTGAAGGATCCTCTGGGACGGCTCACGATGAACTTCGTGCCAAGAGCAGCAGCCTTCAGCGCGGTCTTAAAGGCCGTCTTTCGCATGCGCATAGCGATCATGACTGGCCTTTTGTCAAGAGGAGGGCTTGCGAGTGAAAAGGTCCGGGAATTGTCGCTTTCACTTCCTATAGACCAGGGCGCGAAGACAAAGTCGGCATGCTGCCCGGCGCGGAATCCGAAGGTGGCGCCATTTGTGTCAAACCAGAAAGCCATCGTATCTCTGGCAATTTTTTGCCGATCCACTAAAGTCATTTCATATTCAGCCATGGGTCGTCCTCGGTCTGCGTTTTGCGAAGGCCCTTATAGGCGCCGTCGGCATTTCAACTACATAGACCAAATTGATTGCGCTTTATTCCGCTCTTGTTCCGACGCAGCATTCTCTGAAGGTCACAAACCAGCGACATGGATCCACACAAGGAGTGCAAAGAAAACCGAAGGAGGGAATTGAGGCGGACTCACGGCTGGAACCCAGGACGGGCCCTCCAAAGGCGATGCGGCAGAAGGTAAGTGAATCCCACGAACGCTTCCCACCGAGTGGACGTTTTGGTCAGTCCACGATTGAATCCGGCGTCGACCACCAAGTTCTTGTGAAGGGCACGGGAAACCGCCCAGAGATTACCAACGGTGTTGCCCTTCTCGAATGGTTGCGAGAAATGCCATACCTCCCCGGAAATTGTGAACTTCCCCAGAAGATGGGAAATGGACAGTGTTTGCGCGAACTGCGCTCGATGCACATCACCCTGAGTCTGCTCGGCAAGTATCCCGTTCGCATCGAAGTGAAATCCATGTAGATCTTCACTCAGAAGAATCGAGGTTGATTGTCGAAAAGTGCCCGTGTCGAGTTCCGGGGCGACGCTTGTGTGAACCCGCCGGATATAGCTGATCGAAACCGTTGGCCGTGATTGCTCGCCGGAAAAAAGCATGCTTTGCACACCTGCGAAAACTTCTCCTTCATGAACCGCAGTCTGATCTTTTGACTGACTGATGGCGAGCGGCTCACTCTGCAAGAACAGTTCCAGCCGCGGAAGTACGGAGAGTTTCGTAACTTGGCCGATTCCGATGCGCCTCGAAAACTCCGTCGAGTCCTCTGCGAAGAGCGCGCCAGTCTCGAACTGTAGGTATCCAACCGGGGTGAGAGTCGCCGGCGTCGATACGGTGGGTCGTCCCGGATTAGCGTCTGGCACGGATGGCGTCCCTGATTGTGCTGCGCTGCGCTGAACAAAGGCGCCCAACACGCAAAGCAAGCAAACCGGCACGATTTTCAATCTCCCTCCTCTCCATCACATAACGCAAATCTATTTTCGAAACAAATGCGGCACGTACCAGCGCGTGTAAGTTGCCATTCCCAGTAACAGCACGACCCACCAGAGCGCGAGGACGCTTCGCATCCACATCTTGTATTTGGTGATTCGCCATTTCTCCGGCAAGACGCTCGTGCCCGCGGACAGCAAGATGTACAGTCCCGCGATTTCAGTAACGCCTCCGAGCACGGCGTGCGCCGTTGCCAGTGCGTAGTAAGCCTTGCCAAGCTTGGCCGGAATTCTGGGAAACACATGAACGCGGAATGAAGGAATCATCATCGCCGCGATCACTGCAAAGTTCAGGAGCACGATGACGGATTGGCACCAGGCGTGCTGCCGAAATCGCCCCTTGCGAGCAAGCCGGGCGCCAAGCAAAAGACCTATCCCCATGGCGATTTCGAGGACGAGAACTACATTGGCGCCGCTCGGGGCGGCCGTTCGAAGGAATGCTTCTATCAACAGAGTGTCTCCACGCAGACTACCAACTGCGTTCCGTTCGTTGTTCAGCTAATGGTCCCGCGTGGCAGAGAGGGCAGAATTCATTCTGGCAATTGGGAGAGAGGTGCTAAGGACGCATATCGGTGTTGCCCATCGACACCGCCTGTGATCTGTCGGGGCGCCAAATGCCCAAGGTCACAAACGCGATTGGCACATCGCGTAACTCCTCAGCCCCCGTACGAGTTCGTGGCAGAGTCGCTTCCGCCAATCACGGGGCATGCGGCAAATTCTCGAAAGGACTCGCGTCCCCTTAGCAATGCACTCGGTTCATTTCTTTTCAGCAAAAGCACACTTTGTGTTTTCGCTTGTCCCCCGTTTTCTCGGAGTTCCGCAACACACACGTAGATTCCTGAGGATTTCTCGTCGAGAATCTTGATCGCCAGCCTTTTCACTCCACCCGCGGCTTCGATAACGGCTTCATTTTCGCCCACTGTCTGCGCCGTGAAGCCGTAATCCGCAAATGTCTTCTTTCCCTTTTCCTTCTTCGGGCGGAACGCGGACGGCAGCGAAGTGACATCCAGCTTTTCGATCACAAATGCCGCCACTTTTTCACTGGGGTATTCCGCTTTATTTCCTGCCACTCCGAGCGGCGCGTATGACAGCACCAGAACCGCCAACATAACTTTTGTTTTCATTGTGCATGCTCTTTTTCTGCCATTCGGCTTCTCCGAATGGTTCTTTTCAAACGTTGCCAATGCTTCTCTTCGTTTTTGCCAACCCTCCTGCCGCCTCAGATTGTCCTGCTGGACGATCCACCGACTCTCGTCTCAGGAGTCTAAAACGCTTCTATCCCGGTCCATTCACTCCACTGAGAAAGCCGCCGAGGTGTCCCGTCAGGGCAACGATGACGACGGCCACCGCCTCGATCGGCAAGCGGAATCCGGGCAATGCCTCACCTTGGTTCCGTCGGTTTCTCCGGTGGATGAACCACACCACCCAGATGAGGACGGTCGACACGCATCCCATCACCAGATGGCTCAAGAGGATGCCTTTCAGTTTCTGACCCTCGAGTTCCCACTGCCACGCCAGTATTCCGGTGACTACCACGGGTATCGTTGCGATCGCCGCGACGAGCAAGTTGTAGTAGGCCGCCGCAGCCAGCACCGGCTGCTTCCTCCATTGCGCGAGAAAATCAAAGAGGACGCCGATGATGAACAGCGCGATCGGGAAGTGAATGAGCACGACGTGTTGCGCATGCTTCGCTAAAAGTACTGTCTTTAAGTCAAACGGATGCAAGGTCGCTCCTCACTCATTGCACGATGACTTTGCCAGTCATCTTCGGGTGAATCGAGCAGAAGTAGGAATAAGTTCCCTCTTTGCTGAACGTGAAGGAGAACTTTTCATCCGTGTCGAGTGCTTTGGACTTGAACGCTTTCGGATCATCCGTGCTGACTATCGTGTGAGGGATATCGTCACGGTTGGTCCACGTAACCGTGGTCCCCACCGGCACTGTTAGCGTTACCGGCCCGAAGCTGAAGTTGTCGATCTTCACTTCCATCGGCGACGCGTTCTGCTGCGCCTGTGTTACAGAACCTTTCCGGCTTGTGCCGAACAATCCCACTCCCAGCACCATTGCCGCTGCCAGACCTGCGATGAACACACTTCTCCTCATGCTTTTTCTCCTTTATAAGTTCGACTTGATTTGACTTTGGCTACGCTATGCTCAAGCGAGCGAAGAATCCACCACCGCGAGCGCGTGCTGGCCTTGTACGTAGTTCACGTCCGTGATTCCCAGGACGCTCTTCAACGCTTCGGCCGGCACTTTCATTGGCCCCGGAGAATCAGCCTTGCCCGGCGCCGGTTGCGGAAATGCTGTGGAAGCTGCGGTATGGAACGTCACGTTGCCTTCGACCTTCTGCATCGTCTGGTGGATGTGTCCGTTCAACACCGTCACCGAGCCGAACTTCTTCAAGTACGCCAAGGCCTGCGCGCTGTCTTCCGTGCCCCAGCCCCACTCGGGATAGACCGACCACAGTGGAATGTGCGCGAACACCACAATCGGGGTGCTGGACTTCAGGTGCTTGACGTCGTCTTCCATCCACTCCAGCTGGTCGTGCCCCAGTGTTCCTAGCCCGCCGGCCTTCAGGTTCATCACGTTCACGAGCCCGACGAAGTGCACACCCTTCTTGTCAAAGCTGTACCAGCCGCCGCCCTTGCTGCCCTTCCCGTAGCGCTCTAGGAATTGCTTTCCGTCGTCATTCAGCACGTCATGCTCGCCGGGAACGTAGAAGACATCCTTGGGGGTTGCGCTCTTCAGGATCTGATCGACGGTATCGAACTCTTCCGGCTTCGAGAGATGGCTAATATCGCCTGTGTGCAGCATGAATTCCGGCGACGGCGAGAGTGCATTGATCTTGCCCACCGCCGCTTTCAGTGTTCCCGCTACATCCGGATTTGCCGGCTTGTTGAAGCCCATGTGGCTATCGCTGATCTGCACGAAGCTGAGCTCGCCCTTGGCCTCAGCCGTGTTCAATTCAGAAAGTCGGCTCAAACTATACGATTTCAATACACCGCCTTGCATCACGCAAAAGGCCCCGGTTCCTGCCCAGGCCATGCACTTTAGAAAACCGCGGCGGTCGATTCCATCGTTGTTATGATCGTGCAAAAGCTCATCTTTTTTCTTTTCGGACATTCTCACTCTCCTGGTATGCACGCTTTTCCCATCCTTCTTTAGGTCTGAGCTTGAGAGCAGCGGCGCGGCATTGGGGACCCGCGCCCGGCATTCAACGTGCTTCGTCTATCCAGGACCGACGCACCAGCTCATTTATTCCGAGCTCACGCGCTTGTCATTCGTCCGGTTTTCGTTGGCGGGCGACGATAGAGAATAAAATCGGGCTTGCGGCGGTACCGCTCATGAGGTTTCACCGTGGGGAGTGACTTGTGAGTGGGCTGGAGCTCGAAGACCGGGCGCGCTTTGAGCAACTTGTGCTGCCGCATGTCGATGCCGCTTTCAACCTCGCGCGTTGGCTGTTGCGCAGGCGCACGGACGCCGAGGATGTCGCTCAAGAAGCCCTGCTCCGCGCATGCCGTTTCTTCCGTGGTTTTCATGGTGGCGATGCGCGCGCCTGGCTGCTGCAGATCGTGCGCAATACATGCTACTCGTGGCTGGAGAAGAACCGTCCCTTGGAATTAAGCACGGAATTCGACGAAGAGTTGCACTTGCAGACACGCGCCACGCCTGAAACCCTGGCTATTGCCGGCGATGATCACAAGCGTCTCACCCTGGCCCTGGAGACGCTGTCGCCGCGTTTGCGCGAAATTGTTGTCCTTCGAGAACTCGAAGGCTGTTCCTACAAGGAGATCGCTGCCATTATGTCGATTCCCATTGGCACCGTCATGTCCTCGCTCTCCCGTGCCCGCCGCCAGTTGTATTCCGCACTGACAAATTCTTCTCAAGGAGTCTGTCCGTGAGATGTGACTTTGCCGACTCTCTGCTTCAGGGCTATTTCGACGGTGAGCTGAGCAGCCGTCGGGCTGCCGAATTCGAGCGTCACTTGCGACACTGTGACCACTGTGCCACTGAACTCGTGGACCTGGATTTGTTGCGCGATAGCTTGCAACTCGCTCAAATCTATGAGTCGGCCACTGCCTCGCTGCGACGCAAGATTAGCGCGACGCTCTACGCTACCGCGCCCGCGACTGCTGCGTCGCGACCTCTCCTTTGGCATTGGCTGGCGACTGTGGCCGCGCTGCTTTTCGTCGCGCTCTTACTGGGGAGAGTGGGTCCCAGGCTTGACAGTGACGACTATCAAGCCGAACTTGCCGGGGAAATTGTCGACGCGCACGTGCGTTCGCTGCAGCCGGGGCACATGAACGGCATCGCCTCAGACGATGCGCGCGTTGTGCAGGGATGGCTCGACGAGAAAGCTACGTTTGCTGTTCCTGTCCGCGATTTCGCGAAGGACGGTTTCAATCTGAAGGGTGGACGCGTAGATGTTATTGAAGGCCACGTTGTCGCAGTGCTTGTCTACGAGCGTAACGGACATCCAATCAATGTATTCATCTGGCCCACACGTGAACGGGACAGTCCAACGCGCATAGGTTCCCGGCAGAGCTTTCAGTGGCTTGATTGGCGAAAGGACCAAATGGAATTCTGCGCGGTTTCTGACGCGGATCGTGTGGACCTTGAGCAGCTCCACCAGCTAATCGATTCTTTTGCGTAGGCGAACCGCGAGCAATACTACGCAACTCTATTTGTGCGGAAGTGCAAACACAAAACAAGGAAATCGCACGTTCGGCTTTGTCCTTCTCCTCTTTAAGCGGCGGTACTCCTTACAACGCAGAATAGAACGCTGGTAACAGAGGTATCCATGAGATGAAAGGAACTGAAATACGGAAGGGATCAACAATGCTGAATAAAACAATCGTAGTATGGCTTGTGCTGCTCTCGCTGGCTCTAAATGTAGTCGCCTTCGTGACTCGCATCGCTGAAAAGTTCAGACTGCGCCATCACATCGTACAACTCCCAGAGAGAACCGTCTCTGTCGTACAAACCAGTCAACTGGCAGCATCAAATCATCAACAGACCCAGCCGACACACCAGTAGGTATTGCCTGTTTGCCTGAGCCGATCTTGTCGCATTCACGAGCCGGAAACTGTGGAACAGGGCATTTGGGACACTGGTGTCAGGAATGGCTGCACAAGGAGGAACGAAAATGGTGAGACAGGCCAGAGAGTGTCGCAACAACTGGGTGATCACGGTCGAAAGCAGAAACGAACAACACCAGGAGATCATTCGGTCCACAATCGCGAAGCGTGCTTACCAGCTTTTCGAGCGGCGTGGTTGCGTACATGGCTTTGACTTCGAGGACTGGCTCACTGCCGAAAAGGAACTTGTACAGGACGACTTCAATGGGAACACCTCCCAATTTGATTTCTTTATTGACTCTCCGCGAGACCAAGAAGTGACCACGATTCTTAGCTTGACAACTCGTAGCATGATTGTGTTTCGCAGTCATGCTCGACACAATGGAGAGATCGATTGCGGGCCAGATGTAGTATCTGTCCACGTCTTTCCGGAAGAAATTGACACGACGCAAGCTGATGTGAATCGTGTGGATGGGCTCTTGCACGTGCATGTTCCAAAGAAGAACCATAGAAAGGCAACCCGGGCGCGCGCCTTTTTATCGAACCTCAACCAATAAGGATCAAGCAACGTTCTCGTCCATCTGGCAAAACGACTCGACAACGGCATCCGGCATTAGGATTGTTTATGACAATCTTTCCAGGAAGAGATGACTCATTCCGATCCTCACTTCCAGCTCTGGTCATCGTGCAAAGAAGCCGCTCTCTGTTGTAACGTGAATTCCAAAATCAAATGACGAACAAGAGGGACATTCTTTAAGTTCGATTTTGTTACTTCGCAGTGAAAAACCACGCCTCATCATCATCTACACGGTTTGCGGATGAGACAGCGCTGAGCGCCGCCTTTTCGGAATAAAAGCTTCCAAGCAATAGTCATTTGCAATGACGGTCTAAGAAGGAGGCCCGGTCCATGAAAAAGTCCAGCGCGGGTCAAGCAGATCAAGCGATAGAACGAGTACTCGAATGGTCAGCGGATGCCCAAATAGCAAGACGCAAAACACCCAAAGACTCCCCGGCGTTCCACAGTTTGACGGGAGCGATAGTAGCTTACGGCAAAGCACTAGCGCTTCTCACGGCACTTCAACAGCGGGAGAAATTCTACACAATAATCGCTCAGTATGAATTGCCCGAGCGCGTTGCCGCGGTTAGGTGAAGAGCGACCATCTACAACGGCGATCAATTCTGGCAGTCGAGGAAGACGCGGACTGCTTTCTGCATGAGGCGAACGCACATGGACAGTCAAGTACCGAGATACGTTACGCAGGAACGGGCCGCGCTCCTGCTCGGGATTCCGGAAGAGGAATTGAGTCGGATCTCCAACGAATCGAAGTTCGGTCACACGGAGCTCGCCGGGGACCAAAAAGAGACGTTTTTCACGTACGAAGAGCTAAGGCAGATTTGTCTTCTCTCGACCCACCAATGAATACGTGCCAACTTCTGAGTAGTCGGAACATACGGCGAACTAATCGAAGCAGGTCGCTCAGCTTCTCGGGTTGGTCAAACAAGTTTCTAAACGTTCAAAGAAAAGGGACGAAAACTCCAGCTTGAATTCACCCGTTCGCACCGAAAAGCTTCAGCCGGGTAAACGTCATTAGGTGCGTAGATGTCTTGAGGGTTTATCCGATCGGAGGAGCGTAAGCCGGTCTAGCACGCGAACGGCACGAGCCATAGACTTCCCACAAAACGAGCACTGCGGAAACTGCATTTCTTTCGGAGACCGACTCCCCACCAATAGATAAGACTCTCCGGACACCGAAATATTCCATTGGAGTTTTTCTCTGCTCGCAAGAGGAATAAACCGGCAGAAAGTGTAGTCACTGCCTTGAGAGCATCGTGATTTTGATGTTCGTGGTTCGTGTAGCGCAGAAACAAATGTGCTTCGTCTGGAGTCCTGTCGATCGAGAGGGAACGTTCGAGGTTCGATTGTCCAATCCTGAACGCGGGACTAGTTCAGATCAGCTCACCGAAACACGCAATTCAAATGGTTCCGAAATCGATTTGTGAAAAGGAGATAGAATGAAAGAAAAGGGAAGTGTCTTCAGTGGGGCCAAGAATCGTCGGTCATTTTTGAAGAACGGTATGGTGGCCGTAGGGGCCGCCACGATGGGCACGGCGTTGTTGCCGGATACTTCGGCAGCCATCGGCACAGCGCAGGACAATTCACCAATCACCAAGGGCGACATCGCAATTCTGACGTTCCTGAGTGCCTTGGAGCAAGTCGAAGCCGATCTGTGGATTCAATATGCAGAACTCGGCGGAGCCACAAATCAAGGCCTCTCCCCGATCGATCTGCAGCAAAACGGCAAGAAGATTGTCACCGGGCTTGCTCCGGCCTACATTACCGGCCTGCTGGTGTTAGACGGCGACATGCCGCAATATATCGCTGACAACACTGACGACGAGATCAGCCATCACGCGTTCTTGAATAATTACCTGCAGTCGAAGGGCGCCAAGACGGTCGACCTTGGTCAATATGCGGTTCTACCGCCGAGTCAGGTAACAGGAGTGCCGCAAAACGGACGGCTTACCAACTTGAAGCAATTGACTGTGGACACGACCTGGTGGACACGGTACCGCAGCGCGACAAGCAACCCCGACCTCCGAGCAACTTTCGCTAACGCCGTCCCGGACCTGGCCAAGGGACAGCATCCGGCCATCCCCTTGAACGATGGCGATCTGGTCTTGGACAGCAATGGCAACATCTCCAACCATCTGCAGGCGATTGCCAACACGGCAGGATTCCACTTCGCGTTCATCGAGCAGGGCGGCAGCAGCCTGTACCCGGCGCTGGCTCAGAAAGTAACCAATCTAGAGGTCCTGCGAGTTCTTCTAAGTATCGGCGGGTCCGAGATCATGCACTTTCAGACATGGCACGACAAGGCCGGCAACGCCACCAACATCACCGACGGCAATCTTACCTTTCCGAACCTCAATATCGGCGTCGACCCTAACAATGGCTCCACTGGCACAAGTGTTGCTGACGAGTTCCAGACCAATCTCATCATGCCCGAACCGACCGTCTTCCTTAACCGAAAGTTAGGGCCCGTTGCAATCATTCGCCCAACGTCCACTGAGCAGGGTGGCGCGGTGGCCTCCGTCGTCAGTTTCGCTGATGACGGGCTCTTCCTCGATCCAGCGACAAACCAGAACACAGGCATCGTGGACGAACTCATGCGTCTCGCAGTGGCAGCAGATGAGGCACAGCGCACGTTGTAAGAGCAACGAACCATAGCCACGATAGCAGGCTTCCGCGCTCTATCAAGCAAGAGGCATGGTGGATGCTGATCAACCAGGATGGACACGCCAGCTCGAGAGTCAGGGACAAGGACTCTTGTCCCCGAAAAGTCGCTGCTCTAGTCGTCAGCGTGTCCATCCTAGCCCAGCTTTTGAAGGTGCAGGGCTAATCTGTGCGTTGGGTCGTGGGCATAGCTTTTGCAGCATTAATCTGAATAGTTCGCACGACCAAAAGGATCAATGAAGGGGATTTCGAAGTGTTCTCCGTTGGCGATTCTCACCGCGTCTCTGCGGAGACTCGGCATATTGTTCTCCCTGCCCGGGTCGATTCAGGCCCGGAGTAAGGATATACAGCTCATCGAAATTACGGCGAAGAAGTACGAGTACTCAAACTCACCGATTCACGTGAAGATCGGAACCAAGTTCAACTCGAGACCACAGTCACCGACCACGATCATGGCTTCAAAATTGGAACTGTTCCCGATGGCACCGAACCGAATGGCAAGGCAAGGGGATGTCGTACAATGAGATCGCGGATATCACCGGCATGTCTGCAGGCACGGTGATGTCAAGCTTATCGCGTGCGCGGGGCCGCCTTCGCCAAGCTCTGACAAGCCTCACAAAAGCGGATACGGAGCCAAGTTCACGGCGAATCGCAGTTGTGAACAGCGCGCGGCGTATCAGGCCTTCCCTTTCATCAAGCGCTCCGGCCGCATCAATTCAGATCTTCAAGTAAAGTCGTTTCCATCACTTCCGTGTCTCTCGCCTAGGCGGGTCTTCTGGGAAAAACGCTCCTAACTTGGCAACCGTAATACTCACAATCTTATTCCCGGCTCCTAAACGTCCGCGGATCGCGGAATTATCCTAGAGCATGTGTGGTCTTACATGCTGAAGACAATGAAATGTCTCGCAATTGTAAACCGCATCGAACAAGGAGATGTGAAATGATCGGGGCTCGACATTTGAAATTACTCACAAAGTTAGGCGCGGCTACTCTTGCACTGGGCGCTTTGGCGATTAGCGGGAACGCGCAGAATGCATACCAAGGCAAGTTCACGCTGCCATTTGAGATTCACTGGGGAAGCGCCACACTGCCGGCTGGCGATTACACTTTCACTCTGCCATCGAACATCGCTCCATACCGACTTTACATCCAGGGGCTGGGAGTGAGTGCCATCATCCAAGCCGTTACAGCCGATCAGGAAGTGGCTTCTGAGCGCCCGCATTTGAACCTAGTGGACGTCGCAGATGTGCAGACTGTCCAGACATTTGAGGCGCCGGAGCTAGCAGCGACCTTTATCTACTCAACGCCCAAACAAAAGCATATGGGACCCAAAGAAGCCCGCCAAAAAACTACGATGCCACAGACCGCACCGGCACCGCAGATCAGTGAAAACAAAACAACCATCCAAGTCCACACGGCGGGTCGCTGAGGAAAAGTCATGCAAGTCACTGCCAACGCAGGGTGCAGAAAGATAGTGGTTGGATCCCTGGCAAGGCCCACTGTAGGGAAGCGGCGTAGCCAAAACTGGGATGCGCGTCTTAGCACGCAATGCATCTCGAAGAAGACTGCGCCGCCCGTCTCTGCTATCGCCAGCGATAAGTTGAACGAAGCGGAGGCCATCGAGCGAGCCCGCAACGGCGATCGGGCGGCGTTTGAGTACCTCTATCGTTCGCACAGCCGGCGTGTATATGCGGTATGTCTGCGCATGGTAGGAAATACTACGGAAGCAGAGGATCTGACGCAAGAAGCCTTCTTGCTCTTGTTCCGCAAAATTCACACGTTTCGTGGCGAATCGGCCTTCTCAACTTGGTTGCACAGACTAGCGGTCAACATCGTGCTGATGCACCTACGCAAGAAGTCTCCACCAATCGTCTCGATCGAAGCGACTCCCGATCCAGAAGAGGAAACCGCCTCACCAAGCATCGATATCGGGAAGCCTGATTTGTTACTCGAAGGAGCGGTTGACCGAATAAATCTAAAACGTTGCATCGCGCAGTTGCCTGTAGGCTACCGCTCAATATTTGTCTTGCACGACATTCAGGGGTACCAGCACAACGAGATTGCGGAGATATTGGGACGCTCGGTAGGCGATTCGAAGTCGCAGTTGCACAAGGCCCGCATGCGGCTACGTGAACTGCTCCACGAAGTTCAGCGAGAAAAGGCGCGCGATGAGCGCCTGGCAGCAGCTAAGCTGCGTTCCCGATCCAGCGCGACTTTGGTCCCTCTAACGTCTTAGGTACCAAAATGCAGTATCTGCACTGGTTATTCAAAATGCAGTCAGCCGCCATCCGGTGCACGTGAGATCAGCAACGCTTGCTATGGAAGAGGAGAGAAAGTGATAGTTCCAAGGTATCTTGTGCCAGTTGAGGCCAAGTTGGGCGGCACCGCGAGTGCCCGAGAAATATTGAAGGAATTCGCTTGTGAGCCGAGGCAAGCTGGTCTCACCCTACGTAAAGAGTTGTTCGGCGAGGCGATGCTGGAGAATAGTCCGACTAAACCGCCGCGTCGCGTGGGTGATTTTGTTCTTTCTGCAACCGTACAACTTTTTCTTCTAGCAGTGCTGCTCTTGCTTCCGCTTTACTTCAGCGAAGCGATCGATATTCAACAGCTCAACAAGACTCTGCTCGCGGCGCCTCCTCCAGCGCCAGCTCCACCGCCGCCACCCGCGTCGGTACGGTCGGTCGCGTCGAAACGAAGAGCAGTATCCGTGGAAGGGAAATTGGTGACGCCAAGGGTCATCCCGAGTCAGGTCACTCGCCTTAGGGAAGAACTCGCCGGAGATGATTTGACGGGTGCCATTGTCCCTGGCGAGGGCGTTCCCGGCGGGGTTCCTGGAGGACAGCCGGGTGGCGTGATCGGCGGAATCCTTTCCAGCGTTGCCCCTCCCGTGCCAATCGATTCGGCGCCGAAGGGTCCAATTCGCGTTGGTAAGGGACTTAAGCCGCCGAGAGTTATCTTTGGGCCAGAACCGGAATATCCCGTCCTAGCCCGGCAGTCCAGGGTCAGCGGCGCGGTAGTGATCGATGCCGTGATCGACCCGCAGGGAAATGTAGTTCAAATGCGGACGGTGTCCGGTAGCCCGCTTCTCGTAATGGCCGCAATGCAAGCCCTCCGTCAATGGAAGTACGAGCCCACGATCATAGGCGGCCAGGCTTTTCCCGTTCAATTGCTCGTCACCATTACCTTCGAACTGAAGAGCCATCGAGAGTAGCAGCATCATGAAAAAGAGAAATCTCCCGTTTCCCGGAATGGTTTGGATATTCAGCCTCTTCTTGGCATTGCTCCCCTTCTCTGTTAAAGCCGGGGAGATGAGATCGTTCTTTCGCTACGCCGCAATTCTCACTCGCGGCGGCATTTCCGAAGGATCACCTCGGATTCTTCGGCTGCACTACGCCATAACCGTCCATACACAAAGCGCGAACGGCTGGCCCATCGGGACCCGCAAGGAGGTTGTCTTAGCCTTGCCGCATGGAAGCGGTAAGACCGAGGCTCTGATAGACGCGAACGGCAGCAAATGCCCGGGGTACGACTCCGAGAGAATCACCTCCGCAGCCAACTTGCAAATACATTTCGCAGCGCACCACTCCGGAGCCAGTAAAACGATCCCGCACTCTCATTCGATCTCTAACACCATTTCCGCCCCGATTTATTTTCAGCTCGCGGACGGTCTCATCTACCTGCAGGCAAGCCTCAACGGATCACAGCCTCTTTGGATGATGTTGGACACCGGTTCGAGCGTCACTGTCTTTGATGAACCCGTATCGAAGACGCTGGGAATTCGCTTCCTCGGTAAAGGGGATGCTTATGGACCCGGGCAAGGATCCGCGCAAAAGTTGGCATTCGCCAACCACGCTACCCTCAGTTTTGCTGGGGCTGAGCTGAGCGATCAAACTGTGGCAACGCTGCCTCTAGAATGGTTCTCGCGTGAAGTGGGCCGCAGTACCGATGGATTTCTCGGCTCCAATATATTCCGCAACTATGTCGTTGAAATCGATTACGCAAACCAAGTGCTCCATCTCTACGACCCGGCCGTTTACTCGTACTCCGGCTCGGGTCACCGTTTGCCCCTCCAGTTTATCTGGGGGAACATACCGAGTGTTCAGGCGGAGGTGGTGACACAAGACGGGGCAGCAATCACCGGTACCTTCTTGATCGATTCAGGCGCGACGACCGCGATTTGGCTCACGAGGACGTTCAGCGAAGCACATCCGGAGTTTCTATCGGCACAGGAGACCATCGACGTACCAAATGTGGTTGTTGTAGGAGGTGAGTTAAGTACTCACCTCGGGCGGGTGCCGGCAATTAGACTCGGAGGATTTGTGATCCCTAATCCTCTCACGCAGTTTTCTCAAAATACTTCGGGCATTTGGGCCACTCCGGACCTTGCAGGGATCATCGGAGCCCAAATGCTGCGCCGATTTAAAGTTATATTCGACTACCCACATGGGGAGATGATTCTCGAACCAAACGAGCACTTCGGTGACCCATCCGAGTAAGGAAGCAATACGCCAAATGACTAACCGTTTGGCGTTCTGAGTCCTTCAGCGGTCAGGGTACAGCCATTTGTCTCAGCCGATTCTCACAAGAATGTGACGGAAATGCTCTTTGAGCATTCCGGCCGCATCAACCCAGGTCGGTAATTTGATTCTCCGCTTACACTCCGGCGGTGGCGCAAAGTCGAAATGGCGCAACTCGCCCACGCCACGGAATTTCTTGGACCGCAAAGCAGTCTTTTGACTGAGGAGATTCCATAATGAATCGAGTTCTACGTTGGATGTTAGGTGCCGTGATCTTGACAGTTCTGCTGGGAACGGCGATGCCCTCGTCATATGCGCAGAACGCAGCCGGGCGCATCGTTGGTACGGTCACGGATCAGACTGGCGCCGCGATCCAAGGCGCTAACGTGACGGTTACGAACTTGGCTACACAGATCTCGCAGCAGACCACGGCCGGCGAGGACGGTTTCTATCAGCTTTTGAACATGCCTATTGGTCGATACCGTGTGACCATCGAGAAAGACGGCTTCCAGCAGCAGGTCTTTGACGGCCAGACCCTACAAATTAACCAGTCGCTCCGTCTGGACGCTCAACTTTCCATTTGGCAAACGAAACAGGTCATCGAGGTCAAAGAACAGGCTAGTGACGTGGAAACCGTAAATGCCACCGTAGGTGGGACGGTCGTTGGAGAGGCCATTCAACAGGCGCCGCTCAACGGCCGGAACGTCCTGGACCTCGCCAAGCTCCAACCCGGGGTAACCGAAACCAATCCCGACAGTGGCGCTGCGGGAACCGTCAGCATCGGCGGTGGTCGTACCGACTCCGTAACCTTCTTGCTTGACGGAGGTCTCAACAACGACCTGCTCAGCAACGGCGTGGTCTTCAATCCGAATCCGGATACGGTCGAAGAGTTTCGCGTTTTGGAGAGCAACTATTCCGCCGAGTACGGCCGCAACGCTGGCGGGATCATCAGCGAGGTCACCAAGTCTGGTACCAACGCTTGGCACGGCACGGCGTTCGATTACCTGCGGAACGGTGACCTGGATGCGAACACCTTCTTCAATAAGATTAACGGCCTTCCGCGCGACTCTTTGCGGCGCAACCAGTACGGCGGTACGTTTGGCGGGCCGATCTGGCTGCCGCATCTGGTCAACGCCAAGGATCGTTTCTTCTTTTTCGTCGGCTATCAGGGGCAGAAACTCACGAATACCTCATCTCCCGGTGCCGTCGCAGTATTCACTCCGGCAGAGGTCGTCGGCAACTTTTCGCAGGATCCTAACGTAGTCGCGTTCCTACAGGCTCACCCATTCTTTGCTGCAAATAATGCAACTGAACCTGGGGTCATTAATCCTGCAGCTTTCAATTCCGCTGCCGTGAACTTCATTGCCCATGGGCTGATCCCGTCCTCGCCGACCGGGCTGCTGGCCCCGCAGTCTGCCCAAGCGAACAACCAGAACGAATTGACGATGAAGTTCGATTTTCTCATTACTCGGAGCGATAAACTGACGGCGACGATTGGTGGTTTTCGCAATCCGACGCTGGACCCCTTCGCCGTACCAGGGAGCGTGGCCAACGCCAATGTTCCCGGTTATTCCATCACGAATCAGAACAACACCTATTTTGTGAACCTGGCCTACACACGGACGATCTCGCCAAACGTCCTGAATGAAGTACGATTCGTCACCCAGCGCATCAACATTTTGCAGGGCCAGCCGGCATCCGGTTTTTCTCTTTTTACGCCGGGCGCCCTGGGCGTTGCTGTCACCCCGGACAATCCCACCGGCCCGCCAACTCTGTCTTTTGGTAACGGCCTCAACACGGGCTTCACGAACGATGGCCCGTCAACTCTCGTTGACAACACCTTTGCTATTACCGAAGCCCTCAGCTGGGTTCGCGGCCGTCACAATTTCAAGATCGGAGGCGGATTCTCGGGCTACCAGGACAATCAAGTTTTTGATTTCATCACGAATGGTGCCTTCGTATTCAACGGAGGTACCACCGGCAATGGGCTCGCCGATTTCCTTATCGGCAGCCCCACGTTCTATCAGCAAAGTCCGGCCGCTCCCTCAAACATTCGCAGCAAGTCCACCTATGGCTTCTTCCAGGATGAATGGCGCGCGACGAAACGCCTCACACTGTCCCTCGGTCTCCGTTACGAGTACAGCAGTCCGAAATACGATACTCAAGGCCGGACCTTCTCCGTTGTCCCGGGTCTGCAATCGACCGTCTTTCCGAACGCTCCCGCGGGCCTTGTGTTCCCGGGTGACAAAGGCGCTCCAAGCGGCGTCAATTTCCCCAATACCCACGACTGGGCGCCGCGCTTCGGTTTCGCCTGGGATCCTCGCGGCAACGGCAAAACGAGCATTCGCGGCGGGGCCGGCATTTTCTACGACGTTCTCAAGGCCGAAGATAATTTCCAGTTCAATGGACAACCGCCGTATTTCAGCGCCGCATTCATCTCCTTCCCAACGGCCGTACCGGCGACCCAGGCGAGCCCGCTCACTTTCTTGTCCGACCCCTTCGGCTCGACCGGAACACCAAACACCTTTCCGTCCACCCCTCCAGCGCACAACATCAGCTTCGCGAACCTCCTTCCCTTCGGAGCCGGAAGCGTGTTTTTCGTCGATCCGCATCTCAGTACGCCTTACACCTACCAATACAACTTGAGTGTTCAGCACGAGTTCGCTTCGAGCATCGTTTTCGAAATCGCTTATCTGGGCAGCAGCTCCCATGGGCTTACAGCTCTGCAGGACGTCAATCCCTTCGTCCCCGGCACGACAAATCGCCGCCTGAATCTCGGCGCCGGCGATTCCACCTGCCCCGACGAAACCGCAGGCAACTCCGGGCTGGCCGGGTGCACCTTTGCGGCGGTCAATGAATTCAAAAACGCCACTGTGGCGAACTACAACGCCATGACCGCCAGTTTGACAAAGCAAATGGGGGACAACCGCTTCCTTGGCAAAACCTATTTCACATTCGGCTATACCTATGGCCACAGCATTGACAATGTCTCCGGCTTCCGCCAGCGCAACAGCGAGGTCCCTTCACTCAATCCTGGGCTCTTCCGCGCTTCATCGGACACCGACGTGCGCAACCGCATTACTCTCAGCGGCGGATGGGACCTTCCTTTCGATCGCGCCTGGAATTCAGGACCAAAACGGCTGACCCAGGGATGGAGTCTGTTCCCGATTCTCACGTGGAGGACTGGCTTTCCGCTCGATGTCAACGCCCAGCTAGCCGATGCCCTCAATGCCGGTGCTGAAGGTACTTCGGGCGCGGGAGACGGTTTTCTCACTCACGCGAATCTCGTCGGGCCCGTAAGCATTTTCAATCCCAAAGTAACTCAGTCCTTCAACGGACAGACCGGGAACTTCTTCTTTAACCCTACGAGCTTCAGCAATGCGCAGTGCGGCGACGCCAACAACCAGGGCCCCTGCACGCCCGGGCCAGGCATTCTCCCGTCGAACGCCCAGGTCGTCGCGAATCCAAAACTTGCCACCTATGGCACTTTGCCGCGCAATTTCCTGCGAGGTCCGGGTCTTACGAACTTCGACCTCTCGATTTCCAAGACAACTCCGCTCTTCAGCGACCGCGTCAAGCTGGAACTACGCGGGGATTTTTTCAATCTCTTTAATCACGCCGAATTCGCCAACCCAGACACCAATATCTTGAGCCCGACATTTGGCCAGATCCTGAGTACGGGAACGCGCTTGAGTGACGGGTCCCCGCGCATCGTTCAAATCGCATTGCGGCTTAACTTCTGAGATGGACGAACCTGTCAAATACATTCGCGGTGTTGGGTTGCGCTGTTTTTCTCTGGCAAGTCGGAAGCAGTACCGGCGGCGGAGGCCGTCATCGGGACGGTTGATCACTCTGCTATTCGCGGGTCGGAACCGCATAATGGTGATCCGCCCGGAGCGCGGTGCTAGTCTACGAGCGTAACGGACATCCCAATCAACGTATTCATCTGGCGCACCCGAGGGCCGGACACTTCGGTACACACAGGGACCAGGCAAGGCTTTCCATGGGTTGATTGGCGAAAGGGAAATATAGAATTTTGCACCATTTCTGACGCAGTTCTTGTGGACCTTGAGAAGCTCCACCAGCTGATCCGTTCTTCCGCGTAGGTAACCCCCGAATTGTATTATCCGGCAATACCGTTTTAAGGATCGAATTTCGGGCACGATTCGGCGCACTGCAAACACTAGAAGTCACGCATCCGTTTGTTCTTTTTAAGCGGTGGCACTCCTCACCGTGTGGAATAGAACATTGGTAACGCAGGTATCCAGAGAGGAAGCCATCGATGACAGAGGTATCCAGAGAGACAGGCAATTGGGCTCCTCTAGAAACCTGGTGCCAGCATGGCTGAAGTCCGGAAGGGATCAACATGTTCACGCCAACAATCGTAATATGGTTGGTACTACTCATGCTGGCGCTAAATGTAGTCGCCTTCGTCACCCGCATCATCGAAAAATGCAGACTCCCCACGACTCTTCAAGAACATCCGAAAGAACCGTCTCTGTTATACAGACCGGCGAACCGGCGGTTTTGAAGGATCAATTGAGCCAGCCGACACACCGGTAGGCGTCGGCTCTACGCGAGGCGATAGTGGGGCATCTACGATCGAGAAACCGTGGAACAGAACGTGGGACGAAAGGTGTCAGGGATGGAGTCAGGAGGAACTACAACAATGGAGGGACCGACCAGAAAGTGTCGCAACAACTGGGTGATTGCGGTCGAAAGCAGAAACGAACAACACCAGGAGATCATCCTGTCGACAATCGCCGAACGTGCCTACCAGTTTTTCGAACGGCGCGGTCGCGTACATGGCTTTGCTTTCGAGGACTGGATTCGTGCCGAGCAGGAACTTGTACAAGAGGACTTTAGTAGGGACTCGTCCCAATTTGACTGCTTTATTGAGTCTCCGCGAAATCCGGAGGTGACAACGATTCTTAGTGTAACAACTCATAGCATGATTGCTTTTCGCAACCATGCTCTACACGACGGAGAGATCGCGCTTGGGCCAGATGTGGCATCTGTTCATGTCTTTCCAGACGAAATTGACACAACTCAGGTGGAAGTAAATCGCGTGGATGGTCTCCTGCACTTGCACGCTCCAAAGAAGAACCATAGAAAGGCAAGCTGACCGCGTTTCTCGATCAAGAACCCGACAAGGATCAAGCGGCGATTCTCTAGCCCAATAACTTGACGGAGGCATTTTAAGCAGGATTTCTTATGACAATCTTTCAAGGAAGAGTCTGTAAGCAGACCAGTCTGATTAGCTCAGTAGCCTTTTGCCTGGGGCTACTTTTCACATCTACGCCGTTAGAGGCGCAATCCAGTAAGGCAGC